>Ga0070739_10003446_pt1 | contig 19693 bp, 16 predicted proteins | sample Coa_R1_7_FD_66445 | JGI IMG/M metagenome (GOLD analysis project Ga0070739, IMG submission 66445) | Surface soil microbial communities from Centralia Pennsylvania, which are recovering from an underground coalmine fire - Coalmine... | ecosystem: Environmental > Terrestrial > Soil > Unclassified ... | reverse complement strand
GGCGAACACGGCAGCCACCGAGGCGACAAGGAAGGCGATCACCCGGCCCCGGTTCTGGTCGTGTCCCACCGCGACGACCCCGGCCACGGCGACGACCAGCAGCCCGTAGAGTGCCGTGGTCTCGCTGTATGGCGAGCCGGCGTAGTCGGCGAAGGTGGCGTCGGCCAGCACGACGAACAGCGCGGCCAGCAGACCGATCCGCAGCGGCAGGCGCACCGGCCGCAGCAGCCAGGCCAGCACCGCGATCACGACCCCGACCAGCACGCAATACTCGACCATCAGCTCGCGGGTGTCGATGGCACCGGACAGTCCGAGTAGGTGTCGGTGCACCCACGAGGTCAACCGCAGCTGCAGATATTGCGTGGTCGGATAGTCGATACAGCGCGTGTGATGCGACAAGATCGCGTAATGGAACCGCACGAAGTACCACTGCGCACTCGACGCGGGCGGCCGTGCGGCGTCGGCGTGGATCTGGCACATCAACCGCTGCGCATCACCGTTATTGGCCATCGCGACGGGCTGCGGCACGAACAGCCGCACACCCATCAGCGCCGCCGACACCACACCGGCGGCGACGATGGTCACCCACCCAGGTGCGTGCCACCGCGGCACCTGCAACCGTCGCATCCCTAAAGTCCCCTAAGCCCGAGCGGATCGCCGACCACCGACCGACTCGGAGCCGCCGCCGCCCCGCCATGCTAATGGTCGTGGTACGAGGAAGCATTCGCTGGAGGCCGGCCCCGACGGTTCTGGGATGCCGTCCTGGGACCATCGGCGCCGTATGCCGGCCACCGTCGTGATGATGACCGCCCCCGCGCTAGGCCCAGTTCGCGCGGCGGCCCAGGAAGTTGAGTAGCGAGACGGCGTCGTCCGCGCCCGTCTCAGGCTCGATCGCCGCGCCGAAGGCGAAGCCCCGCAGTGGTTCCACGAGGGCGTCGGCGGTCGGCCGCAGCGCTTGCGCCAGGGCGGGGGTGAGCGGCGAGGGCTGGCCGGTGGCGACCGCGATGTCCCAAGCGTGCACCGCGGCGTCCAGGGCGGCCGCGCCGACTGCCGAGGCAGCGGGCAGTTTGAAGGGCGGCAGCGGCACAGGCACCTCGACGTCGTCGGGTCCCACCGCCGCAAACGCGTCCGCCGCGGTGCTCAGTGCGGACTCCAAGAGTGCGGACGGGTCACCGCTGATGGAGCCGGAGGGAGCGAACGGATCGCCATCCGGCCCCGGCCCGCCGGTGAGCTTCGCGGCGTACGCCAGCTGGTCCCCCACGGCGTGCTGGAGGACTTGCGCCACGGTCCACTTTTCGCAGGGAGTCGGCAGGACCCAACCACTCGCCGGCAGCTCCGCGACCACGGTCCGCAACGCCTGATGGGACTCGTCCAGCAGTGTCCATGTGCTCTGCGTCATGAGGGGACTTTAGCTACTTCGGATAGCGTAGGGCGCGGGTTCGCCCGTCTAGTCAGCACTCGATGACGTTGACCGCGAGGCCGCCGCGGGCGGTCTCCTTGTACTTGACCTCCATGTCAGCACCAGCCCGACTTGCAGACACTGAAGATAACGCACGGGTCAGCTATGATAGTTGTAGCTATCATTCTCTAAACAATCACTGTCGACTAGGTTCTGGAGAGCCCGTGACCGACAAGCCAATGCGCCTGTTCGGTCGCGATACCGAGTGGCGGGACCTGACGGAGTTCGCTTCGTCCGCCCGGCCCGGCGCGACGCTCGGCCTGGTCTACGGGCGCCGCCGACAGGGGAAGACCCTCCTGCTCGAGCTGCTCGCCCGGCAAACCGGCGGATTCCTGTTCGCGGCCACGCAGCAGACCGAGCTGCAGAATCTCGTGGACCTCGGCGCCGCCTACGCCGCCTTCCGCGGTCTTCGCCAGCCGGTCCTGTTCACCTCGTGGCGCGAGGCGCTGGACGAGCTCATGCGCTTCGGCACCGAGTTTCCGGCACCCGTGATCATCGACGAGTTCCCGTACCTTTCGGCCGTAACACCGACCCTACCTTCTTACCTTCAGCACGCGCTGAGCCCGCTGAGCTTCGCGAAGGAGAACACCCGCACCCGGCTCATCCTCTGCGGAAGCGCCCTGACCACCATGTCCCAACTTCTCAGCGGCAGCGCACCGCTGCGCGGCCGGGCGACCCTCGAACTCGTGGTGCGTCCCTTCGGATTCAGAGAAGCCGCCGGATTCTGGGGACTCGAGCATGATCCGGACTTGGCGTTCCAGGTCAACGCGCTGGTCGGTGGAACGCCCGCGTATCTGGAGATGTGCGGAGGCGAAGGACCGGCCGGCGTCGAGGGTCTCGCCGCCTGGGTGGCTCGCCGCCTGCTGAACCCGGCCTCCGCGATGTTCCGCGAGGGAAGCCTGCTCCTGCGCGAAGAGCCCTCGATCGCGGATCCGACCTCCTACGCCGCCACCCTCGCCGCCATCGCCGCCGGCCACCACAGACGCTCGGAGATCGCAGCTACTCTCGGCCGGCAAAGCGGTGCGCTCGCGCACCTCCTGTCCGGCCTCCAGGACATCGGACTCGTCACCCAGATCGACGACGCCCTGCGCGACAAGCGCAGCGTGTTCCAGATCACCGAACCCGTGATCCGCCTCTACCAGCTACTGATCGCCCGCCACGAACCTGAACTCGTGGCGGGCCGAGCTGAACGCGTCTGGGCCGCGAACGCCGACACCGTAGACAGCCGGGTCCTCGGGCCTCACTTCGAAGACCTCGCCCGCGCCTGGTGTCTCGAGCACGCCTCCGAAACCACACTAGGCGGATACGCAACGCACGTCCGACCCACCGAGATCGCCTGCCGCGAGCACAAACAAGGCCACGAACTCGACGTCGTGGTCACCGAGTCGACCTCCTACGCCGCCGACAGGATCACCGCCATCGGCGAAGCGAAAGCCACCAGCACCCCAATGGACGTGCCGCATCTTGAGCGACTCGAGCATCTTCGCGGCCTCCTGCCCAGCGCAAGGATCAACGGCCTGCCGAAACTGCTGCTCCTCGCTCGCAGCGGCTTCACTCCAGCGCTGGTCGATCTCGCCGCGAGACGCGCAGACATCGAACTGATCGACCTGCACCGGCTCTATCACGGCGAGTAGCTCGCGCGAGGCTGCACGCGCCTGTTGGATCGCGGGGTCGCGAACGTCCGTGGATATGGCCCGCCACGGCGCGGCGCTGTTCATGTGGCGGCGGAGTCGGGCTCGGAGTCGCTCTCAACGTGACAGTGTCCCGTGCCGTGGTGTTGGGGTGGTGGGACGTCCAGGGATGGGTTGCGGTCGAAGAAGCCGGCCGGTTTGAGGCTGAAGCCGACGTATTCGCACGGCATGATGGGCCAGTCCTCGGGGCGCGGTAGGTGGGAGGTGCCGAAGGTGTGCCAGAGGACGACGTCGGTGTTGACCAGGTCGCGCTCCTGGGTGACCCAGGCGCCGATTCCGTCGCCGGGGTGCTGGTTCGGGTAGTCGCCGGCCGCGTGCATCTCGTGGGGGTCGTAGCGGGTGACCCAGAGGTGGTGGCGGGCGAACTCGGCGCGCTTGGCCAGGTCGCTTTCCGGGGCGGCGAGGAGGGTCGGGCCGGTGAACGGGACGAGCTTGTAGCCGACCGGCTCGCCGAAGCGGTTGGTGACGTTCGGGTTGACGACCTTCCAGGTGCGAGCGGTCGCCGGGTTGCACGCTCGGCGTGCGTCGCGCTCGTTGGCGATCGCGGTCTTGCGGGCGACGATGGCGTTGCCGTGCTCGTTGCCGGGGCCGATCGGCAGGCCGACGGCGTCGATTTCCAGGACCGTGTTGTCCGGGCCGTCGATCTCCGGGTCGATGCGCATGTTGAACAGGTGCTGGTGGTTGGGCGCGTCGAGTTGGGGCGCGACGAGCGTGCCGTACTTGGGCGCCGTTCCGGGCGCGACGGCGCGGGTTTGCACGATGCCGGTCAGCTTGGCTTCGAACTGTATGGTGCCGTCGAGGTAGAAGTACCAGAAGAAGCCGTACTCGTAGTTGCCGATCGTGTGGATGGCGGAGACGACGAAGCGGCGGGAGCGGCGGACTTCGGGCTGCTCGGTGTAGCGGAAGTTCCAGTGCTTCCAGAGGATGCCGTAGTCCTCCTCGTGCATGCAGATGGCGTTGGCGATGGTCTGCGGGGTGCCGGCCTCGTCGGCGAGCACGGCGTCGAGGTAGCGGATCTCGCCGAGGCAGTCGCAGCCGAGGGTCAGCGAGCCGACGGTCTTGCCGAGGTTGTACTCCCCGGCGTCGAACACGTTGCGGAAGTAGAAGTCGTTGCCGGTGTCGCCGTAGGGCACGACCATTTCGCTGATCGCGGCGCGGTGCAGGATGGAGCGGCGCCGTTCGCCGTCGAGGTAGGACACGTCGCTGATGACCAGGCCCTCGACGGCGTCGATGTGCGCGTGCAGCCGCCAGCGCTGCCATTCGATGACGTGGCCGGTGACGGTGAACGACGGTCCGTGCGGCTGGGTGATCTCCAGCGGCCGCAGGTCGGTGCGCAGCGGGCCGACGCTGGCGACGTCGTAGTTGCCGCTTTCCGGCGGCAGCGGGATCGGGTCGCCTTCCTCGATCGCGGCGACCGTCTTCTCGTTGCAGTCGATGACGAAGACGAGGTTGCCCACCGGGCGCGCGTAACCGTTGTCCTCGGGGAACTCGCGCACGTAGGCGCTGGCGCGGATGATCCTGCGCAGTGGACTGACGCCGTCTACCGGCAGTGTTCCGGTGGACCACGGGTCGATCTGCAGGAGTTCGAGGTCGTGGACGCCGTGGCGGGCGAGGGCGGCCACGGCGGCCGGGTCCTTCTTGACGATGTCCTCGAGTTCCATGATCTCTTCGATCATGATGGCGGGCTGCACGCCGGGGATGTGCGACCAGTCGGTGATGACGCCGGTGGTCAAATCGACGCGGGCCTCGTAGGTGGCTGCGTCGGCGCGGTCGTAGACGACGAGGAACGCGGCGCGAGCCGGCAGGGCGCAAGCGGCGCTGTTCCACTGGCGCACGGCCTGCTTGTCCGGCAGTGCCGTGCGCACGAGCGGGAACCTGGGGTCGGTCAGTTCCGGCCGGCCGGACCGGATCGCGGCCACGGCGGCGGTGATCTCGTCCGCGCTGAGCGGGTCGTAAGGGTGGCGATGGGAGACTACGGCGCTCACGGACGTCCTTCGGGATGGAGAGGCGGGGCCGACTCGGGATGCGGGGAGCTACGCGGGGCGCAGTTCGTCGCCGATGGCGTCGTCGAGGACGGTCGGCGGCTCGGCGGTGGCGGTGGCCGTTGTGCGCTGCCGCCGGGTCACGGCGAGCGTCCAGATCACGCCGGCCGCCAGCCAGATGGCCAGGGACCACGACACGGTGTCCAGCGGGCTTGGGGCCTGGTAGAAGGCTCCGAAGACCGCGCCGGCCGAGACCAGCGTGCCCGCGGTCGCCGCTGTTATCAGCTTGACCCGGTTCACCTGGTGCCACAATCCGCGGGCGCCGGCCACACTCACGGCGAGGTACATCACCGCTAGGCCGGTGCCGCCGAATCCGGCCATCCAGCCGAACATCGGGGACCACTGCGGCTGGAGCACGCCGGGCTGGCCGGTGGCGAGGGAGAAGACGCCGTTTCGCGCCACGACGAGGATGACGCTCGCGGCGGAGACCCCACCCACCAGAGCCGCACCGACGACCGGAGTGCGGAAGCGCGGGTTGACCCTCGCCAGGGCGGAGGGCAGTCGGCCCGCCCTGGCCATGCCGAGCATGCCCCGGGTCGCGGCGACGCTGACGCCGATGGCGACGGCGGTGATGTCGACGATGATCAGGACGGTGATGATGTTGCCGAAGTCGACGGAGCCGAACGGCGCGGCGGAGGCGAGGGCCTGGAGCGGGAAGACGCTGTTCTTCCAGGCGGTGGCATTCAGCCCGAAGCCGATGTCCTGCGCGTAGGCGGTGAGCAGGAAGTACGCGCCGACGATGGTCAGCGACCAGAGCACGGCGCGCGGGACGTGCTTCTTCGGGTTGTCGGTCTCCTCGGCGAGATTCGCGGCGGTCTCGAAGCCAATGAACATGTTGATTCCGTACAGCACGCCGTAGAGCAGGTCGAGCCGGTGGACCGCGAACGGGTTGAACGGCTGGGCGGACAGGCTGTGCCCGCCGAGCCCGCCCTTGGCGATGATGTAGATCGAGAAGCCAGCGACGACGGCCGAGGAGATCAGCACTAGGGCCAGCTGCGCTCGCACGGACACCTGGACGCCGATGACGACGATGGCCGTGACGACGGCGATGAAGGCGAGGGCGAGCGGCCACCAGGGGACGTTGACGTTGAAGGCGATCTGCAGCAGGTTCTGGGTGAGGCCGCCGAGTACGAGGAACGTGGCCGCCGCGAGGATGAGCATCGCGCCGAAGTAGACCCAGCCGGCGACGGTTCCGGCTGAGGGCCCGAAGGTGTCGCTGACGTATTCGTAGAGCGAGCCGCACAGGTGGATGCGCTTGGCGTATTGGGCGATCACCCAGCCGGCGCCGAAGATGCCGATGCCGGCGATGATGATCGCGACCGGTGTGGCCACGCCGGCACCGCGGCCGGTCGCGGAGAGCCCGACGATGAGCGGCAGCAGGCTGGCGACGGAGAACACCGGGCCCATGAACCCGACCGACTGGGCGAGCACGCCCGTCATCGAGACTTTCGCCCGCCCGAGGGACGCTTTCGGAATATCGCTCATCTCAACTCCTGATGATGGCGGGGCGTCGACACCGACGCCAGCGTGTACGATTTTCGAACTTGGTGTACGAATATTGCGTAGATGTTGGCGTCGGGTTAAGCGGCTGTCAACCAGTTGCCCGCAGGCTGCTACGCGCCGGGCGCGGGGCCGAAAGCAATGGGTGCGGGCGTGAAGGGAAGCAGAATGCGGTTGGACTGCTGGACCAGCAGCCCGCGGACCTCGGCGCGGAACGCGGCGAAGTCGGCGTCGGCGGCGAGCTGCTGCCGTCGGTGCGCGCGGTCGGCGAAGTCGGCGTAGCGCCAGTGGTAGACGAGCGTGTTCAGCTCGCCCATCTCGACGGTGTAGACGCCGACGGGCTCGCCCAGATGCCGCACCTGAGGTTCGCGGCCCGCGCGGTGCCAGGCCGCCAGGTAGCGGGCGGCGCCTCCCGGCACGAGCCGGTAGTTGCGTTCTTCCAGGATCAAGGCACGCCGCTCCTTTCGGCGGGCTGGTCGGCCTCGCCCGGCAGGCGGTGTGCGCCGGCCCGCTCGGCGAGGTGAGCGATTGCGGGCCCGACGCCGTCCAGGTCGGTCATCGCGGCGACGATGCGGTCGGGGCGCACGAAGACGACGTTGCGTCCTTGGGTGTGGAACCAGGGGCGCAGGTGGTTGTCGAGGTCTTCGATGACCACGGTGTCGTCGGACACGCACGGCTGATTGCGGTGGCGGGCGCCTGAGTGCGAGGGGAGAACCTTCACGATGCGCGGCTGGAAGCGGCGGACGGCGGCGAGTTCGGCCTCGGTGAGCCGCGCGAGCGGGTCGCAGCCGAAGCCCAGCACGGCGAACCACGGACCGAGCGCGTCGTCGAGCCGGACGTGCGCGCCGTCTGAGGTCTCGACCATCGGCTGGGGAAGCATGCGGCCGATGCCTGGCGGGCCGCCGGCGTCACCGTCAAGCGCCACGAAGCCGTTGCGGTAGTCGGGGAGGGGTTTGAAGCGCATCTCCAGGATCCATGCGCGGATCGCGGGCGCGAGGGATGCGGCGCGCAGGACCAGATCACGCACCCGCGCGACGGATCGCCGCTTGGGTGCGAGGACGCGGCCGAGCGTGGTGGACAACTCGATCATGGCCTTCGCGTGCGGTCGACGCTCTTCGTCATAGGTGGCCAGCAGGGATTCGTCGCTCTGTCCGCGCACGATCGCGGCCAGCTTCCAGCACAGGTTGGCGACGTCTCGGATGCCTGTGTTCACGCCTTGTCCGGCCCACGGCGGCATCAGGTGCGCGGCGTCGCCGGCGAGCGCGATGCGTCCCTGGACGAAGCGCGCTGCGATACGGGAGTGGTGCGTGTAGACGCGGGCGCGCAACACGTCATCGGCTGCGCCGGCGCCGGAATGTCGGCGCAGCAGATCCTCGACCCGGTCGGGGGCGAGCAGTTCGTCGGCGTCTTCGCCGGGGAACAGCATGAACTCCCAGCGCCGGTGGTCGTCGGGTAGGTGCGCGGACACGTACGGGCGGCGCGGGTCGCAGTGCAAAGCGGTGTACGGGGCGTCGAACGGGTCCTTCGCGCAGTCGATCACGACCCACCTGTGCGGGTGAGTCGATCCTTCGAGCGGGATGCCGAGCCGGCTGCGTACGAAGCTGCGGCCGCCATCGGCGGCGATCACGTAGTCGGCGCGGACCTCGTGGTTCTCGTCGAACGGATCGGTCATCAGCAGGCTGACGCCACCCTCGTCCTGCTCGAGCTCGCGCAGCCGGGTGCCGAGTTCCATGCGGACGTGAGGGAAGCGCCGCAGACCCTCGCGCAGGACGGCTTCTGCCTTCGGCTGCATGAAGATGTTGCGCTTGTGCCAGCCGTAGTCGCGAGTCGTGGGACGGATGTCGGCCAGGCAGTGGCCCGAGGCGTCGAAAAACTTCAGCGGCACGTTCTGGATCGTCGAACGCAGTACCTCGTCGGCCAGGCCGGCGGTTTGGAACGTGCGCAGACTCTCGTCGTCGATGCCGATGGCGCGTGGGTAGTCGACGACGTCTGATTCGCGCTCGACGATCAGTGTGTCGATGCCGTAGGTGCCGAGCAGGTTCGCCGCCGTTGCTCCGACAGGTCCGGCGCCGATGACGGCGACGGACACACTCTGCGTCCCGGTCATGGCGCACCGCCCGCGAGAAATTCGGAGATTAGCCGGATGAACTCGGCGGGATTGTCGTCGTGCACGTAGTGCCCGGCGTCCGGAACCTGCGCCCAACGCAACGACGGCTGCCGGTGCGCCATCTGCTCGCAGGTCTCGCGCGGTAGGAAGTCCGAGCGATCGCCGCGAATGACAAGAGTGCGGCATCGCAGAGCTTCGACACAGGCCCACAGGTCGATCGGCCCGGCGGGGTCGCCAGTGAGACGCGCTGCGGCGATGCCCTCCATGTCGAGGCTCCATTCGTAGCGCCCCGCGTCGGTGCGCCTCACGGTGTTCTCGATTCGGGAGGCCAGCGCGGCGTCAGTGATGTCAGGACGCAGCCGACGCCAGTACGCGCGCACGGCGTCGAGCGAGTCGAAACCGGGCGGCGTCTCGCGCATCTCGCGCAGGATCCGGTTGGCGCCGTCGGTGCTCGTCGACGAGCCGGGGCCGATGTCCTCGACCACGAGCGCGGTGACCTGATCGGGGTGGCGCGCGGCGTAGGCATAGCTGACGGATCCACCCAAGGAGTGCCCGACGAGGGCGAAGCTGGGCAGTTCGAGGAGTTCGGTGAGTTCTTCCAGATCGCTGACGTAGGCGTTGACGTAGTAGTCGCGCTCGGGGTCCCAGGAGCTCTCACCGCGGCCGCGCAGGTCGGGTGCGATCACCCGGTGCGTCTGGCCGAGGACGCGGGCGACCGGATCCCAGGTGCGTGCGTAGCTGCGCAGCCCGTGGACCAGGATGACCGCGGGCGCGTCGGCCTCGCCCCACTCCAGATACCGACACGTCAGGCCATTGATGATCGCATGGCGGCTTGACCGCATGGTCGTGATCACAGCGCCCGTCCTTGCCCGCGCCTACCGCAGCCCGTCCTCGCCGCGCACCTCGTCGGCTGTGAGCCCGCCCAGCCGGGCGTGCAGCCGACCGCGCGAGGCGAAGGCGAAGGCGACGACGACCTCGTCGGGGCGCGGGGCGTCGCCGAAGGCGATGGAGATCGTGTCGTAGTTGGACCGCACGTACAGCGCGTCCTTGTGGGCCAGCGGAATGTCGATCACGGTGCCCGCGGCGGCGACCTTGCCGGTTGACGGCACCCATGACTTGCCCCCGCCGACTGCCTCGCGCACCGGATCGGCGAACAGTTGGGTGAGGAACGCGTTGCCGTGTTCGTACTCGCCGGACACCCCGACGACGGCGGCCTTGCCATAGCTCTGCATCGGCGTTCCGGCTGCCGCCTCGATGATCCGGCGGCCGAACTCGCGGCCCAGTTCGTCGGACTTGGCGACGATGTCGCTCAGATCCTCGCTGAAGCGGCCGGCATAGGGGTTGTGGACCGCGGCGGCGATGACGATGCGGCGGATCGGCGCTCCGTCGGGAAGCTGTCCGGTCTCGTTGGCGAGCACCTCCTCGACGTGTGTGAACCACTTGCGGACGTGGTAAGGGCCGAAGTTGGCGTCTGGCATGTTTCGTAGGCTCCTGATTCACTGGGCGCGATGACTGGTCGGTGGTCGGTCGAGCCGGGCAGGGTACGGCTGGGCGGGGTCGGACCGTGTCAGGCCGGGTCAGGTGAAGAGGGGGTCGAGCACGATGGGCTCGCTCGGCGCGTTGTGCTCGCCCAGGACGCGGCGGCCCTCGGCGTCGTCGGTGACGGTCTCGGCGAAGAACTCGAACCGGTTGCCGTCGGGGTCCTCGAAGTAGAGACCGAAGCCGACCTTGTGGTCCGTGGTCTTGACGACCTTCACGTCCTTGGACAGCAACATCCCGTAGAGGCGGCGCAGCTCGTCCACGTCGCCCTCGATCTCCAGCCCGTAGTGCTGAAGGCCGATGCCGCCCTGCTGCGCCCCGTCCGCCGCTTTGATCAGCGCGAGGTCGTGGTGCTTGCGGCCGAAGGAGAGGAACACCCACTGCGGCCCGCGCGCGGTGATCTGCATGTCGAGGATGTCCGCGAACCAGAGCGCGGACGCCTCGGGGTCGCGCACGAACAGCGATAGGTGCGTGCGGTTGATCACGGGCTTGACGGCGCTGTGCGCGACGGGGGTGAGCTCGGTGTCGATGTCGGTGTCGGTCATTGGCTTGCTCCAGGTCTGATCAGTGCTGAGCGGTCGAGACCGCGGCGGCCACGGCGGGAGTCCACGCGACGTCGGTGATCTCGGGGAACTCGCGCCACTCCTTGGTGAAGCTGCGGCCGGCGTCGGTGGAGCGCAGCAGGTGGCCGTACTTGGTGCCGGCGAACACCAGTTCCGGGTCGGCCGCGTGTGTGCCGAACGCCCACACGGTTGAGTTGGCCGGGACGTCGAGGGCTGATTCGGTCCAGCTGCGGCCGAGGTCGTCGGAGCGGAAGATGCGCGTCGTCGTCCCGGGCGTGCCGTCGCCGATTCCAAGCAGCATCGAGCTCGTACCGGGCAGACGGGCGACCAGCCGGGTGTAGTAGATGCCCCAGGTCTCTTTCGTGCCGGTGCGCGTCCAGGTCTCGCCGTCGTCCTGACTGACGAACAGCGCGTTGACGACGGCGCACACCAGCGTCTTCGGCGGCCCGTCGAGCACCAGAATGCAGTGCACGTCGGAGACCGTGACGCCGTCCGGAAGTTCGCGCGCGGCGCCGTCGACACGTTCCCACGTGTCGCCGCGGTCGCGGCTGCGCCACAGGCCGCCCTCCTCGACGCCGAACCACACGGACTTGGCGTCTACGTGGTCGTAGGCGGCGGTGAGGATGCGCGGTTTGCTGACACCGGCGCAGCGCTCTGGCAGTTGCGGAGGCAACCGGTCCCAGGTCGCGCCGCCGTCGCCGGTGCGGTAGACGGCCGCGCGCGACGGTGCTCCGGTGCCGATGAGCATGCCGTCCGGATCGTTCGGATCGATCGCGATCGACCAGACCTGCATGTCGTTGAACGGTGTCTCGACGCGCGTCCAGTGCGTGCCGGCGTCGTCACTGCGCGCCAGGCCGACGTCCGCGCCCGCGAAGACCACTTCCGGTTGCCCGGGGTGGACGGCCAGCGCGCGCACCACGGCGTCGAACTCAAGTCCCTGATCGAGCGGGATGCGGTGCCAGGTGGCGCCGTCGTCGTTACTGCGCAGCACCCCCTGCCCGGCGGTGGCGACCAGTATCGTGCCCTGCATCAGTGCGCTCCTTCTCGGATGTCGGCGGGCCGCGTTCACAGGAAGACGCCGCGGGTCAGGCCGCCGTCGATGCCGAGCGATTCGCCGGTGATGCCGCCCGCGCCCGGCCCGGCGAAGAAGCAGACGGCGGCGGCCACCTCGTCGGCGGTCAGGACTCTGCGAATCGGGGTGCGGGCGATGAAGTTGCGCTCGACCTGGTCCGGAGTGATTCCTTCGGCGGCGGCGTTCTTGGCGTAGAGCTCGTGGATGTGCTCGGTCTCCACGACGCCGGGGTGCAGCGTGTTGACGGTGATGCCGTCCGGACCGAGCTGGTCCGAGAGCACCTTCGTCATGTGCACGATCGCGAGGTTGCGCATGCCCGACAGCGCGTGGCTGGAGCGGCCGGTCAGCCCGCCGATGTTGACGATCCGGCCGTATCCGTTCGCGCGCATCAGCGGGGCGACCGCCTTGATGCAGCGGAAGTAGCCGACGACCTTCGTGTTCAGGTCCGCGAGCAGCGCGTCCGGATCGGCCTGCGCGATGTCGTTGCGCACCAGGCCGGCGGGCGCGGCGGCCCCGTTGACCAGGATGCCGACCTGCCCGATGTCCGCGGCCGCCGCGGCCAGCCCGGTCACCGAGTCGGTGTCGGTGGTGTCGGCCGCGACCGGGAACACCTCGCCGCCGAGTTCGGCGGTGATCTCCTCGGCCGCCGCCTCTAGGAGGGCCAGCCGGCGTGCCGCGATGACGACCTGCGCGCCGCGGCGCACCAGGGCGCGGGTGACGGCCTTGCCGATGCCCAGGCCACCACCGGTCACGATGGCGACCTGACCGGAGAGCTCCTTCGGGTCGGTGCCGATGCCGGTGCCGGTGACAGTGCTCATGTCAGGGCTCATGTCAGGTTCACCCACACGCTCTTGGTCTCGGTGTACTGGTCAAGCACGGCGCGGCCCATCTCCCGGCCCCAGCCGGACTGCTTGTAGCCGCCGAACGGCGAGGCCGGATCGGTGAGGTTGTAGCAGTTGATCCACACGGTTCCGGCCTTGATCGCGGCGGCGATCCGGTGTGCCTTGGTCAGATCGTTCGTCCACAGCCCGGCGGAAAGCCCGTAGGGGCTGTCGTTGGCCTTGTCGATCAGGTCGTCCACGTCGGTCCAGCGCATGGCGACCAGCACCGGCCCGAAGATCTCCTCGCGCACGACGCGCATCGCGTGCGTGGTCTCGGTGAGCACGGTCGGTTCGAGGAAGTAGCCGTCCGCGTACTCGGCGCCGAGCCCGGCCGGCCGCGAGCCGCCGCAGGCCAGTTCCGCGCCGTCGGCGAGCCCCGATTCGATGTAGGAGCCGACGGTGTCCAGCTGCGACGCGGAGACCAGTGGTCCCATCTGTGTCGCCGGGTCGTGACCCGGTCCGACGACGATGCGGCGGGCCTCGTCTATGAGGGCTGACATGACCTCGTCGTAAATATCCGCGTGCACGTACAGGCGGGAGCCCGCGGTGCAGGTCTGGCCCTGGTTGAAGAAGATGCCGTCGCAGGCGGCCCGCGCCACGGCGGCCGGATCGGCGTCGGGCAGCACGATGTGCGGCGACTTGCCGCCGAGTTCCAGCGAGACCTTCTTCATGTTGCCCAGCGCCGCCGCCGTCACCAGCCGGCCGACCGCGGTCGAGCCGGTGAACGCGACCTTGTCCACGCCGCCGTGGCCGGCGATCGCGGCGCCGACGACGCTGCCGAGTCCGGTCACCACGTTGACCACGCCGGACGGAAAGCCGGCCTGCCCGATCAGCTCGGCCAGCCGCAGCGTGGACAGCGAAGTCTGTTCGGCGGGCTTGAGAACCACCGCGTTGCCCATCGCCAGCGCGGGCGCGAGCTTCCACGCGGCCATCGACATCGGGAAGTTCCACGGCACGATCGCGCCGACCACGCCGATCGGCTCGTGCACGGTGTAGTTGAGCACGCGCAGCCCGCCGCGCGGCGAGATCGGGATGGTCGAGCCCTCGAACTTGCTCGGCCAGCCGGCGAAGTAGCGAAACAGCTTCGCCGTGGTGCCGACGTCCACCGCGCGGGCGACTGAGACGGGTTTGCCGTTGTCCAGGGACTCGATGAGCGCGAGTTCGTCGGCGTGCGCCTCGACGAGGTCGGCCAAGGCGTGCAGCAACTCGCCGCGCTGCAAGGGACTGATATCGCGCCAGCCCGGATCGGCAAGCGCGGCGCGGGCCGCGGCCACCGCGTCGTCCACGTCGGCCCGCTCTCCGGCGGCGAGCGTGGCCAGTGGCTGTCCGGTGGCCGGATTGACGGAGACGACGGTCCGGCCGCCGCTGCTCGGCCGCCATTGCCCCGCAATCAGCAGGCCATGGTCGCGCGCGATGAATCCGGCGACTTCGGAGGGCGTGGTCGCGGGGATGGAGGGGCCTTCCAGCACGGTCATAGCGCCATCTCGATCAGGTGCGGGCCGCCGGAGGCGACGGCATCGGTCAGGGCGGTGCGCAGTTGCGCGACGGTGCTCACGCGTTCGGCGCCTACGCCGAATCCGGTCGCGAGCGCGACCCAGTCGATCCGCGGCTCGGCCAGACTGGTCAGCGCCGCGGCCTGCGGGCCGAAGTCGGTGGCGCCGTGCCGCGCGAGTTCGGTGCGCAGCACGTTGTAGGTGTGGTTCGCCGCGATCAGCACCGTGACATTGGCGCGCTCTCGGCTCATCGACCACAGCGCCTGTGCGGTGTACAAGCCGCTGCCGTCCGACTGCAACGCGATGACTGGCCGGTCTGGCGCCGCGATCGCTCCTCCCAGCGCGCAGGGCAGTCCCTGCCCGATCGCGCCGCCGGTATTGGTGAGCACGGTGTGCGCGGGCGCCGCTGCCGAGGCGCTGTAGAACGGATAGCCGCACGTGCCGCCCTCGACGGACACGATCGCTCCCTCGGGCAAGCAGGCCGCGACCAGTCGGCCGACGCCTGGCCCGGTCAGCGGACCGTCCTGCTTGGGGGCCTGCGCCTTCGCGGCGGGAGTCGGCGTTCGTGTCGAGCCGGCGCCGAGCAGGTCGGCCAGTTCGAGCAGCGCTTCCTCAGCGTCCTCATGCGGGCGGGCGAGGCGGATGACGGAGCTCGGTTGCGCGAGCAGGCTCGGCAGGCCGGTGTACCCGAAGTACGCCACCGGATCCTCGGCCCCGGCGACGACGACCTCGCCCTTCCCGAACGCCGCAATGGCCTGCTCGGGAAAGTAGGGCAGCCGATCGATGCTCGGCAGGCCGCCGCCACGTTCGGCCCGCGCCGGGAAGGTCTCGCTGTAGAGAGCCACGCCGAGACTCGCGGCGATACGGCCGGCGGCCTGCTGCCCCGCGCGCGTCAAACCGTTGCCGCCGAGCAGCAGCGTCGCGCGCGATCCCGCATCACGCAGCCGTGCCGCGACCTCCTTGATCCGGTCGCTTCCCACGCGGGCGCGCCCGTATCGATCAGCCGTTTCAGGGTGCTGCTCACGCGCCGGCAGCTGCGCTGCCCGCTCCTGCTGGTAGTCGGCGGGCACGATCAGCGTCGAGACGCCGAGCGCGCGGTGCGCGTCGTCGATCGCGCCGCGCGTCGCCGCGTCGATTTCGGCGCGGTCGCGCACCGTGCGCACGGAGCCGACAGTGGCCGCCAGCGCCGTGATGTCTGAAGTCAGCGGCGCGTCGAACGGCAGGTGCCAGCTCGCGTGATCGCCGATCACGTTGACCAGCGGCGTGTTCGCGCGGCGAGCGTTGTGCAGGTTCGCCAGCCCGTTGGCCAGGCCGGGCCCGAGGTGCAGGACGGTCATCGCGGCCCGGCCCGCGACGCGCGCGTAACCGTCGGCAGCGCCGGTGCACACGTTCTCGTGCAGGCCGAGCACGGCCCGCACACCCGGCACCCGGTCGAGCGCCGCCACCAGCGGCATCTCCGTCGTACCGGGATTGGCGAAGCACACCTGCACGCCGCGCCGCGTGGCGGCGAGCACGAGCGCCTCGGCGCCGCTGACAGCTTCGTCGATCAAGACCGCTCCGTGAGTGCGATTATCGTACATGAAGTACGCTTAGCGGTAAGAGTAAACGGACTCACGGAGTTGGGGAAGACCCCGACGACAATCGGTTGCGAAAAGGCGTCCGGACGCGAAACGGGTGCACCGCCAGGTCCAGCGGTGCACCCGTGCTTCGGCCTTTGCTTCGGCCTTGAGACGCCTTGTCAGCTCATTGCGGCAGTGCGCCTGTCGCGGCTCATGCTTGTACGGCGGACTCCGTACTGTGCTCGCCGGACAGCCGCCGAGCGGCTTCAGCCGCCGCGGCCATGACCAGTTCGGGGACCGCCGGGTCCGCGAGTGCGACGCCGAGCTGCACCACGCCGATGCTCGCCGTCGCCCAGTCGGACGCCGCGATCGGCGCGGCGACTCCGATCGCGCCGGTCTGCAGCGCGCCGACACTGAGTGCGTAGCCTGCGCGGCGGGCCGCTTTCACGTCCTGCGGATCGGCGTCAGCGGCCGGGCGCCCGGCGAGGATGGCGAGTCCGTCGGCGCCGACGTCGAGCGGGTGCCGGGCGCCTTGGCGCAGCGCCAGGTGGAAGGTGCTCTGCGGAGGTTCCTCGGTCAGCAGGACCAGGGCCTGGTCGCCGTCGGCGACGCTGAGCAGTGCCGTGCTGTTGGTCTGCTCGCTCAGCTGCCGCAGGATCGGCAGCACGGTCGCCTGCAGCCTGGGGCGCAGATGGCTGGCCAGTTCGGCGATGCCGAACCCCAGCACGTACCGAGTGCCGGCCCGCCCGATCAGGCGGTGCGATTCGAGTGTGCGCAACAACCGGTAGACGACCGCGCGCGCGGTGGAGAGCCGCTCGGCCAACTCCCCGGCCGTCAGTCCGTCGCTGTGCGCGGCAAGCAGCCAAAGGACGGCGAGCCCCCGGTCAAGAGTCTGGGACGTCTCCCCATTTGTCGCGCTCATCGCGTGGTGCCCTTCGTGGCCGAGCGGTTGGGCGTACGCCGCAGTCCTGGTTTTAGCACACACGCGACACGCCATTCGCACGGACCGCGTGTGCCGATTGACCGCGATGCAAGTCAAGACGTAGTGTACGTCTATCGTCCAGAAGGAACGGTAATCGAACATGCCGCAGCGTTCAGTCGCAGAGGATCTGGCACGAGACCTCCCCGCCACGCCGTTCGTGGCCGGGCGGTTCGAGTCCGGCCCCGCGTCCCAGAGCTTCGATGTCGTCGACCCGGTCACCGAGAAGGTTCTCACCACCGTGGCGGAGGCCGACGGCGACACGGTGGACCGCGCCGTCGCGTCCGCGCACCGGGCTCTCGACGAAGGCGAGTGGGGCCGGATGGACGGCGCCGCCCGGGGAGAGTTGCTCCATGCCTTCGCGCAACTGCTCCAGGACCGCGCGGAATCGTTCGCCGATCTGGAATCGCTCGACGTGGGCAAGCCCGCCATCGAGCCGCGCGTGATCGACCTGCCGCAGGCGATCGCCACCTTCCGGCACTACGCCGGCTGGGCCGATAAGCTGACCGGTCACTCCATCCCCACCTCCGGCTATCAAGGGCGCGCGACGCTGAGTTACACGGTGCGCCAGCCGATCGGCGTCGTGGCCGCGATCACCCCCTGGAATTCGCCCACGATGATCGGCTCCTGGAAGATCGCGCCCGCTCTGGCCGCCGGCTGTCCGGTGATCCTCAAGCCGCCGGAGGACGCCCCGCTCACCTCGCTCCTGCTCGCGCAACTGGCCGCGCAGGCCGGGTTCCCGGCCGGCGCGCTCAGCGTCCTGCCCGGACGCGGTCCCACGACCGGCCGCCTTCTTGTCGAACATCCCGGCGTCGACAAGGTCTCCTTCACCGGCAGTCCGCAGACCGGATACCAGGTCGCGATCGCGGCGGCGAAGGGCTTTCGCCCGACGACTCTGGAACTCGGCGGCAAGAGCCCGCAGATCGTCTTCGCCGACGCCGACCTGGCCGCCGCCGCGCAGGGGGTCGCGCTCGGGATCTTCGCGAACCAGGGCGAGGTGTGCGCGGCGGGCAGCCGGATTCTGGTGGCCCGCGCCGTGTACGACGAGTTCGTGGACCGGCTCATTCAACTCGCCGCCGCCGTGGTCCCCGGCGACCCGTTCGACCCGGAAACCACGATGGGCGCGCTCATCAACCCGCGGCAGCTTGAGCGGGTCCTGCGTTACATCCGCCTCGGCCATGATGAGGGCGCGCGACTCGTCGCCGGAGGAGGGCGCCCGGACCGTCCCGGGTACTTCGTGCAGCCCACGCTGTTCGCCGACGCCGCCAACTCGATGACCATCGCCCGCGAGGAAGTCTTCGGTCCGGTCGGCACCATCATCGCCTTCGACGATGACGAGCAGGCGGTCACACTCGCCAACGACAGCGATTACGCGCTCGCCGCGACGCTATGGACGACGGACCTGTCGCGCGCGCACGCCATGGCCCGCCGCGTGCGCGCCGGCGCGGTCGCCGTCAACGGCTGGTCCCCGCTCGACCCGCGCCTGCCGTGGGGCGGATCGAAGCTCAGCGGCCACGGGCGCGAGCTGGGTCTGGCAGGCATCGAAGCGAACACCGAGCTCAAGACCGTGACCATCGTGCTCTGAGCCGCACTCCGCGTACAACACAGCAATCGAAACCCGCCAGGAACTGGGAGTCCCGCATGCCTGTCCGCATTCTCGTCACCTACTACAGCTCTACCGGATCAGTTCACCGCCTCGCCGCGGCGGTCCGCGACGGCGCCGAGTCCGCGGGCGCGCAGGTCCGGCTGCGCCGGGTGGCCGAACTCGCCCCGCCCGAAGCACTCGCCTCGAACCCGGCCTGGGCGCAGCACCACAGCGAGACCGAGAGCCGGATACCGGTGGCAAGCCTGGACGACCTCGAGTGGGCCGACGGCTACGCGTTCGGCACTCCTACCCGCTACGGTGCCCCCGCGGCGCAGCTCAAGCAGTTCATCGACTCGGCCAGCAGCCTCTGGCAAGCCGGGAAGCTCGCGGACAAGCCGGTGACCGCTTTCGTCTCCTCCGCGGAACAGCACGGCGGGCAGGAGGCCACGATCCTCTCGCTCAACAACGTCTTCTACCACTGGGGCGCGGTCATCGTCCCGCTCGGCTACACCGACGACATCGTCTACGCCGCAGGCGGAAACCCCTACGGCACCTCATGGCCGGCCGGCTACCCCTCCACGATGCCCGACGAGACCGTCCTCGAGTGCGCCCGCTACCAGGGCCGACGCCTGGCCCGATTCGCCGAGATGCTAGCCCCGGCGCGAAACGAGTCAACCGCCGTCCCAGCCTAGGCCCGACATTTGCCCGACCACGGCTGGCCCGGCACCGTGCTAGCCGCCACCGTGCTGGCCGCCGCGGCCTACAGCGTCGGCCGCATCGTGGTCGGACCACTGCGCGGCCGACGTGTGCATTACGACGTTGACCTCACGCACGCCCTCATGGGCACCAGCATGGCCGGAATGTTCGTCGCGAACCTCAGCTTCCTCAGCCCCGCGATATGGCAGGCGGCATTCGCCGTGATCATCGCCTGGTACGCGACACGCGCCATCCTCGGCGCCCAGAGCAGCTACAGCAGCTCACAGCGTGGCTTGCTCGACCAGACCGGACACCTGTTGTCCGTCGCGGCAATGCTGTACACGCTCCACGCCACGCCGTCAGCGACCACCGAAGCAACCGAGCACGCGACCACGGCTTCGAGCACACCCATGGATATGGCCATGCCCTCAGCCGGAACGGTGCACGCAAACGCACACGTACCCGCGCTCGCGCTACTGTTCGCGGCGCTCCTACTCGGATATATCGTCCTGGTCGCCAACCGCGCC
>Ga0070739_10003445_pt1 | contig 19694 bp, 22 predicted proteins | sample Coa_R1_7_FD_66445 | JGI IMG/M metagenome (GOLD analysis project Ga0070739, IMG submission 66445) | Surface soil microbial communities from Centralia Pennsylvania, which are recovering from an underground coalmine fire - Coalmine... | ecosystem: Environmental > Terrestrial > Soil > Unclassified ... | reverse complement strand
GACATCATCACGGATCGCGAGAGCCCGCATGACCGCCCTCCCGCCGCCAAGTTTGCCGACTCGCAAACCCCTTCTCCCGAAGTTTGCTCCATAGGTCAGTGCCAAATCAGGTCGGTATAAGGCCCGGGGAGGAGGGTCTCTCCCCTTCAAACAGCCGAGCTTGGCGGTCGAGGCGCAAAAGGATCGGCGCGAGGTCGTCGGCGCTTGCGCCGGCGCGGCGGCGGCGCCCAGCGTGCAGGCATGTCCACCGCCTGCACGCCGCTCGGCCACCCGCCGGCGCCGATCCTCGCCTATTGGCGCGACAACCGCGTGTTCCTCGCCTCGACCCCGATCGGCTTCACGGTCATCGAGCGCTATTCGGCGCTGAAGCTCGTCGTCGCCCGTGGCAAGGCCTCCCGGATGCCGGAGGTTCTTGAAAAGAGGAGGCCTTGACCCGGGCGATCCCGCTGCGGCACCCTTATTCGGCCGGCACCGCGCCCGAGGAGATGCGGCGGCGCGGCAACGTCACGCTCGGCTTCGACGCCAAGGAGCGCATGATCTGGAAACCGCCGCAGGATTTTGCCGACAAGGTCCTCCGCGGCTTGCGCTGCCCGCATCGCGATGCGAGCGATGCGATCGCAGAGAACGCCGCCCGGCAGTTCGGCGTCGGGTTCGCTCACGGCCCCGGCTGAGCCGGCGGAGAGGGGCGGAATGGGCGCGAAAGAGGCGGGCGGAGAGCCGGCGATCCTTGTCTGCACGGTCGGCGGCGCGCCGCAGCCGATCCTGACCGCGCTGGCGGCCCGCCGATGGGACCGGGTCGTCTTCGTCTGCACGCCCGCGGGCGGCGGCGCGGCCGGCTCGGTTGCAACGGTCGAGGGCTCGGCCGCGGGCGAACCCGCGATCCCGGAAGCGGCCGGTCTCGCCGCCGGGAGTTGGGAGATCCTTCTCGTCCCGCCCGACGATCCCGACACCGCCTTCGCCCGTCTGAGCGAGCGCATCGCCGCGCTGCGCCGCGAACGGCCCGGCGCCCGCATCACCGCCGATTTCACCGGCGGCACGAAGAGCATGGGCGTGGCATTGGCCCTGGCCGCCGTCGGCACCGGCGCGGCATTGCAACTGGTCACCGGCAAGCGCGTCGATCTCGTCAAGGTGCTCGACCGCTCGCAACAGGCGATTGCCGTGAACACGACGCGGATCGCCGCGGCGCGCGAATTCGAGCGGATCGCCGCCGGCTGGAGCCGGTTTGCCTATCAGGAGGCGGCGGAAGGGTTTAAGCGCTTGTGCAACGACCTGAAGGCGGAAGGGCTCACACGCGACGATGCGCTGCTGCCGCGGGTCACGCGCGCCAAGGAGCTGAGCGAGGCCTTTGCCGCCTGGGACCGGTTCGATCACAACACCGCCGCCAATTGCCTTCGCAGGCCGCTCTATCGCGGCCGCGAAATCGCCGGTCGCAGCGATTGGGCGGCTCTCGCCGCGGCGCTGGCGCGCGGGCAGAACGCGCCTTGGGGCGCGCTGCATCTGCGCGATCTGTGGCACAATGCCGAGCGCTGCGCGGCGCGCGGCCGCTACGACGACGCGGTGGCGCGGCTCTACCGGCTGTGGGAGGGGAGCGCGCAGTGGCTGCTGCGCGCCGATTGCCGCATCGACACCGGGGTCATCAGGATCGGCCTCAAAAAAGCCTGGGATCTCTATCTGCACCTGCGTCCGGACGGCGCCGCCGCGGCGTTCTGGAACCGGGCCGGCGCCGACGGCCGCACAGAGCTCGAGCGGTTCGTGCGGGAAAGCCTGTCGCTCCGTAACCGCTCGATCCTCGCGCATGGCTGGGATCCGGTGACGCGGCCCGGATGGGAAAGCCTTGCGCAGTGGACGCGGTCCGGGCTCCTCGCGGTGCTCGCGCGCGAGGCCGAGCGCCTTGGCGAACCGCACGCGCTGCCGCAACTGCCTTCCGCCCTGCCGGCGCTGTGAATACGGCAAGCTTGCCGGCGCGGACGGCCGCGGACGGCATGCCAATATCGGCGGCGATGACGCGAACCCTCTATCTTGTCGCCTACGACATTCGCCACCCGCGCCGCCTCGCCCGCGCCCTCGAGATCGTGCGCGCCTATGCCACCGGCGGGCAGAAATCGGTGCATGAGTGCTGGCTCGTCCCGGCCGAGCTGACGGCCCTGCAACGCGCGCTCGCGGCGGTCGTCGACGGCGCGGAGGACAGCGTGCTGTTCGTCCGCCTCGACCCGCGCCTGAAGCCGCGAACGCTCGGCATCGCCCGCATGCCGGCCGATCCCGCCTTCTTCTTCGTCGGCTGAGCCGTGGCGACGCTGTATCTCGACCGCCGGGGCGCCGTGCTCGACATCGAGGCGAACAGCCTTGTCGTGCGGCTCGGCGAGAGGGTGGCGACGCGCATCCCGCTGGCGCCGCTCGAGCGCGTCGTGCTGCGCGGCGAGGCCATGCTGTCGACGCGCGTGCTGGCGGCGCTGTGGCGGCAGGATGTCGGGCTGCTGCTGCTGTCGGGCCGCCACTCCGAGGCGACGGCGCGGCTGGTCGGCCGTCCGCATGAGGATGCGGCGCTGCGCCTCGAGCAATACCGGCGGGCGCTTGACGGCGAGGCCTGCCGCCTGGCGGCGCACCATATCATCGCCGCCAAGCTGGCCGCCGAGGCGCGCCTGCTCGCGCGCGCCCGCGCCCTGCGGCCCGACCGCCGCAAGCCGCTCTCGGACGCGCTCGCCGTGCTCGAGCGCCTCTCGGCGCGGCTCGCCGATCCCGGCGAGGGGCTGGCGCGCGAGGCGCTGCTCGGCCTCGAAGGGGCCGGCGCCGCCGCTTATTTTCGCGCCTACGCCACCCTGTTCCCGGCCTCGCTCGGCTTCGCGCAGCGGCGCCGGCGGCCGCCGCCGGACCCGGTCAACGCCTGCCTGTCGCTCGGCTATACGCTGTTGCATCACGAGGCCGTGCGCGAGCTGCAGATCGTCGGTCTCGACCCGCTGGTCGGGTTTCTGCATGTGCCCGAGCGCGGGCGCGAGTCGCTGGCCTGCGATCTTGTCGAGCCGTTGCGGCCGCATGTCGAGGAGTGGGTATGGCGCAGCTTTGCCGAGCGGCGGCTGCACGGCGCGCATTTCACGCGCGAGCCGGGCGGCGCCTGCCTGCTCGGCAAGACCGGCCGGCAGATCTTCTATGACGGTTTCGAGCCGCAGGCGGCGGCGTTGCGCCGCCTGCTGCGCCGCATGGCGCGCGCCCTGGCGGCCGAGCTGCGCCGGCCCGCCGCGGCGCAGGGGACGCAGGCGGGGCCGCGATGACGGTATTGCGCCCGCTCTATATCGATTGCGGCGGCGCCGCGGTGCGCCTTGAGGGCCCGGCCCTGATCGTCGAGCAGCCGCAGCGGGCCGCGGGACGCTTTCCGCTGCGGCTGCTGTCGCGGGTCGTCGTGCGCGGCCCGGTGCCGTGGACGATGGAGGCGCTGTTCGCCTGTCTGGCCGGCGGCGTCCCGGTCACCTTCCTGTCGCTCGACGGCGCCGTCGTCGGGCTGTGCCTGGGGCGCGAGCGGCCCGAGGAATCGCTGGCGCTGCTGCTCGATCGGCTGACCGCCGAGCCCGACTGGGCCGAAATCTACGGACGCTGGAGCAGGGCGGCGGAGCGGCGGGCGATCGTCGCGGCGTTGCGCCACCTGCGGCCGCCGCCGGGCGCCGATCTGCGCGCCGAGAGCGCCGCCGCGCTGCTGGCGGCGCATCTGCCGGGCGGCGACACGCCGGGGGCGCGCGCGGCGCGGCGCCGGCTTGAGGGCTTCTTGTCCGCCCATCTCGCCGAGCTGCTGGCGCGCGCCGGCGTGCCGCTGGCCTATCGCGGCGGCCGCGGCGCGGCGCTCGATCTGCGCCCGGCCTTCCGCGCCGCGCTCGGCTGGTCGCTGTGGGCGCCGCTCGGGCGCTGGCTCGACCTGCAGCGGCGGCATCCGCCCGGCCGCGACCGCGCCCTCGCCCGCCGCCGCATCGCCGCCCAGTACGAGGCGGCGGCGCCGCGGATCGCCGCCCATTTCCGCCGCCTGCTGGCGTCGCTCGACCGCTTCTTGCGCGAGGAGTTGCGATGAGCGCGCCGACGGCCTGGCTGGTCTGCTACGACATCGCCGATCCGCGCCGGCTGGCGCGGGTATGGCGGGCGGTGCAGGAATTCGGCATCCCGGTGCAGTATTCGGTGTTCTGGGCGCGCCTCGACGGCGCCGCGCTGAACGCGGCGTTGCGCGCGCTCGCGACGCGCATCGACCCGCGCGCCGACGATGTGCGCTTCTACCCGCTGCCGCAGAACGTGCAGATCACCGGGCTCGGCCGAGACGTGCTGCCGCCCAGCATCGATTTCGGCGACCCGGGCCTGCGCCGCCTGCGCAAACCGCTCGCCTCAAACGGGTCGAGCTGATAAAATGATCGATGAGATGCGCGATCCCCGCCCGCCGGAGTCATCTCCCGAAGGCGGCGCGATGTTTGACAAGTGTACCTGCAACCCCTTGCACGGCCATCGCGATTCGGCGCGGTCGGTTCAGCAGCAGCCCTGAAGTAAAAGGGATTGAGACTGGGACCTGAAATCCTGGTAAGTGCTCGGAGGGTAGTTCAGCAGCAGCCCTGAAGTAAAAGGGATTGAGACCGGGCAGGCGGATTGGGATTATATGCTGAGACGAGGTTCAGCAGCAGCCCTGAAGTAAAAGGGATTGAGACGCGGGACGCAGCGCTGATTCCAATGGTCAAGCATGTTCAGCAGCAGCCCTGAAGTAAAAGGGATTGAGACCGGCGGCCCTCGATTAGGGCCGCCCGGTGGATGGGTTCAGCAGCAGCCCTGAAGTAAAAGGGATTGAGACATGACATCTAGCTTTATGTCTAGTATGTCATATCGTTCAGCAGCAGCCCTGAAGTAAAAGGGATTGAGACCCTTAGCGTTTCCGCCCACGTTTCAATCCGCGGCCCGTTCAGCAGCAGCCCTGAAGTAAAAGGGATTGAGACGATGAGTACTCTCATGGATCCCTCCTCCTCCTTGGTTCAGCAGCAGCCCTGAAGTAAAAGGGATTGAGACGGAGCGCAGACACTCAGCTCGGGCGTGTTGCCCGGTTCAGCAGCAGCCCTGAAGTAAAAGGGATTGAGACTTCATGACGACCTCCCTCTCGAGCGCATACTCCTGTTCAGCAGCAGCCCTGAAGTAAAAGGGATTGAGACATCTCGATCGTAGGACAGGCCCGCTCGATCGCGGATGCGGCAGCAGCCTCTCATGAGCCGGCGGCGTTTTGGCAGGAACGCCGCCGGCCGCGGCGGCCCGCGCCAGCGGCGCCGGCCCTGAGCGGCCGGCCGCGACCGCTTTTCCCGCCCCGCATCGGGGCGCTATGCTGGGCGCCCGCAGCCGCCCCGGAGAGCGCCATGAGCTTCCCCGCCCCGCACCGCCCGCCGATCGCCGCCACCCGCCACGCGATCGCCGCCGGCCACTACCTCGCCGCCACCGCCGGCTTTGCCGTCCTCGAAGCCGGTGGCAATGCGATCGACGCCGGCGTCGCCGCCGGGCTCGCGCTCGGCGTCGTGCAGAGCGACCTCGTCAACATCGCCGGCGTCGCGCCGATCCTGATCTACAGCGCCGAGACGCGCGCGGTCCTGACGATCGCCGGGCTCGGGCCGTGGCCGAAGGCGCTCGACCCCGAATTCTTCCAGCGCGAGCACGGCGGCAAGATCCCGCGCGGCGTGCTGCGCACCGTCGTGCCGGCCGCCCCCGACGCCTGGATCACGGCGCTCGAGGGCTGGGGCACGATGCCGTTCGGCGAGGTCGCGGCGGCGGCGATCCGGCTGGCCCGCGACGGCTTCCCGATGTACCCGCTGATGGCCGAGAGCCTTGCCCGGCACGCGCCGCAGCTCAGGCAGTGGCCGTCAAGCGCGGCCGTCTATCTGCCGGAGGGGCGGGTGCCCGCGGTCGGCGAGATCTTCCGCCAGAGCGATCTTGCCGCCGCGCTGCAATACATGGCCGACGAGGAGCGCGCCGCCGCCTATCACGGCGGCCGCAAGGCCGGGCTGGCGGCGGCGCGCGCGGCCTTTTATCGCGGCGACATCGCGGCCAAGATCCTCGCCTTCTTCAACGAACAGGGCGGCCTGCTGGCGGCCGCAGACCTCGCCGAATACCGCTCGCCGGTCGAGCCGGCGCTGCGCCGCCGCTTCGGCGATCTCGAGGTCTTCACCTGCGGCCCCTGGTGCCAGGGGCCGGTGCTGCTGCAGACCCTGGCGCTGCTCGAAGGCAGCGACCTGCAGGCCCTCGGCCACAACAGCGCCGACTATATCCATCGCCTCGCCGAGGCCCTCAAACTCGCCTTCGCCGACCGCGAGGCCTATTACGGCGACCCCGCCGTCATCGCGGTGCCGCTCGAGCGGCTGCTCTCGCCCGCATACGCGGCCGAACGGCGCCGGCTGATCCGCCCCGACCGCGCCTGGCCGGAGATGCCGCCGGCCGGCGACGCCGGCCCGCCGGCCATGGCGGAGCCGCTGCGGCCGCCGCGCCGCGCCGACAGCCCGACGGCCGGCCTCGCCAACCTCTTCCCCGAGCCCGACACCTCCTATGTCTGCGTCGCCGATCGCTGGGGCAACCTGTTCTCGGCAACCCCGAGCGACGGCTGCTACGGCTCGCCGGTCGTGCCCGGCACCGGGCTGATCCCGTCGAACCGCGGCTCGCAGTCGCGCCCCGACCCGCGCCACCCCTGCGGCGTCGCGCCGGGCAAGCGGCCGCGGCTGACGCCGAACCCGGCGCTCGCGGTCCAGGGCGGCGAGCGCTTCCTGCCGTTCGGCACGCCCGGCGGCGACGTGCAGACGCAGGCGATGCTGCAGGTGTTGCTGAACCATTTCGTGTTCGGCGCCGACGTGCAGAGCGCGATCGAAAGCCCGCGCTTTGCCAGCTACAGCTTTCCCTCCTCGTTCGCGCCCTACGACTATTATCCCGGCCGGCTCAACCTCGAGAGCCGCATCCCCGAGGCGGTCATCGCCGAGCTCGCGCGCCGCGGCCACAAGATCGAGCGCTGGCCCGAATGGATCTGGACCGCCGGCGCGGTGTGCGCGATCCTCGCCGACCGCAGGCGCGGCCTGCTCGAAGCCGGCGCCGATCCGCGCCGGCCCGCCTACGCGCTCGGCTGGTAGCGGCGCGCGGCAAGCGCCGCCGCGGCGGGGGGCTGCCCCGCCTTTTCGCCGCTTGACTTCGACGCGCCGCACCGCCATGTCGCGGCGAGCGCCCGGTTCCCGCCCCGGCGGGGGGCGCCGCCGCCCCGTCGGGGCCGGCCCCCTGACCCATAAAGGAACCGATTTTTTGACCTCCTCCTTTGCCGATCTTCGCCTGGCGGAGCCGCTGTTGCGCGCGCTGGCCGCGCAAAACCACCTCAGACCGACGCCGATCCAGGCGCAGGCGATCCCGCCCCTGCTGGCCGGGCGCGACGTGCTCGGCGTCGCCCAGACCGGCACCGGCAAGACCGCCGCCTTCGCATTGCCGATCCTGCACCGCCTCGCGCAGCACCCGCAGGACGGCCGCACGCCGCGCGCGCTGGTGCTGACCCCGACCCGCGAGCTGGCCGCCCAGATCGGCGACAGCTTCCGCCTCTACGGGCGCCATCTGCGCCCGCGCAGCGCCGCGGTGTTCGGCGGCGTCGGCCAGCGGCCGCAGGTCGCGGCGCTGGCGCGCGGGGTCGACATCCTGATCGCGACGCCCGGACGCCTGCTCGACCTGCACGCGCAAGGCCATGTCCGCTTCGAGCGGCTGTTGGTGCTGGTGCTCGACGAGGCCGACCGCATGCTCGACATGGGCTTCCTGCCGGATATCCGGCGCATCCTCGCGCTGCTGCCCGAGCCGCGGCAGAACCTGCTGTTCTCGGCGACGATGCCTGAGGCCATCGCCCGCCTGGCGGCGGGTCTGCTCAAAAGCCCGGTGCGGATCGAGATCGCGCCGCCGGCGACGGTGGCCGCCGGCATCGACCAGCACGTCATCTTCGTCGCCGACGCCCGCAAATTGCCGCTGCTGGCCGCGCTATTGCGCGCGCCGGAGGTGGCCCGCGCGCTGGTCTTCGCCCGCACCAAGCGCGGCGCCGATCGCCTGGCCGCGCGCCTGGCCGACAGCGGCCTCGAAGCGCAGGCGTTGCACGGCAACAAGTCGCAGGCGGCCCGCCACAGGGCGCTCGACGGCTTCCGCCGCGGCCAGGTGCGCGTGCTGGTCGCCACCGACCTCGCCGCGCGCGGCCTCGACGTCGCCGGCATCAGCCACGTCATCAATTTCGACCTCCCGAGCGAACCCGAGGGCTATGTCCACCGCATCGGCCGCACCGCGCGCGCCGGCGCCGGCGGGGTGGCGATCTCGCTGTGCGCGGCGGCGGAGCGGGGTGCGCTCGCCGATATCGAGAGGCTGACGCGGCAGCGCCTGCGGATCGTCGATCACCCCGAGGCCGCGGCCCGGCCGGGAGCGGACCCGGCGGGGCGCGGCGCCGGCCCGCCGGGCGAACCGTCGGCGGAAGCCCGCGCCCGGCGCCGCGGGCCCCGGAAGGAGATGCCGGCCCGCCGCGCGCAGTCCTGATCGGCGGCCTTCCGTGCTAGGGTCGGCGGCGCTGTTCGCAACGGAGGTACTAAGGGTGAGCGCAACCATACCCGACCCGATCCCCGATCAGCCCGGCGCCGACTGGCGCGAGCGGATCTTCGCGCAGATCAAGCGGGCGGCGATCCGGCAGGTCGGCTATGTCCCCGACGCCGGGCATGCGCGGCTGATCGAATTGTGCCGCGCCGACCCGCAGATCCGCGCCGTGCCGCTGACCAGCGAGGAGGAAGGCATCGGCCTGGCCGCCGGCGCCTGGCTCGGCGGCGAGCGCGCCGTGCTGCTGATGCAGTCGAGCGGCGTCGGCAACTGCATCAACATGCTCTCGCTGACCAAGGCCTGCCGCTTCCCGCTGGTCATGCTGGTGGCGATGCGCGGCGAATGGGCCGAGTTCAACCCGTGGCAGGTGCCGATGGGGACGAAGGCGCAGGCGGCGCTCGAACTGATGGACGTGCTGGTCTACCGCGCCGAGCGGCCGCAGGAGGCGGCCGACACCGTCGCCGCCGCGCTGGCGATCGCCTTCAACGGCGAGCTGGCGGCGGCGGTGCTGCTGTCGCAGCGGCTGATCGGAGCCAAGCAATGGACCAGGTAAGCCCCGCCGCGGCCGGGCTCGACCGCCGCGCCGCGATCGCCGCGCTGCTCGCCCGGCGCCGGGACCTGCTGCTCGTCACCGGCCTCGGCTCGACCAGCTGGGATGCCGCCTCGCTCGGCGACGACGACCGCAATTTCTATCTGTGGGGGGCGATGGGGGCGGCGGCGACGGTCGGGCTCGGGCTGGCCCTGGCGCAGCCGCGCCGGCGCGTGCTGGTCGTCACCGGCGACGGCGAGATGCTGATGGGGCTGGGCGCGCTGGCGACGATCGCCGCCATGCGCCCAGCCAATCTGGCGATCGCGGTGTTCGACAACGGCCGCTACGGCGAGACCGGCATGCAGGAGAGCCACACCGCGGCCGGCGTCGCGCTCGCCGGGATCGCCCGCGCCTGCGGCTTTGCCGAGGTGTTCGACATCGCCGCAGCGGAGGCCCTGGAGGCTTTTGCGCGCCGCCTGCATGATCCCGGCGGGCCGCTGTTCGCGCGCGTCGCGATCGCCGCCAACGAAGCCCCGCGCGTGCTGCCGCCGCGCGACGGCGCGCTGCTGAAGAGGCGCTTTCGCCGCGCGCTCGGGATCGAACAGGGATGAGCCCTCTGCGGCCGGCCGCAGGGGAGAGGCCGCGCCCTTGACGATCCGCCGAGCGGCGGACGAAAGTGCGCGAGAGGAACCGCACGAGGGAACAACGATCGTGAGCACGAGGTTGCCGCTGTCCCGCTTCACCGTCCTCGATCTGACGCATGCCCGCGCCGGCCCGACCGCGGTGCGCCAGCTCGCCGATTGGGGCGCCAACGTGATCAAGATCGAGCCGCCCGGCGAGATGAACCGCGACGTCATCGACTCCCGGCGCGAAGGCTTCGATTTCCAGAACCTGCACCGCAACAAGCGCAGCCTGACCCTCAACCTGAAGAGCGCGGAGGGCCGCGCGATCTTCCTGCGGCTCGCCGAACGGGCCGACGTCGTCGTCGAGAATTTCCGCTCCGAGGTCAAATACCGGCTCGGCGTCGATTACGAGTCGGTCAAAAAGGTCAATCCGCGCATCGTCTACGGCAGCATCTCGGGGTTCGGGCAGAGCGGCCCCTACGCCAAGCGGCCGGGCGTCGACCAGATCGCGCAGGGCATGGGCGGCCTGATGTCGATCACCGGCCTGCCGGGCCAGGGGCCGGTGCGGGTCGGCATCCCGATCGACGATCTGTGCGCCGGGCTGCTGTTGGCGCAGGCGATCCTGATGGCGCTGATCGAGCGCGAAACAAGCGGCGAGGGCCAATGGGTGCACACCTCGCTGCTCGAAGCCCAGATCTTCATGCTCGATTTCCAGGCCGCGCGCTGGCTGATCGCGCATGAGGTCCCGGGGCAGGCCGGCAACGACCATCCGACCGGGATCCCGACCGGCGTCTTTCCGACCGCCGACGGGCAGATCAACATCGCCGCCTCGGGCGCCAATCTGTGGCGCCGCTTCTGCGAGGCCGCGGGGGCGCAGGAGCTGCTGAACGACCCCGATTACGCGACCGGGCCGCTGCGCTCGCAAAACCGCAAGGCGCTCAACGAGCGGATCGCGGCGATCACGCGGACCCGCCCAAGCGCCTACTGGATCGCGCTGCTGAACGAGGTCGGCGTGCCGTGCGGGCCGATCTATACGATCGACCAGGTCTTTGCCGATCCGCAGGTGCAGCATCTCGCAATGGCGCGGCCGATCGACCACCCGAAGCTCGGCGCGATCCGCGTCGTCGGCCAGGCGATCAATATGAGCCGCACGCCGGAGCCCGAAACGCTGCGCCCGACCCCCGAGCTCGGCGAGCACACCGATGCGATCCTGCGCGAGCTCGGCTACGGCGATGACGCGATCGCCGATCTGCGCGCGCGCGGCGTCGTCTGAGGAGGAGACCATGCCCGAGCGGCCCATGACCGACAAGATGATCGCCAAGAAGGAGGGGGCGGTCGGCCATCTGATCTTCAACAACCCGGCGCGGCGCAACGCCGTCTCGCTCGAAATGTGGGAGGCGGTCCAGTCCATCCTCGACGATTTCGAACGGGACGACGCGATCCGCGTCATCGTCGTCAGCGGCGCCGGCGGCAAGGCCTTCGTGTCCGGCGCCGACATTTCGGAATTTGCCGAAAAACGCGCCTCGGCCGAGGCGGCCGCCGCCTACAGCCGGATCTCGGAAGCGGCGCGGGCGCGCCTGGAAGAGACGCCGAAGCCGACCATCGCGATGATCCGCGGCTATTGCATCGGCGGCGGCGTCGGCACCGCGCTCGCCTGCGACATCCGCATCGCCGCCGAGAATGCGCGTTTCGGCATTCCGGCGGCAAGGCTCGGTCTCGGCTACGGCTATGACGGCATCCGGCGGCTGATCGACCTCGTCGGCCCGGCCTATGCGCGCGAGATCTTCTATACCGCGCGCCAGTTCAGCGCCGAAGAGGCGCTGCGCATGGGGCTCGTCAATCAGGTCGTCCCCGAAGAGCGGCTCGAAGACTACGTCAACGAATATTGCGAGATGATCGCGGCCAATGCGCCGCTGACCTTGCGCGCGGTCAAGACCATCGTGCGCGAGGCGCTGAAGGACGCCGGCGAGCGCGATCTGTCGCTGTGCCGGCGCGTCGTCGACGACTGCTTTGCCAGCCGCGACTACGCCGAGGGCCGTACCGCCTTCATGGAAAAGCGCAAACCGGTATTTATCGGGCGCTGACCGGGGAACCTTGCGCCGCCGGCCTCGTTTGCAGCACAGCCGCGGCGCAACGGCGGCGCGTGCAAACTCTCGGTCCGATCCGATGTCGTCCGCCGCAGAATATTACCGGGAACAGGCGGCGCGCTGCCGCCGCCTGGCGGCGCATGTGCTTGACCGGGATCTACAGCAGCGCCTGCTCGATCTCGCCGCCGAATACGAGCAGAAGGCCGCCGCGCCGCCCCGAGACGAGCACGAGGAGTGCCCGCAAGAGGAGGACGACTGCGCCGCGCCGCGATAGCCTCGAAGGGCGCGCTCAGGCGACCAGGCGGCGCGGCACCGGCCCATCGGGCCCCTCCTTTCCCTCGACGAGCCGGCGCAGGGCGAGGCGGGCGCGGGACAGGCGCGAGCGGATCGTGCCCTCGGGCACGGCCAGAGCCGCCGCCGCCTCGGCATAGCCGAGGCCGGCCAGAACGACATGGCGGACCACCTCGCGCTGCCCCTTGGGCAGGGTTGCGATCGCCCGCACGACCTCGCCCGCGAACAGCCGCCCGCCCGGATCTTCGCCGGCGCGCGCGGCGAGCGCATGGCCGGCGGCGTCGAGATGCTGGCGCTCGCGGGCGCGCCGGCGCAATGTCGTGATCCGCTGGTGATGGAGCATTGTGAACAGCCAGCGGCGCAGATCGGTGCCGGGCTGCCACAAATCCTGTTTGGCCAGCGCCCGCAGCAGACAGCTCTGCAATAGATCCTCGGCCTCGACCGGATCGCGCGTCAGCTTGCGGGAGTAGCGCCGCAATGCCGGAATTTCCAATGTGACCAATCGGTCGAATTCGCTCATCTGGTGCTCCTCAGGGCGGCGGCCGCCCTTTGCGGCAGCTCGCCGGGATCGGAAGATTTTCGGTCTTTTCAACAAATTCGCGGTACTACGCAGACAATTCCGGCAGCTTGCCGGCCCCAATCGCCGATCCGTTTGCCGCCGTTCCGCCCGCGACGGGGCCGGAACGGGCCGGCATTGGACGGCGCGTTCCCCCCAATAAAACCGGGCACGCTTAAAAAAGACTGTATTGCGTGATGCGGACCGCCCCGCATGCCCGTTGCGGAGGCGACCCCGCAATCGCGGCGTGATTTTAGAAGCGGCGCCGGACGTTTTCTGTGAGGGCGCTCACAGGCGGGGCGATTTCCCCGCTGCCGGCTCAGCGCAGCGGCGCGAAGGCGGTCTCGCGCGTGCGCAGCAGGATGATGAGGGTGACGAGCGCGGCGGCGATGACATAGGCGGCCGGGGCGTGGTTGCTGCCGGTCGCGCGGACCAGAAAGGTGGCGATGAACGGCGCAAATCCGCCGAAGATCGCGACCGCGATATTGTAGCCGACCGACAGCGCGGTATAGCGCACCCGGGTCGGGAAGATCTCGGCGTAATAGGCCGGGCAGGCGCCGGCATAGGGCACGTAAAAAAGGATCATCAGCAGCTGCGCGAGCAGCGCCAGCGCCGCGCTGCCGGAGGCGGCCATCACGAAGAACGGATAGCCGAGCACGACATAGCCGATGCAGGAGAAGAGCAGCAGCGGCCGTCGCCCGACCCGGTCGGAAAGCCGGCCCATCAGCGGCAGCAGCACGACGAAGAGGGCCAGGCAGGCGGTGCCGATCCACAGCGCCGTCGCATGCCCGAGCCCGCCGGCCGTGGTCAGAAAGCTGGTCATATAGACGAGCGCAATGTAATAGGCGACCGTGTTGTGCAAGGTGACGCCAAAGCCGAGCAGCGTTTCGCGCGGATAGCGGCGCAGCGCCTCGCCCAGCGGCGCCGCGGCCACCGCCCCCTGCTCGGCGAGCTCGGCGTATTTGGGCGTATCGGACAGGCCCCAGCGCAGATAGGCGCCGACAAGCCCGACCGCGATGCCGAACAGGAACGGCAGCCGCCACCCCCAGGCGAGCCGCTCGGCCGGCGGCAGCGCGGCGGTCAGCAGGGTCGCCGTCAGCGCGCCGAGCAGAAACCCGCCGCCGACCCCGACGAGCTGCCAGGAACCGAAAAAGCCGCGCCGTTCGGGGGGCGCGAATTCGACGATGTAGGCGGTCGAGCCGCCCCATTCGCCGCCCGCCGACAGCCCTTGGAACAGCCGCACGAGGACCAGCAGCACCGGCGCCAGCAGGCCGGCCTGGCGATAGGTCGGCAGCAGCCCCATCGCGAACGTCGACAGCGCCATCACGAAGACGACGGCGCTCAGCGCCTTGCGCCGGCCGTGGCGATCGCCGTAGATGCCGAACAGGATCGAGCCGACCGGCCGCATCACGAAACCGACGCCGAACACGGCAAAGGTCGACAACAGCGAGACGACCGGATCGCTGCCCGGGAAGAACAATTGCGCGAGGGTCGTCACGAGATAGCCGTAGACCCCGAAATCATACCATTCGAGGACATTGCCGATGACCCCGGCGGTGATCGCCCGGCGATACGGCACGCCGCCAGCGGTCCCGTGCGTCGACGCCCTCATGCGCGCCTCCTCTCGGCCGGGACAGCGGGTCCCGCCGGACCGGCCCGGCGCCGGCTCCGGAAAGCGGGATAGAGGCCGCCGCGGCGGCGGCATCCGCACCGCGCGCGGCCGCTCATGGCGACGGCCGGGCGGCGGGCCGCCGGCCGAGATAGAGGGCGGCGTTCTCGCCGGCGAGCCGGCCGAATACGGCGCCGCGCGTCAGGCCGCAGCCGAGCGGATAGTTGATGAAAAAGAAGCCGCCGGTCAGTTCGCCGCTGCCATAAAGGCCGGGGATCGGCCGGTCGATGCCGTCGACGATTTCGCCCCGCGCGCTGATCCTGACGCCGCCAAAGGTGAAGGTGATGCCGCCGGTGACGGCGTAGGCGCGAAACGGCGGCGTCTCGATCGGCACCGCCCAGTTGCTCTTTTCGGGGCGCAGCCCGCGCGTCCGCTTGCCGTCGAGCGCATCGGGGCGAAACCCCTCGCCGCGGTCGGCGGCGGCGTTGTATTCGGCGATCGTCGCCCGCATGCGCGCGGCATCGATGCGCAAGACCTCGTAGCGCCGGGCGATGCCGTCGACCAGCTCGGGGATCGTCGTTGCCTCGACCGGCACCCCGGTCTCGTAGCGCTTTTCGAGCAGCGCAAAGGCGCGGCTGTCGAAGATCTGGAAGGCGGTGGCGTTGCGCTGGGCGAGGATCGCGGCGCCGTAGGCGGCGTAGGTGTAGCTGTTGAAATCGGCGCCCTCGTCGACAAAGCGCTCGCCGTCGCAATTGACGAGAATGCCGTAAGGATAGGAAAGGCGGTTGGTCTTGTCGGTCAGCCGCAGATCGCCCCAGTCGGGCGCGTCGGCGTCGATCGGCGTCGCATGCCGGCCGGCCCAGTCGCCATAGCTCTGCGCGCCAAGCGCGAGCAATTCGCGGATCAGCTCGCCGGTGTTGTAGCGCGAGCCGCGCGTCTTGACGAGGCCCCAGGGCCCGCCGAGATAGGCCGCGCGCATCTCGGGATTGGCCTGGAAGCCGCCGCTGGCGACGATGACGGCGCCGGCCGCATGGCGCTCGATGCCGCCGGGAGCGCGCGCCTCGACGCCGGTGACGCGACCGGCCGCATCGCTCAGGATACGGGTGACCGGGCGCTCGTAGAGCACCGCGATGCCGTGGGCGTCGGCGAGGTCGAACAGGCTCTGCGACAGTCCGACGCCTTCGTGACGGGCGCGGATCGCGGCGCCGGGCTGCAGCCGCGTCTTGTTGGTGCCGGCGATCCGGATCCCGGTCACCGCGCGGCTGAACTCGAAGCGCACGCCGAGATCGGCCATCCAGCGCACCGTGTCGTAGGAGCGTTCGATCAATACGCGCGAGAGGACCGGGTCGGTGCGCCCGCCGGTCACGCGCCGCAGATCGCGCGCAAACGCCTCGGGCGGGTAGGGATCGACGACGACGTCGGCGGCGTCGTCGGCGTCTCCGACGATCGGCAGCAGATCATCAAGCCCTTGATAAGTAAAGCGGAAGACGCCGCCGGTGAAGCGCGTATTGCCGCCGCGAAAGGGCTGCGGCGCCTTTTCCAGGACGCGCACGCTGCAGCCGGCCCGGCGCGCCGCCAGCGCCGCCGTCAGCGCCGCATTGCCGGCGCCGACGACGATGACGTCGACCTCTCGGTCGCGGCGGCGCGCCATGGCCATCTCCTCCCTCTCCTCCCTTAAGGCACCCGGCAAAAATCAGCGCATGCCTGCGGCGCCGGTGTCAAGCCGCGGATCTGCGCTTGCCGCCCCGCGCCGCAAGGCCGGGAAGAACTCAGAACATCTGCGGCGTGACGACATTCTGCGGCCGGTTGGTCAGCAGCGCGGCGCGCATCGTCTCGGCCGATTTGCGGCGCGTGTCGGCCTCCGATTCCGGGGTCAGCCAGGCCGCATGCGGGGTGATGACGAGCCGGCCTTCGAGCCATTCCTCGCGCGCGCGGTAGGCGCGCAACAGCTCCGGGACCGGTTCGACCGGCGGCTCGACCGGCAGCACGTCGAGACCGGCGGCGGCGATATGGCCGCTCTTCAGATGCGCATACAGCGCGTCGAGATCGAGGATCGGGCCGCGCGCATCGTTGATCACGACCGCGCCCGGGCGCAGCAATGCGAGCTCGGCATAGCCGAGCATGCCGCGCGTCTGCGGCGTCAGCGGCGTGTGGATCGACAGCGTGTCGCTCTCGCGCAGCAGCTCTTCCAGGCTGCGCGCGCGCTCGATGCCGAGCGCCAGCTCGACGCCGTTCGGCAGGTAGGGGTCGTAAAACAGAACCCGGAACTGGAACGCCTTGGCGCGCAGCGCGACGGCCGTGCCGATGCGGCCGAGGCCGATGATGCCGAAGGTCTGGACGCCAAGGCGGCGAATCATCGGGTGGTGGATCGCCCGCCACGGCGCCGGCGGCTGCCGCCGCTGCAATTCGTGGTGCAGCAGGATGCCGCGGCGCAACGCCAGCGCCAGCGCCATCGCGTGGTCGGCAACCTCGGTCGTGCCGTAATCGGGCACGTTGCAGATCAGGATGTTGCGCGCCGCCGCCGCGGCCCGGTCGAGCTTGTCGTAGCCGACCCCCATGCGCACGATGGCCTTGAGGCGCGGAAAGCGCGCCAGATCGGCGGCCGTCACCGCATACCGCATGATCATCAGCCCGTCGGTTGCGGCGCAGGCCTCCTCGTCAAGCTCGGCAAGGCTCTTGGCGGCGCGCCGCAGAATGCGCACGTCGGGGCCGAACACCTCGCGCTCGATGGTGTCGTCCGGGATCTGCCGCTCCTCGGGATAGAGCACGGTGACGGGCATGAGCTGTTCTCCTAGATCTGCGCGACCTTGACCGGCCGGCGCTGCGCGGCCGATTGCACGATCGCCTCGAAGACGGCGACGCCGTGCAGGATTTCCGCGGGCGTGATCGGGTAGGGCCGCTCCCCGCGGATCGCCGCGGCGAAGGCTTCGAGCTCGGCGCGCAGCGGATCGAACCCCGGATAGGCGATGACCTCGGGCACGGCGGCGGCATGGCGCCCGGCGGGCGGGCTTGCCGCCACCGGCGAGAAGCGGAACTCGCATTGCGGGGTCGCCAGCTCGGCGTAACCCCGGCTCCCGAACACGGCAAAGCGGTAGCCGAGGGCGGTGACAAGCGAGCAATAGAGGGCCGCCGACATGCCGTTGGCAAGGCCGAACAGGACGCTCGTCGTATCCTCGAGCCGCGCCATGATGCGGCGCCGGCTCGTGCAATAGACCTCCGCGATCGGCCCGAACAGGTGGATCAGCAGATCGACATTGTGCACGCCGGTCGCGGTCATCGCCCCGGCCGGCGCCTCGGCCGGATCGGAGCGCCAGTAGTCGGCGCGCATCGACAGGCCGGCTGGCGCCGTCTGCTCGCTCTGGCAATGGCTCGGGGTGCCGAGCCGACCATCGGCAAGGCGCGCCCTCAGCTCGGCAACCGCGGGATGGAAGCGGCGCGGATAGGCGACGGCGAGCACGATCCCCGCCCGCGCGGCCGCGGCAAGCGCGCGCTCGGCGCTGTTCACGTCGAGCGTGAAGGGCTTTTCCATCAGGACGTGCTTGTTCGCCGCCGCGGCGCGCTCGACCTGCCAGCCGTGCTGGCTGTGCGGGGTCGCAAAGACGACCGCGTCGATCGCCGGATCGGCGAGAATGGCGTCGAGATCATCCCGCAGCGCAATCCCGCGCGCCGTGCAAAATTCCTCGGCGGCGGCGCGGGTGCGGGTATAACCGGCGGTGAAGCGGATCAGCGCGCTCGTGCCCTGCACCGCCTCGACGAGCGTCCGTCCCCACCGGCCGATGCCGACGATCGCGGCTCGGATCACTTTGTTCTCCCCTCTCTGGAAACCCTCCGCCGCGGGCACCGCCGCAAAGCCGACGGGACCCGCGGCGGCGCATGCCGGGCGGCCCGCTATTTGCCGGCCAGCAACTCCTTGATCCCGCGCAGGGCGAGGTAGTAGCCGAAAATGCCAAAGCCGGTGATCGTGCCCTGGCTGACCCGCGCGATGTCCGAACTGCCGCCGCGCCGCGCCGGGTTCGAGATATGCACCTCGATCGTCGGAAAGCGCACCTGGCCGATTGCCGCATTGAGCGCCGGATAGCCGGTCGAATAGCCGGCCGGGTTGAAGATCGCGGCGTCGATGCCGCGCTCGTTCGCCTCGTACAGCCGATTGATGATCTCGCCCTCGAGGTTCGAGTGAAAGATCTCGACTTCAAGGCCAAGCTCGGCGGCATAGCCGCGAATGCGCTCGTCATATTCGGGCAGGGTTATCTTGCCGAAGATCTCGGTCTGAACCTTGCCGCGCATGTTCATGCCGGCGCCGTGCAGGACCAGGACTCTTGCCATTGCGCTCCCCTCGATTCGCTCGCGAATGCCGCCTTGTCGCCGGCGATGCTAGCCGAGCCGCGCCGGCGCGTCGAGGCCGACCGCAAGGCGGGGACCGCGCCGCAAAGGCGCGGCTTGCCGTATGGAAGGTTTCATGTCTCAATCTCCGGGTGTTCCTGATCTCATGTGCATATCCGATAAATAGAAAATATTTTATCGGCAGGCCGGCTTTTTGCATGGCGGGGCTGGCGGCGGCGCTGAGCTGGGGGCTTGTGGCCGCCGCCGATGCACAAGGCCGCGCCGCGCCGCGCAATCCCGCCGCGATCATCGCAACCTATCTTGCCGCCCATCCGCACAGCGCCGAGAGCGTCCGCTTTGATAACGCCGGCTGGCCGGCGGTCAGGATCGTGCGCGGCGGCGGCTGGCGGCCGCCGGCATCGCCGGCTCGGATCCTGCGCAGCGGGAGCAGCGCGGCCGTCCGCAACGCCGGCAAGATGGAGATCGAAACGGTCCGCTTCGCCAACCCCGCGCAGGCGCCGGTGACGGTGATCCGCGGGCCGGCGATCGCGGCCGTTTTCGCGCCGCTCGGGCCGCCGGGCGCGCTCGGGCTCGGCCGCATCGCCTTTGCCGTCGACGGCGTCGAATCGCGCCACGGCGCCGATCCCGGCATGTGGCGGGCGGATCTCGCCGGGCCGCAGGGGCCGATGCAGGTCTCGCTCGCCGCCGCACGCGATGTGGGGGGCGGCGATCGCTTCGATCCCGCCCAGAACCGGGCCTTGGGCCGAGCCTATCTCGCCCATCTTTATCGCCGTTACGGCAACTGGGCCGATGCGGTCATGGCCTATAATTGGGGCCCGGCCAATCTCGATCTGTGGATCGCCGCCGGGCGCCCGGCCGAGCGGTTGCCGGCCGCGGTCGAACGCTATCGCGACCAGGTGCTGGAGGCGGCCGGGCTCGCGCCGGTCGGCCAAAGCCTGCCGTCGTCCCGGGCGGCCGTAGCCGTCCGGGACGACAGCTCGCCTCAATTGATCAGCCCGTAGAACCTGCCGGCGTTCTCGCAGGTGATCTTGTGCACGATCTCGGGCGGCAGCTCGGCAAACTGCTCGGCGATGTATTT
>Ga0070739_10003443_pt1 | contig 19707 bp, 17 predicted proteins | sample Coa_R1_7_FD_66445 | JGI IMG/M metagenome (GOLD analysis project Ga0070739, IMG submission 66445) | Surface soil microbial communities from Centralia Pennsylvania, which are recovering from an underground coalmine fire - Coalmine... | ecosystem: Environmental > Terrestrial > Soil > Unclassified ... | reverse complement strand
GGGCTTGACCCGGCCATCTCCGGGGGCGCCCGAGATCGCCGGGTCAAGCCCGGCGATGACGTGAAAGGAACGCTCGCACCTGATCGGTAACCGCTCTAGCGCGGTACTTGCGCGCTTTCTCGTCATCGCTGAACTTGGCGATGACGGAGAATGCTGGACCCCGCCTCTAATCCTCGGGGCGGCGCAGCCAAGCGGTTGGATCGAAACGGTCGCGCACCAATTGCGGCACCCATTGCTGCTCGGCGACGAAGCGCAGGCCGATCCGGTCTCTTTTGCGCCACGCGATCTCGCTCTGGATCGGCGCCATCGTCGCAATGATCAGCCAGGTCCGCGTCACGTCGGGAAGCACGTTGCGGATGCGTACGCTGGCGCCGAAATTGGAAATGTCGAGGATCGTGCACAGCACGCGGGTGCGCCCGACGCGCAACTCGCCGGGCAGGCTGACGCTCAGCCTCCGATCGCCGGCGCCGGATAGTCCCGCCGGCCGACGCAGGTGGCGGACGTTATTGGACGCCGCCCGCGCCGGCTCGTCGGCCGGTCGAGACTCCCACGGCGGCATGTATCCTTTAGCCAAGCTGGACCTGCGCCCCTTCCGCCGCGCTCGCCCGCTGCCGCTGCACCCGCCGCACCAGCAGGTCGGCATACCAGTTCAACGCCGGCACGGCGATGCCCGGGATGCGGTTCATCATCGTGATGACGGCGCCCGGTGTAATGGCAAAAGCGCCGCGGTTCACGCCGCGCATGATCGCGCGAGCCACCGCCTCGGGCTTCCAGGTGGCGGCGACGCCGGTGATCAGCTTGGTCTCTTCCGGCTTGATCTTGTTCTCTTCTTCGAGCATCGGCGTCTCGGTGTCGGGCGGGTAGACGACCGACACGTCGATGTTGTGTTCGCGCAATTCGGCGCGCAGCCCTTCGGCCAGGCCCCGCACCGCGAACTTGCTCGGGCAATAGGTCGAATAGCCGTAGAGGCCCATCAGCCCGGCACCCGACGAGATGAACACGATGCGCCCGCGCCGCCGCGCCTGCATTGCCGGCAAGGCGGCGCGCACGACATAAAGCGTGCCGAAGTAATTGACCGCCATCGAGCGCTCGAACGCGTCGGTCGCAATCTCGGAAAAATAGCCGGGAACGGCGACCCCTGCCGACGTCACGAGCAGATCGGGAGCGCCGAACGTCTCGATCGCTTTTGCAACGGCCGCTTCGGCCTGGGCCTTATCCGAAACATCGGCGGGAAAGACCGCGGCCCGCTGATCGGGCTGGGTGAAATGGCGGTACATCTCCGCCGCCGCTTCGTTGAGCTGCGCTTCGCGGCGCGCGATCAGGGACAGGTTATAGCCGCCGGCGGCGAGCTTATGGGCGAGTGCGCGACCGATGCCGCTCGATCCGCCGGTGACGATGGCGTGCAATGTCGGCATTTCGACCTTCCGTTGAGGCAATATGCTTAAGCGACACAGAAGCCAAACTTCCTTACGATCTCGCTAAGGCCTCACACCGGTCCGGGTTCGGCGGTCAGTTGCGTCCGTGTCGCCTCGGTCTCGGGTGCCGACGGCGCGTTCAGCCGGGTCAAGAACTGGCCGAACGCGCGAATATCGACGGGCTTGCGGAAATCCTCGGCCACGTTGAGACCGCGCGCCGTCGCGAGCCGGCGCGCCGACTTCCGGATCCAGCCGTCCTGGCCGCTGACGATGACCAGCTGCCCGGTGAAGCGGCTTTCGGTGAGGGCACCCACGAGGGTCAGGCCGTCTTCCTCCGGCATGCACAGGTCGAGCGTGATGACGTCGGGCAGCCACTCGCGCAGCAGCTTCAGACACTCGCGCGGGTCGGCGAGCCAGCGCGCCTCGTAACCGCATTTCGCGGCGACGCGCGCGACGAGTTCGGCGGAGTCCGAATTGTCGTCGATCGCCAGGAAGCGGCGCTTCTGAACAGCGGGTTCGTCCATGACTAATCCCCAATCGCGAGCTGCGGTTCCACCCAGCGCACCGAATCCGCCGCCAGGGCCGAATAGTGTATGAAGGAGCGCTGGGCGTTGGCCGCCGCCATCTGCAGCCGTTCGACCAGACAATCGATGTGTTCCGGCGAATGCGTCGCCATGACCTGCAGCCGAAGCAGCGCGCTGCCCTTCGCGACCGCGGGAAACTCGACGAGGTTGACGACCAGCCCGAGCGCCGGAAACAGCCGACTCATCAGGCGGGCATAGGCCTCGTCGCCGACGCGGATGGACACAATCGCCGACGGCGCGCCCAAGACTTCCATGCCGATCGCTTCAAGCCGCTCGCGCAGGTAAAGCGAGCGCTCCATCAGCGCCGCGCGCAAGGCGCGGCCTTCGTCGCTGCGCACGATTTCCAGCGCCTTCAGCACCACCGCCGCCTGGACCGGCGACAGCGCGTTCGAAAACGTGCCGGCGCCGCCGAAGTAGCGCAGATATTCGCGCACCGCCGGCGAGGCGCAGGCGACGAAGCCGCCGTTCGAGGCGAAGGTCTTGGAAAAGGCGCCCATCATCAGGTCGACCTTTCCGATCATCTGCTGCAGCCCGACATGGCCGCGCCCGTCCTCGCCGATATTGCCGAGATCGTGCGCGACATCGACGAGCAGCGTCGCGTCGAACTCGCGGCAGAGTTCCTGCATCGCCATGATGTCGGGCGTGTCCGAGTGCATCGAGAACAGCCCCTCGGTCACGACCAGGATGGCGTTGATCGTGTCGCGCGAACGGATGCGCTGGAGGTGACGGCGGACGGATTGCAGGTTGAGATGACTGTGCAGATGGACGTTGCGGGTTGCCGCCGCGGCGCCCTCCTGGAGGCAGTTATGCGCCAGCGCGTCGAGGACGACGTGGTCGTCTCCGCGGACCAGACCCCGGATCACGCCATAGCCGGCCGCCCAGCCGGTGGGGTAGAGGACGATCTGGTCGCGCTCCAGAAACTCGGATAGCGCGCCCTGCAACGCCAGCGAGTAGCGGGTATTGCCGAGGAACGCTGCCGAGCCCGCGCTGTGCACGCCGTATTCCTCGATCGCCGCTTTCGCGGCCTCTTTCACATCCGGATGAGACGCCAGGCCGAGATAGTCCTGCGAGGCAAAGTTGACGCCCTCGAAGGAGCGGCCCGCATCGTCCTGGCCGGAGCAGAGGGGGCGCGGCGCTTGCGCGGTGGCGCGCGAATACGGCCAATAGCCAAGCCTCCGCCGCGCCTCCTGCCAGCGGTAGAACGGTTCGACGCGCCCGAGCAGCTCGATGCCCATGGGATCGCGATACTCCCGCAGGCTGCCCGTCAACGCTTCCAACGACAGGCCGTCACCGTCCAAGTCGCTCACCGATACCTCCTCGACATCCCGTGCGGGCGGAAATGCCGGACGCGACGCGGCCGGCACGGCACGCATCACCACCGAACAGCGCTCTGCAAATCGCCAATGTACGGAGATTGCGAGGGATGTCTTAAAAAACACGTAAGTTTAGAGATGCCCCAAGAGGCGATATTTGCTTATATTAAAGATGTCGTTGAATTATTGTTATAACGAATTTGCAGAGAATTTAATGCACTCTGCGAAGAAATTTAACCGACGGCGCGCCCCATCATTCTTGCCGACACGATTCGCTCCGGCGGAAAGACCAGTCGGGCCACCGTTCCCTTTCCGGGTTGGCTTTCAAGTTCGAGCCGGCCTTCGTGCGCCTCCATCAACGCCTTTACGAGCGGCAGACCGAGGCCGCCGCCTTCGCGTTCGCGCGCCAGACCATCACCCAATTGAACAAACGGCTCGACCACGCGCGGAAGGTCGGCGGCTGCGATCCCGATCCCGGTGTCGCGAACTTCCAGTGTCAGCGCATCGGCGGTGACGATCGCCTCGACTTCGACGCGTCCGCCCGATGGCGTGAACTTGACGGCGTTGGTCAGAATGTTCACGAGCATCTGCCGCAACTTTCGCTCGTCGCACCACAGCTGCGGCAGGTTGCCGGTGACGAGGTTGCAGAACTCGATGTTGGCCTCGCGTATCTTGGGCCCGACGACCCGCCCCACAGAAGCCACCAGCTCGACCAGCGGCACCTCGTCCTCCGACAGGTTGAGGTTTCCGACCTCAGCCTTCGAGAACTCGAGGATGTCGTTGATCACCGCGAGCAAGTGCTTGCCGCTCTCGCAGATGTCGGCGAGGTAGGACGTGTACGGGTCCTTGATCGCATCCTCACCGGCCTTGAGGATGACTTCCGAAAAACCGATGATCGCGTTGAGCGGCGTGCGCAGCTCGTGGTTCATCGTCGCGATGAATTCGGATTTCGCGCGGCTCGCGGCGGCGACGGCCTGCTGCGCCTCGGTCAGCCGCTCCAGCGCCCGATCGACGCGCATTTGCTGCTCTCGCCTGGCGAGCGCGAGCTGCAGCAGAGCGGGCAACTCTTCCAGCGGCCATGTCTTGTCATAGAAGGCGGCCGCACCATGGCGGAAAGCGGCTGCCACCGCGCGGGCATCGGCTTGGCGGGCGGTCGCGACGACGCCGACCTGCGGCCAGAGCTCCGGTATCCGTTCCAGGAGCGAATCCCCGGCGGATGCGGCACAACCGAGATCGACGATCGCAACCACCGGATCCAGGGTCTTGAAGGCGCTGAACAGGTCATCGCCCGCGGCGACGCGCCCGACGCGATAGTCCCGGAGCACCGGCGCCAGCTCGTCGGCAAAACCGTGATCGCTGTCGACGATCAGGACGGAGGGTTTTGCCGGCGCCTCAGGCAGCATCGGCGCGCGGCTCCGCGGCGAACAGATCGGGGTGAACCGACGCCGGCGCCTCGATCGCGGCGGGGATGACGATCGTGAAGCACGACCCGACACCCGGGGTGCTTTGGATCGTGATCTCGCCCTGCATCATGTGACACAGTTGCTGGCTCAGCGCGAGGCCGAGACCGGTGCCGCCGTACTTGCTCGCGGTCGACGCGTCGCCCTGATTGAAGTCCTTGAACAGGCGCTCCTGGTTTTCGCGGCTGATGCCGATGCCGGTGTCGCGCACGGCGATAACGATGCGGTCGCCGTCCGGCAGACGCTCGCGGTTCACGCTGAGCGTCACCTTGCCGTTCTTGGTGAATTTCCCGGCATTGCTGAGCAGGTTCAGCAGCGCCTGACGCAGGCGCGTCGCGTCGGAAACCACCGTGCCGAGGTTTTCACCTCTTTCGACGACGAACTGGTTGCCGTTCGCCGTCACCAGGCCGCCGCAGCTGCCGATGGTGTCCTCGATGAACGTATCGAGCTGAAACGGCGCGATCAGCAACTCGATCTTCTCGGCCTCGATCTTCGACATATCGAGGACGTCGGTGACGAGCGAAAGCAGATGCTTTCCGGCGTTGTTGATGCGCCGCAGATCGGTGGCTTGGCTTTCGTCCTCCGTCATCGTCTCGTCTTCGAGCAGCATCTCGCTGTAGCCGATGACGGCGTTGAGCGGCGTGCGCAACTGGTGGCTCATTTTCGCGAGGAAGACCGACTTCGCGTGGTTGGCGCGTTCCGCTTCCTCCTTCGCCTGGCGCAGCTTCAGCGTTGCCCGCCGGTGCATGGCGGCATCGCGCTCCAGCCGAGACTTCGCAGCCACCGCGTTGGCGTAATACAGGGCCATCATCGAGACGTAGACGGTGGCGGAGAACACCGAGATCAGCCCGACGCCGGACAACGACGACAACGGAATGTGCTGCGGAAAATCGCCCATCCACAAGTAGGCGAGATAGAAGCCGCCGAGGTTCACGACGAAGATGCCGAGCACGCGCATCGGCCGGTCGCCGAGATAGAAGAAGCCGAGCAGAAGCGCCGTCAGCAGCCACGGGATGAACGGCGAGCTGACACCGCCGTAGAAGAACGAGCCGAACAGGGTGACGAAGGTCAGGTTCGCCACCGACAGCGTCGCCATCTCCTGCAGGCGGCCGCTGATGCGCAACCCGAACGGCAGCAGCCAGAAGGCCGAGATGCAGCTGACGATGATCCAGAACGGCGGGCCGTGCGTCGTGTCGGTCAGAAAGAGAAAGATTGAGATGAGATGTCCGAGGCAGGGCCCGAACACGTGGCTGAACGCAAAGATGCGGGCGCGGCCCTGCGATCCTGAATCGGTGGCCAGGGCCGGGGGTATGAACCAGTCGATAAAGTTCAAAAACGCCGCCATTGCAGCTCCTCGGCCCCGGTCGCGAGGCGTCTTCGCACAATCGGGTATTGGTAGTGAGGGAAGGTAAAGAAAGGGTGGAAAGCGCGTGAAGGTTGCCGCCGCGGCCGCGCCATGCGCCGATCAGGCGGCGAGCATCGCCTGGATCTCTTCCGTCGAGGCGTCGCGGTAGTTGATCGCGCCGAGCAACCCGTCGATCTTGTCGCCGTTCTCCGACAGCGGCATCAGAATGCTGCGGTAGAGGATGAAGGCGTCTTCGTGCTCGGCGATGCCGGCGTTGCCGATCGGCGTCCGCTTGTCGAGAACCTGCGCGATGGGCCGCGTCGCCAGGCGCAGCAGGGTTCCGGCTCTGAATTCTTCAAGACACTGACGGTCGAACATCGGCCACGTGGCGTCGCCGAGGTTCTTGCCGAGATACGCCACCCGCGACCGCTCGATCTCCGGGTCGAGATCGACGAGAAAGCAATTCGCCCAATCGTGCTCGAATAATCGCGGATCGACCGCAGAGCGGCGGGGCAGCGAATCGCCCGCAAGGCTGCGCCACACGGCGAGCACCCTCAGCGTTTGGCGACGCTCTTGCGCAACAGGCATTTCGTCTCCCCTGACCCGGCAGTTGGCGCGGCAAGCAGCGTCGCCGGCCGATCGGGCCGCCTGTCGGCATGATCTCCGATCAACCTTAAGCGACTATGAACGGGTGCCGGGCCGAATCGCGGCGCCGGGGGAGAATTGCCGAGCACAGGGCAGAGCCAGGGCGGCGGGCGGTGCGGCGAAAGCAAGCGGCGGCGCCCGAACGTTGACGATGCGGCTTTGCGGCGGCAAAACTGCGGAGCAATTCTGCGCTCTGCAGCTACATCGCTGGTTGCCTGTTAACGAATTCGCTAGATTCCGTAGATTATATTTTTACCTTGACGGGGCGCCGCGGTCGGGGGACCGACGCTTATGTGGGGGACGCGTAAATGAAACCAGCCGTTGTGTGCGGGGTGGCCCTGGGGCTGAGCACCGTGGCCGCCGCGACGAATGCCTGGGGTTCGGCGTTTGCGCTGCGGGAGAACAGCGCCGAGGAGGTCGGCACGGCGGGGGCCGGCGCGGGTTCGCGGGCCACAGACCTCGATACCGTCTACAACAACCCGGCCGGCATGACGCGGCTGGACGGGACCCAGATCGAATTCGGCGCGGCCGTTCCCACAACCTCCATCGACTTTCACGGCACCGCCACTCTGGCGGGAACGCAAATCAGCGGCAACCAGGGCAGCGCCGGCCGGACGGCGATCGTCCCCAACTTCTACTTTTCGACCCCCCTTACCAGATTTGGCCTCAGCGACGACTGGCGCGCCGGCGTCGCGATCACCTCGCCGTTCGGCACCGCCGTCAAATACGATTCGCCGTGGATCGGCCGTTATCTCGGCGTCGCCAGCAGCATCATCTCGATCAACGTCAATCCCGTCATCGCCTATCGGGTGAATTCCTGGTTGTCGATCGGCGGCGGCCCCGACATCCAGTATTTCAAGGCCAACGTCTTCAACAACATCAACCAATCGGCCATTCTCGGCATCCCCGGGGTCGGGGACGCCACGGCGCGGCTGGTGTCGGACGACCAGTCGGTCGGCTACAATGTCGGCATCTTGCTGGAACCGCTCGAAGGCAGCCGCATCGGTCTCACCTACCGGTCAGGCATCAACCACAACACGCACGGCACCTTCAACTTTAGCGACGTTTCGCCGTTTCTCGCGGGGGCGCTGGTATCCAGCCAGTTCGCGAACGCCGATTTCAAATTGCCCGCGACCGCCGGCTTCAGCTTTACGCAACAGGTGACGCCGCGGCTCAGCCTTTCCACCGACGTGCAGTGGACCAACTGGAGCGTCTTCAAGGAAGTCGACATCACCGACACGCCCACCGGCACGGTGCTGGATCCAAATCCGGAGAACTACAAGAACACTTGGTTCGTGGCGTTCGGCGGCGTCTACAACCTCACCGATCAGGTGACGCTGCGCGCCGGCGCCGCCTGGGATCAGTCACCGATCACCAACCACTGGCGCACCGTCTTTCTGCCCGATCAGGACCGTTACACGATTGGCGTCGGCCTTGGCTACAAGTTCAATCCGGCGATTTCGGCCGACCTCGCCTATGCGCATTATTTCGCCGCTCCCGCCAGCATGAACGAGAGCTTCAACCGCTTCGACCACGTCACCGGATCGGTCCTGCAAGGGGTCTACAACGTGGCCATCGACTATGCGGCCCTGTCGTTCCGCGTACACTTCTGAGATGTCCCAACTACGAAGCCGTCATGGCCGGGCTTGCCCCGGCCATCTACGGGGCGTCTGAGATCGCCGGGTCAAGCCCGGCGATGACGAGAAAGGAGCGCTCGCGCCTGATCGGGAATCGCTCTAATCCGGCCCTTTCATTCGCTAAGCGGCGCTGGCGCGGGGGGTTGCGTCATCGTACGAGGCTCTGCTCAATGCGGCCTCGCACAGCGCGATGCGCTCGGCGTGTTCATCCGCGAGTTGCGAATAGCTGAGCGCGGCAAAACCGTCGGCCTCGGCCGCCGCACGCGCGCGGCACATCCGCTCGGCCTTGCGCAGCCGGCTGAGTTCCTTGAGGAGATAAGACATCCCGTCCTCGCCGATAGACTATCGGCAGGACCGTATTGTTTCAAGGTAACTGACAAATAAATTCGCTGTACTTATCGTTTATACTTTAAGATAAGCAAGCCAAGCATTCAACTAAAATATCCGCCGCGGCGAGAGCCGTCATGCCTTGCCGACGGCCGCGAGGCAATCGCTGATCTTGCCCAGAAGGCGCGGAAGGTCGACCGGTTTCGTGTCGAATTCGGCGCAACCGACTTCGACGCTCTTGTCGCGATCGCTCGCCAGCGCATGTGCGGTCAACGCGATGATCGGGATGTTCGCCGTCCGCGGATCGCCTTTGATGCAGCGCGTCGCGTCCCAACCATCCATCTCCTCGCCCAATGCCACATCCATCAGGATCAGGTCCGGCAACTCGTCCAGCGCCATCCGCACCCCGCTCGGCCCGTCGATCGCGTACGACATCGAAAACCCGTGGCGCGTCAGCCGCCGGCCGAGCATGTCGCGGTTCAGCTCGTTGTCCTCGACGAGAAGTATCCTGATCATTGAAACCTCGAACATTCAGCTGACGGCGGGCTGCTCTTCCGAGCCGGCGATGGGACCGCCGCTCGGTGCGGCAGCCGGCGGCGCGCCGTGGCACAAGCGGCTGACCGCCGCGAGCAGCTGTTCGCGGTCGATCGGCTTGACCAGGTGGTGCGCGACGCCGTGCTCGCGCCCCTTCTGGAGGTCGTCCTCGACGGTGAGCAGCACGACCGGGCAGGAGTGAAGCTCGGGGTCGGCCGCGAACATGTTGATAAGCTCCCAGCCGTCGATGTCGGGCATCTGCACGTCGAGCACAACGACGGCGGGCTTCGTCTCCCTGGCCAGGCGCAGCCCGCTGCGGGCATCGACCGCGGTGACCGGGCAAAAGCCTTCCTTCGCAAGGGTGCGGGCGACGAGATCCAGGATCGTCGGGTCGTCGTCGACAACGAGAATCACATGTTCGCCGCGGGCACCGGAATAGCTGCCGTCCGTGGATGAGCCTTCGGGCTCGCGCGCGCTCGTCGCTGCGTTGGCCTGGTCCTGCACCGGGATATCGATCGTAAAGCAGGAGCCCTTGCCCGCCTCGCTCTCGACGCTGATGTCGCCGCCCATCAGCCGGCACAGCTTGCGGCTCAGCGCCAGTCCCAGGCCGGTGCCGCCGTATTTGCTGGCGGTCGCTTCCTCGGCCGCGCCGAAGTTCTGGAACAGGTTGTTCATGTTGTTCGGCGTGATGCCGACGCCGGTGTCGCGCACCGAGATGATCAGCCGGTCGGCGCGCCGCGACACGGTCAGGATCACTTCTCCGTTGCGGGTGAACTTGGCGGCGTTGCTCAGCAGCGACATGACGGCCTGGCGCAATTTGCTGCCGTCGGCGCTGACGCTTCCGAGGTCGTCGCCGCACTGCACGAACAGCTGGTTCCCTTGCGCGGCAATGCTCTCGCGGCATTCCCCGACGATGTCGTCGATCAGTGCGGCCACCTCGAAGAACTGGTTGTAGACCTCCATCTTGCCGGCTTCGAGCTTCGACAGGTCGAGGATGTCCGAGATCAGCGCCAACAGATGTTTGCCGGCATCGCGTATCTTGCGGAGATCGGACCCCTGTTCGTGCCGATTGCTGGCTTCCGCCTCCTCGATCAGCATCTCGCTGTAGCCGATCACCGCGTTGAGAGGGGTGCGCAGCTCGTGGCTGATCTTGGCGAGGAATTCAGACTTCGCCTGGTTGGCGCGCTCCGCTTCGGCCTTGGCCTCACGAAATTGGCGGGCGATCGCCTGATCGCGGATGACCTCGTGCTCCAACTCGGTCTGCGACGCGACCACGTTGCCGTAATAGAGCGCCATCATCGACACGTAGATGGCGGCGCACAGGGTGGAGATGAGGCCGATGCCGGACAGCCGCGACAGCGGGATGTGCTGGGGAAAGGTCTGCCCGAACAGGTACACCATGTAGAAGGCCGCGAGGTTGAACCCGATCAGCGCCAGCACGATGACGCGCGCGCCGCGCGATGTGCCGAGATAGAAGAAGGCAAGGAGCGGCACCGTCAGCAGCCAGGGCAGAAACGGCGACGAGATCCCGCCGTAATTGTAGGAGCCCCACAGGATCGCGAAGATCAGGTTCTGGACCGAGGCTACCCCAAGCATCCCGAACGGCACCCCGAGGCGCAACGCAAACGGAAACAGCCAGAAGAAGGTTATCGAGGCCGTCAGGATCCAGAACGAATAACCCGGCTGGTTTTCGAGCAGGTACAGGTAAACCGTGATCGTGTTGCCCAAAAAAGGGCCGAACAGATGGCTGATCAAAAACATACGGGCGCGCTGCTTGGTCTCGGCATCCCGCTGAATCGAAAGCGGGATGAAGAAATCGAGGAAGGCGTAAAACCGCGACGAAGCGTCCTCGGAAAACCGCAGCATTTGTGTTCTCTTCAACCGGCGAGAGTGGCGCGAGAGCTAGCAGACGATCCTTAAAATTCAGTATGGGCGGTAACCATGGTCGGAGCAGACCTTGAACCCGGCCCCTCAGGTCAGCCGCGCCGGACGCCCTCGGGCAGCGCCGCGCCGACAAGCTCGGCGTCCGCGAATGTGGCGCCGTCGATCTGCGCCTCGGAGAGGTCGGCGTTGGTCAGGAGCGCACGGCTGAAGTCGGCGTCCATCAGGTTGGCGCCCTTGAGGCTCGCATCGGTGAGATCGGCGTCGAGCGCCCGCGCGCCGGCGAGGCTGGCGGACCAGTTGCGGCCGGTCGGGTTGTCGGCCGCATCGCGCAGCGCCACCGGCTGGATCAAAGCCCGCTTCAGTTTCGCGCCGTGCAGATCGGCATTCGCGAGGTTGACGCCGTCGAGGGTGGCGCCTTCGAGGTCGGCGCCCGAAAGGTTGGCGCCGGCGAGGTCGGCCATGACCAGTTGCGCGCCGTCGAGCCGGGCCATCGACAGGTTGGCGCCGCGCAAGTCGGCGCCGCTGAGGTTGGCGCCGCTCAGATCGACGTTGCTGAGATCGGCGCCGCCGAGCGTCGCGCGCGCGCCCTCCCGGCCGTTCGATTCGAGCCAGTGGTAATGGGACTTCAGCATCCCCGACAATTCGTCCGACAGCGAATCGACCGGGCGAGTGCGCCGCGCGCCCGCCAGATCGACATTCGTCAGCTGCGCACCGGTCAGATTGGCGCCGGCGAGATTGCAGCCGTCGAGATTGGCGTTGGAAAGATCGGCGTGCGACAGGTCCGCGCCGGCAAGATCGATCCCCGCGAGGTTCGCGCCGCGCAATGTTGCGCCGCTGAAATTGGCCCCGGTGCAGGTCGCGGCGGCGAGGTTGCAGCCGTCCATTTGCGCGCTTCGGCAATCGGCCTCGCGCAGGCTGGCCGCGGAAATGTCGGCGCCACTCAGGTTGGCGCGGGCGAGCGTCGATTTGTCGAGGTTGCTCTCGCCGAGATCGACCGGACGGAAGTCGAGGCCGCGGTCGTTGCGCGTGTTCAGCATCGCGCCGCCGCGCAGATCCGCCGAGAGCAGGCAAGCGCCGGTCAGGATCGCGCCGCGCAGAACCGCGCCGCGCAGATCGGCGCGGGTCAAATCCGCTTTGGTGAGATCGGCGCGCTCGAGATTGGCGGCGAACAGATCCGCTTCACAGAGAATCGCGCCGCCGAGCCTTCCCCGCTTGAGGTTCACTCCGGAGAGCACTGCGCCGTGCAGCATCGCCCCGCGCAAGTCGAGGCCTTCCATGTCCTGCAGCGATAGGTTGAGCCGCAGGCCGCCGTTCCTCCTCTGATGCCAGAGGAGGTGACGGTCGAGCGCCAGCCGCAACTGCCGCGGGTTCATCCGCACCCCGAACTTCGCCTGCGCGGCCATTTACTGGCATTCGCGTGAAAATTCGGTGAAGGGCGAGGAATTAGCGCTGCCCCCTCGCCCGAACCGAGGCGCGATCAGTGCGTGACGAGGCGGCGTTCGATCGCGGCGGTCTTGATCGCCTTCTGCAATTTCTCGAAGGCCCGCACCTCGATCTGACGCACCCGCTCGCGGGAAATGCCGTATTGCTGCGACAGGTCCTCCAGGGTCGTCGGGTTCTCCTTGAGGCGCCGCTCGGTCAGAATGTGGCGCTCGCGGTCGTTGAGGTGCGTCATCGCCTTTTCTAGGAGGTCGCGCCGCAGCCCCAGCTCCTGCCGGTCGCCGAGCTTGGTCTCCTGGCTCTCGCTCTCATCGACCAGCCAGTCCTGCCATTCGCCTTCGCTGTCGGCGCGGAGTTGCGCGTTGAGCGAATGGTCGGGGCTGGCGAGCCGGCGGTTCATGCTGATGACGTCGGCCTCGGGCACATCGAGTTCAGTGGCGATCTTCTTCAGGTGCTCGGGCGACAGATCGCCCTCCTCCATCGCCTGCAATTGCCCCTTGAGCTTGCGCAGGTTGAAGAACAGCTTTTTCTGGGCGGCAGTGGTGCCCATTTTGACGAGCGACCACGAGTGCAGGATGTATTCCTGGATCGCGGCGCGGATCCACCACATCGCATAGGTCGCGAGGCGGAAGCCGCGATCCGGGTCGAACCGCTTCACCGCCTGCATCATGCCGACGTTGCCCTCGGAGATCAGTTCGGACAGCGGCAGCCCATAGCCGCGATAGCCCATCGCGATCTTCGCGACGAGGCGCAGGTGGCTAGTCACCAGGCGGTGCGCCGCCTGGGGGTCCTCATGCTCCTTCCAGCGCTTGGCCAGCATGTATTCTTCGCTGGGCTCCAGCATCGGGAACTTGCGGATCTCCTGGAGATACCGCGTGAGGTTCCCTTCCGAGGAGATGGAGGGTACCGAAAGAGAGGCCATAGACGAGTTCACTCCGACGCTTTGCCGCGAAAGTGAGAGACAGTCAGTCGATTGGGGAACACGGAGGACCGCGCGGCTGATCCCCCGCCGCGGAATACCCTAGCAATATAGTCAGGCTTTGTCCAGTTTAAAGTAGCTCTAAGCTATTTTGCAGCGCAACAAGATCGGCCGGCAGAGCGCTTTCGAACAGCAGCGCCTCTCCGGTGTCGGGATGCGTGAAGCCCAGCCGCCGCGCGTGCAGCGCCTGCCGCGGAAATGCCGCCGCAACCTGCTCCACGCCGCCCGTACGGGCTGCCGCACGCCGGGCGCGCCCGCCATAGACCGAATCCCCGATCAACGGATGGCCGCGATGGGCGAGGTGCACCCGGATCTGATGGGTGCGGCCAGTGGCGAGACGGCATTCCAGTAATGCTGCATTGCAAATAAAGCGACGCTGGATACGGTATCCGGTTACCGCGATCTTTCCCTTTCCTTCGGGGACGACCGCCATCTTCTTGCGGTTGACTGGGCTGCGGCCAATGTTGCCGACGATCTCGCCCGCCTCGGGCGACGGAACGCCCCACACGAACGCGGCATAGGAGCGGTCGATCCGCCGGGCGGCGAAATCGCGGGACAGCGCGCGGTGCGCCGCGTCGGTCTTCGCGACCACGATAAGGCCGCTCGTGTCCTTGTCGAGCCGGTGCACGATGCCGGGCCGGCGCACGCCGCCGATGCCGGCGAGGCTGGCGCCGCAATGGGCGATCAGGGCATTGACGAGGGTGCCGCCGGGGTTGCCCGGTGCGGGATGGACCACCATCCCGGCGGGCTTGTCGATGACGATCAAATGTGCATCCTCGAACCGGATTGCGAGCGGGATCGGTTCGCCGACCGGCGCCGCATCCTCAGCCTGCGGGAGGAATACGACGAAAATCTGGCCGCCGCGGACCTTGAGCGCCGGGTCGCGCAGCGGCCGGCCGGCGAGCGTAATATGCCCCGCCGCCACCAGGCGCTTCAGCTGGGTGCGCGATTGCCCCGGCAGGCGTCTCGCCAGAAACCGGTCGAGGCGGGATCCCGCGTCCTCCGCCGTGGCGACGACCTCGATCGGGGCGGCGCTCGGCTCAGCCGTCACCGCCGCCGTCCTGCCGTAGCATGCGCGCCCTCCAGGCCCTGGTCATCGTCATGGGCATCATGATCGTCGGCGGCATCGCGACGCTCGGCGTCTTGATCGTCAGCCGCGCCGCCCATCGCACCGCCGGCCCCGCGGCGGAGCAGACCGCCGTTGGGCCGATCCAAATCCCCCACGATGCCCATATCGAACAGATATCCGTCGGCGGCGATCGGATCGTCGTCGCGCTCGCGCTATCCGATGGTGGTCGGCGGCTCCTCATCCTCGACCTCTCGACCGGCCGCCAACTCCACGCGATCGAGCTGCGCCCGGCGCCCTGATTCGGCCATCGGTCGGCCGTGCGCGCGCCCGTGCCGCACGCCAATCGCCGGACGCTTCGCAGGCGTGCTGCGATATTTCCCGTCGCCGCCGCGGGCAATCTTGAAAGCACCGACAAACGTCCCGAACTTTTCGCCGATTTTCGCCGTTCGCGCCGGTGACATCCGGTTGCCCCGGATGCCGTGACAGATAAATGGGCACCTTCAACGTCCTGGCTGCAATGACTGGCTTCTCGACCTGCCCGCTGTTTCGGCTCGCCGGCGCCGCCCGTCCCCGATGGGGTCGGAGCGAACGGCTCGAACGCAGATCGGCTGATGTCGCACTCGCTCCCCGGCGCTCCCATAGCGGGATGTCGCCGGTTTTTCATGTCTGAGTTCCAGGGGTCGTGACAATGAGCAAGAGAACGAGCGGGCCGCCGCCCGCCGCGAAGGGCGACGCCGCTCGCTCGGCTGCGGCTGCCGAGACGACGGCGAGATCGGAGCCTCCCGGGCGAGAGCGCCGCCTGCGTTCCCGCACCTTGGGGCCGGTTTCGGACCTCGAACGCCACCTGCCGTCGGAATGGTGGCGCACGCTGTTCAACTCGCTCTACCTCGAAACCGACGGCGACATCGTCGAGAACGACCGCAACACCGGCGACGAGGTCGATCTGCTGGTCCGCAGCGCCGGCCTTCAGCGCAACGACCGCATCCTCGATTTGTGCTGCGGCCAGGGCCGCCATTCGCTCGAACTGGCGCAGCGGGGGTTTCACCGCGTCATCGGCCTCGACCGCTCGCGCTACCTGATCCGCCTCGCCCGCAAGCGCGCCAAGCAGCGCAACCTGCAGGTGTCGTTCCACGAGGGCGACGCCCGCCGCTTCCGCCTCGGCGACGGCGAATTCCATTGCGTCTGCATCCTCGGCAACTCGTTCGGCTATTTCGACCGCGAGGAGGACGACCTTGCCGTCCTCGAATCGGTGAAGCGCGCCCTCGCGTCCGGCGGCACCCTCGTCATGGACCTGATGGACGGCGAGTGGATGCGCGAGCATTTCGAGGCCCGCTCATGGGAATGGGTCGACCAGAACCACTTCGTGTGCCGCGAGCGCAGCCTCGACGGCGACGGCGACCGGCTGATCAGCCGCGAGGTCGTGGTGCACGCCGAGCGCGGCGTCATCGCCGACCAGTTCTATGCCGAGCGGCTTTATTCGCGGCAGCGCATCGCCGAACTGATGACCCGCGCCGGCTTCGGCAACGTCCGCTTCCACGACGTGGCGGCGCCGGATTCGCAGCGTAACCAGGACCTCGGCATGGTCGAGCACCGGCTGTTCCTGACCGGCGAGGCGCCGCGCCGGGTGCAGCGGCTGCCGCGGCGCGCCGCGCTGCTCCCCGACGTCACGGTCATCTTCGGCGACCCGCGCCTGCCCGACCCGGTCAAGCGCAACGGCCGCTTCAACGAGGAGGATGCCGAGACGGTCGAGCGCCTGAAGGCGGCGCTGCACGAACTGCCCGGCTACCGCTTCCGCTATCTCGACAACCACGCGACGTTGTTCGCGGATCTGCGCGCGCACCGCCCCGGCTTTGTTCTCAATCTGTGCGACGAAGGCTTCAACAACGACGCCTTCCTCGAAATGCACGTGCCGGCGCTGCTGGAGATGCTCGATATTCCCTACAGCGGCGCCGGGCCGACCTGTCTCGGCCTGTGCTACAACAAGTCGCTGGTGCGCGGCATCGCCGCCGGCATCGACGTGCCGGTGCCGGCCGAGACCTATTTCAACTCCGACGACCTGGCGGCGACGATCCCGTCGGTGTTCCCGGCGCTGATCAAGCCGAATTACGGCGACTCGTCGATCGGCATCACCAAGGACGCGGTCGTGCACAGCTGGGAGGAGGCGATCGCCTATCTCGGCCGGCTGCGCGAGCAGATGCCGGGAAGGCCGATCCTGCTCCAGGAATTTCTGACCGGTCCCGAATACAGCATCGGCATCGTCGGCAACCCCGGCCTCAGCTACCGCGTTTTGCCGCCGCTCGAAGTGGATTACTCGCGGCTCGACCCGGACCTGCCGCGCCTGTTGTCCTACGAGTCGAAGTGGTTGCCGGATTCCCCGTACTGGACGCAGATCGGCTATCGCGAAGCGCGTCTCGACGAGGACACACGCCGCAAGCTCGTCGATTACTCGAACATCCTGTTCGAACGGCTCGGCTGCCGCGACTACGCCCGCTTCGACTTCCGCGCCGACAGTGAGGGCGAGATCAAACTGCTCGAAGTGAACCCCAACCCGGGCTGGTGCTGGGACGGCAAGCTCAACCTGATGGCCGAGATGGCGGGCCTGCGCTATTCGGAGCTGCTGCGCCTCATCATCGAGGCGGCGCAGGAACGCATCGTCGCGCAGCGCCCCGGCCTCGTGATCCCCTTCGCGCAAAAGCGCGCCGAGCGCGCCGCCGCCAGCCGCGGCTGAAGGAATCGCTCAGGTGCGGGCGTTCTCTTCTTGTCATCGCCGGGCCTGACCCGGCGATCTCTGTTGCCTCGCAGATGGCCGGGTTAAGCCCGCCATGACGGCTTTTGCGGAGAGCGACTCCGGCAATGACAATTCCAGACAGCCGGAACCTGGGCTATTCCTCGATGAGGTGGGCGCGGCGCAGGGCGGTCATGACCGCTTCGGCCATCGCGTCGGCGGCGGTGCCGGCGGTGCGCAAGTGCAGTTCCGGGTTCTCGGGCGGCTCGTATGGCGCATTGACGCCGGTGAAGTTCGGGATCAGCCGCGCCCGCGCCTTGCGGTAGAGACCCTTGGGGTCGCGGCGTTCGCACTCGGCGAGCGGCGTGTCTACGAACACCTCGAAGAACTCGCCCGCCGGCAGCAGCTCCCGAACCAGCCGCCGCTCGGAACGGAACGGCGAGATGAACGAGCACAGCACGATGAGCCCGGCTTCGGTCATCAGCTTCGCCACCTCGCCGATGCGGCGGATGTTCTCGACGCGGTCGGCGTCGGTGAAGCCGAGGTCGCGGTTGAGGCCGTGCCGGACGTTGTCGCCGTCCAGCAGCATCGTGTGGTAGCCGAGCGCATGGAGCTTCTGCTCGACGAGGTCGGCGATTGTCGATTTGCCGGCCCCCGACAGTCCGGTGAACCACACCACCGCCGGCCGCTGCTGCTTTTGCGCCGCCCGCTCCGCGCGGCCCACCGTCAACGGCTGGCGATGCACGTTGGTCGCGCGGCGCAGCGGGTGTGCGATCATGCCGGCGGCGACGGTGTCGTTGCTGGTGCGGTCGATCAGGATGAAGCCGCCGGTCTCGCGGCAGGCGTCGTAGGGATCGAAGGCGAGCGGCGCGTCGGCGGCGATGTTGCAGAAGCCGATCTCGTTGAGCCGCAGCGAGCGCGCCGCCAGGTGCTGCAGCGTCGCGACATCGACCCGATGCTTGATCGCGCTGATCGTCGCCGGCGCCTCGCGCGTCGCCAGCTTCAGCAGATAGGACCGGCCGGCCAGCAGCGGTTCTTCGCCCATCCACACGACATGCGCGGCGAACTGGTCGGCGACGGCCGGCCGCTCCGTCGGCGGGCACAGCACGTCGCCGCGCCCGACATCGATCTCCTCGTCGAGAACGAGCGTCACCGCATCGCCGCGCTCGGCGCGCGGCAGCGGGCCGTCGAACGTGATGATCTGCCGGACCCGCGCGCACGCGCCCGAACCCGCGACGACGATCGGCTCACCGACCGCGATCGAGCCGCCGGCGACCGTGCCGGCGTAGCCGCGAAAATCCGCATGCGCGCGGTTGACCCACTGCACCGGGAAGCGGAACGGCGCTTTCGCGGCGCCGACGATCGGCTCGACCGCTTCGAGATGCTCGATCAGGGTCGGTCCTGCATACCACGGCGTCCGCGCGGAGCGCGCGGTGACGTTGTCGCCGAAGCGCGCCGAGAGCGGGATCGCCTGCACCGCCGCAAAGGACAACGCCTCGGCGAAACGGCAAAACTCCTCCGCGATCCGCCGAAAGACGTCTTCTGCATAATCGACGAGGTCGATCTTGTTGACCGCGAGCACAGCATGGCGGATGCCGAACAGCGCGCAGATATAGGCGTGGCGGCGGGTCTGCTCGATGACGCCCTTGCGCGCGTCCACCAGCAGCAGCGCGAGCTCCGCGGTCGAGGCGGCGGTCGCCATGTTGCGGGTGTATTGCGCGTGGCCTGGCGCGTCGGCGACGACAAAGGCGCGGCGGGCGGTCGAAAAATAGCGATAGGCGACGTCGATCGTGATGCCCTGCCGACGCTCGTCTTCCAGCCCATCCACCAACAGCGCGAAATCGATGTCGCCGCCGGTCGTGCCGAAGCGTCGCGAATCCCGTTCCAGCGCCGCGATCTGGTCGTCGAGCAGCAGCCGCGAATCATAGAGCAGCCGGCCGATCAGCGTCGATTTGCCGTCATCGACCGAGCCGCAGGTCAGCAGGCGCAGAACCGTGCGCCGCGGCTGCGTCTCGCCTTCGCGCGGCATCAGAAGTAGCCCTCGCGCTTCTTCCTCTCCATTGAGGCGGCCTCGTCGGCGTCGATCAGCCGTCCTTGCCGCTCCGACAACCGCGCCTCGCGCAGCTCGGCGATGATGGCATCGATGGTGGCGGCCTCGGATTCGATGGCACCGGTCAGCGGATAGCAGCCGAGGGTGCGGAAGCGCACCGAACGCCGTTGCGGCCGTTCGCCCGGGTGCAGCGGCAGGCGGTCGTCATCGACCATGATCCAGGTGCCGTCGCGCGCCACCACCGGCCGCGGCCGCGCGAAGTAGAGCGGCACGACCGCGATATTCTCCCGGCGGATGTAT
>Ga0070739_10003442_pt1 | contig 19711 bp, 14 predicted proteins | sample Coa_R1_7_FD_66445 | JGI IMG/M metagenome (GOLD analysis project Ga0070739, IMG submission 66445) | Surface soil microbial communities from Centralia Pennsylvania, which are recovering from an underground coalmine fire - Coalmine... | ecosystem: Environmental > Terrestrial > Soil > Unclassified ... | reverse complement strand
GCGGAACGTCGTTCCCGGCGGCGCCGCGGCGCGCGAGGGCGACGTCGGGTCGGCGATCAAGCGGCTCGCCGGCGAGCCCGACCGCCGTGACCACGCACCGCCGCCGCCGCCTCCGCCCGCACCCGCGGCGGGCGGCCTCCACTCCGTCCGCGTTCGCGCCGACGCGCCGGAGCGGCAGGCACCGCCGGTCACCTTCGGCGACGTCGAGTCGTGGCGGCCCGACGAGGACATGCGGCTGATCGAGATCGATGTCGACCGCGACGCCTCGTAGCCGCTTCGCTGTGGTCGGGCCACAGCTCCAGGACGTCGTCGTCCTCAGCTCGCGCTTCCGCATGTGGCCGGACCCGCCGGCGCCGATGGCCGCGGACGATCCCAATCCGTTCGTGTATCCCGAGGGCGACTTCCTGACGCTCGCAGCGGCGACGAAGCGATCGCCGCGGGGGCTCGTCCTCTACCTCCAGGCGGACATCGACGACTTCGCGATCCCGTTCTCGCTCAGTCTGCTGCTCGCGGCCCGCTTCGAGCTCGCCGAGGGCGACGTCGAGCGCGACGACCTCGAGTCGACGCTCGTGTCGCTCTGCTACCCGTTCCTTCGCGAGCTCGTCGCCGACATCACGGGGCGCTCGCCGATGCCTCCGTACGAGCTGCCCGCGCGGACGCCCGCGCACTTCCGGCTGCGGTCGAACTTCGGCTAGAAGCCGCCGGGGCCGGCGAAGCGGTAGAAGAGGGTGCTCCACCGGACGCAGTAGCCTTCCCCGACAATGGGACGACGCTACCCGGGCGTTCTCGACCTCGTCGGCCACACGCCGATCGTCCGGCTCGACCGCGTCTCCCGCGACGTCCCCGGCACGATCCTCGCGAAGCTCGAGTACCTGAACCCCGGCGGCTCGGTCAAGGACCGGATCGGGCTCGCGATGATCGAGGCGGCAGAACGCGACGGGCGCCTGCGCCCGGGCGGCACGATCGTCGAGCCGACCTCGGGCAACACGGGCGTCGGGCTCGCGATTGCGGCGGCGCTCAAGGGCTACCGCTGCATCTTCGTCATGCCCGACAAGATGAGCCAGGAGAAGATCGCGATCCTGCGCTCGTACGGCGCCGAGGTCGTGATCACGCCGACCGCCGTCGACCCCGATTCGCCCGAGTCGTACTACTCCGTCTCGTCGCGGCTCGCCGAGGAGATCCCGGGCGGCTTCAAGCCCGACCAGTACTCGAACGCCGCGAACCCGAAGGCGCACTACGAGACGACCGGGCCCGAGATCTGGGAGCAGACCGGCGGCGAGCTCGACGCGATCGTCGTCTCGGTCGGCACCGGCGGCACGATCACCGGCATCGGCCGCTACTTCAAGGAGCGCGGCTCGCAGACGCTGATCGTCGGCGCCGATCCGGAGGGGTCGGTGTTCACCGCGAAGGACGAGCGCGACGTGCACCCGTACTTCGTCGAGGGGATCGGCAAGGACACCTGGCCGCAGACACTCGACCCCGAGGTCGTCGACGAATGGGTGCGGGTGTCCGACCGCGATTCGTTCCTCGTCGCGCGGCGGCTCGCGCGCGAGGAGGGGATCCTCGCCGGCGGCTCGTCGGGGACGACGGTGTGGGCCGCGCTCCAGGTCGCGAGGCGGCTCGGGCCGGAGGCACAGGTGCTGGCGCTGCTGCCCGACTCCGGCCGCTCGTACCTGTCGAAGTTCCTCGACGACAAGTGGATGCTCGAGTACGGCTTCCTCGAGCGGGCCGCGCCGGCGCCGACGGTCGCCGAGCTGCTCCGGGCCAAGCACGCCGAGGTCTCGGAGGTGCCGCCGCTCGTGACGATCTCGTCGCACCAGAAGGTGGGCGAGGCGATCGACGTCATGCAGCGCTACTCGATCTCGCAACTGCCCGTCGTCCGCGACGGCGACGTCGGCACGCTCGCAGACGTGATCGGCTCGCTGCAGGACCGCGACCTGCTCGACCGCGTCTTCCGGGACGCGGACGCGGTGCACGAAGACGTCGCCGCCGCGATGCAGCCACCGCTTGCGACCGTCGAGGCGCGCGCCTCGATCGACGAGATCGTCGCCGCCCTCACCGGCCGCACGAACGCTGTCGTCGTCGCCGAAGCCGGCCGCCCGATCGGCGTGGTCACGCGCTCCGACCTGCTCGAGTTCCTCGCCCACAGGCGCTGAGGCGTCGCTAGCAGCTGCGGACGACCGTCACCTGGTAGACGAGCTTGACCGTCTCGGTGACCGCGAACCACGGCAGCTTCCACCATTCCTGCGGCGCGCCGACCATCCGGAGGGCGCCGTGGTAGCAGCGCGTGATGAGCATGCGCGCGCGAACGACGTGGAACTGCGACGTCACGACGTCGATCCGCGTCAGGTGGAGCTGCCGCGCGAGCCGGCCGATCGCCTCGGCCTCGCCGCGCGTCGAGTAGGGAACGGCCGCAAAGCAGCGTACGCGCGCGCTGCGACCCCCGCACACCTCGCGTTCGAGGCGCGAGCCGCCGCCGGCGGAGACGAGCAGCAGCGGCGCGTACCCTTCGCGCACCAGCCGCAGGCCGACCGGCAACCGCGACCGCGAGCCGCTGAGGACGACGACGGCGTCGGCGTGGACGGGCCGGTCGCCGTGATCGACCGCGAAGACGATCGCGACCGCCGCCGCCCAGGCGAGCACCGCCGCGGCGACCACCCTGAGCAGGAGCCACATCGGCCGCGCAGCCTATGGTGAGCGCCGCGGCGCTGCGCCGCTTCGTCGTCGCGCGGCAGGCCTTCTCGAGCCGCTTCCGTCGCGCCGGCGTTGACGACGTCGCGGCGGCGATCCGTCGGCTGCAGGCCGTGCAGCTCGACTCGATCGCGACCGTCGACCGCGCCCATCGCCTGACGCTCTCCACGCGCATCGGCGCCTACGAGGAGCGCGGGCTCTCGCGCCTGCTGCGCGAGGGCCGCGTCTTCGAGTACTGGGCACACGAGGCTTGCCTGCTGCCGATCGAGGACTACCCGCTCTACAAGCGGCGGATGCTCGAGCTGCGCGACCGGCACTGGTGGGGACGCGAGCGACCGGCCGAGCTGCGCTCGGTCGAGCGCGAGGTGCTCGCCCGGCTCGAGGCCGAGGGGCCGCTGCCGGCACGCGCGTTCGAGGGGCGCAGCGAGCCGATGTGGGGCTGGAAGCCGGCGAAGCGGGCGCTCGAGCACCTGCTCGCGGCGGGCGAGGTCGCGATCGCGGGGCGGCAGGGCTTCCAGCGCCTCTACGCGCTGCCGGAGCGGGTGATCCCGAAGCAGTGCCTCGAGTCGCCGACGCCGTCGAGCGACGAGTTCCACCGCGGGCTCGCGCTACGGGCGGTGCGCGCGCGCGGGGCGCTGACCGAGGCCGGCATCGCCGAGCACTGCCGGTTCCGCGGCGGCGCGCGCGCGGTGCGGCCGCACGTCGACGAGCTCGTCCGTGACGGCGTCCTCCGTCGCGTCGAGGTCGACGACGGAGGCGCGCCGGTCGTCGTCGAGGCCGCCGCCGAGCTCGACGGTGCGCCGACCGCGGCCGTCCTCCTCTCTCCGTTCGACAACCTGCTCTGGGACCGCGCGTTCGTTCGTCGTCTCTTCGGCTTCGAGCACGTGATCGAGGTCTACAAGCGCGAGCGGGAGCGCGTCTACGGCTACTACGTCCTGCCGTTGCTGGTCGCCGACCGCCTCGTCGGCCGCGCCGACGTGAAGGCGGACCGCGCGCAGGGCGTGCTGCAGGTGAAGCGGTTCACCGCGGAGCCGGGCGTCCGCCGCCGCCTCGACGTGCCGCTCGAGCGCGCGGCGGTGAGGCTGGCGCGCTCGATCGGGCTCGCGAGCGTCGAGCGCTAGGCTCTTGCGAATGGAGTTCGAGACGCGGGCGATCCACGCCGGGCAGGAGCCCGATCCCGCAACGGGCGCGGTGATCACGCCGATCTACCAGACCTCGACGTTCGCGCAGGAGGAGGTCGGGAAGAACAGGGGTTACGACTACTCGCGGGTCGCGAACCCGACCCGCACCGCGCTCGAGACGGCGCTCGCGAGCCTCGAGGGCGCAGAGCACGGCATCGCCTACTCCTCCGGGCTCGGCGCGACCACGACGATCATGCACCTCGTCGATCCCGGCGAGCGCGTCGTCCTGATCGCCGACGTCTACGGCGGCGTCTACCGGCTGACGTCCCAGGTCTACGAGCCCAAGGGCTACCGCTTCACGTACGTGCCGGCCGACGAGTTCGACGAGAGCCTCGCCGCGCACCTCGGCGAGGATGTGCGGCTCGTCTGGCTCGAGACGCCGTCGAACCCGCTGCTGAACGTGGTCGACATCCGCCGCGCCGCCGATGCCGCCCATGCCGCCGGCGCGTTGCTCGCCGTCGACAACACGTTCGCGACGCCGTACCTGCAGCAACCGCTCGAGCTCGGCGCCGATCTCGTCGTCCACTCGACGACGAAGTACCTGAGCGGGCACTCGGACGTGATCGGCGGCTTCGTCGCGACGAACGACGCCGCGCTCGGCGAGCGGCTGCGCTTCCTGCAGAAGTCCCTCGGCGCCGTCCCGGGGCCGTTCGACTGCTGGCTCGTGCTGCGCGGGATCAAGACGCTCGCGCTGCGGATGCGCCGGCACTGCGAGAACGCCCGCGCGGTCGCCGCGTTCCTCGACCACCACCCGGCCGTCGAGCGCGTCCTCTACCCGGGCCTGCCCTCCCACCCGGGCCACGCGTCGGCGCGGCGCCAGATGCGCGACTTCGGCGGCATGGTCTCCTTCCTCGCCGCGTCCGAGGAGGAAGCCGTCGCGCTCTGCTCGCGGACGAGGGTCTTCACGCTCGCGGAATCGCTCGGCGGCGTCGAGAGCCTCATCGAGCACCCGGCGCGGATGACGCACGCGTCGACACGCGAGGCGCCGTTCGCCGCGCCGCGCAACCTCGTGCGGCTCTCGGTCGGGATCGAGGCGCCGGCCGACCTCGTCGCCGATCTCGAGGCGGCGCTCGTCAGATCGACCGCGCGGGTCGGCACGTAGCGCCTCGGCACGTCGGTCCACGGCAGGAGGCCGAAGCGCGCGAGCGCGTCCGGGAGCCGGCCGCGCGGCCACATCTCGCGCGTGTGGCCCCAGGTGCCGCGGAAGCTGTCGACGCGTGCGTGCGGATTCCAGCCCAGGATCTCGACGACGAGCACGCCCGTCTCGTCGACCTGGTCTCGGATCACGGCGTCGCGGGTGCTCCAGTAGAGCTCGAGCGGCACCCCCGAGAGCGCGAGCTGCCGCGCGAAGGTGTCGGGGCTGCGGCGGGCGTAGGCGAGCGGCGCGGTCAGCGGCGTGCCGCCGATCTCCTCGCGCGCGAGCCGCTGCAGCCGCCGGCCGCCGGCAAGCCCGGCGAAGTCCCAGTAGCGGCGCGCCATGTCCGTCGCCGGATCGAACGCGGCGACGCCGGCGAGCAGGTGCGGGTGGCGCGCGGCGAGGAGCAGGACCTCCTGGCCGCCCATCGAGCCGCCGATCGCGAAGATCCGGCGCGGATCGACGTCGACGCCGTTGCGGCGGGCGATCGCGGGCATGCGCGCGAGGTCGGCGATCTGGCCGGGCGCGCCCCACGAGAAGGAGCCGAGCCGCCGGCCCTCGCCGGCCGGGGCGATGACGGCGAAGCCGCCCATCCCCGGCAGGTCGCCGAAGACGCGCGCGTTCTGACGGGCCGTCAGCCCGCGTCCGTGCGGCGAGATCACGAGCGGGATCGGCCTGCCGTCGTAGTGCCGCGGCAGCAGCAGGTACGCCGCCCGGATCCGCCCGTCGTGCGCGCGGTAGTGGATCACCTTCACCTCGACCTGCGGCTGCACCGGCGCGGCGGCCGTCGAGACCGGCAGCAGGACGAAGACGCTCAGCGCCGCCACTGCGAGCCGCACGCTGCGAGGCTACGGCGCCGATTGCGAAGATGGCGTTATGGATTCGTTGTTCCCAGTTGACCTCCGCTTCGGCGGCGTCGAGCGCGCGATCGGCGTCTACGTCCTCGACGGCCCCGGCGGGCCGCTGCTCTTCGACTGCGGGCCCGCGACCACGCTGCCGCGACTGAAGGAGGGCCTGCGCGAGTGCGGTGTCGAGCTCGGCGAGATTCGCCATCTGCTGCTCTCGCACATCCACCTCGACCACGCCGGCGCGGCGGGCGCGATCGTGCGCGAGCATCCCGACCTGACGGTCTGGGTGTCGGCGGCCGGGGCGCCGCACCTCGTCGACCCCGGCCGCCTCGAGCGCTCCGCGCGCCGCCTCTACGGCGAGAGCTTCGACACGCTCTGGGGCGAGCTCGCGCCGGTGCCCGAGGCGAACGTGCGGATCGCGGCGGACGACGTCCTCGGCTGGGACGTCTTCCCCGCCCCCGGGCACGCGTCGCACCACGTCTGCTACGTCCGCGACGGCACGCTGCTGGCGGGCGACGCATGCGGCGTGCGAATCCAGCCCTCGCGCTACGTCCTCCCGGTCTCGCCGCCGCCCGACATCGACGTCGAGGCATGGCACGCGACGATCGCCGAGATCGAGCGGCGCCGGCCCGAACGGCTCGCGCTGATCCACTTCGGCGTCGAGTGCGACGTCGCCGACCACCTGGCGCGACTCGGCTCGGAGCTCGACCGCTGGGCCGCGCGCGTCCGCGACGGCGTCAGCCTCGAGGAGTTCGTCGAGGCGGGCCGCGCCGACGCCGGCGCCGACGCCGACCTCTACGACCGCGTCGCGCCGTACTGGCAGTCGTGGCACGGCCTGCGCCGCTACTGGGAGGTCAGGAGCGCGGCGTGACCATCGCCGAATACGCGCGCAGGTAGTCGCCGACCATGCGCTCCGGCGAGAACCGCTTCTCGGCGTAGCCACGGATCGTCTCCGGCGAGAGGGCGTCCGCCTCCTGCAGCGCCGCCGGTGCGATCGACCAGTCGTCGACGATGATCCCCGAGCGGCCGTGCTCGACCACTTCGGGTACCGCCCCCCACCGGGTCGCGATCACCGGCGTCCCGCACGCCATCGACTCGATCATCACGAGCCCGAACGGCTCTTCCCATTCGATCGGGAAGAGGGTCGCACGCGCGTGCTGCAACAGCTCGACCTTCTCGCCGTGCGAGACCTCGCCGACGTACTCGATCCTCTCGTTCAGGTGCGGGCGCACGTACGCCTCGAAGTACTGCCGCTCGAGCGGCTCGCGCATCTTCCCGGCGATCTTCAGCGGCAGCCCCGTCTCGATCGCCGTGCGGACAGCCCGGTGCGCGCCCTTGTCCGGGCTCATCCGGCCGATGAAGAGCAGGTAGTCGCCACGGTCGGGCGCGAACGGATAGAGGTCGAAGTCGAGCGCGTTCGGGCAGTTGGCGACCCAGTTCAGATTCGGCTTCGGCTTGCGCTGGTTCATCGAGATCGAGATCAGGCCGACCGTCGGGGCGACGGCAGCGACCTGCTCGTAGAGCGCGCCGGGAATCCCGTCGAGCGGACCGTGCACCGTGTGCACGAAGGGAACGCGCAGCGCACCGCCGAGCACTGCCCCGAGCAGCCCCGTGTGGTCGTTGATCAGGTCGAAGTCGTCCTGCCGCGAGAAGCAGTGGAGCGCGTGCCTGAGCTCGGTGAACGTCCGCCCGATCTCGTCGCTCGGCGCCTCTTCGAAGACGTAGTCGAGCGTCGCCTTCGTGCGCGACTGGCCGGCCGCGAACAGCGTCACGTCGTGACCTGCGTCGACGAGCCCGTCCGCGAGCAGCCAGACGACCCACTCGATCCCGCCGTAGCCGGTCGGCGGAACGGGGAACCACACCGGTGCGAGGATCGCGATCCTCATGCAACCGGCTCGACGCGGACGCGGCCGTCTTCGACGACGACGTCCCACTGGCGGTCGAAGGCGCGGATGCCCGAGACGCGGATGTCGGCAGCCCAGGACGGCAGCTCAGGCGCGATGCTCTCGAGCTCGTTGCGGCGCCGGTCCGGCTGGATGCCGAGCAGCAGCTGCATCAGCAGCACCGGCGCTCCCGCCGCCCAGGCCTGCGGGCGCGCGGCCGTCGGATACGCGATCGGGAACGGCGTCTCCGCCCGCGCGAGGCCGGCGAAGACCTCCGGCAGCTGCCAGCCGAAGTGCCCGGCCGCCTCGAGCATCCGGCGGACGATTCGCTGGCACTCCGACCAGCGCCCCTCCCGCGCGAGCCCCCACGCGATCAGCGAGTTGTCGTGCGGCCACACGGTGCCGTTGTGGTAGCTGAGCGGGTTGAAGCCGGCGTCGTCGGCCGACATCGTCCGCACGCCCCAACCGGACCAGAGCGGCTCGCTCATCAGCCGGTCGACGATCGTGTCGACCCGTTCCGCCGGCACGATGCCCGACCAGAGCAGGTGGCCGATGTTCGACGTGAGCGAGTCGACGCGCTGCTTCTCGTGGTCGAGCGCGAGCGCGTAGAAGCCGCCGCGCTCGTCGACCCAGAACGCCTCGTCGAAGCGGGTCTTCAGCGCCCTCGCCTCGCGCTCGAGGCGCTCGGCGAGCGTCCGGTCGCGCCACGCCTCGCGCGCGAGCTCGGCGCAGCGACGCTTCGCGTCGTAGACGTAGCCCTGCACCTCGCACGGCGCGATCGGCGCCTCCGCGACTCGTCCGTCGTGGAAGCGCTGCGAGTCGCTCGAGTCCTTCCACGACTGCACGGCAAGCCCGCGCGGCGAGCGGCGCAGGAACTCGACGAACCCGTCGCGGTCGCGGTCGCCGTACTCGTCGATCCAGCGCAACGCGGCGAGCGCCGGCTCCTTGAGCTCGCTCGCGAGCGCGCGGTCGTCGGTCCAGCGCCAGACCTCGGAGAGCAGGATGAGGTAGAGCGGCGTCGCGTCGGCGGTGCCGTAGTAGCGGTCGAACCAGTGCGCGGCCGCCTTGCCGCGCCGCACCTCGTGCACGATCTTCCCCGGCTCGGCGTCGCGCGCCGGGTCGTCCTCCTTCGCCTGCAGCGCCGCGAGCGCCCGCAGCGCCGTGCGCGCGAGCTCGGGCCCGAACAGGAGCGTCTGCAGACAGGTGATGATCGTGTCGCGCCCGAAGACGGTCATGAACCAGGGCATGCCGGCGGCCGGGAGCTTGCCGGTGATGCCGTCGGCACGCATGCGCAGCGCGGCAAGGTCGCTGACCGAGCGCGAGAAGGACTGCGAGAGGGCCGACCAGCCGGTCCGCACGTGCGGCACCCGCAGCTGCCAGGCGGCGAGCGAGTCGCGGACGCGCGTCAACTCGTCGCCGAACCGTGTCTCCGTGCTCAGCGCCGCCTGCGCGTCGCCGCTCGGGACGACGTCGACGAGCAGCTCCCAGCGCTCGCGCGGCGCGAGCTCGACCCGCCAGTACGCGTCGCCGCCGTGCTGTCGCGGCGTCTGCGAGAACCCGATGACGGTGCGACCGTCGCCGTCCCCGGCGTCGAACGCGAGCCTGCTGCCGTCGTCGAGCCAGGTCGGGTCGGCGGCCGGCGGCAGCGGCTCGGCGTGCACCGGATCGCCGAGCGTGAAGTCGCGGCCCTTGACGGCGAAGATGTCGGCGAAGTCGCAGGCGAGCTCGAGGCAGACCTCGAACCGCTGCGTCTCCATCGACTCGTTGCGGATCGCCAGCCGGTCCTGCATCGTCGCGCCGACGAAGCGCGAGCGGACGATCGACAGCACGTCCTGCCGCAGTCCCGCCGAGACCGGGTTCCGGAGGTAGAAGGCAGCCGAGAAGTACTCGACCTGGCCCGACGAGAGGAGCAGCGGCCGGGCGCCGTTGATCGTCAGGACGAGCCGCGAGAGCCGCCGCGTGTCGTCGGCGTAGAGCCCGCTCGTCTCGCCGGCGATGTCGCCGCGCTCGTCGCAGATGCAGAACGTCGAGCCCTCGAGGATCGTGAGCATCCGCGCTAGCGTCGGTGGATGCGCCCGCCGCTCGACTGGTCGATCGACATCACGACCAGCTCGTCGACGACGAGGTGGAGCGGGCGCGTGACCGCGAACAGGATGCAGCCGGCGACGTCGTCGGCGCTGAGCGGCCTCGTCCCCTCGTAGACGGCACGCGCCTGGTCAGCATCGCCCTTGAACCGGACGAGCGAGAACTCCGTCTCGACGAGCCCGGCGTCGACCGTCGTCACGCGGATGTCGCGGCCGAGCAGGTCCTCGCGCAGCGCCCGCGTGAAGCCGCGTACGGCGAACTTCGCCGCGACGTAGCTCGCGGCGTTCGGGTACGCCCAGCGCCCGGCGACCGACCCCATGTTGACGATGTGCCCCGGCTCGCGCAGCGACCGCTGCAGGACGAGGCGCGTGACTCTGACGAGGCCGTTGACGTCCGTCTCGAACACCCGCCGCTCGTCCTCCTCCGTCGACTCGTCGATCGGGTAGCGACCGAGCGCGAGGCCGGCGGCGTTGACGAGGATGTCGGCGGGCCCGGCCGCGTCGACGAAGCGCTCGCAGCTCGCGGGATCGGTGACGTCGAGCTCGAGCGCGACCTCCGACTCGATCCGGTCGACCCGCCGCGCGCCGCCGACGACGCGCGCGCCGGCGGCGGCGAGCTGCCGCGCGGTGGCAGCGCCGATCCCGCTGGAGGCGCCGGTGACGATCGCGGTCTTGCCGTCGAGTTCGCCCACGGCGCGGGACGTTACCCTGCGCGCCCCCGGGCGGCGCGCAGCGACTCGTCTACGCGGGCAGGAGCGCGATCGACCTCTTCTCGTGCTGCCCGTGCTTGTCGCCGATGTCGACCGTCAGCAGGTACGGCGTCTTCTTCGCCGGCTTGAACTTGACGTTCACCGGCACCTGCTGTTGCCCGTTCAGGCGCGAGGTCTCTTGGGCGACGAAGACGAGCTTCGAGCCCTTGTAGACGCGGTACGTGATCAGCACGACCGCCCCCGCCGGGTCGTGGTAGGCGATGAACGGCGTGAACACCTTCACCAGCGGGAACCGATTCGGCGCCACGACCTGCGACTGACCGTCGAGCTTCTTTGCGACCGAGGCGAACGCGGCGTAGGACGGCTTCTTCGAGCCGCTCTTCGTCTCGAGGCCGCTCTGCCACGTGCCGGGACTGTCACGGATCGTGAACCAGACGAACATCTCGACGTACGGGCTCGCCGCGGCCATCGTCAGGGCCGTCTTCGCGTCGCTCGCCTGCCGTGCGTACGTGACGCCGGCCGCGAACTGCGGCTTCGTCTGCTCGCCGTACTCGGTGATCCAGATCGGCACGCGGCGGTGGAACCACTTCTCGAGCGACTGCCCGAACTGGTCGATCCGCGTCAGGGTCACGTTCGGCCAGGCGACCTTCTGGGTCGGCCCGAGGAAGGGATCGGTCGGATACGGATGCGTCGCCCACGCGTCGAACGGCAGGTGCGGGTCGAGCCGCGACAGCTGGTAGGCGAACGTCGCCGGCGCGACCGTGTCGGCGACGCCGCTCCCGGCCGCGATCGGCTTGTTGCGGCCGCGGTTCGATGTCTCGCCGACCGCCACGAGCGCCTGCGGGTTGCCCCGCTTGATCGCGCGGTACGCGGCGAGGTACAGGCGCAGGTATTCACGCGGGCTGACGATGGTGCTACCGGAGAACTGCGGCGTCAGGAAGAGCTGCAGGTTCGGCTCGTTCCAGACCGACCAGCGCGAGACGAGCCCGTGCCCGTTGTGGCCGTTGTAGCGCCTCGCCAGCATCTCCACGAACTGGCTGAGCGTCGTGACGCTCGTCGGCGGGTGGTTCGACGCCTGGCCGCCGTTCGCCCACTTCGGGCAGCCCGAGACGTTGATCATCACGCCGAGGCCGTAGCGGAGCGCCCCGTCGACGAGCGTGTCGAGGTCCTTGATCCTGTACGCCGGGTCGTTGCCGTTGAGCGGGTTCGCGGGCTTCGTCGGCGCGATCTGCGACCAGTCGGCGGTGACGTGGATGATCGACGCGCCGGCCCGCTGGGCCGCCAGCAGGTTCTGCTGCGCGGCGGGCGACCAGCGGAAGCTGTTGTCGTCGTAGAACCCGATCATCATCCGCGGCGCCGCACCGGCGGCGGCGCCCGAGGCGAGCAGGATGGCGAAGACGAGCAGGACCGTGCGCACGAGAAAGCGACCTCCCTTGGGTGGACAGTTCAGATCTCCCCGCGCTCGCCAGCCTAAACGACCCGGGTGAGCATCTTGTTAAGCAGCGGTTGTGCGCGATCGGCCGGCCGCAGCCGTCGCCGCGGCGAGCCACGCCGCGAGCTCGTCGTCGAGCGCGCCCCGCTCGAGCCGGAACCGCCAGTTGCCCGCGGCGGTGCCCGGCTCGTTCATCCGCGCCCAGCTGCCGAGGCCGAGCAGGTCCTGCACCGGCAGGATCGCGACGCGAGCCGGCGACGCGAGCGCGAGCTCGACGAGCAGCCGGTGCGGCTCGCGCGCCTCGATCCCACGGTCGGCCGCGAGGCGGCGCGCACGCGCGCGCACGCTCTGGGGTGCGGCGGCCCACCAGCCGACGGCGGTATCGTTGTCGTGCGTGCCGGTGTAGACGACGCGGTTCTCGGGCATCGCGAGCGGGTCGCGGCGCGTCTCCGCGAGCGCGAACTGGAGCACGACCGTTCCCGGCAGGCCGAGCTCGTCGCGGAGCCGGTGCACGGCGCGCGTGATCACGCCGAGGTCCTCGGCGACCAGCGGCAGCTTGCCGAGCTCGGCGGCGACGGCGTCGAAGAGCGCGCGGCCGGGGCCGCGGCGCCAGCGCCCACGGAGCGCTGTCTTGTGCCCCTTCGGCACCGCCCAGTAGGCGACGAAGCCGCGGAAGTGGTCGATCCGCGCGGCGTCGACGAGCTCGAACGTGCGTCGAAAGCGCTCGATCCACCAGCGATAGCCGGTGCGGTGCAGGCGCGCCCAGTCGTAGAGCGGATTCCCCCACAGCTGCCCGGTCGCGCTCCAGGCGTCGGGCGGCACGCCGGCGACGACGCCGGACTGGAAGAGCTCGGGGTGCGCGCGGTGGTCGGCCGAGCCGGGCGCGACGTAGATCGGCACGTCGCCGAGCAGGCGCACGCCGCACCCCGTCGCGTACTCGCGGAGCGACGTCCACTCACGCTCGAACCGCACCTGGTCGGCGAGCGCGCCCTCGCCGCCGAGCTCCGCCCAGTCGGCGGCCCAGTAGGCGTGGCGCGCGGCGAAGTCCGCGATCTCGGCCGCGTCGACCGCCGCGTCCGGGTCGGCGAGCAGCGCGCGCGAGCAGGCGAACGCCGACCGCGCGCGATACGGCGATCCGTGCTCGTCCGGCGGCCCGAGCGGCAGCACCTGCCACCACGACTGCCCCGCCGCCGCGAGCCAGTCGACGAACGCATACGCCTCGTCGCCGAGCCGCCCGCCCGGCAGCGACGTCGGGTGGAGGAGGACGCCGCTCGAGCGCGTCATTCCCCGGATTCTGGCGGCCGCGGATCGGGCATCCTCTCGCTTCGCATGCCCCAACCCCCGCCCCGACAACCGCCGAGCAGGATCCGGATCGAACGCGTCGCGCCGGTCGTCGACTGCGGCCGCTTCGCGGTCAAGCGGACCGTCGGGGACCGCGTCTCCGTCAGCGCCGACGTGATCCGTGACGGGCACGATCTGCTCGGCGGCTGCGTCCGCTACCGCGGCCCGCGCGCGCGGCGCTCCACCTCGGCGCCGCTCGAGCCGCTCGGGGACGACCGCTTCGCCGGGTCGTTCGAGGTGACGGAGTGCGGCCGCTGGCAGTTCGCGATCGAGGCCTGGCACGACCGCGCCGCCAGCTGGCGCGACGAGCTCCAGCGCAAGGTCGCGGCCGGGCAGGAGGACCTCTCGAGCGAGCTCGCCGAAGGCGAGCACCTGCTCGGGATCGCACCGCTCGACGTCGAGACCGCGCTCGCGTCGAACGCCTCCGATCGCGAGGAGCCGACGCGGACGGCGCCGCACAAGGTCGACGTCGACCGCGTGCTCGCGCGCTTCGGTGCCTGGTACGAGCTCTTCCCGCGCTCGTTCGGCGGCTTCGCCGGCGTCGAGAAGATCCTGCCGCGACTCGCGGAGCTCGGCTTCGACGTCGTCTACTTCCCGCCGATCCACCCGATCGGCCGGACCGGGCGCAAGGGGCGGAACAACACGCTGCCGGCGACGAAGGGCGATCCGGGCAGCCCGTGGGCGATCGGCGCCGCCGAGGGCGGCCACACCGCGGTGCACCCCGACCTCGGTACCCTCGACGACTTCGACCGGCTGGTCGCGCGCGCCGCCGAGGTCGGGCTCGAGATCGCGCTCGACTTCGCGATCCAGTGCTCGCCGGACCACCCGTGGATCAGCGAGCACCCCGAGTGGTTCAAGTGGCGGCCGGACGGCACGATCAAGTTCGCCGAGAACCCGCCGAAGCGCTACCAGGACATCGTCAACGTCGACTTCGACAGCGAGGACTGGCGCGGGCTGTGGGAGGCACTCCGCGAGGTCGTCCTCTTCTGGATCGGACACGGCGTGCGCACGTTCCGCGTCGACAACCCGCACACGAAGCCGCTGCCGTTCTGGGAGTGGCTGCTCGGCGAGGTCCGCAGCGAGCACCCGGACACGATCTTCCTCTCCGAGGCGTTCACGCGCCCGGCGATGATGCGCGCGCTCGCCAAGGTCGGCTTCAGCCAGTCGTACACGTACTTCACCTGGAAGAACACGCGGCGCGAGCTGGAGGCGTACGTGACGGAGCTTGCGACCGAGACCGCCGACTACCTGCGCCCGAACTTCTTCGTCAACACGCCCGACATCCTGCACGAGTACCTGCAGACGGGCGGCCGTCCGGCCTTCGAGGCGCGGCTCGTGCTCGCGGCGACGCTGTCGCCGAGCTACGGCATCTACTCCGGCTACGAGCACTTCGAGAACGTCGCGCTGAGACCCGGGAGCGAGGAGTACCTCGACTCCGAGAAGTACGAGCTGAAGCAGCGCTCGCTCGACGGCCCGCTGCTGCCGCTCGTGCAACGACTGAACGAGATCAGGCGCGCGAACCGCTCGCTGCAGCGGATCGAGAACGTCACGTTCCTCGAGACGGCGAACGAGCACCTGATCGCGTACGCCAAGCGCAGCGAGGAGGATGCGGTCATCGTCTGCGTCAACCTCGACCCGCACGGGCCGCGCGAGGGGCTCGCGATCGTGCCGCCGTCGCTCGGGCTGCCGGCGGCGTTCACGGTCCAGGACCTGCTGACCGACGAGAGCTACGCGTGGCACCACGGCGGCAACTACGTCCGGCTCGGCCCGGGCCGGGCGCACGTCCTCGACGTCAGATGACACAGCTGCTCGCACGCGCCGAGTCGAGCGGCCGCGGGCACTGGTTCGAATCGGACCCGCTCTGGTTCAAGCGGGCGGTCTTCTACGAGATCCACATCCGCGGCTTCTACGACGGCAACGACGACGGCAGCGGCGACTTCCAGGGTCTGATCGAGAAGCTCGACTACCTGCAGTGGCTCGGCATCGACTGCGTCTGGCTGCTGCCGATGTACGCGTCGCCGCTGCGCGACGGCGGCTACGACATCGCCGACTTCTACTCGATCCACCCCGACTACGGGAACGTCGAGGACTTCCACACCTTCGTCGACCAGGCGCACCAGCGAGGAATCCGCGTCATCGCCGACCTGGTGATGAACCACACGTCGAGCGACCACCCGTGGTTCCAGGAGTCGCGGTCGTCGCCGGACTCGCCGAAGCGGAGCTGGTACGTCTGGTCGGACACCGACGACCGGTACAGGGGCGCGCGGATCATCTTCGTCGACAGCGAGGTCTCCAACTGGACCTGGGACCCGATCGCGGGCGCGTACTACTGGCACCGCTTCTTCTCGACCCAGCCGGACCTGAACTACGACAACCCGGAGGTCCGCGAGGCGATGCTCGACGTGCTCCGCTTCTGGCTCGACCTCGGCATCGACGGGTTCCGCCTCGACGCGGTGCCGTACCTCTTCGAGCGCGAGGGCACGAACTGCGAGAACCTGCCGGAGACGCACGCCTACCTGAAGCGCGTGCGCGCGGAGATCGACGCACACTACCCGGACCGGGTGCTGCTCGCGGAAGCGAATCAGTGGCCGGCCGACGTCGTCGACTACTTCGGCGAGGGCGACGAGTGCCACATGGCGTTCCAGTTCCCCGTCATGCCGCGGATGTTCATGGCGATCCGCCGCGAGGAGGCGACGCCGATCCTCGACATCCTCGAGCAGACGCCGCCGATCCCCGACAACGCGCAGTGGGGCCTCTTCCTCCGCAACCACGACGAGCTGACGCTCGAGATGGTCACCGACGAGGAGCGCGACTACATGTACGCCGAGTACGCGAAGGACCCACGCATGAAGCTGAACCTCGGCATCCGGCGGCGGCTCGCGCCGCTGCTCGACAACGGTCGCGACGAGACGGAGCTGATGACGGCGATCCTCTTCTCTCTGCCGGGCTCACCCGTCCTCTACTACGGGGACGAGATCGGCATGGGCGACAACATCTATCTCGGCGACCGAGACGGCGTCCGCACGCCGATGCAGTGGACCGGCGACCGCAACGGCGGCTTCTCGCGCGCCGACTTCGCACGCCTCTACCTGCCGCCCCTGATGGACCCGGTCTACGGCTACCAGGCAGTGAACGTCGAGGCGCAGCTGCGGACGCCGACGTCGCTCCTGCGCTGGATGCACCGCTTCATCGCGCTGCGCAAGGAGCACCCGGTCTTCGCCCTCGGCACCTGGGAGCCGCTGCGGCCGGCGAATCCGCGCATCCTCGCGCACATTCGCCGCTACGAGGACGAGATCGCGCTGTGCGTGCACAATCTCGCGCGCTCGGCGCAGGCCGTCGAGCTCGACCTCTCCGCCTACGAAGGGCTCGTGCCGGAGGAGATGCTCGGGCGGACGCCGTTCCCGGCGATCGGCACGCTGCCGTACCTGCTCACGCTGACAGGCCGCGGCTTCTTCTGGTTCCTGCTCCGGGAGCAGACGTGAGGCGTAAACGCCCAACCGCAAGGGTCGGGCGATGACAGTCGACGCCGCCGCCCTGCCGGAGGAAGCGCTGCTCGCGTTCGTGACGGCGCAGCGGTGGTTCGGCGCGAAGACGCGCGAGCCGGTCGGCGTGCGGGTGGTCGACCAGGCGGTGTTGCGGCAAGAGCCGCCGCTGCTCGTCGACGCCCTGGCCGAGATCCGCTACACCGCCGGCGCGCACGAGGTCTACCACCTGCTGATCGGGTTGCGGGAGCGCGACGCCGGGCAGGTCGAGGCCGTGATCGCCACGCTCGACGGCTGGACCGGCTACGACGCGCTGACCGACCCGACGGCGGCGCGCGAGCTCGTCCACCTCGTCCGCGGCGGCTCGACGATGCCTGCGCGGGAAGGGACGCTCGAGTTCCACGCGCTCGGTGCCATCCCGCAGGACGGCGCCGCGCTGCTCAGCGTGCGGCCGCTCGGGCTCGAGCAGTCCCACACCTCCGTCGTCCTCGGCGACGAGCTGATCGTCAAGGCCTACCGGCGGCTCGAGGCGGGTCCGAACCCGGAGCTCGAGCTGCTCTCCTTCCTGACGCGGCACGATTTCGCGAACATCGCCTCGCTGCACGGCTGGTGGGCATACAGCGGGACGATGATGGACGCGACGCTCGGGATCGTCCAGCGCTACGTCTCGAACTCGGTCGACGGCTGGACACTCGCGCTGCGCGAGCTCGAGGCAGCGGCCGAGACATTCGTCGCCCGGCTGCGGCGCCTCGGCGAGGTGGTCGGCACGATGCACTCGAAGCTCGCCTCCGACGCCGACGATCCAGCCTTCTGCCCCGAAGAGCCGAGCGGCGAGACGCTCGCGCTGGTGACGGCGACGCTCGACGAGCAGATCGAGCGCGTCTTCCAGCAGCTGCCCGACCTGCCCGAGCTCGCCCCGCTCGCCGGCCGGGGCGACGAAGTCCGCGACCTGCTGCGGAGCCTCTCCCACTTCGGGCCGCTCGGCCGGATCATCCGCCACCACGGCGACCTGCATCTCGGCCAGGCGCTCTGGGCCGGGGACGACTGGGTGATCGTCGACTTCGAGGGCGAGCCGGCGCGGACGCTGCCCGAGCGGCGCCGGAAGCGGTCACCGCTCCGCGACGTCGCCGGCATGCTGCGCTCGTTCGCGTACGCGGCCTCGGCGGTACCGCACGCGCCGGCGACGTTCGAGGCGCACGCGCGCGCAGAGTTCCTCGCCGCCTACCGCGACGCGGTCGGCAACGCCGGCGTGCTGCCCGAGAGCGAGGACGCGATCGAGCGGCTGATCTGCATCTTCGAGCTCGAGAAGGCGGTCTACGAGCTGCGCTACGAGCTCAACAACCGGCCCGACTGGGTCGCCGTGCCCGTGGCGGGCATCGTGCGCCTGCTGGAGGCGCAGCAATGAGCGGTGCCCATCTCGGACCGGTCCGGCGGCTGCCGCCGGACACGTGCCGGCGGGACAGGAGGCGGCGGTGACGCTCGCCGAGGAGTTCGGGCTCGTCGTCCGGCGCGAGCACGCCGACCCCCACCACGTGCTCGGCGCGCATCCGCGCGACGGCGGCGTCGTCGTCCGCGCGTTCCGCCCCGAGGCCGAGCGCGTGCGGGTGCTCCCCGACGGCGTCGAGGCCAGGCTGCGGCATCCGGCCGGCGTCTGGGAGGCGCTCCTTCCCGGGAAGAAGCTGCCGCTCCAGTACGAGCTCGAGGTCTCGTATCCCGACGGCAACACGTTCACGATCCGCGACCCGTACGCCTTCCGGCCGACGCTCGGCGACCTCGACCTGCACCTCGCCGCCGAGGGCCGGCACGAGAAGCTGTACGAGAAGCTCGGCGCGCACGTGCGCGAGGTCGACGGCGTCACCGGCACCGCGTTCGCGGTCTGGGCCCCGAACGCGCGCGCGGTCAGCGTCGTCGGCGACTTCAACCGCTGGGACGCACGGCTGCACGCGATGCGCTCGCTCGGCGCCAGCGGCATCTGGGAGCTGTTCGTGCCGGACTGCTTCGAAGGCGCGCGCTACAAGTTCGAGCTGCGACGCCGAGACGGTGGCGTGCAGCAGCGTGCCGACCCGGTCGCGTTCGCGGCCGAGGTGCCGCCGCGGACCGCGTCCGTCGTCTTCCGGCCGCGGCACGTGTGGCGGGACGAGGACTGGGTCGCCCGGCGGCACGCGACGGCGCCGTGGGACCGGCCGCTCTCGATCTACGAAGCGCACCTCGGCTCGTGGCGGGACGGGCTCGGCTACCGCGAGGCGGCCGAGCAGCTCGGCGCGTACGTCCGCGAGCTCGGCTTCACGCACGTCGAGCTGCTGCCGATCATGGAGCACCCGTTCGCCGGCTCGTGGGGCTACCAGGTGACGAGCTTCTTCGCGCCGACGGCGCGCTTCGGCGATCCCGACGACTTCCGCGCGTTCGTCGACTCGCTGCACCGGCAGGGGCTGGGCGTCATCCTCGACTGGGTGCCCGCCCACTTCCCGCGCGACGAGTGGGCGCTGGCGCGCTTCGACGGGACGGAGCTCTACGAGCACGCCGACCCGCGTCGCGGCGCCCATCCCGACTGGGGCACGCTCATCTTCAACCTCGGCCGGAACGAGGTGCGGAACTTCCTGCTGGCGAGCGCGCTCTACTGGCTGCGCGAGAACCACGCCGACGGCCTGCGCGTCGACGCGGTCGCCTCGATGCTGTACCTCGACTACTCCCGCCGCGAAGGCGACTGGATCCCGAACGCCTACGGCGGCCGCGAGGACCTCGACTCGATCGCGTTCCTCCGCGAGCTGAACGAGGTCGTCCACGCCCGCGAGCCCGGGGTCGTCTCAGCGGCCGAGGAGTCGACCGCCTGGCCGGGCGTCTCACGGCCCGTCTACCTCGGCGGCCTCGGCTTCGGCTTCAAGTGGAACATGGGCTGGATGCACGACACGCTCGGCTACTTCCAG
>Ga0070739_10003439_pt1 | contig 19715 bp, 30 predicted proteins | sample Coa_R1_7_FD_66445 | JGI IMG/M metagenome (GOLD analysis project Ga0070739, IMG submission 66445) | Surface soil microbial communities from Centralia Pennsylvania, which are recovering from an underground coalmine fire - Coalmine... | ecosystem: Environmental > Terrestrial > Soil > Unclassified ... | reverse complement strand
TCTCAGGAGTTTGCGAGACGGCACCGGCGCGGGTCGGCGGCGCGTCCCACGTCGAAACCGGCGTGCTCCGCGTCGCGTGCGAACCGGGCCGCGTCGCGCGGCGCGCACGCGCGGCCGTCGTTGTTGAAGTAGACGTATCCGTCCGCGCTCGCGCTCCACAGCTCGCGGAGGCGTTCCGTCCACGACTTCAGCGCGCGCGTGCCGTAGCACGGGTGCGGTGACGCGTTGCCCTCGTGGAACCGGAGGTAGAACCAGCTCGCCGTGCGGACGACGGGTCCCGGGCGGCTGTGCCGGTCGGTGAGGCACAGCGCCGCATCGTGCTTCGCGAGGACCTCGTAGACCGCGTCGTCGAACCAGGACCGGTGACGCGGCTCGAACGCAACGCGCACACGGTCGCCGAACGCGTCCAGCGTCTCCGTCAGCGCGTCGACGGACACCGAGAGGTTCGGCGGGAGCTGCACGAGCACGGGCCCGAGCTTCTCGCGCAGCGGCTTCGCGCGATCGAGCAGGAGCTTGACGGAGTCGTCGGGGTCGTGCAGACGGCGGATGTGGGTGAGGTAGCGGCTCGCCTTGAGCGCGACGACGAAGTCGTCGGGCGTGCCGTCGTGCCACTTCTCGAACGTCGTCGCGCGCGGAAGCCGGTAGAAGGTGTTGTTGACCTCGACGGTCTCGAACCGCGACGAGTAGTCGTCGAGCCATCGGCTCTGCGGCACGCCCGGCGGGTAGAACGTCCCCCGCCAGTCGCGGTACTGCCACCCCGAGGTCCCGACCAGGACGGTCACGGGCTCGGTCTACCCGGCCGGGCCCTCGTGCGTCACCAAACCGCGTGGAGCGCGGGCGGGCGACGCACGAGCGTTCACTGTCGTACCCCCGTGCGATCGTGTGCACGTGGAACCGACCGGGGATGCGACCCCGCCTTCGCCGAGCCTGCTGTTCGCCGACGCCGCCCGCCGCCTCGGCGCCGCGGCGCGCGCCGCGGGCCTCAGCGTTCCCGCGTTCCGCAGCCCGCCGCGTGTGCGCGGCGCGCCCCGCTCGATTCGCCGTTACCCGGGCGGTGCCGTCGTGTCGGTGCAGTTGCGCGGTCGTCCGTTCGCGTCGGTCACCGAGGACATGGTGGAAGGCGTGCTCGTGGCGAACCGGCTGTGCGGCGAGCACGCCGACCGGCTCCGCAGGGCGTTGGCCGATGTCGTGCGCGCGTCACCCGAGGGGTCGGGCCCGCCGTCACGTCCGCCTACCCTGGCGCCGGGCGCCCGGGTGGCGGAACGGCAGACGCAGGCGGCTTAAACCCGCCGGCCCGCGAGGGCGTGCAGGTTCGACTCCTGCTCCGGGCACACTGCCCTGGACCGGGCAGACGGTTCACGGGCGGTGCGAAGCCAACCGCCCGGAGCAGGCGGGCGCGAACGCGGTGCTCACGCGCGGTCAGGTCCGTGACGGGTCTCCGGCGCGGTACCGGGGGGTGCGACCAACCCAGGGTGGTTCACGGTCCACGGACACCCCTTGTCGCCGACAGTCCTCGGGGCGACACTCCCCGCAGAGGACGTCGGGAGGGGACGATGCCGAGGTACCTGATCATCGCGTCGTACACGCCGGACGGGATTCGAGGGCTCCTCGAGGGCGGGGGCACCGCGAGGCGCAGGGCCGTCGAGGAGGCGATCCGCGGGGCTGGTGGCAAGCTCGAGACGTTCGACTTCGCGTTCGGCGAGGACGACGTGTACGTCGTCGCGGAGATGCCCGACAATGTCGCAGCGGCCTCGATCGGTCTCACGGTCGCGGCGAGCGGGCTCGTCCGCACCCGCACCGTCGTGCTCCTGACACCGGAGGAGATCGACCGCGCGGCCGAGGTCGAGGTCTCGTACCGGCCGCCCGGAAGGTGACGCGCGCGCTGACGTGACCGGTCGCATCCCGACCAGGCGACGAAGGGCATTCAGCGGGCGATTCGCAAATGGCGCACGACGGCTCCGGACCTCGAACCCTCGCTTCGCGTCTGGAGCGGTCCCGGGCGCGGCAGGCGGTTGTGACGCGCTATCCGCCTGACGCCGATGCGGGGCGCGTGGGGACCAGGTTCGGGTTGTACGTGATCGCATCGTCGCGGAAGACGACCTGCAGGTAGGTCAGGTCGCCGTCCTCGAGCTTCCACACCGCGCGTCCGGCGGACGGGAGCGCGCGACCGTGCACGTCGTGCCAGCCCGACAGCGGGGTCGACCACTCGGCGCGTCGCAGCCCACCCGGCAGGTCCGCATACCGGTCCGTCGTCCGAAAATCGCGTGGGTGACCGACCTCGTCGAGAAAGACGCGCGCCGTCACCGTCCGGCCCGCGTGCCGACAGGAGACGTCGAACGTGGTGTCGTCGAGCGCGTCGAACGACACCGCGGGGGTGAGAAGCATCGATGGGCACATGATGACGGCGTCGTTGAGCCACGTCGTGAGCTCGCCGACGTCGAACTCCTCGCCTTCTCCCTTCGCGACGGTGACCAGCCCGAGCAGCCTGCCGCGCATCGCGCCGCGACCGGACGCATATGCATCGCGGCCGACCATCGGTACGACACCGGCCAAGTCGACGCGCATGTGGAACAAGCGCGCGAGCGGGTCGGCCGTGTTGCACTGCCAGGCCTCACAGCGCATGAAGCGCTGCTTCGGCCGGAGTCGGAACGTGCCGGTGAGGTGGGCGACGAACGACTCGTCGCGGGGGCGCCCGACGACTCCCGTCGCCTCCAGGTATCGCCGGGCGCTCGACGGCAAGTCGGCGATGTCGGCGCCCTCGATCGGCGTACCGGGCCGCGCTTGGCTCAGGCGCGTCGCGCGTATGTCGTCAGCCAGCGCGCCCCGAAGGTCGCGCCCGAGGATCCGCTCCAACGACCGGACCGGATTCGGAACGGTCACCACCCCTCGCCTACCCGGCGGCGCGTCGCTCCATGCGAGGATGCATACGTCGCAGGATGCGTGTCCGCGGCCAGGCGCGCCAACGTCAGGCCTCGGTGTCGGCGCGTTCGAGCTGATCGACGAAGGCTGCGAGGTCGCTCTCGGCGCGCGCCACGGCGAGCAACCCGCGCTCTTCCTCGGCGGTGTGCGCACGCAGCGTGTCGATGACGGCGTCGAACGACGTGCGCGCACGGTGACGTCGCCGTCGCAGAGTCCGTCGCGTACGCGGCGGTCGAGCGCGCCGAGGGGTCTCGTGGTCTGCCGACGGCTCCACGACCGGGGACAGATCAGGGCATCCGCACGAGTCGCACATCGGGCACCGACCTGCTCGCCGGTGAGCGAGATCGCGGCCGGGAACCGGACGTGGTTCTCCGTGTGGACGTGCAGGTGCGTGTCGGTCTCGGGGACGGCGACCCATGGCCCGACGCTCGGTGACACGTCACGGTTGTGCGGGCTCGGAGTGGACGTGCCACCGATGTCGCCGTCCACGGGCCTGGCCGCGTCAGCGTTTCAGGACGCGGCCGAGGAGAATGCACGTCTCGTAGAAGACGTACATGGGGACGGCCATCGCGAAGAGTGAGTACGGGTCCTGGCTAGGGGTGATCACCGCGGCGAACAGCACGATGACGACGATCGCGATCCGCCGCCAGTGTCGGAGCTGCTCGGTCGAGAGCACGCGGGCGACGAGCAGGAACATCAGCAACACGGGAAACTCGAACGAGAGCCCGAACGCCACGATCATCAGCGAGACGAGCGACAGGTACTTGTCGGCGGTGAGGAACGGCTGGAGTTGGGGACCGCCGACACCGAGCAGGAACGCGAGCGCTTTGGTGAGGGTGAGAAGCGCGATCCACGCGCCGAGCGCAAAAAGTGCGACCGACGACACGATGAACGGGATTGCGTAGCGCTTCTCGCGACGGTCGAGCGCGGGGGTGACGAACCGCCAGAGTTGCCAGAGCCACACCGGAAGCGCGAGAACGATCCCGCCGTAGGTCGCGATCTGGAGCCTCACCTTGAACGCGTCGAGTGGTCCGGTGAAGATCAGCGCGTCGCGTTGGCCGTGTGTGGCGTGCTGGTAGTAGTGGACCAAGAAGCTGATGACCTCGCGCGAGAAGACGAACGTGACAACGGCGCCGATGGCCACCGCGACGATCGAGACGAAGAGCCGTCGCCGGAGCTCGCGCAGGTGGTCGAGTATCGGCATCGCGCCGCCCGGCTGTCGTCGCGCTCGATGACGGCGGAGTCCGAGCACGGCGGTCATCGTGTGCGCTCCGCGTCGACGGGCGCCCGCAGCCGGTAGGTGCGCCCGCCCGGCAGGTTCGGCAGGTTGCCGTCGAGCAGGTAGCCGCGGCCGGCTGCCGCGCCGACTGCGTGCACGACCGGTCGTGTGTCGGCGGGTTCGAGCTCGACGTCGAGCGCGCCCGACGCGTGTTGCGCGTCGTGTGCGCGCTGTGCGGTGTCGTCACTGTCGACAGCCGGATCGACGCGGTCGAGGCGTCGCGAGGGGGCACGTGTCGCGGCGGCAGCGTCGGCGAGGAGCAACCGCGTGGCGAGGAACGCGAGCGGGACCTTCGCCGGCGCGAGTGAGCTGTGCCGGGGTCTCCGCGGCGCGGTGGCGATCCGTGTCCAGGTCGGATCGTGCGACGCCGTGCGCTGTGTCACGGCAGATGTTCGGACCGGCCACCGGGACGGGATGATCGCTCGTGCCGAAGCCCGTCGTGTCGCGAGACGTCATCCGGGTGCGGTTGCAGCTCCGAACAGGGGCCGAGTCGCACGGAACGGAGATGGCATGCGACGCGCGGTTCGGTCCTCGTTGGTCGTCATCACTGCGGTTGTGTTCGTGCTCGGCGTCGTCGGATGCAGCTCGAGCTCGCACAGCAAGGCGGCATCGGGTGCGACGTCCGAATCGACCACGCCGGCGGCGACGGGCACGACGATCGCGATCAAGAACTTCGAGTACTCGCCGAACCCGTTGAAGGTGAAGGTCGGTGCGACCGTGACAGTGCGCAACACCGACAGCACCGACCACACCGTGACCGCGGACAAGGGCAGCTTCGACACCGGTCACATCCACGGCGGCGGCACCGCGACGTTCACGGTGACCAAGGCGGGGACGTACCCCTACCACTGCGACATCCACCAGTTCATGAAGGGCGTCCTCGAGGTCACCGGTTGACCGGGACGCCACGTCCGCAAAGGAGGGAGCGCGCATGTCAGTTGACGAACGACGCCTCGGCGAGCTCGTCGAGGAGTCCGAGGATCTGCAGTCCGACGCGCTGCGCAACGCGCGGCCGGCGCTGGACGAGACCGTGGACCTCGCTCACGAGAGAGGCCGACACGACCTCGACGAGTCACGCCGGTTCGCCCACGAGAGTCGCGGTCTGATCTCGCGTGGCGTGATGGGCGGCGGCGCGCTCGCGGCGGCCGGTTTCGGCGGGGCGTTGCTGACGCTGATGGCGCGCCCCGCGTTCGCGGACCAGTCGATGGACGTCCAGATGCTGCAAACCGCGGCGTCGATCGAGAACCTCGCCGTCGCGACCTACACCGCCGCGCTGGGTCTGCCGTTCGCGAGCTCGTTGCCGAAGGTCGTCCAGACGTTCGTGACGACGACCCGCCAGCAGCACACCGATCACGCGAAGGCGTTCAACGCCGCGGTCACCCAGTTGGGGGGCAAGGCCCAGGACCAGCCGGACCCGGTGCTGCTCGACGTCGTGAACAAGGCAAAGCCGGGGCTCACCGGCCCCGGCCCGCTCGTCGACCTCGCGATCCAGCTCGAGACCGGCGCCGCGGAGACCTACGTCGCGGATGTCGGCGCGTACTCCGACACCAACGCCCGCAAGTTGACGGCGAGCATCATGGGCGTCGAGGCGCAACACGTCGCCGTGCTCAACGCGGTGAAGGCGCTCCTGTCGGCCGGACATCCCGAGTGGATCACGCTGCCGCCGCCTGTCGCGCAGCTTCCCGCCGCCGCGGGCAGCGTCGGGTTCCCCGACACGTTCATCAAGACGGACCAGGCCCGGCCTGCCAGTGAAGGAGCGGTGAAGTGAGCGCCCCGCACCACAACGATCCCATCCAGATCTCCGAGGGCGAGCTCACCGCGATGACCGCGGAGCTCGAGGAGCGCCACCAGGAGAGCCTCCCGAAGATGCGCGCGGCGCTCGACGAGTGGGCCGAGCTGCGCAACGGCCTGCGCGCGGGTGTCGACGGGCTCACGTCCGCCGCCGCGACCCGGCGCGGCTTCCTGCTCGGCGCCGGGATCGCGCTCGGCGGCGTCGCGCTCGCCGCCTGTGGCGGCAGCAGCGGCAGCTCGAAGAAGAAGTCGGGCGGCACGACCCGGTCGACGGTCGCCGGCGGCGCAAGCCAGAAGCTCACCGGCGACCTCGCCGTTGTCGCGCTCGCAGCGGCGTTGGAGAACACGGCGGTTGCGACCTATCAGGCGGGGATCGACGCCGCGACGGCCGGCAAGCTCGGCACGGTCCCGCCCGCGGTCGTGACGTTCGCCCAGACCGCGCAGACCCAGCACAAGGCCCACGCCGACGCGTGGAACGCCGCGCTCGCGCAAGCGGGGAAGGCGAAGGTGACGGGTGTCGACCTGACCGTGAAGAACGGTGTCGTCGACCCCGCGTTCGCGAAGGTGACCGACGTCGCGGGACTCGCGACGCTCGCGTTGCAGCTCGAGAACGTCGCCGCGGCGACGTATCTGAGCGGCATCGGCGCGATCAGTGACCCGGGCGGGATCAAGACCGCGGCGTCGATCCAGCCCGTCGAGATGCAACACGCGGCGATCCTGAACTTCGTGCTGGGTCAGTACCCCGCGCCCGACACGTTCGCGAAGACCGACGGCGCCCGTACCACCACCGACCAGATCGGCTGAACACTTCCGCACCGGCCGGTCGGTTCCCTCGCCGATCGGTACCACGGGCGGGTGCCCGCGCCGATGCGTGTGCCCGCCCTCAACTCACGCCTGGAGGCAACCATGCATCCCGTCTTCGCCGAGATCATCGGCCCCGACATCCTGATCGTCGTCGCGATCGTCGCGTTGTTGTTCGGCAGCACCCAGATCCCGAAGCTCGCCCGATCGCTCGGCGCCGCGTCCAAGGAGTTCCACGAAGGTGTTCGCCACGGTGCTACCGACGACACCCGCGCCGAGTAGGCGAACGGCATGGTGCCGGGACTCGGCTTCGTGCATCTCGTTGTCGTCGCGATCGTCGCGCTCCTCGTACTCGGCCCCGACAAGCTTCCCGACCTCGCCCGACGCGCCGGGCACGCCTACCGAGACCTCCAACGGTTGCGTGAGCACCTCCAACTCGACGTGGAGACGCTCCTCGGCGCGAACGACGACGCGCTGCTCGAGGATCACAGGGCGGACGCGCCGACCGTCATCCGCCCGGCGGTAGCAGCTGCGACGAGTGAAGCCTCCCGCGGGGTCGCGCGGCCTGCCCGACACGTCCCGCCGCAAGCCATCCCGTTCGATCGGATTGCACGACGACAAGCCGTGTGAACCACAAGCCTCGACTACGCCAGGAGAACTCATGTTGGGTCTCGGAGCACCCGAGCTCCTGATCGTGCTGGCCGTCGTCGTGTTGCTCTTCGGCGCGACGCGACTGCCGAAGCTCGCACGATCGTTCGGGCAAGCGTCGACGGAGTTCGAGCGCGGTCGGCACGACGGCGAATCGCGCCGGACCGAACTGTGACCTTGCACCGGTGAACGTGCTCACGTAGATCTCGCCAGACCTGCCCGTCGAAGTTCGCCACCTTCTGGATGGTTCCCGGGAGGTAGGGCGCTCGTTCCGGGACTGGGAGCCGTTGGAACGCTGCGAGGCACACGTGCGGCAACGGCTCACGGACGCGCAGGTCATTGCGAGCGAGCTGCGACGCCTGGGAGCTCGACGAGCGCCGAGGCGTTGGCCGTGACGACCGTGCTTCCCGCCCCTCGCGCGGTTGCGATCATCAGGTCGTGTGCATCGCGGGGCCGACCTCACGGGACTGTGGCGAGGAGCTCGGCGTGCGCTTCGGCCGTTTCGCTGTCGTAGGGGAGAACCGGGATCTCGCGATGACGCCATCGAGCAGCGCCGCGCGCGGGCACGGCGTTGCCGATCGGCGGGGAGGGCAGCGACGCGGAGCTCGCCGACGGTGATGGCCGCAACGGCAAGGTCGTCGTCGTCGATCAGGTCTTCGATCCCGGGGCCGGCGCGTTCGTGATCGAGCAGGAGCTCACCGCGCTGTTCGACCGCGTCGAGTCGGCGAAGCTGCGGGAAACCTCGTGGCAGACACGTCAGGTACGAGACCGGATCCCAGATCGGGACGGAGGAAGGCTGCGGCCTGCCCGGATCGCGCGGCCAGGTGCAGCTCAGCCCGAGCGGCTGCCTCGCCCGCGGTCGTCGTCGTTCACCGCGAACCGACGCATCCTGGAGATCATCGGCGCGCAACACCTGCTCGAAGATCCCCCGCGACCGCACGGTGGGCCGCGGCGAACGCGTGGCCGCGCTCGCCGGTCGAGTCGGTAGTTGCCCCGTCACCTCTCTGCCGGTACGGTCCTCACCTCGTCGTCGTGCCGTGTCGACGCAACGTCGGCTCCGAGGTACCCGGCGACAGGATCTGCTCGTGCGCTCCGGACCCTGGCGCACCACGTCAGCGTGGTTGTCTCGCGAGGGGAGCGTCGATGCACCCGACGGCAGCGTGGGCGTGCCGCCGGGTCCGGTCGACGCGGGGTGGCGCGAGGCCACGGGTGCGCGTCGGCGGGTCGGACGCCGTGGGCAGGAGCGTTCGGCCGTCGGCGCGTGCAGCCGAGGCGGGAGTGATCGGTTCCGGACGTTCCCCCGTGGGGGGACCGGTTGCTCTCCGCCTCGGCCCACTCGACTTCTGCGTGCTGGTGCACGACGTGCGAGTGTGTGACCGTCCGTCACCGACGTGGCGGATGCCGCGGCTTCCCTGCGACGACGGCGTGCGCGGGCAGCGTGCGCGCGGCGACGGCTTCCGCGACGTCGACGAGCCGCGCGTTGTGCTCGCGGGCATAGCTGCGAAGCGCGGCGAACGCGTCGGGCATGTCGCGGCCCGTGTGCTCGGACACGACACCCTTGGCCTGCTCGATGACCACGCGGCTGTTCAGCGCGTACTGCAGCTGCTCGGTCAGCAGTCGCGACTCGTCGGCGGCGCGGTGCTGCAGGATCCCGATCGTCGCGACGTCGGCGAGCGCCTGCGCGATCAGGAGATCAGACGGCGCGAGGTCGTTCGCCTGGTGACGCAACAGGTTGAGTGAACCGATGATCTGGTCGCGCAGGCGCAGCGGGACGGCGAACACCGACCCGAACCCGGCTCTCATCGCCTCGGGCGCGAAGACCGGCCAGCGCGCCGACGCGCCCGCCAGGTCGTCGCACGCGACCTGTCCCCCTGTGCGGTAGCACTCGAGACAGGGGCCTTCGTCGTGTTGGAGCTCGAAGAGCTCGAGGAGTCCCATCCGCTCGCTGGACGACGCGGCGACGTGGAGCGCGCCGGGCGTGTCGGCGAGCATGATGCCCGCCTCTGACAGGTCGAACAGGTCGACGCATCGGCCGGTCAGGACCGAGAGGTAGTCGAGTACGTCGAAGTCGGCAACCAGCGTGTCCGCGATGTCGACGAAGGTCTGTGCGAGGAGTGCATCGCGCTGTGGCATCGACGAAGGGCTCCGTTTGGGAGGTGCGGTCGCGTGCGTGACCCGCCTCGTCACTCGATCCTGAGCTTGCGCGCGATGACATCGCGGGCGACGTCATCGACCGGGCGTCCCTCAGCGTAGGCATGCGCCCGGAGACGCACGAGGGCCTCCCCGACGCCCACGCCGAGCTGGGCCGCGACCATCCCGGACGCTTGATGAACCTCGATGCGCAAGGTCTCCGCGCGCTCGAGCTCGGGCGCGAGCGCGCCCGTCGCCGTGCCGGCCTGCAGTTCGAGGAGGGCATGGGTGACGACCTCGGCGACGATCCGCGCGTCGTCGTACTGCTGGGTGCGCAGGTCGCCCGGCTGGCCGCAATGCAGATCGAGTGCACCGAGACGGATCGTTCCCAGCTGCAACGGGAACGCGAACACGGCACGGATGCCGGTGTCGATCAGCGCAGGCACGAGAGCAGGCCAGCGGTGAGCCGCGGCGTCGTCGAGATCGGGGACCGACACGGATCGGCCGGCTTCGTAGGCGTCGATGCAGGGTCCCTCACCCAACGTGAATTGCAGGTCCTCGAGCAGGGCCGCCGCGTGGTCGGACGAGCCCAGCGACCCGTGGTGACGGTCGGCGATCTTGAACATGATCCCGGCCCCCGTGGTCCCGAGGACGTGGGCACACGCGGCGCACGTCTGGCGACCGGGAGCCTGACCGGCCGACTGATCGGACGCGAGCCCGGCAACGACGTGTTCGAGCGCGCCGCGTTGCACCTCGTCGAGCGCCGCTACGAACGCGCCACGGCAACGCGACCGGGCGAGCCGCGTTCGGCCCGCCCGGCGTAGAGCCGGGAGTCGGCGACACCGAGGAGGTCGAAGCCGTCCGACGGGAACGTCGCGATCCCCGCACTGAACGACGGCATCGGGGCACCACGCAACCGCGTGACGAAGGCCTTCGCTCCCGCGCTGTCCGTCTCGGGCATGAGCACGACGAGCTCGTCGCCTCCGATCCGGTACGCCCCGTCCATGCGCCGACATGCCGCGACGAGGTGCTCCGCAAGGCCCTGGAGACGTTCGTCACCGGCGGCGTGACCGTTCGTGTCGCTGACGCCCTTCAGCCCCTCCACGTCGATCATCGCGACGCTGAGGAACCGCTGATGACGTTCGGCGCGGGCGCGCTCTTTCGCGAACCCGAGATCGAACGCACGCCGGTTGCCCACGCCGGTCAGAGGATCGCACAGCGCGTCCGCCTGCAGTGCCGCGACGGCTTCGTGTGCGACGACCATCATCAGACGCTGCACCAGCCCGGCGAGCACCAATCGCGACCGTCCGGCACGGCCGCTCGCGCTGCGTCGCAGTAGCGCGTGCTCGAAGGTCTCGCGCATGCACGCGAGCTGTGCCAGCGCGACGTCCACCGAGCCGGCCTGCCGCGCGAAGTGTTGGGCCAGCGGTCGCAGGTCCTCGTCGACGCCACGCCCCGGCGGCTGGGGACGGCCGAGCGCCGAGGAGACGGCGCGAATCATCTCGCGGGCAATGGGCGGCGGGCGTTCGACCAGCTCGGGGTCCGAGCGGCACCGCTCACACCACGCGTCGCGCAACCGGTCGCATGCTGCGCTGCTGAAGGTCGGAGCGACCGCGTCCGAGATCGACCGTGACGTCTGCGATGTGCTCATGCCGGCTGTTCACCACCCGTTGTCGGGTGCGCCACCGGGGTCCTGAGCAACGCAGAGGGAGAGGCACTTCACGATATGCCCGCCGTCGAAGGCGCGAAAGCGTTCGACGGCGCCATGACCGCCCGGGTCCGGGTGCCTGCGGGCCCGGCTGGGTGAACGAGCCCTGGACGTGCGGCCGTGCAACGTACGTCTGGTGCCAGAGCAGCAGGAGACTTCGAGAAGGCGATGACGAGTTCCAGGATTCGGGACTGCGGTTCGCCGTCGCGACTGGACGCCTTCTCTCGCCGAGCGTCCGGTGAGACAATCGGAGCCGGGTTCAAGGCGGGCCGGCAAACGCGCTCTCACGCAACGACTCGTTCTTGCCGTCGTCCTCGTCGCCCTCGTCTTCGTGTTCATCGTCGAGAATCCGAGGGAGACGAAGATTTGCTTCATCGTTCCGCGGGTGACCGCGCCGCTGTGGATCGCGTTGTTCGTCGCGGCGATCCTCGGTGCTCTGGCCGGCGCCCCATCGCTCGCCACGTCGCCGCTCCCGAGCCTTGACGGTTCCGCGGCCGGCAGCGCGACACGCCGACCGAGGCTGACTGAGACCGGCGACTGCCAGCACGGATCGTGACCCTCGTGACGACCCGCGGGTCTCATCGGCGGTCGACGGCTGTCGCAGCGCGAGGTCCGGCTCCGTGTTGCGGGTGCTGCGAGTGGTCGGGTGGCCAGCCGTCGTCCGCGGCGCGATCGAGCGACAAGCCGTCGATGGACACTGGCGCGTGGACGCGCCGACGCGCGGGGGACCGCATCCCATGCTCCGGAGGCTTCACGGTCACGGCGGCTGCCGGCGTCGTGGCTCCTTTCGCGCCATCGTGTCGCGCGCGGCCGGCGCGTCGGCGCTCGATGCGCCATTCGGGGGACCAGCGCCGCGGCGTCGCGAACGGGATGACCCCGTCCCTGCTCTGAGGGTCGAGCCCGTCGATCGCCTGGTAGACGAGCCGTAGCGCGTTCGTCGCTTCGTAGTCGTCGGAGGCACGGGCCAGTCGATCGGTGAAGACGCCGCGCGCCTCTTCGAGCAGGCCGCGCTGCCGGCGGGCCGCGGCGGCGACGTCGCCGGCGGGCAACGCCGCCGAGATGGCGGCGTACATCGCGTGCCGTGAGTCGTCGGTGACCGAACGCATCGTCGCCCTCCTGTGATGGTCGTACGGAACCGAGGAGCACGAGCAGAGGCGGTGTTGGTCAACGTGCAACGTGACCAGGTCCGCTCGTCGTTTCACCAAGATGTTAGCAGAGAAAAACTAGAAATTATTTGCTAGTTGACTGCTTCATGATTTACGGTCAGCGTCATGACGGCGAGCCGCGCTCGACCCGCTCCCACGATGCGGCGTGGCGCGTCACACGCAACGACGGTGCGCGTCGACCAGTCGTTCGTGGTGGTCGTCGTCGCCGGTGCGATCGCCGCGGCCGTTCCTCGCGTTGGCGAGGCCGCGTCTTGTGTCTGCTGCTCGGGTGCGCTCGAGGATCGAAGGAGCAACGAATGGCAGTACTGATCGTGATCGTCGTCGTGGCCGTCGTCGCGTTCGTGGCGCTGATCGTGCTCGTCGCGTCGCTGCGGGTGGTGAAGCAGTACGAGGAGGGGGTGCTGTTCCGTCTCGGCCGGGTCGTCGGCGTTCGCACGCCGGGCCTCACCCGGATCGTGCCGGTCATCGATCGACTGCGGCGCGTGTCGCTACGGATCGTGACGATGCCCATCCAGTCGCAGGGGATCATCACGCGTGACAACGTGAGCGTCGACGTGTCGGCGGTCGCCTACTTCCGCGTGGTCGACGCGACCAAGTCGGTCGTGGCGATCGAGAACGTCGCCGCCGCGATCAATCAGATCGCCCAGACGACGCTGCGCAAGGTCGTCGGGCAGCACACGCTGGACGAGACCTTGGCGGAGACCGACCGCATCAACGTCAACATCCGCGAGATCCTCGACGTCGCGACCGAGGACTGGGGTGTCGTCGTGACGCTGGTCGAGCTGAAGGACATCCAGCTTCCGGAGACCATGAAACGGGCGATGGCGCGTCAGGCCGAGGCGGAGCGCGAGAAGCGGGCCAAGATCATCGCCGCCGAGGGCGAGTCTCTCGCGGCCGACGCGCTCGGCGCGGCGTCCGACATCATGATGGCTCACCCTCTCGCGCTCCAGCTCCGCAATCTGCAGAGCCTGGTGGAGATCGGCGTCGACAAGAACACGACGGTCGTCTTCCCGGCACCGCTCATGAGCACGATCCAGGAGCTCGGCGGTTTCCTCGCTCGGGAAGCCGCCGCGGTGGGCACGCCGCCGACCGCGCCAGCACCGAACGGTGCGACGAGCCGGCCGGAGTGACGCCCTGATCTCGCGGCCGGGTGGAGCTCAGCCCGAGCGGCTGCCCCGGCGACGGTCGTTGCGTCGCTGTCGGCGTCGCTGCTTCTTCCCGGGCGGTCCGCCGCCTTCTCCGTCGCCGGAGCGGGTGCGCTTCGCGGGGTCGGTCCTTGCTCGCGGTTTCGCCACTGCTCGGTACCGTACCGTGACTCCGCGGTCGTCGTCGTTCACCGCGAACGCGCGGAAGGGAGCAGATCCGCATGGCCCGTGACGACGATTGGGGCACGGTCAGGCTGAGCGGCCGGGAAGCGCACGCGATCGCGACGTTGTTGGCCCGCCTGAGCACGTTGCTCGAGGGTGAGCGGTACCCGAACGACCTGCAGCTCACCTACGACCAGGTGCACCTCCTCGGCGCACCGCATGCGCCGGCGCCGCAGCAGCTCGCGGCCGATCTTCGCGAGCACGTCGCGCAGATCGAGCAGCAGCTACACGGCGATGTTCCGAGCGTGTGGCCCGAGTGACCCAGCGCGGCGAGCTCGTGGAGCGAACCGGGCGACCCGGTCTTACTCGGTGGCCGGTCGCTTCATGAGCACCGCAAGGGCCCCGTCGGGTAGGGCGGTCATCCCGATGGCCTCCCAGCCCTGACTGCCCTCACGATTGAGCGCCACGACAGCTGCCGATTGGGCGGGCATCGGTGTCGGCGCCTGCAGCTGCGGCAACGCGACGATCATGTACTCCCACGTCAACATGCGCTCGTCCTGTCCCGATGCGACGTGCGAGCCGTCAGCGACGTTCCACGCCCACGTCCGTGTCGTATCCGTACGTTGCCGTTCCGCCCGATTCGAAGCGCAGGTCGACGGTTCGGCTGCTGTCGTCGCGCGCGACGTCGACGACGCGTTCGCGGTTCCGCCCGCGTGCCGGACACACCGTGTCGCCCGGCAGGAGCTCGCGTGCGCGGAGGCGCTCGATCGAGCCTGCCCCGAGCCGACCGCGCCATCGTGCGCTCATCGGGACCGACTCAGCACCGCGCGGGGGAGATGTCGCGCGGGGCGAACTCGACGGGGAGGACATAACCGTCGGAGTGACGGCGGACGAGATAGCCGGTGGTGGTCGTCCCGGCGATCTCGTAGCCGCGATTCCACTGTTCGCGGAAGCGGTCGCGGACGTCGACCTCGGCGCCGACGGACAGCCCCGACCCGAACACCGCGCTCACGAGATTGACGTAGACGCACGGAGCTCGCGGATGCGCTGGAGCTCGGCGCACTCGGCGCAGAGCTCGCCGCCCGCAGGCATCCGGTTGCGTGACCAGTAGTCGAGCCGCGGCCATTGCGAGCATCGGCTCGTGGAGTGCCAGACGTTCCCACCCGGTTTGCAGTGCCAGCGTTCCTTCATGACTCGTCCGTTCTTCGTGTGCGGCCGCGTGTCGAGGCCCGCTTCGGTGTCACCGTGCCGGCCCGGCTGCGCGTCCTGCGCCGTACGCCAGGTCTCGTCTCGACGAGCAGTTCGAGGAGCTCGCCGATGGTGCGTTCCCGAACGACCGGTTCGCGAAGCGGGAGGTCATGTCGCACGCGGTACCGATTGCGTCGACCGTCGCGCTCCTTCACGACGTAGCCGGCGGCGGCGAGGTCGGTGACGATGCTGTACGCGCTCCGCTCCGTGATCCCGAGCGTCGCCGCGAGCTCGCGGAGACGAATGCCGGGGTCGTGCGCGATGCACAGCAACACGCGCGCGTGATTCGTCAGGAAGCTCCACTCCGACCCCACCTCGACGATGGTAGCACTCTATATCTAGAATCAGAATGCTTACGTTGCGCAGGCGCCGGGCGCGTCACCGCCAGCGATGGTCGCCCGCATGGGCGAGCGGCAGCACGCAGACGAGCGGATGGCCGGTGGTCGTCCGCTCCATGAAGGTCCCGCACACGCATCCGCCGGTGTCGGTCTCGAGTCTGTCGCGCTGGAGCGCGACCTCGTCGGTATCGGTCATGAGCTCGACGTCGAGGCGCTCCTGAGCGTCGCTCTGCGCGTCGGAACGCCGGAAGAGCTCCTGGACGTGGTCGGGGGCGGCTCGGAGGATCAGCGTCGCGTGGCTCGCGCGGACGGCACGTGCGCAGCGGACGAGCGCGTCACGCCCGGCGCGGTCGATCCGGCTGGTCGACGACAGGTCGAGGACGATCCGGCGCGTCCCTTCCAACAGGACATGGGTGATCGACGTGCGAAAGGCGGGCGCGGTGTCGGCGGTCAGCTCGCCGACCGGGCAGATGACGTGCTCACCCGGACGGGTGGCGGCGTGACGAACCGTTCGAGGCTCGTCCATGCCGGTTCCTCTCGTCGCGTCCATCCACGGTCACGACCAGCACGGCGTGTGCTGCACGCGCAGCCCGCTCGCAGATGAGGAGCCCGGACACCGCCGAGTCGTCGCAGGAGGTCACCCGCGACAGGTCGACGACGATGCGACGCGCGCCTTCGGAGAGCTGCGTTGCGACCCAGCGGCGCAGCCCCGGGGTCGTCGTCGCGGTGAGCGCGCCGGTAGGTCGTACGACGCGCGTGACGGGTGGTCGCCATTCGGTTTGCAGGTAGTCGGGTGACACCATGATGCTCCTCGTTCCGCCAGGAAGACGACGACCGGTCCGACGGACGGGAGCGGGAAGGACGCCGAGGAAAGGCGCCGAACCAACCGTACACCCTCGGGTTGGTGACGCGTGCGTCATGCCGGGATCGCGAGACGTCCACTCCTGTCGCGTTCGTACCAACGGACGTTCGTTGCACAGCCCGAACGTTCGAAGATGCGGATGAGCGCGGCGGACGGGTCGATCTGGTGACGGAGCACGCCGTGACGGGCAGCGTCGGGATGGGCGTGGTGGAAGTTGTGCCAGCTGTCGCCGAGTGACACCACCGCGAGCGCGGCAAGGTTCGTGCTGCGGTCCTTCGTCGTGAACGGCCGCTTGCCGAACGCGTGGCACAGCGAGTTGACGCTCCAGGTGACGTGGTGCAGCGCCGCCATGCGCAGCACGCCTGCCCACACGAGCGCGGAGAGCGCACCGGCAAGCGTGCCGGAAAGGAGCCAACCCAACCCGAACGGGGCGACCAAAGAGACGACTGCGAGCAGCGGAAAGAGACGGTTCACCGTGACGAGGTCACGGTCGCGCAACAAGTCGGGCGCGAACCGACGGGTCGGCGTCGTGTCCGGCGTGAACAGCCAGCCGCAATGCGCGTGGAACAGCCCGAGGAGCTGACCGCGCACGTCGGCACCGAAGCCGTGCGGCGAGTGCGGGTCGCCCGGGCGGTCGCTGTACACGTGGTGTCGACGGTGGTTCGCCACCCAGCCGATGGGTGCGCCTTCGACCGCCATCGAGCCCGCGACCGCGAGGGCGATCCTGAGCGGTCGGTTCGCCGTGAAGCTGCGGTGCGTGAAGAGACGATGGAACCCGACGGTCACACCGAACGCCGTCACGACGTAGAAGGCGAGCGCCAGCACGAGCGTCCGTACCTCGACGCCGTGACCGGACCAGAGCAACACCGCGGCGCCGATCGCGACGACCGGACCGCCGACGAGGATCCCGGTGATCGTGCGCGACACGACCAGCGCGCTCCGGCTCGGCGGTTCACTCGGCTGCGGAGTCGGCGGGATCGAAGCAGACGGACCCGTCCGGTCCGCAGTGGCAGTCGACATGTGAGGCGCCCTTCTGTCCACGGCGTCCGGGGTCCAGGGGCGCGATCACGAGGTCTGGGTCATGGTATCCGAACTCGTCGCGGCGGCGGCCCGCTCGCACTCGCGCGTTCAGGGGACGAGCTCCTCCCCGTCGGCCGGGCGCATGACCAGGGACGTGCGGGGGACGTCCGTCGCGACGGCGAGGTGCTGGACGTCGCGGATCACGCCGATGCTGCGCAGCGTGAGGTCGCGCGTCTGGGTCACCTCGATCCAGCGCGGCAAGGCGTCCGCGGGATACCCCACGGCGAGGAGCTCACCCGGTCGTGCCGCGTCGCACAAGCGGGAGGCGAGGTTCGTCGGGCGTCCGATGTAGTCGTCGCCGTCGAACAGCAACACCGCGCCATGCGCGACCCCGCCTCGTAACGGCAACACGTCGTCACGACCGCGTGCGACGAGCTCCGCTGCGGTGGCGATCGCGGGACCGACCTCGTGCGCGGTGAGCATCGCGCCGTCGCCCAACCACTTCGTGACCTGAACTCCTCGCCGCGTGGCGATGTCGCGTGCCGCGACGCGGAATCGCCGCAGGGATTCGATCGCTGCGTGCTCGCCCTCCGACGTGAGGAACGTCGTGAAGCCACAGAGGTCGACGAACGCGAAGGCCCGCTCGACGAGTGGGGTCGGCGTCGCGACGTCGTGGGGGTGTCGTGTGCCCGGTTGCTCCGCCGCCGTCCCGATCCCGCCGAGCGCCGGACGATTGGTCGCGAGCAATTTCGTGTCGGGCATGCGCGTCGATTCGCTCACGAGCTTCCTCCGGGGAGTCGCGCAGTCGTCGTCCCCGGCAGCGTCGGCGCGGGAGACCCGCAGGGATGTCGAAGACCGGTCTCGCCAGCGCGGCCGGCGCATCGACCTCTCGACGGTAGCAGCCGCATCCGGGAGCGCCGTGGTCGCGGGTACCGTCCGCTGTGGCGCCGTGCACGCTCCCGCGCATCCGGATGACCGGAGCGCCGCGGGAGCGACTGACGGGGCGGCGAGTATCAGCGCGCCATCGCAGACGTCAGCCGATCGGGTCTCGTGCCTCGAGCACGAACGAGTACCTCGCGCAGCCCGGCGGTGCGTCGCCCGACGCGAGACGCGTCACGACGACCGTCTGCACGGGCTGCAGACCCCGCTTCTTCACCTGCGCGGTCAGATAGAGACGACGCTGCTCGACGACCGCGGCCCGCGACTCGGGGTCCGCCATGACGTCGTCGCGCAGGTAGCCCCATGACGTCTCGGCATCGGAAGGCGACATCTCCGTCACTCCTCGGTCCGCCACGAACCACGACGACCGGTCCGACGGACGGGAGCGGAGGGAACGCATCGCATGACGTTCGCGCTCGACCGTAGCCGCTCCACGTATCGATGACGCCCGGATTCGCGCACGGAGGAGTACCGTCCGAGCGTGGATCCACATCGCGGCACGCCGATCGCATCCGAGACCCAGCTCTTCGAACGACTTGCGAAGCTGCGACACGAGGAGACGAAGCTGCGCGCGATCACGGCGACCGGCGTGGTCGACGCGAAGCGTTCCGCGCGCCTGCAACAGATCGCTGTCGAGGCCGCTGAGGTGTGGAGCGGTATCCGTTCGGCACGAGCCGCGAGCCGCGCCGCGTACCGGGCGCGGAACGCCCCGCCACCACTCGATCCGTTCCGCCAGTTCACCCGCGACCAGCCCCGCCGGTAGTCGAATCGGCGATGGCCGCGCTTGTGCCGCGGCGGCGTCTTCCCCGGGTCGCGACCCCACGTTGCGACGTTCGGTTGCGTGCAGGTTCGACTCCTGCTCCGGGCATCGCGTGCACGCAATGCGCGGATCGATCGCGCCGGCACGACGGCTACGGCTCCGGGAGTGCCCGGCTGCGGAGGTAGTCGCGCATCCGTGGCTGATCCTCGCCGCCGAGCGCGTCGAACAGCCGCGCGAGCGCTTCGAACGCGTCGTCGCCGAGCTCGGTGCGCAGTCGTCGTTCGATCGCTCTCGCCGCCTTCCGGCGTGTCGCGAGGTACTCGTGCGCCCGCGGCGTCAGCTCGACGATCTTCTCGCTGCGGTTGGTGGGCGAGGTCCGGACCTTGACGTACCGGCGTGCGCGCAGGCTCACGACGATCTTGTGTGCACCCTGCCGCGTGATCCCGAGCTCCCGCCCGATCTGCGAGATCGTCGTCGGGTTGTCGCGGCACATGCGCAGCACGCGGCCGTCGGGGAACTGGCGATCGGTGAACCCCGCGGCTGCGAGCGCGGCATCGAGCTGCTGCTGGTAGCCGACCCAGGCGCGCTGCAACGCCCGTCCGAGGTTCACCCGATCCGTCGTAGGCGCGACCGATCGCGCTCTGGATTGTGAAGCCTTCATGATGTCGGCACCAGCCGAGTGTTAACCAAGGTTGACACCTTACCCGACGGCGCGGATACTCCGTCCACGCGCGCATGGGGTGTGGCGCCGGCTGCAGACCGAGCGCGCGCGGTGAGCGAAGGGAACCTGATGCGCCTG
>Ga0070739_10003436_pt1 | contig 19728 bp, 17 predicted proteins | sample Coa_R1_7_FD_66445 | JGI IMG/M metagenome (GOLD analysis project Ga0070739, IMG submission 66445) | Surface soil microbial communities from Centralia Pennsylvania, which are recovering from an underground coalmine fire - Coalmine... | ecosystem: Environmental > Terrestrial > Soil > Unclassified ... | reverse complement strand
CGCCGCCGCTCATGTCGTCGACCTGCTCGATCGTCGCGTCCGGCAGGCCGCGGGCGTTGCCGTGGTTGCCGCAGATCCGGCCGAGGCCGGCGGCCCCGCCCGCGCCGACGAGCGGACGGCCGGGGATCCGCGAGAGCGGCGCGCCCCAGTAGTCGCCCGGCTGGCAGGTGCCCGACGCGATCACCGTCTGGTTGCCCTTGATCGCGACACGCAGGTGCGCGACGTGTAGGCGGGTCAGCACCCTTCCCGCCCTGTTGCGCAGCGTCAGCACATCGCCGCCGCCGACCCGGAAGCCGCGGAAGCGCGCGACGCCGTTCCCGTTCGCCCGCGCATGACGCAATTGCTTGCCCCGCGAGCTCGACAGCGCGTAGCGCTCACCCGGCACCAGGCCGCTGCACGACGCGTTCTGGAGGCGCAGGTAGGCGGTGCAGGTGGGCAGCCCGCTCGGGTTGAACGGCAGGTTGTCGTTGCCGACCTGAGAAACGCTGTTCGGCTCGCCGACCGGGACGGTCAGGCCGATCAGCGCACCCGCCGGCGCGAGCGGGGTCGGCGCCCGGTTGTCGAGGCTGGTGAACGTGACGACGTTCCTGCCGCCCAGATTCGGCGTCGACACCGTCGCGGTGTCGGTCTCGTTGTAGCACTCGGGCACCGGTGAGGCGACCGCCTTGCCATTGACGTTCACGGTCAGCACGCCGGTCTGGAAGCACGGCCCGTAGGTCAGCGAGCCCGGCGTCACGCTGATGCCGGTGTCGAGGTCGAGCCACCCGGTCCAGCCCGCCTCGGCATAGGGGTCGCCGCCGCTGCCGGTCTGGATCAGGTCGGTCGGCGGACCACCCTGGCCGTAATCGATCTGGATCGTGTCGCGGTCATCGCCGACGGCGTGGAGCCGGCCGAACGCGCCCCGCAGGGGCACGGGCCCCCAGGCGCCGCTCGAGCTCGTCACCGCCTTGGCCTGCGCGACCAGGCTGCCGGCGCGGATCAGGCTCACCTGCACCGGAATGCCGCCCTGCGCCTTGGAGATGTTGCCGCTCACGAACGGGCTGAACTGCTTCAGCGCGACCGTCGGCAACGGCAGGCCGTCGTCGGTCGCCTGCGAGGACTGCACGCAGCCCGAGACCGTGTTCGACCACTCGTCCTGGATCTGGTACTCGTGGCCATTGATCACCTGGTTGTAGGGCGAGCCGTTGGCGGCGTAGCCGAGCGGCGTGCCGTACTGCGGCCCGAACTCGCACTTGTCGGCGACCTCGTAGCCGTTCGGGTCCATCCAGCCGATCCCCTCCGGGTCGGTGATCGCCTCGACCGTCTCGTGGGAGGCGACGTCGATCGTGCGCTCGGCGTCCTCGTTGCCCTCCGGGTCGTTGCCCTCGTGGGCGGCCTCCTCGATCAGCGGGTCGATCATCAGCGCGTAGATGAAGGTCCCGTGGCCCTGGTCGGCCAGCGAGTGGTAGCCCGAATAGTCGTCGGTGCCGCACACGCCGGGGTCGATGCACTCGTCGACGTCGGGCGGCAGGTAGACCTCCCAGACGTCGTGCAGGCCGCCGCCGGACGGATCGGTCGTCTGGATCACGTGGTCGACCTCGGCCGAGATCTCCGCGTCGGTCAGGCAGGTGGCCGTGTCGTTCGGCGAGGCGCACTGGCGCGACAGCGGCGGGTAGGGATCGGTGTCGTCGATCGAGTCCGTGGCGGGGTCGTAGGCGATGTTGTAGCTCCCGCCGGCGGAGTCGTCGCCGAACTGGTTCAGCACCGAGAAGACGTTCCCGGACGTGCCCGAGTCGTGGGCGACGTCGGACAGGAACTGCTTGATCAGGTCCTCGTAGCCGAGCACGCCGGCGCCCGGGGAGCCGGTGAAGTGATAGCCGGACGGCGCCCAGAAGATCGAGTGGACGGTGACGGCGCCGGTGTCCATCACCGGGCCGCCGTGGTAGACGGTCAGGATCTGGCCGCCCTGGGCGACGTCGGGGAGGTTGGTCTTGGCGAACGACGGCACGAGACCCATGGCCTTGCCGACGGTCGGACGGAACGTCGTCCTGGCCGAGGCCAGCGACGGTGAGGCGAGCGCGCAGAATGCCACGAGGGGCACCGCGACAAGGCTTAAGCGTCTTTTCATGACGCGGCAATCTATTTGAACGGCGCCACGGGGGTAACATCCCGGGAGTCATCGATCAAACCGACGGGGGAGCTGGCGGAAGGCCGGCTGAGATAGCGCCCGACCCGTACCGGCGCTGACCCTTGGAACCTGTGGGGTAATGCCCGCGAAGGGAGCGTGACGAGAACAGTGCTTCCAGCCGGAGACGTCGCGATCGAGGCTCCGGCGAGCGAGCGAGCGGGGCTTCCAGGGCACGGCGGCGTCCGCATCGTCGAGGTCGCGCGCACGTTCGGCGGCCGTCGCGGCGAGGTGGCCGCGCTCGCCGGCTTGTCGCTGCGGATCGAGCCCCGCGAGACCGTCGCGATCGTCGGCCCGAGCGGCTGCGGCAAGACGACGCTGCTCGAGCTGATCTGCGGGCTCCAGCGCCCCGACAGCGGGCGGATCGAAGCGGCGCCCGCCGCGCTGATGCCCCAGCGCGACCTGCTCCTCCCGTGGCTCTCGGCGCTCGACAACGCCGCGCTCGCCCTCCGTGCCCGCGGCCTGCGCGCGGTCGACGCGCGAGCGGCCGCGGCCCCCTGGTTCGAGCGGCTGGGGCTGGCGGGCTTCGAATCCGCGCGACCGTATGAGCTATCGGGCGGGATGCGCCAGCGCGTCTCGTTCCTGCGCTCGCTCCTGGCCGGAAAGCCGGTGCTCGCCCTCGACGAGCCGTTCGCCTCGCTCGACGCCCTCACGCGCGCCGAGATGCAGGGCTGGCTCGCCCACGCGCTCGAGGAGACTCCGCGCACGGTCGCGCTGGTCACCCACGACGTCGAGGAGGCGGTCCTGCTCGCCGACCGCGTCGCGGTCATGTCGAGCCGGCCGGGACGGATCGTCGACGAGATCCCGGTGGAGCTCGAGCGACCCCGCCACCGCGACGACGCGGACGTGGTCGCGCTGCGCGCGCGGGCGCTCGCGGGCCTGGGGGTGGCGCCGTGAGGCGCCTCGAGCGGATCCTCCTGCCGGTGGGCGTGCTGGTGGCGCTGTTCGCGATCTGGGAGCTCTACGTAGACCTCGGCGGCGCCGACCCGCTCGTCCTGCCGCCCCCCCACGCGATCGCCTCCGCCCTCTACACCGACCGCGCCACGCTGTGGTCGAGCTTCACCGCCACGGCCCAGGAGGTGCTGTTCGGAATCGCCGTCGCGGTCGTGGCCGGGTCCGTGCTCGCCGTCGGCATCCACCTGTTCGCGACCCTGCGCCGCGCCTTCATGCCGCTGGTGATCGCCTCCCAGGCGGTGCCGATCGTGGTGATCGCGCCGCTGTTTTTGCTCTGGCTCGGCTTCGGCATCCTCCCCAAGCTGCTGATCATCGCGCTCGTGGCGTTCTTCCCGGTCGTCGTGACGACCACGGCCGCACTCGAGACGGTCGACCCGGAGCTGATCAAGCTGATGAGGACCTTCGACGCCTCCCGCCTGCACACGCTCTGCCGCATCGAGCTGCCCGCCGCGCTGCCCGGGCTGTTCACGGGCGCCAAGCTGGCCGCCGTGTTCTCGGTGATCGGGGCCGTGTTCGCCGAGCAGGCCGGCTCGAACTCGGGCCTCGGCTACCTGCTGACGATCTCGGAGAACCAGTTCCTCGAGTCACAGGCGTTCGCTGCGGTCGCCATCCTGTCGCTGTTCGCGATCGCGCTGTTCGCGCTGCTGACCGTCGCCGAGCGGCGCGCGCTGCCGTGGGCCTACCGACCGAAGGGAGACGCCACTCGATGAGACGCCTTGCGCCGCCACTCGCCCTGGCAATCGCCGTCGCCGTCACGGCCGCGGTCCTGGCCGCCTGCGGCGAGGTGAAGAACACGCTGAACCCGCCCCCGGGCAGCGCCGATTCGCTGACCCTGATGCTCGACTACTTCCCGAATGCCGATCACGTCGGGATCTATGCGGCGCAGGCCGACGGCTACTTCCGCCAGGCCGACCTGAACGTGCACATAGAGGCGCCGACCAATGCCGCGACGCCGCTCCAGCTGCTCGCCGCCGGCAAGGTTGACGTCGCGATCTCCTACGAGCCCGACGTGCTGCTCGCCCGCAACCAGAACACCCCGCTCGTCTCGGTGGCCGCGCTCGTCCAGCGCCCGCTCACAGCGATCGTCTCGCTCGGGCGCAAGCACATCAGGAGCCCCGCCGACCTGCGCGGGAAGACCGTCGGGGATTCGGGGATCCCCTACCAGCACGCCTTCCTTCAGACGATCCTCCAGACCGCCGGCGTGCCGCTGCACTCGGTGCGCGAGGTCAACGTCGGCGAGGGCCTCGTCCCGGCGATGGTCTCCGGCCGGGTCGACGCGACGCTCGGCGCCTACTGGAACTACGAGGCGATCGAGCTCGCCCAGCTGCACAAGCACCCGCGCGTGATCCACATGGACCAGGCCGGCGTGCCGACCTACGACGAGCTCGTGTTCGTCGTTCGCAAGGCGACGATCGTCGACCACCCGGGATTGATCCGCCGCTTCGTGCAGGCCGTCGCGCGGGGCTATGCGGCGGCCCGGGCCAATCCCGCACACGCCGTCGACCAGCTGCTGAGCGCCAACCCGGGCCTCGATCGCAAGCTCCAGCTGGCCAGCGTCCGCGCGACGCTGTCCTCGTTCTTCCCGGGCGGCGGCCATCCGTGGGGCTGGCAGAGCCCCGAGCAGTGGAACGCGTTCGGCACGTGGATGGCCCACGAGGGGCTGATCCACAACCCGAACGCGCTGCCGGGCGCGTCGACCAACGAGCTGCTGGCCGGCCAGGGGATATAACACGCCGGTGCTGACCCGCCCGCCGGCTTGCGGGCTCGGCGGGCGGGGCCGGGCGCGCCCGGCCATCCGACCATGACCCCCCGCCGCCGACGCTCGCTCAGGCTCACACTGGCCGCGGTCGCGGCGATGTTGCTCGTCATCGTGCTGGCGCCCCGCCACCGGGCCGCGTGCTCGCGGCGGCCGCTGCCGGCGCTGGGCGCGAGCAACGAGGGGCTGTGGCTTGCCCTCGCCCTCACCGAGGTGCCGTGTCCAGGGAGCGCTCGCGCGGTCTACCGCTTGCGCGACGACCGCGGCGAGCCCGTCGACGTGCTCGACCCGATCGACGACCCGGCGGGCGGCTACCTCGGCGTCTTCCACACGCCGCTGCGCGGTGCGGCGGAGACGAGCGCCGAGCAGTACCGGGTGTCGCTGGCCCGCTCCGGCGACCTGATCCACTGGCGGCGCGTGCGGGTGCTCGACCCGCGCGGGGCGAGCATGCCCGCGCTCGCCGCCGTTCCGGGCGCCTCCGGGTTCCTGCTGGCCTACGAGAAGAGCCACGGCCGCTACGACGGGGTGCGAGTGCGCTTCTACCCGAGCCGCGCCGCGCTGCTGGCCGGCCGCTATTCGGCCTCGCGCGACCTGCCGCTGCGCTTCTCCCGCTACAGCAACGGCACCCCGTCGTTTCTCTCGATCGAGTGGCGGGGCGGGCTGGCGCGCTCGGTGATCACGCTCGCCTTCCACTACGAGACGGCGTCGCGGGGCGGCAAGCCGGGACCCGACCGCGAGGCCACGGGCGTGCTGCGCGGGTTCCGCTCGTGGTCGCCGTCGCGCGACGCCGGCGTCGACGGCCGCTTGAAGGCGCTCGGCTTCGCCGGCAGCCACGGCGATCTGCGGCAGTTCACGCTGCTCGGGCGCGCCTGGCGGGTCTACGAGGCGCAGACGCGCTTCGGCGACTTCGGCGCCTGGCACGTGCTGCTCGACCAGGTCGGCGCCCGGTCGTTCACGCCGCTGCGCGTGCTGACGCGCAACGGCCGCTTCGCGACCTCGTTCGGCAACCCTGTCGCGGCCGTCGTGCGCGCCCCGGGCGGCTCGGGCCAGGCGCTCGTCGTGACGCTGTTCGTGTTCAGCGCCGGGGGCGCGGCCCGGGACGCCGGCGAGCTCGTCTACTATCAGCGGCTCTGATCGCCGCCCCGCTGCGGGCGCTCAGACGATGCCTGTCGGCGTGGCGGCGTGGGCGCGCAGAGCGTAGGCGCCGGCCAGGCCGGCCCAGGGGGCGTAAGGGGCGAAGAAGCGCTCGACCTCCTCGGTCTCGGCGCGCGCCCGCGGATCGCCGGTCGTGAGCCGCCCGACGAGCTTGCGAAAGGCCAGGTCGCCGGCCGGGAGCTGGTCGAGCCGGCCCTGCCCGGTGAGGGCGAGCATCTGCACCGTCCAGGCGCCGATGCCGCGAATCCGGCGAAGCCGCCGCCAGCCACGCTCGTGGTCGGGGTTCTCGAGGTCGACGCGGGCCGCCGAGACCTCGCCGGCGGCCCGGCGCAGCGCGAGCGCGCGCGTCTCGGTCAGCTCGAGGGCCTGGAGCTGTGCCGGCGCCTGCGCCGCCAGCCGCGTGGCGCTCGGCGCGTCGCGCATCCCGGTCCGCTCGCAGCGCCGCCCGAGGCGCGCGATCAGCCGCCGCTGGATCGCGGCCGCCCGCTCGTACTCGATCAGCTGCTCGCAGATCGCCCACGCGAGCGCCTGGAACGGGTCGGGATGGCCCCGTGGGCGGAGCGCCGGATCGGCGCGAACCGCCCGGCCGATCAGCGGATCGCTGACGAAGCGGCGGTGGAACGGGGCGAGCTCGTGGTCGACCCCGAGCGCGCGGCGCATGCGTTCGATCGCCTGGGCGGCAGCGCTGCGGTGCTCGGCCTGCGCTCCGAACAGGACGCGACCCGAGGCGAGCTGCGCGGCCCGCACGTGCACGGGCTCCTCGCCCACGTGGACGAGCCGGTGCAGGACGCCGCCGCGCACGCGGGTCAGACCGTCGAGGCCGCCCGCGCGGGGCAGCCGGTAGCACCAGCGCGGCTCGACCTCGACCCGCAGCTCTGTCACTGCGGCGGCCGGCTCATGACCCGCACGCGCACCAGATAGGAGCGGCCGGGCTCGAGTCCGAGCGGCGAGAAGGTGGGCTGGAAGCGATCCCTCAGCTCCTGGAGCTCGTTGGCCAGCCGCCTGGCGTTTCGGCGATGGAGGACAGCGAGGGTGAGCGCGCCGGCCAGGAAGCCCGTGGCGGCGGCAGCGGCGGTCTGGACGGCGGGCAGCAGCTGGGGCGCAGGGATCATCTCGCGCTCGGCGGCGAGCGGAACCGGCAGCGCGTCGACCACCTCCAGCTCGATGTCCTCTTCCTCCGTCGGCTCGTACTCGTCCATCTCGGTCATGGTGACACCGCTTGCGGCCGTTAGCATCCCACAGCCGTGGCCACCTCGATCGACGTGTTCGCCAAGGCCCGGGAGTTCGAGCGGCGTGAGCTGCTGAGCGCCGCCCGGGAGCACGACATGCTCCCCTACTTCCGCGTCCTGGAGGGCCCGACGCTGCCCGTCGTCGAGATGGAGGGCAAGCGGCGGATCATGCTCGGCTCCAACAACTACCTCGGGCTGACGGGGGACGAGCGGGTCAAGCAGGGCGCGCTGGACGCGATTCACAAGTACGGAACCGGGCTGACCGGCTCTCGCTTCCTCAACGGCACGATCGACCTGCACGTCGAGCTCGAGCGCGAGCTGGCCGAGTGGCTCGGGACCGAGGACGCGATCGTGTTCACGACCGGCCACCAGGCCAATCTCGGCGCCCTCGGGACGATCCTCGGCCCGGGCGACACGGTGATCGCCGACTCGGGCGACCACGCCTCGATCCTCGACGGGATCCTGCTCTCGCAGGCCAAGCTGCGCGCCTTCAAGCACAACCGCCTCGACCTGCTCGAGAAGCGGCTGCGCGCGGCCGAGGCCGACGGCGGCGGGATCCTCGTGGTCGTCGATGGGGTGTTCTCGATGGAGGGCGACGTCGCGCCGCTCCCCGAGATCGCCGAGCTGTGCGCGCGCTTCGGCGCCCGGCTGATGGTCGACGAAGCGCACGCGCTCGGCGTGCTCGGCGCGCGCGGAGCGGGCACCTGCGAGCTGCTCGGGGTAGAGGACCGGGTGGACCTGCGGATGGCCACCTTCTCCAAGTCGCTGGCCTCCTGCGGCGGCGTGATCGCCGGCGACTCCGACGTGATCGACTACCTCAGGTTCGCCTCGCGCCCGTTCATGTTCACCGCCTCGGCCGTCCCGGCGGCGATCGGGGCCGCGCTGGCCGCGGTCCGGATCTGCCGCTCGCCCGAGGGACCGGAGCTGTTCGCCCGCGTGCTGGACAACGCTCGCTATCTCCAGGCGGGGCTGCGCGAGCTCGGCTTCCGCGTCGTCGAGGATGCGGACTTCGTGACCCCGGTCGTGCCGGTCGTGGTGGGCGATGACTGGAACGCCGGACTGCTCTGGAAGGCGCTCTACGACGGCGGCGTGTTCGTCAACACGGCTCTGCATCCCGCCGTCCCGCCCGGCGGCGCGCTGCTGCGCACGAGCGTGATGGCCACCCACGACGAGGCGACGCTGGACGAGGCGCTCGGGGTGTTCGAGCGGGCCAAGAGCGCGTTCGAGCGCGAGCACGGGCCGCTGCCGAGCGGCGACTGAGGCCGAGCCGGACCGGCGTCCGGGGGCCGCGTAGAGCCTCCCTCGCCGATGCCGAACGCCGAGCGGAAACGGGCGTTTCCCTTGTGCGTTAGAACACAAACAATCCGGCGAAGAAAAAACCCGCGTTAAGCACACGGCTGGCCATTTGTTGGCTTGCCGTGAACCTCGCGAGCGCGCTAGGTTCCTCCTCGTTCGAAGTGGCCGGGTCGGAGCGGTGCCCGCGGCCCCACCGGGGGCGGGTGAGGCTGAAGTTGACCTGCGCCACTGCGGTTCGAACGGCTCATGGAATGAATCAGCAGGACACCGCGGGCGCGGAGCTTCGGCACGTCCGCGCGCGGAACCGGTCAACGCTGCCCGGTGACGGGCAGATGGAGGAAGTACGGAGGGAGAGGACGGTATGACGGAAACCGCAACGATGGTCCAGGACCCGCAGCGACTGCGTGCCCTGGAGCAGGCGAACGCGGTCCGATTGGCTCGTGCCGAGCTCAAGCGACGGATCGCTGAAGGTCTCCTGACGGCAGCCGAGGTCATTCTCGACTGCCCTGAAGAGGCACGCCGGTGGACGGTGGCCGAGCTGCTCGTCTGCCAGCGCCGGTGGGGCACGACGCGTTGTCGGAAGTTCCTGGAGCGCAACCACATCAGCGAGATCAAGCCGATCGGGTCGCTCACCGATCGTCAGCGCCAGCTGCTCGCGGCACAGCTGTCCGGTCCGGGCCGGGTCCCGCTGGCCGGCGAGCGCGGGTCGGATCTCGAGGCGCGGGTGATGCGCGAGCTGGTCCTGGTCTAGGCAGCGCCCCTGAGCCAGGGGGTCGGGTCGAAAAAGCGCCACCTGTTGGCGCTTTTTCGACCCGCCAGGCCCAAGGGGCCGGGACGGCGGCGAGCTTCCGCCAGGCCCAAGGGGCCGGGACGGCGGCGAGCTTCCGCCGACGCTACAGGTTGACGCCGATCGGGATCGGACTCGCCCCGGCGAAGAAGAAGAACCACACGCCGAACACGACGAGCGTGAAGCCGGCGCTGACGACGAGCACCGCCTCGAGCACGACGTGCCCCGGGTCCCGGTGCCCGCGGGCCAGGCAGTTGGAGCGGTAGACCTCGCTCAGCTTCGCCAGCACCACGGCCAGCAGCGCGATCGACATCACGACTCCGAAGAACATCACGCCGAGCGCGCCGCCCAGCGAGGCCCCGGCGCCCTGCACCTGCGAACCCACCCACAGCCACAGCAGGGGCGTGCCGATCCACAGCCCGAGGCTGCCGATGAACATGATCAGCAGCACGAGCAGCGCGCCCGCGCCGGTGCGCAGCAGATCACGCATGGGCATCAGGTTAGGAGCTACCCGCTGAGTCCAGCGAGCGCGCGGAGCCGGCCACGGTCACCGACTCCGATGAGTCCACCGAGGGCGGGCCACGGTCGGCGACCGCGGCCCCCGGCTAACGGACAGCCGGAGGAGAGCTTGACCTGCCACCAGCCGCGGAGCATGCCGATCAGGCCCATCCGCGGCCGCACCTGATAGACCCCGCAACCTGGCTCGCCAAGCTCGCGAAGCGGCATCACCTCGAACGGGTGCTCGGCGGGATCGAGCAGCATCCGCTCCAGCGCGATCCGGTTGGCCTCCTGGACCTCCGCCCGCTCGGCGAGCGCGACGCGAGCCCGGCGGAGCCGTTCGGCGAGGCCGTCGCGGACGCGTTCGAGCTCGCCCAGGTCGAGCAGCCGCGGCGCGCTGCGCCCGGCCATCGCGGGCGCGGCGACGAGGTTGTCGGGGAAGGCCGTCACGAACGCGTCGGAGAGCTCGCGCTCGAGCTTGGCGATCTGCGACCTCAGCGTCCGCCGCGCGGCGCGCTCGTCCGCCTGCTCGACCTGGAGGGCCGAATGCGTGTCGTAGACGGTCGGATCAGCCAGTGCCACTGGTCGAACAGCTTACCAGCAGGCCGCCAGTCCAAACGCCGATTTTCACCGCTGCGAAAGGCCTTCGACGGCCAGCCAGAAGGCCTCATCGACGTGGATCCGCGGCACACCCGCGACCGACACGGAGACGAGCACGATCTGCGTTGTCTGGCGGCTGACCTGGGAGCCCGCCGCCTGCTCGCCGAACAGCACCGCATGGACGCGCTCGTCGTCGGCGATCACGAGCGTTCCGTCGGCAAGCGACCGGTCGTCGAGTCGCTCCTGCGGCGCCGCGCTGCGGATCCCGAGCCGCTCGGTCTGCACGCGGGCGGCGTCGAGGGCCCAGACCGGCACTCCCGTCTCCAGCAGCGCGATGAGCAGTGCGTCGGCGACGAGCCCGCGGGGACGGAACGCCCCGTGGAACAGCCGCGAGAGCGCCGCCGCCTCGCTGGGGATGCGGGTCTCGTCGGGGTCGAGGCCGATCTGTCGGAAGAAGACCCGGTAGGCGGCGGGGACGGGCTTGGTCCGCATCGCGACGACGGCGGCGCCCCGGTAGCCGTTGGAGAGCTGCCTGAGCCGCTCAGCGAGGCCGGCGGGGGTGTCGCCGTCGCCGCCGGCGACCACGGTCCAGTGGATGGCGAGGCCCGGAAGCTCCTCCGCGATCTCCGGGGCCACGATCCCCTGGCGCGCTTCCGATGCCCCGCCGGTCGTCATCCTGAAGCCGTCACATTCAGCTTCGCGAGCTTCGCGCCGAGCGCGCCCGGCGCCTCCCACGCCTCGCCGATCAGCCGCGCCGCGACCGTCCCGCCGGGGCGCACGACCTCGATCAGCGGGCACACCGTGACGCCGTAGATCTGCCCGATCAGCCCGGTGAGGTCGTACGCCACCGGGATCGTCCAGTGGCGGCGGCGCACGAGCCGGAGCGTCGCCGCGCGGTCCGCGTTGATCGCCACGGCCGCGAACTTCATGCCGGCGAAGCGGCGCGAGACGGTCTGGAGCGTGTCGACCGTGCGGATGCAGGGGCCCGCCCCGGTCGCGAAGAACGCAAGGACGAGCGGCCCGCGCCCGCACACGTTGAGCCCGCGCCGAGCCGGGCGGGCGGGGTTGCACCGGGGATGGGCGTTGGCGGGCACGTCGAGTCCGCTGGTCGCCAGCGGCGCGACGAAGCGGTGGATCGGCTTGCCGGCCGCGACCCCGGGCGTCGTCGAGCCGCCCCGGGCGTACAGGTAGACCGAGAAGACGAACACGAGCAGCAGGCCGAAGCCGCCGATCATCCACTGGTAGCGGCGAGTGCTGATCGGCTGCTCGGGGAGCCGGGGCGGCGCCGGCCCGCTTCCGGTTCGGCGACGGGCCGCCTCGACGGCCCGCTCGGGGTCGAGCCGGGTCGGGCGCTCCGACTCGGGCCGGCCGGGCGGCTCGGGGGTGCTCACGCCACTCGCGCCCGGCGGCGGCGGCGCACCGGCAGCTCCGCGACCGCCGAAGGCCACGCCCGCCGCAGCTCGGCCAAGCCGCCCTGCTCGGCGACCGCGAGCACGGCCGGAAGCACGAGCAGCACCCCGGCCAGCGACACGGACATGTCGATCACGGTCACGAAGCCGAAGTCGCGGAGCATCGTGATGTCCGACAAGAGCAGCACGCCGAACCCGGCGATCGCGGTCAGCCCGGACGCGAGCACGGCCATCCCGGTCGAGCGGTAGGCGCGGCCGAGCGCCTGTGCAAAGGACAGGCCGAGCGCCCGCTCCTGCCCGAAGCGCTCGGACAGGAGCACGCTGAACTCGGTCGATATCGCGATCACCAGCGAGCCGAGCGTGGCCGACATCGGGTTCAGCGGGATCCCGATCAGGAACACGATCAGCGCCGACCAGCCGGTCGCGAGCGCGATCGGTACGAGCGGGATCAGCGCCCGGCGGGGGGCCCGGAACACGCCGAGCAGCACCAGCCCGACCGCGAGCAGGCCGACCAAGAGAGTCAGGAGCCGCCGTCCCGAGGACGAGAGCGAGCCGTTGGCGTCGGCGGCGAGCACCGGCAGCCCGGCCAGCTGCGCGCTCACCCCGCGCGGCGGATGGAGCTGGGCGCGCATGTAGTCGATCACGCGCTGCTGGCGCGAGAGCGGCATCAGCCGGATCCCGAACGCGAGCGTCGCGTAGTGGCGGTCGCGGGTGATCACCGCCTGCGAGAAGTAGGCGGGAACGGCCGACAGGAGCGAGCGGATCTTGGCCGTCGTCAGCGTGCCGCTCGAGCCCCCGGCCCCGCTCGCGCTCGAGAAGAGGTCGGGCAGCGACAGCGCCGGGCAGAGCGTCGCCGCGGCGCACCCCTTCGACTCCGAGTAGCCGAAATGCGAGAGCAGCCGGTTCTCGTAGCCGATCATCCAGCCCACCGTGTTCGCGGTCGCCACGTCGCCCGAGCGGACCAGGACGTCGATCTCTCCCGACACGCCGGTCACGTGCTCGAGCGTGCGCAGGTGGCGGAGCGCCGGCATTCCCGACGGGACGAGCTTGGTCACGTCGGACTGCACGCCGGTCTGCGTGTCGGCGACCCAGCCCGCCGCGGCGAGCACCAGCCCGACCGCGAGGACCCTGCCCGGGTGGCGGGCCAGCCGCTCCACCGGGATCGAGGGCCTCGGCAGGCGCCGCGCGAGCGCGTCGGCGGCCCGGCGTCCGGTCAGCCGCCATCCGTCGCGCAGGATCTCGCGGGCGCCCCGGGCCGACTCAGCCACCACCCTCCAGCTGCGGGTCGAAAAACGCGCCCCACGGTCCCGTTCTTCGACCCGACCCCGGTGAGCGAGGCGCCATGGACGCTCGGCGAGCACGATCGCGGCGGCGCCCGCGCTCAGCGTGCACGCGAACGCGACCGCGATCCCGACGACGAGCAGCACTCCGAACCCGCGCACCATCGGCACCGGCGAGAGCAGCAGCACGAGGAAGCCGGTGGCGGTGGCGAGCGCGGCGGCGCCGATCGTCGGCGCGCCGGCCCGGGCCGCCCGCCCGACGGCCAGCTCGGCGGGCAGGCTCGACTCGCTCTCCCGCGCGCGCGATTGGAACTGGATCGCGTAGTCGACGGCGAGCCCGATCAGGATCGGCAGGACCGCGATCGAGGCCATCGTCAGCATCGCGCCGGCCAGCGAGGTGGCCCCGAACGTGATCGCGGCGGCGGCCAGCGCGATCACGAGCGGCAGCAGCCGCAGCCGTCCCCGGAAGACGAGCAGCAGCACGAGCGCCATCACCGCGACCGCCCCGATCAGCAGGACGACGATCGAGCCGGTCACCGCGCCTGAGAGGTCGTTCAGCACGACCGGCTCGCCGCTGACCGTGTAGCGGCCCCCGAAGCCGAGCCTGAACATCCTCATCGCGACCGCCTGGCGGATCCAGCTGATCGCGTGGGCCACCTGATCGCCGCTCAGGCCCGCCTTCAGCCGCACCTGGATCAGCGCGGCGTTCCTGGTCGGGAACAGGTACGAGAAGCGCGCCTTCGGCATGTTCACGCCGCGCATCTGGTCAAAGACGATCTGCGGGATGAACTGCGGGTCGTCGATCGACGGCGTGCCGTTGATCCCCGAGTCCAGCGCGAGCTGCGAGAGCTGCTCGTACTGCTGCTGGGCCTCGAGCTGGCCCGCCGCCTTGGCCGCCTGGCCCGCCTGGGCCGCGCTCAGCCCCTTGGCCCTGGCGAGCCGGCGGGCCGCACTCTCGGCATTCCGGACCGCCTTGGCGGCCCCGGACTCGAGCGCGAGCATCTCGGTCCTGACCGCGGCCACGGCGCGGTTCAGGAACGTCCCGGGCCCGTAGACGACCTGGGCCAGGCGGTGGCGCATCAGCTTGCCGCACGGGCTGGCGCGGCCGCCGTACGGTGGCTGCGAGCCCGCCGGCGCGGGCACGAACGCGGCGAGCTGCTGGTCGGGGACGACGACCTCGCCGTTCAGGCAGGCCTCGAGCTCGGTGATCGTGCCGAGGTCCTTGGACTCGACCAGGTCGGTGAGCGGCTCCCGGATCAGGATCACGACCGCGTTGCCGCCGAACCGGTGCAGGTCGGTCTGCGTGGCCTGGTAGTCGGCCGAGGAGCGCGACACGAACGTGTCGGTCCCGGTCGAGGGCTCGAGGCCGAGCGCGAGCAGCCCGCAGGCGACGGCGAGGGCGCCGAGCGCCAGCACGGTCAGCCGCGGCCGTCGCGCGGCCAGACCGACCAGCTGCTCCAGCATCTCCTTCGCCCTCATCGGCAGGTCAGGCTAGCGTCGCTTCGGGCCGGCGGCGCCGGCCCGTCCCGCGCGTGCTCAGTCCATCGTCAGCGGGCCCTGCGACTCCCCGGACAGGAACTGGCGGATGAACGGGTTGTCGGAGTTGAGCATGTCCTCGGCAGGGCCGGCCTCGACGATCCGCCCGCGCCAGAGCACGTTGATGTAGTCAGCCACGCGCCGCGCGCTCATGATGTCGTGGGTGATCACGCAGAACGTCGGCAGATGCTGCTTCTGCGCCTTCTTGGCGTCCTCCATCATGTCGCGGTGGATCTCGAGGATCAGCTCGCCGAGCAGGGCCGTGCGGACTGGGTCGAGACCAGAGTCGGGCTCGTCGAAGAGGACGATGTCGGGCTCGAGCACGAGCGCCCGCGCGAACCCTGCGCGCTTGCGCATCCCGCCCGAGAGCTCGTTCGGCATCTTCTCGCGGGCATCGGCGAGGCCGACCTCCTTGAGGCGGCGCATGACGATCTCCTCGATCTCCTCCTCGCCCTTCTCGGTGTGCTGGCGCAGCGGGAAGGCGGTGTTGTCGTAGAGGTTCATCGAGCCGAACAGCGCCCCGTCCTGGAACAGCAGGCCGAACTTCTTGCGCATCTCGAAGAGGTCGTCGTCGGCCATGTTCGGGACCGACTGCCCGTGCACGAGCACGTCGCCCTGGTCGGGGTAGAGCAGCCCGACCATGTGCTTGATGCACACCGACTTGCCGGTTCCCGAGGGGCCGAGGATCATCGAGACCATTCCCTCGGGCAGGCCCATGTTCAGCCCGCGCAGGATCCGGTTGCGCCCGAACGCCTTGTACATGTCGATGAACTCGACCGCGTCCGGGCGGCCCGACGGGTACACGCGGTAGGTGTGCCACTTGTACTCCTCCTCGGAGGCGCCGTCGGGCGGCGCCGGCCGGGGCGGCTGCTCGTCCACCACGGACACGCGTGAGGAGGACTCGCGGGCGGCAGCGGTCTCGGCGGCAGGCTCGGCGTGGCCACGCGCCGGCGTCTCCCACTCGAGGTCCTGCTCGTCGTCCGCCCCGTCCTCGGGCTCGTATCCCTGGGGCGCGTCCCCGGGCTCGTAGCTGGTGCCCGCGGGCGTCAGGTTGGGCTCGGTGTCCGGCTCGGGCAGCGGCGCCGGGTCGGGCGTGACCGGCGCCGGCTCATCGGCGCCGGATGCGGCGGGCGACGCCTGATGGGGCGTCCACGAGTCGCCTCCCTCGCCGCTCGGCGGCGGCTCCGGCGCAGGCGCGCCGGGCTGCACCCCGCCCGGGACCCACTGGCTCGGGTCGGACTGTCCCTCGCTCACGGGCCCGGCCGGTCCGTCCGGCGCCGCCCCGCTCACGTCGGGGTCGGTGGGCCGGTCGGCCGGCGTCCACGGCGGAGGCGACTGCCAGTCGGCCTCGTCCCCGCTGTTGCCCTTGCCGCCGCCGAAGAATCGCCGCATTGTCAGCCTCCGATTGGTGCCCTCGGGTTCGCGCCCCAGAAGAGCTGCGTCCCGAGCATGCTGATGAGATGGACGCCCACGATGTTCAGAACCATCGATTTGGCCGTCGCCGTGCCAACGCCCACGGGTCCACCGCTGGCGTTGTAACCGTAGTAGCAGCCCACGAGAACGATCAGTACGGCCATGCACATGGCCTTGATCAGGCTGAACAAGAGGTCGGGTGGATTCTGGAACTCCCAGAAGATGAGGAAGAAGCCTCCTGATGAGACGTCGCCGATCTGCTGCACGACCGCGATGTAGCTAGCCAGGAAGCCGGCGCCGATCGAGCACAGGTAGACGAACGGGAGCACGAGCAGCGCGGCGAGCAGGCGCGTCGCGCACAGGAACGTGATGCCGCTGATGCCCATCACCTCGAGCGCGTCGATCTCGTCGGAGATCCGCATCGAGCCGAGCTCGGCGACGATGCCGGTGCCGACCTTGGCGGCCATCATGTAGCCGAAGACGAGCGGCACGAGCTCGCGCAGGTCGCACCAGGCCGCGAACACGCCGGCGTAGGCGGGAGCGCCGACCGAGCGGTTGAAGTAGGCGCCCTCGATCCCGCACTGCAGGCCGATGATGAACACGAGGCCCCAGATCACGAGCGTCGAGGAGAGGATCAGGATGCCGGCCTGGCGGAGCGCCTCGCCGAAGTACTTGAGCACCCGCAGGCGCAGGAGCTGCGCGACGACCTGCGCGCAGAACTTGACGATCTCACCGAACGTCTCGATCCAGCCACGGGGGACGGCGACCAGCTCACCCATGCGCGAGCCTCATCGGACGATCGTCGTGATCTCCGGGTGCGTGGCGAGCAGCACCTGGGTGAACACGTAGTTGAACGCGAAGATCCCCAGGAAGGCGATCACGACCGCCTGGTTGACGGCTCGCCCCACCCCCTCGGCCCCGCCCGAGGCGGTCATCCCCTTGTAGCAGCAGACGACCGCGATGATCGCGCCGAACAGCGTCGTCTTGACGACCGAGCCCCACAGGTCGGTGGTCGAGGCGTTGTTGAAGAAGGTGGCCCAGAACGGCCCGAGCGGCGCGTGGTTGACGAGCGTCGCGAGCACGCCGCCGAAGATCCCGAACAGCAGCGCGTAGATGTCGAACAGGCCGGTGACCAGCATCAGCGCGAGGAAGCGCGGCACGACGAGGTTCTTGATCGGGTCGACGCCGAGCACCTGGAGGGCGTCGAGCTCCTCGCGGATCTTGCGGGCGCCGAGGTCGGCGGTGATCGCGGTGCCGGCCACGCCGGCCAGCACGATCGCGTCGACGAACGGCGCGAACTCGCGGATCGAGGCGAGCACGAAGAAGCCGCCGAGGCGGTCGAGCGCGCCGAACAGGACGAGGAAGTTGGCCGCCTGGAGGCCGGGCGCCTCGTAGCCGAAGGCGATCGTCGAGATCAGCAGCGGGAACCAGCAGAGCCGCAGCGCGAACATGAACTGCCCGACGAACTCGGGCCCGTACGGGTAGGGCGGGCGCACCGCGGAGACGATCGTGCGGCCGGTCAGGATCATCATGTTCCCGGCCTCTTCCAGCACGTTCTTGGTGGGCAAGAACGCTCGATCGACGGCAGTGCGAATCACAGGTCTATTCCTCCCAGCCGGGCACCACTGCCCTGCGTGGCCCGAAGCCTACGCGAATCGGCGCCCGACAACCAAGCAGGAACCGTCACGCCGGCGCTCCGGGACGGCGTGGCCGGGGCTGCCGGGATTGCAACTCCGGCAGCCCCGTGACCAGCGCTCCACTCCGAACCGGTGCTTCGCCCGCGATCGGGGTGGTATGTTCCGCGCGCTGTGCGCGGGATGAGAGTGAGTGGCGCGTTTGCGGTGGTGCTCGCCGTGTCGGCGTGCGGAAGCAGCGCGACCAAGCAGAGCGCGGGCGAGCCGAAGGGCAACTTCCCGGTCGAGGTCTCGACCGCGAGCTTCCCGGCGAGCCAGCGGCTGGCCGAGCGCACCGACCTGGTGATCGCGGTCCGCAACGCGGGGTCGAAGACGATCCCCAACGTCGCCGTGACGATCACCAACCCGGCCTACGGGACCGCGGCGCAGGCGTTCGGGACGCTGCTCCCGCAGTCGGCCCCGGGCCAGCCGATCCTCGCCGGACGCTCGCGCCCGGTGTGGATCGTCGACCAGCCGCCGGGACCCCGTGGCTACAGCACCTCGCAGGGCGGGCCGGGCGGCGCCGTCACCGCCTACTCCAACACGTGGGCGCTCGGGCGCCTCGCGCCCGGGCAGACGGCGCGCTTCGACTGGGGCGTGACCGCTGTGCAGCCGGGGAGCTACACGGTCCGCTACGTGGTCGCGGCGGGTCTGACCGGGAGGGCGCGCGCGGTGCTGGCGAGCGGCGGCCCGGTCGCGGGGAGCTTCCACGTGCGGATCCTGGCCGGGCCTCGGCAGGCCTACGTCAACAACGCGGGCAAGATCGTCTACTCCAAATAGCGCGTTTGGGCGAGCCGCGGTTTGTCCACGTGGATAGTGACCCGCGCGCGGCCCGGCCATAATCTGCGCGGTCACGTCCCCGCGACGTGAAGGACCGCCCATGCGCGCTCTGGCCGCCCGAGCGCGAACAGGAAGGACTAGAGAACAGATGGCCCGAATTCGCCAGCAGAACGTGCTCGCCGCCCAGTGGGCGCCCAACGGAGCGTCGCTCGGCGCGCCCGACCTGACCAACGCCGACAACCAGGTGTTCGGCGAGAACGTGTTCAGCCCCGCCGTCCAGCGACAGCGGCTGCCGCGGGACGTGTTCCGCCGCCTCCAGCAGACGCTCGCGCGCGGGGAGGCGCTCGACACGACGACGGCCGACGCGGTCGCGCTGGCGATGAAGGAGTGGGCGCTCGAGCGCGGCGCCACCCACTACACGCACTGGTTCCAGCCGCTCACCGGGATGACGGCCGAGAAGCACGACTCCTTCTACGGACCGACCGGCGAGGGCACGGCGCTGGCCGAGTTCAGTGGCAAGGAGCTGATCCAGGGCGAGCCGGACGCCTCCTCGTTCCCGACGGGCGGGATCCGCGTTACGTTCGAGGCGCGCGGCTACACCGCCTGGGACCCGACCTCCCCCGCCTTCATCCTCGAGAACCCCAACGGCGCGGTGCTGGTGATCCCGACCGCGTTCGCGTCGTGGACGGGCGAGGCGCTCGACCACAAGATCCCGCTGCTGCGCTCGATGGAGGCGCTCTCGAAGTCGGCGATCCGCGCGCTGCGGCTGTTCGGCAACGACCACGCGCAGCGCGTGTTCACGACCGTCGGGCCCGAGCAGGAGTACTTCCTGATCGACGAGCAGTACTACTTCGAGCGGCCCGACCTGATCACCACCGGGCGGACGCTGTTCGGCGCCAAGCCGCCCAAGGGCCACGAGCTCGACGACCACTACTTCGGCTCGATCCCCGAGCGCATCCTCGCCTGCATGCTCGAGACCGAGCAGGAGCTCGCCAAGCTCGGCGTGCCCATCAAGACACGCCACAACGAGGTCGCGCCCAACCAGTACGAGGTCGCGCCCGTCTTCGAGAACTCCAACGTTGGCTCCGACCACCAGCAGCTGACCATGCAGGTCATGCAGAACGTCGCCCGCCGCTACGGGCTCGTCTGCCTGCTGCACGAGAAGCCGTTCGCCGGCGTCAACGGCTCCGGCAAGCAC
>Ga0070739_10003433_pt1 | contig 19745 bp, 19 predicted proteins | sample Coa_R1_7_FD_66445 | JGI IMG/M metagenome (GOLD analysis project Ga0070739, IMG submission 66445) | Surface soil microbial communities from Centralia Pennsylvania, which are recovering from an underground coalmine fire - Coalmine... | ecosystem: Environmental > Terrestrial > Soil > Unclassified ... | reverse complement strand
GAAGTTCGCGCTGTCGTTGAGGACGGTCGGGAAGGTCTGGCCGCCGTCCGTGGACAGGTAGACGATGCCCTGCCCCGTGCCCGGGCCTTCGTCGTCGATGTCGTTGGCGCGCGCGGGGCGGCGCACGGGGGTGGCCGTGGGCAGCGCCCGGTCGGCCCCCAGCGCGGGGCCGCGGGTGGGTGTCGGTGACGCCACGGCCCGGGCGCGGTCGTTGCCGATCGGCGGCCCCACGGTCGGCGTCGGCGAGGGAGTTGGCGGCGGCTCGCTGCTACCGACCAGCACCTCCACCGTGCTCCCGAACTTGGCCGAGTCCAGGGCGAAGCGGGCACCGTCCTGCTTCGTCGCGTAGGTCTGGACGAAGGTCGGGGTGGGGTCCAGGGCGTTCGCCGTGCGGTAGATGCCGCCGTCGTTCGGCTGAGCCAAGCCCTGGACGGACGCGACGACGACGTTCGGGTTGCCGGGGTCGAAGACGAGGTCCATGACGTTGCGGTCGCCGCTGGTGTCCGGGGCGATGCTGCCCGCTGCGGTCACGGTGAGCTTGGTGAAGCTCGGCGAGAGTGCGGTGGCGTTGCGCGAGCGGTACAGGCCGCGCAACGCCAGCGGCGGGACGGTGCTGGCCAGCGGCACGGAGCCGCGGCCGGCGCCCGCGTTGTCGGCGGTGGCGACGAAGATCGTGGCCGGATCGGTCGGGTGGACGAGGATCTTGCTGATGCTTCTGCCGGTGAAGGCGGTCGTGCCGCCGATGCCCGTCGCCACCGGCGGGTTGATCGGGCCAGTGAGGTCGGCGGTCGTCTCGGCGTTGTTGATGCGGTAGAGGCCCACGCCGAACACGCTCGTCGAGCCGTTCGGCTCGCCCGTGCCGACGTAGACGATGGTCGGGTCGGAGGGGGCGATGGCGATGGCGCCGATCGCCGACGACTGGGCGTTGTCGAAGATCTGCGTCCAGGTGTTGCCGCCGTCGAGCGAGCGGTACACGCCGCCCTGGACGGTCCCAAAGTAGACCTTGTTCGGGTTGGTCGGGTGCACGGCGATGGCGGTGACCCGGCCGGTCACGGGCACGGTGACGTTCCTGGTCTGGCCGTTGGGGATCGGCGCGGGCCCGATGGGCGTCCAGGTCGCGGGATTGGCGGCGTTGGCGCTCAGGCTGGCGCGGCCTGGCCCGCCCATCTGGCGGAGGGCGTTGGCGCGCAGGTCGGGGCGCGCGGCAGCGCCGCCGCCACGCAGGGCCAGGTAGCCGGCCCGCAGCGCGAGGTACTGGCTCTTGTCGACCTTGCCCTGGTCGAACAGCGGCAACTGGGGATCGAGAGCCGGGCCCTGGGCCAGGGTGAGCGCGGCGGGGCGCGGGAGCAGGGCGAGGAGGAGGGCGGCCACCACGCCAACCGCTACCAGGCGCGGCCAACGAGTTGCCAGCATCGCACGCACGGAGATCACCTCGTGGGAAGGGTGTCGGCGGGGCCACGAGCGAGCGGCGATTTGCCGCGGGGCGGGCCGCGCCGTAGAGATAAACGCGGCCGTGACGCGTTCGTTACACCGCGCCGGCGCCCGATCCGCGCCGACCGGCCGGGATCCGCGCGCCCGCCGGTTGCGTGGCCTGGCGGCGTTTGTTACGGTTGGGACGCGCCGGGCGCGCCCGGAGGTATCGCGGAGCCCGTCCCCCGCGCTCCGCCTGCGAGGTTGCGACGATGGTTGCCTACGACGTCGAGTTCAACTCCGCCGCGCACTACCCCGCCGCCGGCGTGCTCGAGCTGGCCGTCGCCGCCGAGGCGGCGGGCTTCGAGGCCTACTGGAAGGGCGAGTCGAACAGCACCGACCCGCTGGTGCTCATCTCGGGCGTCGCGGCGCGCACGACGACGCTGAAGGTTGGCACGGCGATCTACCACTTCCACGGCCGCAGTCCGGTCCAGATGGGTATCCAGGCTGCCACGCTGCAGGACATGTCCGGCGGGCGGCTGCTGCTCGGCCTGGGCGCGGCGAACAAGAACATCGCCGGCTGGCACGGCGTCCGGCCGTTCGACCGGCCGCTGCGCCGCGCCCGCGAGTACATCGAGATCGTGCGGGCCGTGGCGCGCGGCGAGCGGGTGGAGTACCACGGCGAGATCTACGACACGGGCGTTGGCTTCAAGATCTCCTGGACGCCGTCCTATCCCGAGGTGCCGATCTACCTGGCCGGGCTCGGGCCGCAGATGACCCGCCTGGCCGGCCGGCTGGCCGACGGCGTGGTGATCAACATGGCCACGCCGGCCAAGATCCGCGAGATCGCCGAGCGCGTGCGCGCCGGCGCCGCCGAGGCCGGCAAGGACCCGAGCAAGGTCGAGATCATCGCCAAGGCCCGCGTGTCGCTCAACCCCGACCGCGCCACGGCGCGCGCCCGCCTGCGCCAGGTGCTCACCTTCTACAACCTGGCCGACTACTACGGCGAGATGCTGATCGGCCTCGGCTTCGAGGAGTATGTCTCCGCGGTGCGGACCGCCCACAAGGAGAGCGGCTTCAAGGCGGCGATGGCGGCGGTGAAGGACGAGTACATGGACCAGGTGCCGATGGTCGCCGCGACGAGCATCGAGGAGGTCCGCGAGCGCCTGGCCCCTTACGTCGATGCGGGCGCGACTCGGTTTATCATTCCGTACGTGCCCGCGACCGACGATGTCGTCGGCGACGCGATGCAGTTCGTCCGCGCCTGGGGCGGGGATCGTATGAAGCGCACTATCTCTGTTCCCAGTGCTACGAGCTAGTCCCAGCACGCGCTTCGATCCGGCGCGGGGATACTGAAATTACGTTGAGGCAGGGGCTACCAGCTTCATGATCCCGGCCATCCTGTCAGCCTACGATCCGCTTCGAGGATACTGAGATTGAGCAAGCTCGTCTCGCTGGCCGAGGCCGCCGCCAGCGTGCCGGATGGCTGCACGCTGGCGCTCGGCGGCTTCGTGGTGGCGCGCTCGGCGGCGGCGTTCGCCCGCGAGCTAGTGCGCCAGCGGCGGCGCCACCTGACCGTCACCCAGGCGATCGTCGGCTTCGACACCGACCTGCTGGCGGCCGGCGGCTGCATCGACCGCCTGGTCTACGGCGGCGGCTCGCTCGACCACTTCGGCCTGGTCATCGCCATCAACCGCGCCATCGAGCAGGGCCGCATCGTCCCCGAGGCCTACAGCACGCTCACCGTCTCGCTGCGCTACCTGGCCGGCGCGCTGGGCATGCCCTACGTGCCGACCACGTCGCTGCTCGGCAGCGACGTGCTGGCGCGGCTGGAGGAGGTCGCGCCCGAGAACGTGCGCCGCGCCGCCGACCCGTTCAGCGGCGAGCCGCTGCTCCTGCTACGGGCGCTGCAGCCAGACGTGCTCACCGTCCACGTCCAGCAGGCCGACGACGAGGGCAACGCCCGCATCTACGGTCCCTACTGGGACAACGACGAGGCGGTGAAGGCGGCGCAGCGGGTGATCGTGCTGGCGGAGGAGATCGTCGCCAGCGACTACCTGCGCCAGCAGCCGGAGCTGACCCGCATCGCCGGCCTGCGCGTGGACATGGTCGTGCACGCCCCCTACGGGGCCCACCCGACCTCCTGCTACCGCTGCTACGACTACGACGCCGATCACCTGCGCGAGTACGTCGCGGCGGCGAAGGACCCCGCCGCGCTCGAGCGCTACCTGGACCGCTACGTCTACGGCGTCGCCGACCACTATGGCTACCTGGAGCGCGTCGGCGGCCTGGCGCGGCTCAGCGCCCTGCGCGCCGACCCGCTGTACGGGTATTGAGATGACTGATCATTCGTATACTACGGCCGAGCTGATGGTCGCGGCCGGGGCGCGGGCGCTGGCCGACGGGCAGATCGTCGTCGTCGGGCTGGGGATCCCGCTGGTGGCGGCCGGCCTCGCCCAGCGCACCCACGCGCCGCGTCTGCGGATGCTGAACGAGATCGGCGTGGCCGACTTCTGGCCCGTCGAGCTGGGCGTGGGGAACTCCGACCCGCGGATGTGGTACCACGGCGCCGCCTTCAGCGGGCACGTCGACGTGATGGGCGCGATCCTCCACCGCGGCCTGGTGGATGTCGGCTTCCTCGGCGCGCTGGAGGTCGACATCTACGGGAACATCAACTCGACCGAGGTGCCGGCCCGCGACGGGGGCATCCGCCGCTTCGGCGGCAGCGGCGGCGCCGGCGACATGGCCTCGCTGGCGAAGGAGACGATCATCATCGTCCGCCACGAGCGCCACAAGCTGGTCGAGCGGGTGCGCCATGTGACCAGCCCGGGCTACCTCGACGGGCCCGGCGCCCGCCAGCGGGCGGGGCTGCGCGGCGGCGGGCCGTCGCGGGTGATCACGGACAAGGCGGTGTTCGACTTCGATCCGGCCACCTGCCGCATCCGCCTGCGGTCGATCCACCCGGGCATCACGCCCGCGGACCTGCAGGCGAGCACCGGCTTCGCCGTGGAGATCCCGCCCGACGTGCCGACGACGCCGCCTCCCACCGCCGAGGACCTGGACGTCATCCACCGTATCGACCCCGGCGGCCGGTTCACAGGAGGATAAGCGCCCCCTCACCCCCAGCCCCTCCCCCACCAGGGGGGAGGGGAGTAGGACGCGAGGGCTACCCGTCCCTCGTCTTCTCCCCCTCGCCCCTTGTGGGAGAGGGGGCCGGGGGGTGAGGGGGAAGCCGCGTACTGGAGAAGACGATGTGTGACCTGCCCCCCGATTTCGACCCGGCCAAGTTCATGGTCGGGCGGACGCTCACCCTGCAGCGGGTGCAGGAGCTGAACGCCAAGGACTACTTCTACCAGATGCTCAAGGACAACCCGGAGATCGTGAAGATCCATCCGGGGATCGAGGACGAGCTGATGCGGGGGGGCATCGACTGCCACATCCACGCCTTCCCCGACTTCGTCCACCGCGCCCAGGACATGATCGAGGTCGCCGTCGACGCCGCCCGCGCGGGCATGCGCGCCGTGGCCTTCAAGGACCACTACAACGTCAGCGCCAACGCCGCCTACCTCGTCCAGCGCCACGTCGACTACCTGGTCGAGCGGGGCGAGCTGGCCCAGGGCGTCGAGGTCTACGGCGGCGTGGGTACCTGCCACGGCATGAACCCCGAGTTCGTGCGCGTGGCGCTGCTCTACCCCAACGTACGGATGATCTGGTTCCCGACGTTTACCTCGCTCGGCTTCTGGCGCAGCGCCGGCCAGCCGGAGCACGGCGGCGTGCGCCTGGTCAGCGAGGAGGGCGAGGTGCTGCCGGAGGTCGAGCAGATCATGCGCATGGCGGCCGAGAAGAAGGTCGGGATCGGCTTCGGCCACACCGACTTCCAGGAGCTGCTGCCGCTGGCACACAAGGCCCGCGAGCTGGGCGTGCGGGCCGTGCTCGACCACCCCCTGCTCGAGCTGAACAAGCTGCTGCTCGACGAGATGCAGGAGCTTGCCAACCTCGGCGTCTACGTGGGCACCTACTGCCAGCCGATGATCCCCAGCCTGTACCAGCCGGTCCAGGACCCGATGGAGACGATCCGCACGATCAAGGCGATCGGCCCCAAGCACTGCATCATCGGCAGCGACTTCGGCCAGGTGCTCCACGTCAACTCGATCGACGGCATGCGCATCTTCATCCGCGGGCTGCTCGGCTTTGGCGTCACGCCCGACGAGGTGAAGGTGATGCTGCAGGACAACCCGGCCCACCTGATGTACCTCGACGACTCGCCCGCCAGCGAGCGCACGCCGAACGTGTCGGGTTACGGCGAGAGCATCCGCCGCTAACAGCTCCTGGGCGAGACCTGGCGCCGCGGTCGGGGTTCACCGGCTCGAGCCGCGGCGCGACCGGGACGGGGCCGGCTCGGGCGGCAGGGGCACGCCGTAGGAGGCACGTGGCCGCTGCGCTGGCCGCGATCGAGCCGGCCGCCGGCTCGATCGGCACGGCCGGGGCGGTAGGTCAACGCGGCTCGCGCCAGGTGCTGAGCCAGCCGCGCAGGTCGGCGGCGTCGATCGGCTTCACCAGGTAGTGGTTGGCGCCGGCGGCGAAGGCCGCCGCCCGCGCGTCCCCATCCGCGCGGCCCGAGAGGACGCAGAGGGGTACCGTCCGCGCCGCCGGCCGCGCGCGCAGGTGCCGGCAGAGGGCCAGGCCATCCAGCCGCCGCAGGTCCAGGTCCAGCAGCACCAGCCCCACGTCCCCCTGCTCGATCCGCGCGCGGGCCGCGGCGTCCTCGGTCGCCCGGGCGACGAGGTAGCCCGCGGCTTCCAGGGCGCGCTGCAGGACGGCAGGTACGCCCGTCTCGTCCGCGACGAGCAGCGCGACAGGCGCGGTGCGCCGCATGGAGACCTCACAACGGGAGCAAGATCCGAGTCGCGGCCTCCGGCGCCGCTGGGCCAATCGTACCCTCGCCTGCATGCTCGTGCAAGTGAATTCTCGCCTTAGAATACTCTTGGCGGACGACTGCGCCCGCAACCAGGCGCCGGCGAAGTGGGCTCGCCGGCCAGAGGACGGTGGTAAGAGCATGGCGAGCGAGTCCGGACAGCTCCGGCCGATCGATCCCGACGGGGTGGAGCGGGCGCGGCGAGCGGTGATCCAGCTCCGCCCGCACGTGGTCGGCGTGCTGCGGGCGCTCTGCGAGCCGCGCCGGTTCCAGATCGTTCAGGCCCTACGGGCCGGCGAGCTGCCCGTGCGCGACCTGGCGGCAGTGATCGGGCACGCGGAGCCCGCCACGTCGCAGCACCTGCGCGTGCTGCGCCAGGTGGACCTGGTCGCCCAGCGGCGCGAGCACCGCGTCGTCTACTACCGGCTGCAGGACGGCCCACCGGCCCTGCTCGCGCTGTCCATCCTCGCCCTGGCGGAGCGCGACTCGGATGGAGCTGGCGGCGCTCAGGCGCCCACCTCGCCCGGCTAGCGCCTGCAGATCTCCTGAAGGCTCGCGGCCGGAGTGGCGCGGCGGCCACCGTACGGTATGGACTCTGCGTGTCCGCGTGCGAGAGCGCGCTCCACCGCCGTCGAGCGGCCCGCGGGCTGGGCCCGGCGGGGAGCCGGGGCCGGCCGCTCCGGGCCGCGGCTCCCGCGCTCCGAAGTCCGCCTCCCGGCGCGGCGCGGACAGTGGGTCGCGGGCGGCGCGTAGGTCGCCCAGCGCCCGCCGCCGCCAGGCGCGGGGCCGATGGGGACGGCGCGGAGGGCCGAGTTGGTCGGCAGGCGAATCTCACGGCGCAGGCGCCTCGCGGCGCGCGCGCTGGTGTTCCCGCGGCGCAGCTACCACCTGCCCACGGCGTCACTGGTCCGCGTCATCGCGCGGGTAGCCGACCACCAGGGCTGCGCCCTCGAGTACCTCCACTCAGCAGCTACGGACTCGGAGCGCGCGGCCGGCGAGCGCTTCCTCTGGCTGGCGATGGCCCGCGGCCACGTCCGGCGGGCGCGCGGCCTGCTGCGCCGCGCGCGCCGCGCTGCGCGGCAGCCCGGGCTGGGCGCCGACCTGGGGCGCGAGCTGGGCCAGGTCGGCGCCTGCGTGGCAGTAGCCGAGCGCCGCCTCCGCGCCCAGCACCCCGGCGCGGACGAGGGTTAGTCGGGCTCACGGGCGCCGCGGCCGGTCGGCAGCAGCCTCCTCGTCAGATCACGCCATCGGCGCGCAGGCGGGCGATGGCCGCGGCGTCGTAGCCGAGGTCGGCGAGGACGGCCGCGGTGTCCTCGCCGAGGGCGGGGATGCGGCCGTGCTGGGCCGGGCTGTCGGAGAGCCGCAGCGCGCTGCCGACGACCGGCACGCGCCCGACTGGCGAGTCCACCTCGCGGATCATCCGCCGTGCCGCCACCTGGGGGTGGGCCAGCACCTGCGCCATGCCGCGCACCTCGCCGTGCGGGAGGCCCGCCGCGCGCAGCCGCTCCAGCCAGTGCGTGTGGTCGGCCGAGGCGATGATCGCCTCGATCGTCCGCTCGAGGTCGGCGCGGTGCGCGCGCCGCGCCGGCACGGTGGCGAAGCGCGGGTCGTCGAGCAGGTCCGGCCGCTCGATCACCTGGCGGCAGAAGGTCTCCCAGTCGCGCGTGCTGGCCACGACCAGGTTCACGTACTGGCCGTCGCCGGCCAGGTAGGGGCCGTAGGGCGTCACGTAGTGGTGGCGCATGCCGACGCGCTCGGGCTCCTCGCCCTGATGCCAGTAGTGGTGGGGGAAGTAGCCCAGCCAGGACAGGATCGCCTCGAACATCGCCACGTCGACCATCTGGCCGCGGCCGGTGTGCTCGCGCTGGTAGAGGGCCAGGACGATGCCCAGCGCGGCGTACATGCCGGCGGCGATGTCGGCGAGCGGCACGCCGACCTTGGCCGGCGCGTCGGGGTAGCCCGTGGTGGCCAGGATGCCGGCCTCGCCCTGGATGAGCAGGTCGAACGCCTTCACGTCGCGGTAAGGGCCGTCCTGGCCGTAGCCGGAGAGGGCGCAGTAGACGAGGCGCGGATTGGCCGCGGCCAGGTCGGCGTAGCCGACGCCGAGCCCTTCGGCGACGCCGGGGGCGAAGTTTTGCAGGAAGACGTCGGCGCCCTCGGCCAGGCGGCGAAGGATGACCCGCCCTTCCGGCTTCTTGACGTCGAGGGTCACGCTGCGCTTGCCGGGGCTGAGCCAGACGTAGCCCGACGAGAGCCCGCGCACGGCGGTGTCCCACTCGCGGATGACGTCGCCGCTGCCGGGGCGCTCGATCTTGATCACCTCGGCGCCCATCTCGGCCAGCAGGTGCGAGCAGAACGGCCCGGCCGCGGCCAGCTCGAAGGCCACCACCCGGACGCCGGCGAGCGCGGAGTGCTGGGTACGGGGTACCGAATCCGGTGGCAGTGGCTGGTCCATGCCGTGCGTCTCCTGCCTGTACTGGTCCCGGCGGGGTCTTCCAAACCGAGCGCGGCTACCGGCGCGTCCTAATCGTCGCCCAAGCCGCGTCGCACGGCGGCCATTAGCTCATCCATCGTGAACGGCTTGCGCAGATACGCGTATGCTTGGACCTCTGCCGCCTTCTCGGCAGCCCTGCCGTCGGCGGTGATGACGAGAATCGGGACGTGGCTGCCTAGCAGTTCCCGGAGCCCCCTGCCCACGTGGGCGCCGTGTAGGCCCGGCAGCGTGACATCTAGCACGACCAAAGCGGGAGGCTGCCGGGCTGCCAATTCTAGCGCCTGGCGCCCCTCCGCCGCCGTCGCGACCTCCAGCCCCTCGCTCTCGAGGACATCCTGGATCCACCGGCGGACCTGGGGATCGTCATCCACGACGAGGATCAACGCCATCCTCTAGCTTCCTAGCGGTAGGCGGATGGTGAAGGTACTGCCCTTGCCAAGCTCGCTCTGGACGGCGATGGTACCGCCGTGCTGCTCCACGATCTGGCGCGCGGAGACCAGCCCGATGCCGGTGCCGGCGATTCGGCCGACCACATTGCCCCCGCGGTGGAAGCGCTCGAACAGGTGTGGCAAGTCCGCCGGCGGGATTCCCAGCCCGCGATCGCGCACCGCCAGCACAGCCCACGCCCCCGCGCTATCGGTCGCCTGGCCGACCGTCACACGCACTTCGCCCCCATCCGGGCTGTACTTGATGGCGTTGGACAGCAGGTTCTGGACCACTCGCTCCAACCGGGCGGGATCCCAGGCTCCGATCAGGGTCGCCGATCTGGCCTTCAGGCTGATCCTGCGCCCACCGGCGAGCTGCTGCTGCTCGGCTACCGCGGAGCGCACGAGCGCCACCAGATCCGTCGGCTGGCGGCGCAATTCCAAGGGGCGGCCCATGTGGAGCTGCGTCAGATCCATCACCGCGTCGATCAGCGCGGCCATCCTCGCGCCGGACGTCTCGATCTGGCCTAGCCCCGCGAGCACCCGTTCAGCGTTCGGTAGGTCCGCGCGGACGATTTGCCGCCGCAGCAGATCGGCGTAGCCCTTGATGGAGGTCAGCGGGTTTCGCAGGTCGTGCGCGACGGACGCCAGGAAGTCGTCCTTCTGTCGCTCCAGATCCTTGATCGCCGCGATGTCCTGGAACACGATCACGCAGCCCGCGATCCGGCGGTCAGACCCGCGCAGCGGTGTACTGTTGGCCAGCAGTGGCACATCCCGTCCATCCCGCGCATTCCGGATCAAGAATTGCTCGCCGTGTACGACCTCACCACGCGCGAGCGAGCGCTGCAGCGGGAGCTCGCTGGCAGGATAGGGGGTCCCGTCGAGGCGCCGCACCCCATAGTCCTCGGCCGCCTCCCGATCGTCGAACGGTAGCCGCCGCCCAACCACGTCTGCCCCGAGCAATTCCGCGGCAGCCGCGTTGCTCAGGGTGAAACACCCCTCGGCATCGGCGATCAACACCCCCTCGGGCAGCGTGTCCAGCACCTGCTGCAGCCAATCGCGCTCGGCCTGGCGGGCGCGGGCCGCTTCCTCGGCCCGCCGGTGCAGGGTGCCTACCTCGCTCAGCACGCCAGTCAGTTGCTCCAGCGCGGTGCGGTAGCGTTCCGAGACCAGGCTGCCGATGAGCAGCACCTCCGTGCCGTCGGGCGCGCCGGCGAACGTGAACAGGGTCGGCGCGTCGTGCCGGATGAGGACGAGCTCCCAGTCCTCGGTCCGTCCCGTACGCGCCGCGTCGAGTAGTCGCGCCGCCTTCTCCTCGCTCCCGGGCGCCACTAGGCTCTGAAAGGGACGGCCCGGCTGGGCCTCGAGTAGCTGCTCCGCTCGCTCGTCGGCCCAGGTGATCGTGCCGGCGGCGTCGCAGCGGAGCGCCAGCTCGCGACTAAGGCGCAGCATCAGCTCGAGGGGGCGATGACTCAGCACGACAACGCCTCGCCAGGCGGGAAGAGCACCTCGCGGAGGTAGCGCTCTGCCCAGGCAGTCCCAAACATGGTGGCTAACAGCCGTAGTCCCTTGTCGTCCGTGCGATGCGCGGCCGCATAGCCATCCTGAGCATACACGATCTCCCGCGCGAGCGCGGGACGGGGGCGCGACCGGCGCGCCAACGCGACGAAGGCGCGGGGGAATTCCTGGAACGCGGCCACGGCGTTGCCGAGCCCGACCGCGTCGACCCGCGTGTAGAGCGCGTGCGGCGAGAACCAGGCGGCACACCAGGCGGGCAGCCGGCCGCCCGGCGGCAGCGGCGGCTGCCGGGCACGCCGCGCCGCGAGTGGGGCCAACTGGGCGGCGCGCTCGGCCCCGGCCGGCAGCACGGGCGACAGGTCCGCGGCCAGCATGCCCGTCTCTCGCCCCAGCGCGACCAGGTCGGCTCCGAGGATCGGCAGGGGATGCTCTGGTGCCGGCAGGCAGAGGATATTCCCGATCTCGAGGTCGGGGCCGCTGACCACGGCGAAGCGTGCATAGCGGATGACCCGGCCCCGGTAGGCCCGGGTCTCGATAGTGGCCGAGGCGCCGCGCCATTCCCCTTCCGCGCGGCCAAGTCCGACAGGCAGCGCCAGCGGCTCGAGGCCCAGCTCTCGGGCGAGGTACGCCTCGGTATCCGCGGTGAGCGCGGCGAAGGCGAAGGGGCTGCTCGAGGTCATCCCGGCTCCCGCACGCCCCATCATTCCTCACCGGCGGGCGCGGCCCGGCCCGCCGACAGGGTCTGGCGAGCCGCCCGACGAGCCCTGGCCGGCAGTGCCGCAAGAACCTCGTCCAGGACGGCCAGGGCTTCCTGCAGGTGCTCGCGAGGGAGGCCGCGACGCTCCAGGAAGGCGGCGATCCATTGGACGTAGTCGGCGAACAGATCGGCCCGCCCGAGCGCGACGGCATCCGCGAGGTACGAGAGATGATAGAGAATGTCGTCCCGGCAACGCTGTGGTCCGGCCGTCTCCCCGGCTCCTACCCAGTCCGGGTGACGCGCGTACAAGACGGCGACGGCCTGCTCGGCGAGCGTCGGTGCCGCCAGTTGGATGGCGCGCGCTGGGCCGCGGTCGTAGACGAGAGCGGCCTCGGCCGACTCCAGATACCGCGCCGCTTCCTCGCCACCGATCGCGATCTCGTCTCGGATGGCCGCGGCCAGGCGGGCGAAGTTCTCGGCCAGATGGCGGGAGCACATCCCGCGCGTGGTCAGGACCGTCCGCAGCCAGCGAGCATAGTTGACCAGGATCGCCGGGCTCTCGGCTCGCAAGGCCTCGGCGAGGTACGTGAGATGGTAGCGGCCATCCTCTTCGGCCCGCTGTCGGCCGCGCTCGCCGAAGCGCTCCTGCCAGAAGGGATTAGCGTACATCTCATCCAAGACGCGACGGGTCAACGCGACCGCCTGGGCCTCGATCCGATCCGCGAGCTCGATCATCGCGGTTCCACTCCGAGCAGCAGCCGGCGCGCGGCGGCGATCATGGCCGCGACATCGTCCCCCCCGATTTCGATGCCGAGCTGCTTCCCCAGGGTGGGGGCCCAGGCCAGCGCGTGGCCGCCTGCCCCCAGGTGAAGACGATCCCCGACTGTCTCCCGCGTCTGTAAGGCGGCCTCGCGGAGCCCCGGGACGTTGAAGGTCATCGTGGCCGAGAGCACCAACAGGTCGGGTGGATCTTCGCGAGCCATGGCAACCAGGCTCTCGGTCGGGACGTCGGCGCCGAGGAACCGCACACCAAACCCCGCCATCTCGAAGAAGTCGGCGGTAATCCGTGCGCCCATATCATGGAGCTCGCCGGCCACGCAAGCGATGAGCGCACGCCGGCCATTATCCGGTGCGCGGGGGAGCAAGGGATACAGATGAGCGAGGACGAGCTGGGAGATGGCGGTGGCTAGGTGCTCCTCGGCCACGCCGATCCGGTTCTCCTCCCACAACCGGCCGATCTGGTGCTGGGCAGGCTGAAGAAGCTTCAGGTAGAGGTCGGGCACCGGGACGCCGGACGCCAATGCCTCGTCCAGGGCGACCCGAAGCGCGGCGCGCCGATCGCCTGCCAGTTGGGCGGCCACGTATCGATCGACCAGCGCTGGGAGCAGCTCCTGGGCAGCCATTGGTACTCAATCACTGCGCTCCGGGAAGAGGTCGAGGCGCGGGGCGTGGGCGCGCCGCCAGACCATCACGCTGCGCTCGTACTCGATGACGACCTTGCCGTCCTGGTTCAGGCCGCGCGTGCGCACCTTGACGATGCCCTGCTGGGGGCGCGACTTCGACTCGCGCACCTCCATCACCTCGCTCTCGGAGTAGAGCGTATCGCCGGCGAAGAGGGGATGGGGCAGCTTGATCCAATCCCAGCCGAGGGCGAAGCCGTTCTCGCTGACGTCGGCCACGCCCATTCCGGCCACGATCGCCAGCGTAAGCGCGCTGTTGATCAGGCAGCGGCCGAACTCGGTGCGCTTGCCGTACTCGTTGTTGAAGTGGATCTGGTTGGTGTTGTTCGTGAGCAGCGTGAACCAGATGTTGTCGGCCTCGGTGACGGTGCGACCGAGCCGACAGCGGTAGACGTCGCCGACCTCGAAGTCCTCGAAGTAGCGCCCTTCCCAGCCGGGCTTGACGGACATGATCTCCTCCAGCCATCAGCCGTCAGCTCTCAGCCATCAGCTATGGTAGCGGTACCTCTGCCATGACTTGCAGTAGCGGCGCGTGCCAGCCCTCTGAGGCCGACCGCTGACGGCCGATAGCTGACGGCTGGTGACTCGTCTGCGACGGCGAAACGCGAGAGTATACAATAGCAGCCGTAAGGAGACCGGGCATGGACTTCAGCTTCAGCGAGGAGCAGCGGGCGATTCGCCAGGCCGTCCGCGAAATCTGCCGCAACTACCCCGACCAGTACTGGCGCGAGCTGGAGCGGACGGAGGGCTACCCCGACGCCTTCGTGCGCGACCTGACCGCGGCGGGCTGGCTGGCGGCGCTGATCCCCGAGGAGTACGGCGGGGCCGGGCTGGGAATCACCGAGGCGAGCATCATCCTCGAGGAGATCAACCGCTCGGGCGCCAACTCGGCCGCCTGCCACGCCCAGATGTACACGATGGGCACGCTGCTGCGGCACGGCAGCCCCGAGCAGAAGGCGCGCTACCTGCCGGGCATCGCCCGCGGCGAGCTGCGCCTGCAAGCGTTCGCCGTCACCGAGCCGAACGCTGGCTCGGAGACGACCCGTATCCAGACCACCGCCGTGCGGAAGGGCGACCGCTACGTGGTGAACGGGCAGAAGGTGTTCATCTCGCGCGTGCAGCAGTCGGACCTGATGCTGTTGCTCGCCCGCACCACCCCCTACGACCAGCTCGCGGACAAGACGCGCGGGCTGAGCTGCTTCATCGTCGACCTGCGGCACACCAACGGCCACCTGGACGTGCGGCCGCTGGAGCTGATGATCAACCACCACTCCAACGAGCTGTTCTTCGACGACCTGGAGGTGCCGGCCGAGAACCTGATCGGCGAGGAGGGGATGGGCTTCCGCTACATCATCGACGGCTGGAACGCCGAGCGGATCCTCATCGCCGCTGAGGCGATTGGCGACGGCCGCTGGTTCGTCGACCGCGCCGTGAGCTACGCCAACAGCCGCGAGGTGTTCGGCCGGCCGATCGGCGCGAACCAGGGCGTGCAGTTTCCAATCGCGCGGGCCTACGCCAACATCGAGGCGGCGGACCTGGTGCGCTACCAGGCGGCGAGCAAGTTCGACCGCGGCGAGCGCTGCGGCGCCGAGGCGAACATGGCCAAGCTGCTCGCGTCGGAGGCGGCCTGGGAGGCGGCCAACGCCTGTCTGAACACGCACGGTGGCTACGGCTTCGCGGCCGAGTACGACGTGGAGCGCAAGTTCCGCGAGACGCGCCTGCTCAGCGTCGCGCCGGTGAACAACAACCTGGTGCTGGCCTACCTCGGCCAGCACGTGCTCGGCCTGCCGCGGTCGTACTAGCCGTTAGCCGTTAGCGATCAGCTACGAAAATAGTGTCCGGCCGTCCGCCTGTGCGATGATACTAATCAAGGTGCCGTCAGTTGATGGCTGACGGCTGAAAGCTGATAGCTGACGGCTGAACGGAGGAGCATCATGGCGGAGCAAGGCCAGTTGCCGAGCGAGCAAGAGCGCGAGGCGTTCGCGCAGAAGCTCGGCGAGTTCCGGAAGTCCCTGCCGGCGAACGAGCAGCGGATGCTAGACGCGATGGCGGTGGCCGCCTTCAAGCCGGCCGACGTGGAAGGCTACGAGTGGTTCTACACGGGACCGCAGTACGTGCCGTCCACGTCCAGCCACAACCCGTACTGGTACAACGGCAGCGGCGCGGCAGCCTGGAACGGCACCCCCTGGGGCACGACCATCGGTGGGCTGCAGCAGGGCTACTAGCCGTGGAGTTCATGCGCTCGGCGATGTTCGTGCCGGGCCACCGGCAGCGGTTCGTCGACAAGGCGCTTGGCGGCCTGCCCGCCGACGTCTTCCTGTTCGACCTTGAGGACGGCGTGCCGCCGGCCGAGAAGGCGGCCGGGCGGGAGCTGCTGCGCCAGACGCTGACGGCGCAGCGCCCGCCCGGCGCGGCCCTGCGCTACGTGCGGGTGAACGGCATCGGCAGCGACCGCCTGGAGCCGGACCTCGACGCGGTGGTACGCCCTGGGCTCGACGGCCTCTGCCTGCCCAAGGTCGACTACCCGGGGCAGATCCAGCAAGTGGACGCGCTCCTGGCGCCGCGCGAGGCCGCCGCCGGGCTGGCGGCGGGCAGCCTGCGCTACGTCGTGGCGATCGAGAGCCCGCGCGGCCTGCTGAACGCCTTTGCCATCGCCAGCGCCAGCCCGCGCGTGGCGGCGCTGATGTTTGGCGCCGAGGACTTCGGCCTCGAGCTGGGCCTGCCCACTCACCGGGAGGGCGAGGCGAGCGAGCTGATCTACGCCCGCTCGGCGCTGGTGACGGCGGCCGCGGCGGCCAACGTCCAGGCGATCGACGGCGTCTGGCCGGACATCCAGGACGCCGAGGGGCTAGCGGTCGACTGCCTGCGGGCGCGGCGCCTGGGCTTCACCGGCAAGTCGCTGATCCACCCGGGCCAGATCGACACGATCAACGACACCTTCAGCCCCACCGAGAGCGAGATCGACTACGCCCGCCGCGTGGTCGAGGCGTTCGACGCGGCCACAGCGCGCGGCGACGGCTCGATCGCCTTCGGCGGCCAGCTCATCGACCGCCCGATCGTCGAGCGCGCCCGCCGCACCCTTGCCCTCGCCGAGGCCATCGGCCCGGCCCCGCGCTGAGCGGTAGCAGCCCGCTCTTGCCCTCGCGCACGTGATCGAGTACTACCAGGGCGACGATGCCCTCTGCGCTGAGGACGGGATCTGCGGGGTGAGCCGCGGCCTTCCCCGGGAGGCTGCAGATCGGAGGCGGGCACCATGCCGTCCGGCTACCTACCACGGGTTCTCGCCGTTCTGATGTCGTCGCTTCCGCTGGTGGCGGCGGCTTGCGCCGGCGCGGCGAGCCCGCCGCCGGCCCCCGCGCCGCCCGCCGGCGCTGCGCCTGCCTCCGCGCCGCCTGCCGTTCAGCCAACTGCCGCCACCAGCGCGGCCCCGCCGGCGCCCGCGGCCCTCGAAACCGTGCGAGCAGGGCTGAACGGCAACCTTTCCGAAGCCGCCTTCTACATCGCGATGGACGAGGGCTACTTTCAGAGCGAGGGCATCACGCTCGACACCGAGCAGTTCAACAGCGCCACACAGATGGTCGCCGTGCTCGCCTCGGGCCAGCTCGACGTCGGCGGTGGCGCCCCTGGCGGTGGCCTCTACAACGCGATCACCCGCGACATCCCGGTCAAGATCGTCGCCGATCGCGGCCACACGCAGCCGGGCAGCGCTTACGAGGGACTGGTGGTCCGGAAGGACCTCTACGATTCCGGGGCGGTCCGCGGGCCGGCTGACCTGCGCGGTAAGAAAGTGGTCGTCGCCTCGCTGGGCACCACGGGCGAAGTGGCCCTAGACCGCCTCGTCAAACCGGTTGGCCTGACGCTCGCCGATCTCGAGCTGGTCCCGATGGGCTACCCAGACACACCGCAGGCCTTCGCCAACGGCTCGGTCGATGCCGGGATGCTAGCGGAGCCCTTCATCACCCGCATCGTCTCCGCCGGCAGCGGCGTGGTGCTCGCCCGCAAAGACGAGTTCTACCCGGGCCACCAGGGCGCCGTCGTGCTCTACGGGCCGGCCTTCATCAACGACCGGCCGGAGGTCGCCCGGCGCTTCCTGGTGGCCTACTTGCGCGGCGCCCGCCTGTACAACGACGCGTTCTTCAAGAACGATGCGGCCGCCAAGCAGCGGGTCGTCGACATCCTGGTGAAAGACACGACTCTCAAGGATCCCGCGCTCTACAACAGCATGCCCATGCCCGGCATCGACCCGAACGGCGCGCTGAACCTCGACAGCCTCGACGCCGACCAGGACTGGTGGGTGGCCGCGGGCTACCAGCAGCGCAAAGTGCCCCTCGACGAGGTCGTGGATACGTCGTTCCTCAAGGCCGCGGTCGAGCGACTGGGTCCGTATCAGTAGAGCGGGCCGGCCGCCCGGCCGCGCGGCCGCCGACCGGGCTCGCGGCCAGGGGGAGGCCGCTGGCGCTCAGGCCTCCTCGCCGAGCAGGGCAGTGAGCTGCGCGACGTCGGCTACCTGGTCGAGGCGGTCGATCGTCTCGATCACGGCGTCGATCCTCCGCTCGGATAGCGGCCGCTCGGCGTAGTGCGCGCAGTCGCGGAACTTCGCCGCCGCCTGGGCGGCCGTCAGCGGCTTCGACGGGTGCCCCGGCGCCTGGTCGACGCGGACGGCGTGGCGCCGGCCGCTGGTCGTGACGATCTCCACCACTCCGGCCGTGCCGAGCGCCGCGTCGACGGCGTAGCGCGTGCGGGCGGCGACGGCCAGCGCCGCGGGCTGCTGGAGCCCCTCGCCCTGCAGGTCGGCCAGCGTCAGCCGCCGATTCACCAGCGCCTTCGCCACCGGGAACGGGATGCTGTCCGCGGCCTCGACGGTCGTCCGCGGCTGCTGGCGGGTCGCCGCCGGCTCGCAGAACGTCCTGATATGGTCGCCGCCCTGGAGGTGGACCTCGGCGATCTCGTCGGCGGCCAGGCCGTGGGCCTCGGCGAGCTGCAGGGCCGCCTCGATGAAGGGGTGCGCCACGGCAGTGGTGGGCCAGGGCTTGAAGCCGACCTCGGTGAGGTAGAACCGGGTTCCCAGGTCGGCCGTGAGGGGCGCGGGTGAGTAGCGCCCACCGTAGTAGGTCTGGAAGTAGCCCGCCTCGCCTTCGAAGACGTCGCACTGGGCCTGCACGCCCGCGCGGCTCAGCAGGGCGCTGAGCAGGCCGCCGTGGCTCGAGAAGCCGGCGTAGAGCGCCTTCGCCGGCACGCCCTCCAGGACCGGCTGCCGGCCGCCGGCCGCCTGCATCAGCGCGAGGCCGAGCGCGCTGTGCACCTGCGCGGGCGCCAGCCGCAGCGCTCGCCCGGCGCTGGCGGCGGCGCTGAAGTAGCCGGGCATCTGGGTCGGCTGGGGCTTCGCCTCGCTGTGGCCGCCCGCCACAAGCTTGGTCGCGAGGCCGAGGCGCGCCATCAGCTCCGTGCCCGCGGCCAGCGCCGCCAGCAGCTCGCGCCCACTCACGCCGCCCTGCTCCTCCGCGGCGGCGAGCGCCGCCGGCAGCGCGACGACACCGAGGTGGCCGCCGCCGGGGCCCATGGTGTCGTCGTAGTTGAGGGCGTGGGCCAGGGCGCCGTTGGCCAGGGCGGCGGCGAGCGTGGGCACCTTCCGTCCGTAGCCCAGGAGCGTGCTGGTGGGAGCGCCGCCCGCGGCGCCCAGCACGCCGACCATCTGCCGGCAGCTTGGATCGAGGCCGCTGGCGGCGAGCGCCGTCCCGAGCGTGTCGAGCACCATCCGCTTCAGGATGAAGACCGCCTGGGCGGGCAGGTCCTCGTAGCGAAGCGCCGCCGTATATTCGGCTAGCGTGCCCGCCGCGTCGGCGGACCCGGGCTGGGGCGCGCTAGCCACGGCTCGCCACCGCGCTCGCGGAGCGGGCGACCAGGCCCGGATCCAGCGGACAAGCCTCCTGCCAGGGGATGTCGCCCGGCTTGACGGTGTTCTCGCTGCAGATGCGCGCAAAGGGAATCGCCGGGTCGAGGCCGGGCGGATCGGCGCCCGCGCGAACGGCCTTCAGGCAGTCGAGCAGGTAGCGACGCAGTTGGATCACGGCTCGGTCGCTTGCGCCGAGGTGCTCTTTCGAGCGGTCGTACAGCGGCCCCATGCTCTCCTGGACGGCGTGATCCTGGGTCAGGATCCCGGCGATGCCCGAGAAGTTCTTGGTGCGCATCGCCTCACGGTCCTGGAGATACTTGTTGTCCGGGTTGCGCAGCTTCCGGAAGTTCTGGTCCAGCCAGAGCCCGCGACGCTCGATATCGCCCTCCACATTGACCGGACCGTTCAGGTTGAAGTGCACGTCCCAGGACCAGTTGCTGTAATCGTCGCGTGGCACCCAGGCGTGGAAGAGGATGTCGTCGCCCTCGCCGGGGCCGATCGGCACGAATGTGTACCAGGGCATGATGAACGGCGTGATGCGGATGTACTGCTGGCCGTCGTCGCGCTTGCGGATCGCGGCGTAGCGGTAGCCATAGGCCGTGGGCTGGATCTCCAGGCGCGGAGACGTGTCTTTGACGGCGTGCGCCGACATCTCGACGCCCCAGGGGCTCCAGGGCCCGCCCCAGCCGGGAAAGGCCCGGTGGAGGGAGCCGACGTGCGCGGAGTCGACGCCGCCCTCGATGGCCTGGAGGTAGTTGCACTCCTCGAGGACCTTGTTGGCGATCCGCTGCGCGGCCGGCAGCAGCGTCCACTGAAACTCCGGAAACGGCGGTAGCCGGTCGCGCGGCCCGAGGTAGGCCCAGACGACGCCGCCGGCCTCGCGGACCGGATACGACGGCTGGCGGACGCGGTTCTTGAAGGTGCTGCCCGCGG
>Ga0070739_10003432_pt1 | contig 19747 bp, 17 predicted proteins | sample Coa_R1_7_FD_66445 | JGI IMG/M metagenome (GOLD analysis project Ga0070739, IMG submission 66445) | Surface soil microbial communities from Centralia Pennsylvania, which are recovering from an underground coalmine fire - Coalmine... | ecosystem: Environmental > Terrestrial > Soil > Unclassified ... | reverse complement strand
GCAGGCGAAAGGGACCGACAAGTGGCTGGTTGCCAGAATCATTCGACAGGAGATGCGTGCGCTCTGCTCCTGGACCCAACAACCGGGATTCCCTGAGGATACCGTTGCCATCTTCGGCGTGACTCTGTTGGCGCGCGCTGCGGCAAGGATGGGCTTCGACATCCGATGTAGGCCCGCGGGCCTACTGGCGGGCCTCCAGCGGCTGTACTTCCAAGGGTTACTGGCGATCTACTCCTCGGAGGGGCTGGACCGTTTGGCGCTGGGGCGAACCGTCTCAGATCTTCCCGCCGAGGCCTGGATCTCTGTCTCGCGCCTTCAGATTCTCTACGGAGTCTCCCACGCAACGTCCGGCGGCTGACGCGCTCTTCGCGAAGTCCCTGCTCACAGTAGCGTGAAGGTCGGCAACAACAGTGCTAGTGCTACGAAGTTCCGCCACCTTGGAGGTCACTCCCGCAAAGCCAGTCCGTCCCGCTCAGGGACTGGACACCCGACCGGGAGGCCGAAACGCGGTGGCCCTTAGCTACTCAGAAGCTGACGCCGCTCCATGAAGAACTTGAGGAACTCGTATCCTTCACGCAGGCGCCTTGCTGCTTCGGCTCTATCGTGACTCATGTCCTTGAGGATGCGAAGGATAGGCGCGGGCCGCATGTAGAAGCGGCGGTAGAACTCCTCCACGCCCTGATAGATCTCCTCGCGACTGAGGTCAGGATACTCAATGGAGGCTTCCTGGATCCCATGCTCGTCGATCAGCTCTGCATGTTTGAGCCAGCCGTTCTGCAGCGCCCGGGCGTACAGCTCCGTTCCGGGATAGGGTGCCGCCAGAGACACCTGGATGGTGTCGATGTCCAGCTCCTGCGCGTAGTCCATCGTCTCGCGCATGGTCTGACGCGTCTCGCCCGGAAGACCCAGGATGAACGTGCCGTGGATCTTGATCCCCAGCCTCTTGCAGTTCTTTACGAATTCTCGTGCGCGGTCGACCCGGATGCCCTTGCGGATGCCATTGAGGATGTCCTGGTTTCCCGACTCGAAACCGACCAGCAGGAGGCGCAGCCCGCACTCTCGCATGACCTTGAGGGTCTCGTAGGGGACATTGGCCTTGGCGTTGCATGACCAGGTCACCCCGAGGGTCTTCAACTTTCCGGCGATCTCCTGGGCACGCGGACGGTTGTCGGTGAAGGTATCGTCGTCAAAGAAGTACTCTTTGACATTCGGGAACAGCTTCTGGGCGAGCTTTATCTCCTCGTAGACGTGCTCGGGACTCCGGACCCGGTAGGTGTGTCCCCCAATCGTCTGTGGCCAGAGACAGAAAATGCAGCGGGAGTAGCAGCCCCGTCCGGTGTAGAGAGACACGTACGGATGCTGAAGATACCCGATGTAATAGTTCTCAATCGCCAGGTCGCGTTTGTAGACGTTGACGACGAAGGGCAAGTCATCCATATTCATAATCAGTGGGCGTTCGGGTTGACGGACCACCTGGTTGCGTTCTCGATCCCGGTAGGTAATCCCCTGCGTCTCAGAGAATGAGGCGCCCTCCGCGATGTCCTTGATGGTGAAGTCGAATTCGCGGCCGGCGACGAAGTCCAATTCGGGGCAGGCGTTCATGGTTTGCTCGGGAAGAACGGCCACGTGTGCACCCACGAAACCGGCAATGACCTGCGGGTTGCGGGCCTTGAGCTGCTTGACAAAGCGAATGTCGTTGGATATCGTGGGCGTGCTGGTGTGAATGACAACCAGCTCGTACCCGGCGGCGCTGCTCAGAGCCTCGTCGACCTGGATCCCCTCCGGGGGGGCATCAAGAAGCCGGCTTTCGGGCACCAGGGCAGCCGGCTGAGCGAGCCACGTCGGGTACCAAAACGACTTGACCTCGCGTCTTGCCTGATACCGCGAGCCGGCGCCGCCATCGAAACCTTCGATGGAGGGCGGATTGAGGAACAAGGTCTTCATGTCGTCCTTCCCCTCTCCATGAGCCAGCTCATGGATCGCACCCTGCTCTCCCCGCCAAGTATATAAATCGGAAAATTCCGGGTAGCCTTCTCATCTTGTCACACCGCGATGTAGCCTTCGCCGTCGGTAAGGACTACCACCTAGGCGACCTGCTGTGGCTCACGGTCGTCGTCCAGCGCTATCGACAGATCTGCCGGCCCCGGTCGGTCTGGTTGGTGCTACCGAACCGGCCCATCAGCCGGATTCTTGAACACCACCCCTTCCTTGATGGGCTGGTCTACGGACTTTCCGGGGACGGATTGCGGAGACTTAGAGCAATGTTCGGGCCGAGCCTGATCGTGCACGATCTCCGGCCGCTGCCTGTGGCTCGATCGATGCTTGCCGATTACCGCCGCTATCGTCCGTGGCTTTACTACCGGGACCTCTGGCTCCAGCCGCGGGGCCAATGGCTGGCCACATACCTGGGGCTGGGGACGCTCGAACACTTTCGACCGTCCATCGTCCTTACCCACGAGGACCGGGGCGCATTGACCATGCCGAATTCTCCCTACGTCGTGCTTGCCCCACATACGGGCTCATTTACCCTTCCGGGCATCTCCAGACTGTGGCGGAGAATCAAGGGGTGGGACATGGATAACTGGCGGAGTCTGGCAAACGGCCTCCGCCGTGTCGGTGTCGAACCCGTGACATTGGGACAGGCCGGTCAGCCGGTAGTGCCGGGATCTCGTGCAGTTGTGGGGCTGCCCATCCGGCAAGCCGCAGCCGTCATCGAGAGTGCGAGTGCTCTCATAACCGGCGAGAGCGGGTTGTGGTTCGTGGCGGCCGCTACCCGCACTCCCTTTGTGATCGTTCCGTGGTGGCTCCCCGCCTCAGTGGACTGGGCCGGACCAATGGAAGTCCCTTACCGGCTGGTGAGACGCGACGAAGCCAGTCCGGAAACTGTCTACCGCAGGCTGCAAGAGATTCTTCACTGTGCGTGCTGATCAAGTGGACCTCATACGTCGCTTGACTGTCGGCCTGAGAGGCATCCTCCTTAGGACCCGCATCTCTGTTGTCATCGCAATCGTCATAGCCATGGGGCTGCTCGCGGTGATCTCTCGTATCGCCGCTGCCCGCAACAGCGCGACCGAGCTCTTAACGGTTCTCCGTCAGACCTGGATTTTGGTGTTGGGTCTGACGCTCCCGTACCTCGCGGCTCGCGCCCTGGTCTGGCAGGAGCTGCTTCAGGAAGTGGGGATCAAAGTGCCGGTACGGCAGATGGCAATGTCCTTCGCCGGTGGTGAGATTACGAAGATGCTTCCGGCCGGCGCCTACGTCCAGAACTACCTGCTGGCCAGACTGGTGCACTTTGGTCGGTACTCCGTAATCAGGTCCTCAATGGCGACAACGGCCATGCTCGGGTTGGAGACCATGATCGCGGTACCGGTTGCTCTCGTTGTGGGGGTGCCGGGGCAGCCCTGGATCTTCTGGACCATCATAGGGATTCTGGCCGTATGGATCGTCGTCCTAGCTCTGGCATGGCTCACGGTGCATGCCTGGGTTCCCCACGTCGACGATAGCCTGCCGCCGTTCATCCGGCGTGTTCGAGAGGCAATCGAGGAGTTCCTTGAGGCCGGTAGGGACCTCATCAAGCCAAGGACTGCCCGTACCCTGTTGCCGACGTGCCTCTACATGCTCTTCTACGTCATCTCTCTCTACGCCATCATCCTCGCCCTGGGCATCCACAACATCACGTTTGTGGACACCGCCGGCATTTATGCATTGATCGTGCTGGCCGTTATTCTGGTGCCCATCCCGACCGAGATCGGCATTACCGAAGCGGCGGGTTTTGGTGCCCTCCTTGCGTACGGAGTGCCCCATTCCACGGCCGCCATCGTGATGCTTTCGTTGCGAATTCTCGCTACGGGTTCCACGATTTTGGTCGCCACCATCGTCATGATTCTCATGCGGGCCGAGCTTGGCAGCGAGGTGGAGCAACCCGTACCTGTGCAGAAACCGAGGACATCCGAGTAACCGGGCGGCTATTGAGGCTTGAGAAGAGCCTGATCAGCTCTCGACCACCTGTCCTCCGTTGACATGGATCACCTGGCCGGAGATGTAAGAGGAGTCAACTTCTGAGGCCAGAAACACATATGCCGGCGCCAGCTCATTCGGCTGTCCCGCCCTGCCCATTGGCGTGTCCTGGCCAAACTTCTCCACCGCCTCGGCAGGAAACGTCGCCGGGATCAGCGGCGTCCATATCGGACCCGGCGCGACCGCGTTGACGCGGACTCCCTTGGAGACAAGGAGGTTGCTCAAGGCTCTCGTGAACGAGACAATCGCCCCCTTGGTGGACGAGTAATCGAGTAGCCGCGGGTTGCCTTGATAGGCGGTGATCGAGGTGGTGTTGACGATACTGCTGCCTGCTCTGAGATGTGGCAAGGCAGCCTTGGTCATGAAGAACTGACCAAAGATGTTCGTTCGGAAGGTGCGCGCAAGCTGCTCTTCGGAGATCTTCTGCAGGTCGTCCTGAGGATGTTGCTCCGCGGCGTTGTTGACGAGCACGTCGAGCCTACCCAGCTCGCGAACCGCACGATTAACGGCGTCTCGGCAGAAGTCTTCGGAACCGACGTCTCCTGAGATACAGATGCAGCGTGTGCCGTAGCCTTCGACCTGCCGTCGCGTGAACTCGGCATCCTCGTGCTCATCCAGATAGACGATGGCGATGTCTGCGCCTTCCCGCGCAAACGCCACCGCTACTGCACGGCCGATTCCGCTGTCGCCACCCGTGATCAGCGCTACCTTGCCCTCCAGCTTCCCGGCGCCCCGCGCGCCTCTGGGCTGGGTCTCGGGCTGAGGCTGCATCGGGCCTTCATGGCCCGGCTGCTCGTCCTGGTGCTGCGGCGGCCGTCCGGCATTTTGATCGGCCATATCTTCCTCCCTCGACAGATTCCATTTGCCGTCCGGCGCTGCCGGTCACGGGACGCAAAGCCTGTGAGAGCGCTGCCGGCTAGGATGACGTGGGCATGGTTTATGCCTGAACACTATCGACTAACGAGTAGGAGGTTTTGGTGGCATCTTCGAAAACGAAGGACGCCGGGATTGGGCTCCTGACCCTTCGCTTGATCGGTGGAGCATTGCTTGCGGGCCATGGGGCACAGAAGCTCTTTGGTTGGTTTGAGGGCCCCGGGCTCCAGGGCTGGAGTCAGGCAGTCGATAAGATGGGCGTACATCCTAGCAGGATCTGGGGCCCGCTCGCCGGCGTCTCGGAGTTTGCGGGCGGAGTGCTCACGGCCCTTGGCTTACTGAATCCTTTTGGGCCGCTGGGCGCAATTGCCGCCATGACGGTGGCCACGCGTAAGGCGCACTGGGGTAAGCCCGTCTGGGTCTCGAAAGGCGGGGCGGAGCTTGCCCTGACCAACCTTGCGATCGCGGCTGCGGTAGCAATAGAAGGACCGGGTCGCTACTCGCTTGACCGCCTTCTTGGTATCCGCGTGCCCCTGTGGATGCGAATCGCAGCCACTGGCGCCACCATCCTGGGGGTTGCGGCAGCCCTACGCCCAGACCTTTTTGGGGTCGCTCAGTCACCGGCTTCTGGTCAGCCTGCCGGAGACTGACCTCGACAGCCCTGGCACGAACTAACGGCTCAGCCCGTCTCGGCTCTTCCGGCGAGCGCGAGCGTTGGAAATAGGTGGCGGTAAAGATGGTAATTGATATAGAAGTCCCGCGGGAAGCCGGTACCTGTGTATTGGGGTTCGTCCCAAGTTCCATCGACCTGACGGCGGCACAGGAAGTTGACCCCGCGCAGAGCAGCCTGTGAGTTGCCAAGCCCGGCCGACTGGAGGGCAATGACGGCCCAAGCGGTTTGTGATGGGGTACTTACGCCGGCTCCCGCGAAACTTACGTCTTCATACGAGTAGCAGGTTTCCCCCCAGCCTCCATCTTCGTTCTGCCGTCGAAGCAGCCAATCGACAGCTCTATCCACCATCGCTTGGACCGAACCGGTCCGCTCCTTGAACGAAGTGAGTGCGGCGATCACACACCAGGTACCGTACACGTGGTTGACGCCCCAGCGACCCCAGAACGATCCGTCCGGCCGCTGGGTGGACTGCAGATACCTCAGGGCCTCGACTACGACGCGATCGCGAACGGTATATCCGAGTGCGGCAAGCATCTCGAGCACGTGCGCCGTAACGTCTTCCGAAGGCGGATCGAGCATGGCCCCGAAGTCGGCGAAGGGCAGCTTGTACACGATCTCGCTAGTGTTGTCACGGTCAAATGCCGCCCAGGCTCCATTGCGAGAGCGCATGGCGAGGATCCACTTGAGAGCCCGATGGACGGCGTGCTGTGTATCCAGTCCTGGGGCAGATTCGAGAAGGGCGACGGCGACGACGGCAGTGTCGTCAATGTCTGGGTAGATGTCATTCTCGAACTCGAACGCCCAACCTCCACACTCGACATGAGGCGCCCGGATCTGCCAGTCGCCGGGAGCTCGGATCTGTTCAGCTAAAAGCCAATCCGCGGCCGCCCGAATCTGTGGCTGGAGGCTCTCCGACCTTGAGCGCTTGAGCGCCAGGAGCGCCCATGCAGTATCCCAAACGGGAGACATGCAGGCCTGCAGGCGCCAGCCTCCGTCATCCTTCAGGCTGAACCCTTCAAGACCGGCGAGCCCGCGTCGCATCACTGGATGATCGATCCCCATCCCTTCCAAATTGAGCCCGATTAGCGAGTAGACCCAGGGTGGCTGGATCCCTCCCCAGCTCCCATCGGCTTCCTGCCGTTCGACAATCCACTGGACCACCCTGGCGCGGGACAATGCCCGACCAGGATGAGCCGGCAGCCGATCGTAGAGCTTCAACAGCCGGTCTGCCCACCAAAACACTCCCGACCCCGGCGAACGGTTCATCTGACTCTCAGTACCGGGAACAATCAGCTCCAAGGTCGTACATCCGAGATCGCGGACTGGGCGATGCGCCAGAACGATAAGCAACCCGGCGATGGTGCCTCGGGCCCAGCAGGCGAAATCGTACAGATTGAATGGTAGGGCCGGCGGGAGCTGAATCATCTCCGGTGGCATGCTGGGGATGCCGATCCAGGGATACTGGCCGAAGAGCGCCATCCAGATCTTGGTGAAGACGCGAGCCTCAGTCAGGCCGCCCTGTTCCCTGACCACTCGGCGCGCACGGCGCATAGACTCTTTACTGGGGTCGAGCCCCAAGACTTTGAGAGCGACGTACGCCTCGATGGTGGTGCTGAGATCAGCGGGCCCGTCGAAGTACAGGGCCCACGACCCGTCTTCCCGCTGCTGATTGAGGATGTGGCGGATTGCGCCCTCGCGAATTGCGTCGAGAGGCAGGCCGAGGAAGCGCAGCAACAGGACATGCTCGGCGGTCATTGTGACGTTGGTTTCCAGCTCCGCGGTCCACCATCCCTCGGTGCTTTGTCTCACCAGAAGCCAGTCGAGCGCGGCGGAGAGGGCCTCGCGAGATGGCGACGCCGTCTTAAGCCGCATGGGTCTCGAGCAGTGCCGATGCCGCGAGGCGACCGCTCCGAACCGCGGACTCCATGGTGGCGGGCCATCCTGTATCGGTCCACGCACCAGCCAACGCAACTTGAGGGACTGAGGTCCGTTGCGCGGGACGTACCAATCCAATCGTGGGGATGAATGTCGCCTCCCGGTCCCGCGTAACGGCGCTCCGCAGGAGCTCGACGCCATCCAAGGCCGGAAGCACGGCCTGCAGCTCACTCCGGCACAGCTCGACCAACTCTTGGGTCGGTTGCTCGACCTCTTCGTTCGCCGCGCTCATGCTGCAGCACAGGTAGAGCTCACCCGACGGAGAACTCTTCTCGAAGATCCACTGAAGCGGCGAGTCCAGCACCGCCGCGAATGCGAAGCCCAGCGGGTTGCGCTGGTACCAAAGATGGACATCGACGATCGGCGCCTCGCGAAATTGACTTAGGCCGAACACGCCGAAGTGCTTGGGCGACCCCAACAACGCACTCAGTCGTCGGGGTGGTACGGCAAGAACCACGGCGTCGAACGATGCCACGCGGCCAGCCGTCATTTCCAGCTCTATGCCTGATTCGGCCCTCCTCTCGGGAAGACGCACCCGCACCACCGGCGTTCTCATTCTCACCTCATCAAGCTCCGCTGCTGCTCTTTGGGCTAGATGAGCCAGAGGGACTCGAGAGAAGCCGAACCGAGCAGAATGTGCATCTTGCAGGAAGGCCGTGCGAATGACGAACAGGGCGGCGTCGGCGGACACTTGGTCGAGGGGAGCGTTCAAAGCCGGAACCAGGAAGGGCTCCCAAAAGTTGGCCCAGGTTGATGGTTGCTGCCCGTGACGCTTCAGCCAGTGGGCGAACGTCTCGCCCGGCAGAGGCTCGGTGAGCGCTCCCAGCATGGCGAAGGCAAGCTGCAGGCGCCCGCGAAGGCCAAGACCGTGATGGACGAGCAAGGCGGGAAGGAGGTGGAGAGGTGGCGGGAATCGCCCGGCCGCGAGCCGCACCGGGCGCCGACCCCGCCGGAGCATCAACACCTCAAAGCGAGGCTGAAGCGCGAGCGCGGGAGTTTGATGGGTACCATCGTGCGCGAAACCAAGACTATCGAGGAAGTCAATGAGCTCCGTGCAGCAGGCCAGATAGACGTGCTGGCCGTTGTCGACTTCGACCCCATCGACGGAGAAGGATGTGGCCTTTCCTCCCAGCAGACGGCTGCGCTCAAAGAGATCCACTCGGCATCCGGCCCGTTTGAGATGCACCGCCGCAGTGAGACCGGCCAGGCCGCCGCCGACCACTGCTACATGGCCTGAAGCCATGATTGCAGAAGAACCTTTATCTTGGTCCGCTTGCGCAGAGAGGTCCGCTGTCGCAGTGGAAGGCAGGGCTCGTCGGCTATCCGATCCAGGATGTTGCGATAGATGCCGGCCATGGTACGGACACATACCCCCGAACGACGAGGGATGTACTCGGTGACGCGCATGCCGGACGAAAAGTAGGTCCGCGCCCGCGCCACTTCGAACTCGACTAGGCTCTCCCAGTCGGCGCCAGGAATCGCTTTGAGGAGGTCATCCTCCCCAAGAGCGAAGCGAGCTAGATCCTCTTGTGGGAGGTAGACTCGGCCCAAGTCGTAGTCCTCTCGAACGTCCCGAAGGATGTTGGTGAGCTGCAACGCAACACCCAGGTCGTCCGCATGGTCAAGGGCCGCGACATCGCTGAAACCAAAGATACGTGTGCACATCCGCCCCACCGCCGACGCCACATGACGGCAGTAGACTTCGAGATCCGACCATCGCTGGTAGTGAGAGTTGTCGATGTCCATCTCGACGCCGGTAACAAGCGCCTGCATCTCTTCCATCGGGATCTCGTACCGTCGAACAACCTCACACAGGACCGACATTACAGGATCGGTCGGGTTCCCCGCGTAGCAGGCCTCGATGCGTGATTTCTGCTCTGCTGCCGCGACCCGGCAGGCAGCGCGTCGCGCTTCCCCTCCGCCGTTGAGCCCTTGATTATTGAGGTCGACGCTATCGTCCACCTCTCTGGAGAAGCTGTACAGCGCGTAGATCGCCAGCCGTTGCTCGCGAGGCAGGGTGACGAATCCCCAGTAAAAATTCCCCGCTTCACGCTTGGTGACGTCGAGACAGTAGCGCTCGTCGGCTGAAAGGCGGAAGCGCACACCGGCCGAGGGATGCGGCAACCCAACCCGACCGGCGCTAGGTTTCATCCCGGTTCGAAACTGCGGAGGCCGGCGGGGGCTAGAGGACGTGTTGGGGCTCGGCACGGTCTATTCTCGCCCTGGTCTCCGCGAAGGCCTGCGGCAGCAACCTCACCTTGGCCAGTGCCGAGACTTGTGGTCGCTCCAAGTCAGTTCGATAATCGATGTTTCTGACGCTTCTGATGATCTCCAGGCCGCCAAGGCGGTACAGGGCGAGCTGAGCTCTCAGCGGCATCGGCGCGAGGGCTTCGAGCTGACGGCCCGATTGAAGGAGGTCTTCCGCACGATCGGATAACATACGGATTGCTGCTTGCAGGCCCTGAGACCGGATGGCGGCCTGAGGCACGTAGGTGCGGCCCTTCTGCCGGTCGCGGAGGACATCTTGGGCGAAGTTGGCCATCTGAAGCCCGTTGCAGACGTCGTCGGAAAGGCGTCTTGCGGTGTTATCGTCGATCTCAAAGACCGATAGAACCATCCGGCCCACGGGGGCAGCCGAAAGCATGCAATAGCCCCAAAGATCTTCCCAGGATTCGTAAGCTCTTACAGTCTGATCTTGGATGTTTGCCTGGATAAGGTTGAGAAATGGTCGAGCTTGGAGATCGAACACATTGATGGTTTGGCCGAGAGCGATGAGCACGGGGTGAACGGCCAGGTCACCGTCGACAAAGGCCTGCTCGACCTGCGTACGCCAGGCATCGAGGCGAATCAGCGCTTGATCACCGGCTCCGGATAGTGCCGTCTCATCACCGAGGTCATCGGTGGTACGGCAAAAGGCGTAGATTCGTGCCAGGTGTCGACGCAGCGAGCGACTCAACAGCGGGGATATGACGGAGAAGTTCTCATAGTGACGTCGGGTTAAGTAGCGGCAGTACGCATCCGCCGAGCGCAGCTCGGTAAGCTCGGTCACCGACCTACTGCCTGAAGTGTTACCTGGCGCTCCCGTGGTGCATCCAGCTCGATCAGAAAAACCCGTTGCCAGTCCCCCAGCCGTAGCGCGCCGTCGATGATGGCCAGGCTCTCACTCGAAGAGAGGAGCAGGTGCTGACAGTGCGACCGTCCGTTTTGGGGCTCTTCTGGTGGCACCGTTTCACGCTTGGACAGATTGTCGTGACGGTAGTTGCCGTGCGGCGCCAGACGGTCCAGCAGGGTCCGGAAGTCTTCCAGGAGCAGAGGCTCGTTCTCGTTGATCCGGATGGCCGCGGTGGTATGAGGCGAGGCGACATGGATAATCCCATTTCGGACGCCACAGACGCGGGCGAAATCGACGACATCCTCGGTAATGTCCAGGAACTCTCCGCGGCCGCGAGTTTTATAGCGGCGAACGATGCCGGCCTGTCCGTCCACCGAAGACCCCTCGAGAATGAGGCGATTGGTACCTCGCAACGCCGTGAGATTCCGGACTCCCACCACGAACATCGTCGTGCGTAAGACCTCGACCAGCTCCATGGCAAGCTCACGGGCGGCTTCTGGACTGTGTGCCGCCGCGCGAAGAAACGGGCCGGCCAGACCGACTATATCCGCGCCCAGTGCAACAGCCTTGGCCACATCCATTCCCGAACGCACGCCACCGCTGGCGATGATGACGGCTTGCGGCGCTGCCTGGCGTGCCGCAACAAGCACCTCGGCGGTGGGGATACCCCAGTCCGCAAAAGCCGCCGCGACTCGAGCTCGCACCGGGCTGTTCATTCGGTGGCGTTCAACCTCACTCCAGGAGGTGCCGCCGGCACCCGCGACGTCAATGGCGACAACACCCGCATCGACCAGCCGGGAGACCAAGTCCGGCGCGATTCCCCAACCGATCTCTTTCACGACCACCGGTGTGTCCAGAGCCTTGACGAGCGCCTCGATGCGCTCCAGGAGACCGCCGAACTCCGTGTCTCCCTCAGGTTGCAGCGCCTCTTGCAGGGGATTGAGGTGCAGCACCAAGGCGTCGGCCTGCAGCAGATCGATCAGCCGCCGGCAGTCATCCGTCGTCACTCCCTTGTTCAGCTGCACCGCTCCGAGGTTGGCAAGGATCGGAACGTCCGGAGCATACCGTCGCATATCGAAGCTGGGCAAGGCTGTTGGATGCTCCAATAGTACGCGGGCCGAGCCCAATCCCAGTGCGAGCCCGAACGCCTGAGCTGTCTCGGCCAGCGTGCGGTTGATCGCTTCCGCCTCGGGAACGCCGCCCGTCATGCAAGAGATCAGGATGGGCACGTCCAGAGAACGTCCAAAGAAAGAGGTGGCCATCTCGACGTCTGCCAGATCAATCTCCGGCAGAGCGCAGTGTAAGAAGCGGTAGCGTTCGAAGCCGCTAGGCACCCCTTTCGAGGAGACATCCTCCTCGACGTTTATCCGGATGTGATCAGCTTTGCGGCTGACAGTGGCTCCGGATCCCGTGTCGACAGAAGGCGATGCCCCCACGTTCCCCTCCGCCTCTCGAACTGAGCGGCTGTCTCGGTGATGGTTCGCCTACCGCGGCTAGATGGCCCCTAACCGCTGCCGGGACGCGCTCCGCCGGCGTCCGCTCCTCCCCACACCCCAGATGTCTCGGACATCGAAGACAAACAGGTCGCTCCCTATAATCTAACTATACGCACCATTGGTTGCCTCAACAGAGGTGCGATTCCCGCTTGTGTGGGTGCCCTATGCCAATCACATTGCGTCAGAATCTGAAGGTCAGTCGCTACGTGCTCACCCAGCGGCTTCGGGGTCGTGAGAAGTATCCCCTCGTTTTGCAGCTCGAGCCGCTGTACCAGTGCAACCTGGCCTGCGCCGGCTGCGGAAAGATTCAGCACTCAAATGACATTCTGGCACGCCGGCTGAGCGTGGAGGAGTGTGTGGCTGCGGTGGATGAATGCGGCGCGCCCATCGTTTCCATCGCCGGTGGTGAACCCCTGATCCACAAGGAGATCGATCGGATCGTGGAAGCGTTGGTTGAGCGCAAGCGCTTCGTGTACCTATGCACGAACGCGATCCTCATGGGCAAGAAGCTTGACCTGTTCAAGCCGTCTCCCTACTTTTCCTGGTCGGTGCACATAGATGGCCTGCGGGAGCGCCACGACGAGTCGGTTTGCCGGCAGGGCGTGTTCGATAAGGCGGTAGCGGCCATCCAGGAGGCGAAGGGACGCGGCTTCAGGGTGACCACCAACACCACCTTTTTTGCACAGGACGATGCACACACCATACGTGATGTGCTCGACTATCTCAATGACGACCTGAAGGTCGACGCCATGCAGATCTCCCCCGGGTATGCCTATGAAAAGGCGCCCGACCAGGAACATTTTCTCGGAGTCGAGATCACCCGTGCGATTTTCAAGGAGGCGTTTGCCGGCGGCAAGCGACGGAAGTGGCGGCTCAACCACTCGCCGCTGTTTCTCGACTTTCTAGAAGGGAAGGTCGATTTCAAGTGCACCGCCTGGGGAATCCCGAGCTATTCGGTCTTGGGCTGGCAGCGGCCCTGCTACCTGATGGCCGACGGATACGCTTCGTCCTACCGCGAGCTTGTCGAAACCACCGACTGGGACCGCTATGGACGGGGGAGCGATCCTCGTTGTGAAAATTGCATGGCCCACTGTGGCTACGAGCCCACCGCGGTGAACGCGACGATGAAGTCGCCGGTGGAGTCACTGCGGGCTACTGCCGATGTCTTGCGAGGTGCGGTCGAGGTCGGTTGGGGACGAGGCTAGACCCGCCCACGGCAGATTCAGCAACCGCAGACACCGTGTTCTTGACCGGTGGAACGGGGTTCATCGGCAGCCACGTACTCGATGCCTTGGTTGACTCGGGCTTTCGAGTTCGGGCGCTCAGCCGTCGTGAGCAGGCGATTTCGCCTCGGTCGGGCGTCGAGGTCATTCGGGGCGAGTTGAGTCGGTCCGGCGACCTCGTGCCCGCCCTACGCGGCTGTCGGTATCTCGTCCATGTGGCCGCGCTGTACACCTTTGCTCCACGTCAAAGTGGCAGAATCTGGACGACTAACGTCCAGGGGACCAGGTCGATTCTGGAGGCTGCCCGAATCGCAGGATGCGAGAAGGCGGTGGTTACCTCGAGCTCGGCCACGGTCGGCCCCGGAAAAGATGGCCGGCCCGCGACCGAGGAGTCATGGGTGAAAGCCGCCGGCCGCCGCGGCACGCTTCGCTATCACGTCTCGAAGGTGCTGCAGGAGCGCGCGGCCTTGGCCGCTCGGATTCCTACAGTCCTGGTTCTGCCGTCGGCACCCGTCGGGCCTCGTGACTGGAAGCCGACCCCCACAGGCAAGATGATCCTCGACTTCATGAAGGGTCGCATTTTCGCCTCATTCGCCGGGGGCCTCAACCTTGTCCCGGTCGAGGATGTCGCCCGAGGGCATGTGCTGGCGCTGCAGCACGGAGCCGATAGAGAGCGCTATCTCCTGGGCGGTGAGAATTTCAAGCTCGCACATCTGTGGCGTGTGCTGGCCCGCATCTGCGGTCGGCGGCCACCTGCATTTGAACTTCCGTACCCGATCGCGCGCGCCCTTGCCGTGCTTGATGAGGTCCGCTGCCGGCTGATAGGAGATGCTGACCCGCTGATCCCTTTGGAAGGTGTGCAGATGGCCCGGCATGACATGTTCATCTCCTCGGACAAGGCGAAGCGGGAACTCTCCTACGTGCCTGGACCGGTCGAGGACGCGCTAAGACGAGAGGTTTCCTGGTACCACGAGAACGGCTACGCGTGAGACGGCGAGGCGTGGCAGAATCATACCCTTAGGCAGTGTCAGCATCGAGAACAGCCGTAACGACGGTCGGGCGGCTGCCGTACTCGGGGCGACGTGGCTCGAAGCCTTGGCTGCGGCCCGAATCCTGGGACGGAACCGGGTGGTGCGGGTTGGAGTGGGGCTCAACCGCTGGAGTCCTGACGGTGTACAGTACCCGGTCGTGGTCTGCGGGCTCGCGGGATCGCTGCTGGCGCGGGTACTTCCGGGGACAGTGCTGGTGCCCACGGTGGTGGGTCTTGAAGATGGACGGCGCCTTCCTCTCGACCAAGGGATGAGTGAGGCGCTGTCGGATGCCGCCGAGGGGCTGGGATACAGAGTCGAGCGTGGAGACATGCTGACCTCCCGGTGCATCGTTACCGGAGAGGCTCGAGTTCGGTGGGCGGCTGAGGGCTTTGCCGGAGCAGACATGGAGACGGGCATTCTGGCGGCACACGGCCTTCGCGTAGCCACGATTCGAGTGGTTCTAGATACCCCTACGCATCCCATATCTGACCTATGGACGGGCCCGCGGGCGGCTCTCAGTCCTGGTCTTCTGCGTGAGCTCATCTGGATGGCCCGGTATGCGCCGGCATTTGCCCTCCGATCCGCCGGCGTCGTTCGTGTCGCCGGTCTCTAGTGCGACGGGAACGCGGCGATATGTTTGCACCGTTCGAGGGAGGCAACTGCAAAGAGCCACGGAACCAATGTCGCTCGTCCACGCGTGCCTCCGGGAATGACCGGAATCGCCGTGAGACCGGACTCGCGTGAAGAAGCTGGTCGTCGCGTTGCACGATGTGGCGCCTCCCTTCGAACTGGAGATCAGAGCCCAGCTCACAGCGCTGGCACAGGTCGGCGTTCGCAGGGTGGCGCTCAAGGTCGTTCCCGACTGGCACGGAGCATGTCCACTCGACAAGAGTCCTTCCTTGGTCGCTCTGCTGTGCGAGATGGAAAACCAGGGCTGTGAAATCGTGTTGCACGGATACCGGCATCTATGCGGCGGGCGCCTCGGTGGTGAACCCCTGCAGCGCTTACGCGGTTCTCTGTTCGCGGCGCAAGCAGCCGAATTCCTTTCACTCACAGAAGAGCAGGCCGACGTAGCGATCATGGCGGGGCTGGAGATGCTGGAGCGATGCGGCTTGTCGAGGCCCCGGACCTTCTGCCCGCCGGCATGGCTCATGGCAAAGTCGTTGGAAAGTGTGGTGCGGCACCATGAATTCGACCGGCTGGTACGCATGATGTCGGTCAATGACCTGCGAGATGAAAGGGTAATTCTGCTTCCAGCCTTTGGTTACATGGGCGCCGGGAGCCTTCACGAGGCCGGGGTCGAGCTCTTGAATGAAGTTCTGAGACCATGGGTTTCCAGAGCGAGCAGGGCCAAGGTCTTTCTGCATCCGGACCCCTCGGGCAGACAGAGTTGGCGAAGAGTGGTGGAAGAGATTGGGCAGCATCTGGCAGGGGGAGGATGGCGTCCCAGCCTCTTTGCGGAGCTTTGATACCCAGCTTCTTGGGCGGAGGAGGTCGAGTTTGACAACAGCGCATCTCGGTTATTTCGACCGCTGAGCAGCGAGGAGTCCTTCGCGCCGCCGACTGTATCGGTCGTCATTCCGGCCCGCAATGAACGCCACCTGGTCCCTGGGGCCCTTCGTTCTGTGATTATGCAGCACTATCCGACACATCTGCTCCAGTGCGTGGTGGTCGACAACGGCTCTGTTGACGGAACTGCCGATGCGGCATCCCACTTCGTCCGCAAGCACCCGGACCTCAACGTTCAGCTGGTTTATGAGGCCACGCCAGGAGTGGGACGGGCAAAGAACACGGGGGCGGCACTCGCCTCAGGTGACATCCTCATTTTCATGGATGCGGACTCGTGTATGGCCTGCAATCTCGTCTGTGAGGTGGTGAAGCAGGCTGCTGCAGGATGGCCCGCCGGTAGCATCAGGGTGACAGCCGACGGAGGCGATGTCCTCGACTGGGCGTTCTTCAGCCTCATGGAATTCGGCAAGGTTGCGTTCGGTGTGCGCGGTCAGATGATGTACTGCCGCCGAGAGCTGTTCAATCAGGTGGGTGGATTCAATCCAAACATGTACCTAGCCGAGGATCTGGACTTCCTTCGCCGGACGACCGCCGTTTTGGGCGGAGGACGTGGCCGCCTCTCTCACGTTCGTACCGGCTCCATCGCCACCTCTCCTCGGCGCCTGCATGGTGGCCGCTTCAGGAGCGGCCTGCTGCGAATGTTCGAGAGGTGGTTCTTGGCGTTCTTGGGCTTCGGACGCCACCGACCCTATTGACAAACGGACCGGCTCAGGTCGCCCCGTTGTGGCTCCAGGCACGGTTGAGTCCCTTGCGGCTTTGCCGGATCACTTCCTCCAGATCGCCTTCCCAGAGAGAGTCGGGCACCTCACCTGAGAAGATCTCTACTGAAATGGCGCCGCGAAAGCCACTCTCCCGGATTGCTCTCAGCAGCGTCGGCAGCGGAATGACTCCGTCGCCTGGGATCAGCCTGTCCTGCGTCGAACGAGGCGTTCGCCAATCGCTCACCTGTACGACGAACGTACGACCACCGCATTCCCGGATGGTCTCGTCGATGCCGGCATTTTGCCAGACGTTCCAGAGATCGAGGCAGATTCCGAAATTGGAGCGGTCGACTGCCTGTGCCAGCTCCAGTGCCTGGGTTAACGTCCACACGGCGGACTCGACATTCATAATGCTGGGGTTCAGGGGTTCAAAGGCTATACGCGCTCCATACTCGGACGCCCTATCCGCCAGGCGCCGGTACTGGTCGACGGCCACGTCCAGGACGTGCTGGATGTTGCCGTTCGGAGGGTTGCCTGAGTTGGTAACGAAGGCGAGGCCGGACGCGAACTCGCCGAACCCGCGGATCGTCTCGAGGAATCGAGACATCCTTTGATCCACATCCTTAGGTTCCGGCTGCGATTGGCTGGGAAAGAGGGTCCGTACCTCCGGTTGAGCCGAGCTGATCAGCAGGCCAGATTCCACAATCTGCTGGAGCTGCTCCGGGTAGCTTCCGTGCCGCAGCTTGAACTCACAAACCTCCATGGCCTGTACGCCCAAGGAGGCGTAGTGGTCTACATCCTGCCTGAACGGCCACGGCCAGGTCGTGAACTCACTGACGCCGAAGCTGAACCCCTCCGGCCACAATTGACCGTCGTCACGCGACATAGCCGTGACGCTCGCAACATGTGTACCGTCCTCCGGCTTGTCGAACGTAGCGCGGCCCGACAACATGCAGGCTGTGAAGGAGACGTCGAGGCTCGATTGGTTCTTCATTCTGGATTCCGAGGAGAGAGCGGATGGAGCTACAGGCATGACTCGTAGCCCCGACAGCGCTGTCGAAGCGCTCAACGTACGTGTCTACACCGTCCCTACCGACTCGCCCGAGTCCGATGGCACCTATGCATGGACGTCGACCACCATGGTGCTGGTTGAGGCGCACGCCGGTGGCAAGGTGGGAATCGGGTACACGTACGCCGACAACTCTACGGCGGTGCTGGTCAGAGAGGTCCTGGCAAAGGAGGTCGTCGGTGTCGACGCGATGGACGTTCAGAGGGCCTGGGAAGAGATGGTACACGCGATCCGAAACCTGGGTCGCCCCGGCATCAGCTCGATGGCCATCGCCGCCGTCGATGTCGCGCTCTGGGACCTGAAGGCCAAGCTTCTCGACCTCTCCCTGGTCGATCTGCTTGGAGCCACGCGGGACTCGGTCCCCGTTTACGGAAGCGGCGGCTTCACCTCCTACTCCATCGAGCACCTTCAGCAACAGCTGAGCGGTTGGGTGGAGGCAGGGATTCCAAGAGTAAAGATGAAGATCGGAACGCACCCCGACAAGGATCTCGAGCGGGTAAAGGCCGCTCGTGCAGCAATAGGCCCAGAGGCGGATCTCTACGTTGACTCCAACGGGGCCTATGGACGGAAGTTCGCACTTGCTCAGGCAGGAGTCTTCCGGTCGGACTGCGGGGTCATGTGGTTCGAAGAGCCGGTGTCATCGGACGATCTCGAGGGACTGCGGCTCATCCGAGACAGGGCTCCGTACGGGATGAACATCGCTGCCGGTGAGTACGGGTACGACCTGTGGTATTTCCGCCGCATGCTGGAAGCAGGAGCCGTCGACGTGCTTCAGGCAGACGCGAGCCGCTGCGCCGGAATCACGGGATTCATCCGCGCCGCTGCCCTCACCGAATCGCGAAGCATGCACCTCTCTGCACACTGCGCTCCCTCGCTGCACGTCGCGGCCTGCTGCTCCATCGCCAAACTCTGGCCGATTGAGTACTTCCACGATCATGTACGGATCGAGCACATGTTCTTCGAGGGCGCGCTCACGCCGAAGGGTGGCTCGCTCTATCCGGATCGGTCTCGTCCGGGCCTGGGACTCGAGCTGAAGGCCGCCGATGCCGAGAGATACCGAGTGACGTAGGAGATCCATGGTTACTCGAGGGAGGCTCTTGGGTTCCCCGTCGCTAATCAAACGGATGCTGGAGTCGTGACCGGAGTTGGAGGAGACCATCACGGGGCCGAGCGTATCGACCGAGTTCGTACGGCGATTAGACGAGAAGGCCTCGACGGCATCATCTGTCAGCTGCCATCGAATGTCCTGATGCTGTCGGGCTACTGGCCCGTCGTCGGAACCGCCTTCGCGGTAGCTACCGCCGACGGACAGGTGGCGGTACTGGCCCCCGAAGATGAGCGCGACTTGGCGGATGCCGGCTGGGCAGCAGCAGTCGAGACCTACTCTCCGCTGTCAATGAATGATCTCGCAGGGCCGGCCGAACATGTTCGCAAGCCGCTTTCTGACCTACTGGAACGTTTGAGACTCACGGGCGGGACAGTCGGCTTCGAGGACACAACCCTATTTGAGGAAGCGACCTACGCTGCCTCCTTCGTTTACGGCCAGATGTTGTTACCCACACTTCAGGCCGCTGCGAGTGGACGACTCGTCCCTATGGCGGCCGTCATGACCAGCTTGAGATCCAGACTGACCAGGTATGAAGTGTCCAAGGTCGGCGACGCTTGCAAGGTTGCCGGCATTGCTTTCCGAAATGCCTCACGAGCTATCTGCCCCGGTCTGCGAGAGCCGGAAGTCGCTGACGCTTTTCAGAGCCGAATGGTGGTCGACGGCCTGGCCTCAGAGGATGTGCGCCGCGCCGGATCGTTCACCTTCTGCATGTCCGGACCCAACGCTGCCCTTGCGGGAGGCGCCTATGCCCGAACCCGCAATCGTAAACTCGAGCGCGAAGATCTCGTCCTGGTTCACTGCAACTCGTACCTCGACGGCTACTGGACGGACATCACACGCACCTACTATCTCGGGCGGCCCGACGAACGGACCCGAAGTGTGTATGACGCGATTCTGGAAGCGCGGTCTGCCGCCCTCGAGGTGATAGCTCCGGGAGCCA
>Ga0070739_10003425_pt1 | contig 19765 bp, 18 predicted proteins | sample Coa_R1_7_FD_66445 | JGI IMG/M metagenome (GOLD analysis project Ga0070739, IMG submission 66445) | Surface soil microbial communities from Centralia Pennsylvania, which are recovering from an underground coalmine fire - Coalmine... | ecosystem: Environmental > Terrestrial > Soil > Unclassified ... | reverse complement strand
CTCGCTCGCGGTCACGACCGCGTCGAGCTCCTCCACCGTGGCGTGACCCGCGTGCGTCTCGAGGATCGCGATCTCGGCGTCGCGCGCCGGGTAGCCGAGACGGATCCGCATCAGGAACCGGTCGAGCTGGGCCTCGGGCAGGGGATAGGTGCCCTCGAGCTCGATCGGGTTCTGGGTCGCGATGACGATGAACGGGCGCGGGAGCGCGTACGTCTGCCCGTCGACCGTCGCCTGGCGCTCCTCCATCGCCTCGAGCAGCGCGGACTGCGTCTTCGGCGACGCGCGGTTGATCTCGTCGGCGAGGACGACGTGCGCGAACACGCCGCCGGGACGGAACTCGAACTCGCTCGTCGCCCGGTTCCACACGGACACCCCGACGACGTCCGACGGGAGCAGATCGGGCGTGAACTGGATCCGGTGCCACGTCCCGCCGATCGAGCGGGCGAGGGCCTTGGCCAGCGACGTCTTGCCGACGCCGGGCACGTCCTCGATGAGCAGGTGCCCCTCCGCGAACAGGCACGTGAGCGCGACGCGGATCTCGTCGGTCTTGCCCTGGATCACGCGCTCGACGTTGTCGAGCAACGTGTGGAACAGCGGCTCGAAGCCGGCGGCGCCACGGTCGGGGAGAGGCTGGGCCACGGCGTCACATCCTCGCTTCCGGGGCGCTCCGACGCACCCGACGCAGTCGGGGCGGTGCGCCGGTGCGGGCTTGCGAGTGTAGGCGTGAGCTGCGAGATGCGAGAAGGCGTGCCGGCGGTGCTCCGGTACCGTGCGCGGCGTGAACGCGCGAGCCGTCTTGCCGAGTACCGCGCGCGCGGTCGCGCGGCGGCCCGACCTGTGGCCGGTCGCGGTCACCCAGGCGGCGCGCCTCGCGCGTCCGCGATGGTGGGCTCATCCGCCGTTCCTCCCGCTGCCCGACCCCGAGTACGTCCGGTTCCGTCTCGAGACGCAGTACGGCGCGGCGGCCGCCGGGGATGGCTTCGCGCCGCGCGACGTCGTCGCGTACCTCGAGTGGTGTCGCGACGTGGCGAGGCTCTCGCGGGTCCGCGACGGGCGCCGGTAGACTGCCGCCCCGACGGCACGACCGAGGGAGGTCTCGAAGCCTTGGGGAGAGCGCTCCTGCTCAACGCCAGCTTCGAGCCGTTGTGCGTCGTGTCCGTCCGGCGCGCGGTCGTCCTCGTCCTCAAGGACAAGGCGGAGATCGTCTCGCGCCGCTCGGGTGAGCTGCACTCGGAACGGGCCTGCCTGCCGATCCCGTCGGTGATCCGGCTCGTCCACTACGTGCGCGTGCCGTTCCGCTCACGCGTGCCGCTCTCCCGCCGGGCCGTCTTCGCGCGCGACGGGCACCGGTGCCAGTACTGCAACCGGCCCGCCGAGAACATCGACCACGTCGTGCCTCGCTCACGCGGCGGGCCCCACACGTGGGAGAACGTCGTGGCGTCGTGCCGGGCGTGCAACGCCCGCAAGGAGGACCGGCTCCTCTCGGAGACGACGCTTGCCCTGCGGCGGCCGCCGGTCGCGCCGCACGCCACGCTGTGGCTCGTCGCCACGGCCGGGTCGATCGACCCGAGCTGGGAGCCGTACCTCCCCGACGGCGACGCCGTCCCCGCGTAGCCCGCACCGCGCGCCGCTGATTCCGCGCCGCGGGCGCCGCCGCGCCCGCGCGCGCCCTGACGCGCGCAAGAAGTGGTGCGTGGTGTGGCTGTTGTGGTTGACGAGTGGCGCGAGGTGGCGTAGGGTGGCGCGCAGTGGTGTGAAGGGGAGACGTCAGCCCGGGTCGGGGAGCGCAGGCGCCCCGTCCCGGCACACGCCGGCGTCGGGTGGAGCCGGCAGCCAGCAGCGAGGGGTCCGGGATGTTCCTCGGGGAGTTCCAGCACTCCCTGGACGCGAAGGGGCGGGTGATCCTGCCCGTGGAGTTCCGGGACGAGCTCGCCGAGGGCGCCGTCATCACCCGGGGTCTCGACGGGTGCCTCAGCGTCTTCCCACGCGAGGAGTTCGAGGCGATGGCGGAGAGCGTGCGCGAGAAGTCGAGACGGGGTGACCGCGAGCGGCGCGCCGCCCGCACGTTCTTCGCGAGCGCCAAGCCCGTCCAGCCCGACAAGCAGGGGCGGGTGGCCATCCCGCAGAACCTGCGCGAGTTCGCGGGCCTCGAGCGGGACGTGATGATCGTCGGCGTCGACGTGCGCGTCGAGCTGTGGGACGCGCAGCGCTGGCGCGACCAGGACGTCGCCGGCCAGCGCGATCTCGCGGACGCCGAGGGCCTGGCCGACTTCTTCTGACGAGCAGCAACCGCGGAGCACGCAACACGGCGACACCGCAACACGGCGACACCGCAACACCGCAACACGGCGACACCGCTACACGGCGAGACAGCGAGACAGCGAGACCTTGACAGGTGCGATCCGGACCGGACCCACCACGAGCCCCCCGGCCGGCGCGGTTGAAGGCCCCTACTCCGCCCGCTTTTGACCGAGTCGCTTCGGGGAGACAACCGGACGGCACTCGTTCGGCCGGGGGGCTCGTGGTGGGTCGGGGTTCGGTCCCGGCGCAGGAACGTGCCCCGGGCCGAGCACGAGGGAGGAGCGGGCGTGGCATTCGTGCACGTCCCGGTGATGGGCCGGGAGGTCGTCGAGCTGCTCGCACCGGTTCCCGGCGGCGTGGTCGTCGACGCGACGGCCGGCGGAGGGGGACACGCCCGGCTCGTGCTCGATGCCCGGCCCGACGTCGAGCTGCTCGGGATCGACCGTGACGCGACCGCGGTGGCGGCCGCGCGCGCGGCGCTCGAGCCGTTCGGGGCCCGGGCTCGGATCGTGCAGGGGAGCTTCGCTGATCTCGGCGAGATCGCAGCAGCACACGGAATCAACGAGGGGACGGTCGTGGGGATCATGTTCGACCTGGGCGTGAGCAGCCCACAGCTCGACCGCGCCGAGCGCGGCTTCTCGTATTGGGCCGATGCGCCGCTCGACATGCGGATGGACGCGGCCCAGGAGCTGACCGCGGCCCACGTCGTCAACGAGTACGACGAGGAGACCCTCGCCGACGTCATCGCGCGCAACGGCGAGGAGCGCTTCGCGCGGCGAATCGCCCGGCGAATCGTCGCGAGCAGGCCGCTCCTCACGACCGGCGACCTCGTCGACGCGATCAAGGACGGGATCCCCGCGGCGGCCCGTCGCCGCGGCGGCCACCCCGCCCGGCGGACCTTCCAGGCGATCCGCATGGAGGTCAACCGCGAGCTGCCGAACCTCGCCGACGGTCTCGACGAGTCCGTCCATCTCCTCGGCCCGCGGGGCCGCGTCCTCGTCCTCGCCTACCACTCGCTCGAGGACCGGATGGTGAAGGAGCACTTCGGCCGGCTCAGCGGCCGCGTTCCGGCGTCGGGAAGCCGCCCGAGCCGCGGCGGTCCGGCGCCCGGCCCCGTCGCGAAGCCCGGGTTCCGGCTCGTCACGCGCAAGCCGCTGCGACCGAGCGACGCCGAGATCGCGGCGAACCCGCGTGCCGCGAGCGCGCGGCTGCGCGCGCTGGAGAAGGTCGAGACGGGCGGCACCGACGCGGACCGCGAGTCGACGTGACGCCTCCCGTCGGACCCGAGCCCGCGGCCGCGCGCGCTCGCACCCGCCCGGCGCCGCGGGAGCGGCCGGAGCCGGCGCGCCACCTGCGCGTCGTCGACGAGCGGGCCGCCAAGCGCGAGCGCCAGGTGCGTCGCGGGATCGTGCTGTTCGGCCTCGTCTCGGTCGTGTCCGTGTTCGTCGTCGTCGTGCTGCACGTGATGGTGGCCCAGGGGCAGCTCCAGCTGGACCGCCTCAACCGGGAGACGACCGGCGCGCAGCAGCAGTACGAGCGCCTCCGTCTCGAGGTCGCGCAGCTCTCCGCGCCGAGTCGCATCGCGACTCGCGCGCAACAGCTCGGGATGGTCCCCGGTGGACCGTCGACGTTCGTGACCGTGCCCGACGCGTCCGGCCCGGCCGCCCAGTCAACGCCGTCCAGCTCGACCGAGGACTACCAGAAGGTGAAGCCCCACCTTGAGACACGGCCATGACCAACGACCACCGGCAACGAGGGGCCGCCCGGCCGCGCCGGCGAAGGCTCGGCGCGGGAACCCACCCGGCGTCGCGTCCGCTGCTGCCCGGCCCGCCGGCCGACCTCGCCGCGCTGCTGCGCCGCGCGTAGCCGCGCGCGACGCGGCCCGGCCGGCGACGGTTCGCGTCCGACGCGCGCCGAAGCGCATCCGTCACGTCCGCCGCGCGTCGCCGAAGCGGCGGCTCGTCGGACTGCTCGTCGTGTTCGCGGTCGTCTTCCTGGTGATCGGCGGGCGGCTCGTCGACCTCCAGGCGCTCGACGCGAAGCACTACGCGCGCCTCGGTCTCGACCAGCGCGTGCACACCCTGAAGCTCGCAGCCGAGCGGGGCGCGATCTTCGATCGCAACGGCAACGACCTCGCGATCTCCGTCCCCCAGGAGACGATCTGGGCCGACCCGCGCGTGATCAGCGACCCCGACGGGTACGCGCGCACGCTCGGGCCGATCCTCGGCATGACGCAGTCGCAGCAGCAGGACCTGCGCAGCCGTCTCGCCCAGCCCGGCGTCGCGTTCGCGTACGTCGCGCGCCAGGTGTCGCCGGACGTCGCCAAGCGCGTGACCGCGCTCGACCTGCCCGGCATCGGGACGAGCCCGGAGTCGAAGCGCTTCTACCCGGCCGGGTCCGTCGCCGCGTCCGTGCTCGGCTACGTCGGCATCGACGACCAGGGTCTGGGCGGTCTCGAGGCGGGCTACGACTCGCTCCTCGCCGGGCACTCGGGCGAGGTGGTGATCGAGCAGGACCCGCGCGGCCGCGAGATCCCGAGCTCGCAGCGGCGCTTTCGTCCCGCCGTCAGCGGCGACGACCTCGTCCTCACGCTCGACCAGTCGCTGCAGTACCAGACCGAGCAGGTGCTGATGAAGCAGGCGACGCTCGCGACCGCGAAGGGCGCGACCGCGATCGTCGCCGACGTGCACACCGGTGACATCCTCGCGATGGCGACCGTCGACGGCCCGACCGCGACGACACCCGCGCACGTCGCGACGGACGAGGAGCGCAACCGCGCGCTGACGGACGTCTACGAGCCGGGGTCGACGAACAAGGTGATCACGATGGCCGGCGCGCTCGAGGACGGCGCCGTCGCGCCGGACGCGACGCTCACGGTTCCCGGCGCGCTGTACGTCGGCAAGACGAAGTACACCGACGACGAGGCACACGGCACGGAGCAGATGACGCTCGACGACATCATGCGGCAGTCGTCGAACATCGGGACGATCATGATCGCGAAGAAGCTCGGCGCGACGCGCTTCGACCACTACCTCCGCGCGTTCGGCTTCGGGTCCAAGACCGCGATCAGGTTCCCGGGCCAGGCATCGGGCCTGCTGCTCCCGCTCGCCGACTACAACGCGACGAGCATGGGCAGCATGCCGATCGGCCAGGGGATCGCGGTGACGTCGATGCAGATGCTCGACGCGTACCTGACGATCGCCAACGGGGGCGTGTCCGTCGCACCGCGACTCGTCGCCGCGACGGTCGACCCGAGCGGCAAGCGTCACGATCTGCCCGTCGCGCGCGGGCACCGTGTCGTGTCCGCGCAGACGGCGTCGGTCGTGACGAACATGCTCGAGGCGGTCGTCCAGGACGGCACCGGGACCGGTGCCGCGATCCCGGGCTACACCATCGCCGGGAAGACGGGGACCGCGCGCAAGCCGCCGTACACGACGGGACAGCACGTGGCGTCGTTCGTCGGCTTCGCGCCGGCCGACAACCCGCAGCTCGCGGTGATCGTCGTGATCGACGAGCCGCAGAACCTGTACTACGGCGGGCAGATCGCGGCGCCCGGGTTCGCCGAGATCATGCACGACGCGCTGCGTCTCCTCGGCGTGCCGCCCGCCGGCGGCGCGGCGCCGCCGCCCGTCGGCGTCCCGCAGGTCCCGGCGACGACCGCGACGACGACCGTCACGACGACGGTCACCACGGCGGTCACGACGGCCCCTGCGGCCCAGCACGCGAGCACGCCGGTCACGACCGCGCCCGCCTCGACCGGGGCGCGCGGTGCAGCCGCCGGTACCCTGACCGGCGTCGCACCGCCGAAGGGATAGGTCCCGTCGTGCGCCTGCACGAGCTCCTCGCCGACGTCGACGTGGTCGAGCGCGCCGGAGACCCGGACACGGAGGTCACCTCGGTCGTCCACGACAGCACCCGCGTCACGCGCGGGTCGTGCTTCTGTTGCATCCGCGGCGCGCGGGCCGACGGACACGACTACGCGCCCGACGCCGTCGTGCGCGGCGCGACCGCGTTGCTGGTCGAGCGCCTGCTCCCCCTCGACGTGAGCCAGGCCCGCGTCGCGAACGTCCGGCGCGCTCTCGGGCCGGTGTCGGCGACGTTCTTCGGTCACCCGTCCGACGCGATGCGGTGCCTCGGCGTGACGGGTACGAACGGCAAGACCACCACGACGATGCTGCTGGACGCGATCGCGGTCGCGGCGGGGGAGCGGACCGGCATCGTCGGGACGGTCGGTGCGCGCATCGCGGGGAGGGCCGTGGCGCTCGAGCGGACGACGCCCGAGGCCTCCGAGCTCCAGCAGCTGTTCGCCCGCATGCGCGACGACGGGGTCACGACCGTCTCGATGGAGGTGTCGTCGCACGCGCTGGCCCAACACCGTGTCGACGGCACTCGCTTCGCGGCTGCGTGCTTCACGAACCTGTCGACGGAGCACCTCGACTTCCACCGCTCGCTGGACGCGTACTTCGAGGCGAAGGCGTTGCTGTTCGAACCGGCGCGCACGCGCGCGGCGGCGGTCAACCTCGACGACCGCTACGGCGTCGAGCTCGCACGGCGTTGCGCGTGCGCGCGCGTCCCGCTGACGACGTTCGCGGTGGACGACGGCGCGGCCGATGTGCAGGCACGCGATCTGCACACCGAGCAGGGTGCGACGAGGTTCACGCTCGTCCACGTGCCGTCCGGCGCGCGTGCGCCCGTCACGCTGTCACTGGCCGGCACGTTCAACGTGTCGAACGCGCTCGCCGCCGGCGCGACCGCGCTCGCGGCGGGCTTCGAGCTCGACGCCGTCGTCACCGGCTTGTCGACACCCGTGACCGTGCCGGGCCGGATGGAACGCGTGGGGCGGGGCGCGCCGTTCACGGTGCTCGTCGACTACGCGCACACGCCGGTCGCGCTGGAGCACGCGCTCGCCGGCGCGCGCGAGCTGTGCACCGACGGCCGCGTGATCGTGGTGTTCGGCTGCGGCGGCGACCGCGACCGCGAGAAGCGCCCGATGATGGGCGAGGCGGCCGCGCAGGGTGCCGACTTCGTCGTCGTCACGTCCGACAACCCACGTTCCGAGGATCCCGCCGCCATCGTGCAGGACGTCCAGGAGGGGCTGCGCCACGGCGCGCCGTACACGATCGAGCTCGACCGGCGCGCGGCGATCCGGCTCGCGCTCGAGCGCGCCCGCCCCGGTGACGTCGTCGTGGTGGCGGGCAAGGGACACGAGACGACCCAGACGATCGGCGACCGCGTGGTGCCCTTCGACGACCGGGTGGTGGCCGCGGAGGAGCTGGAGCGCCTCGGATGGACATGACCGTCGGCGACATCGCGGCGGCCACCCGCGGCCGCATCCTCGACGGCGACCCGGCGTGGACGGCGACGTCGTTCACGTACGACTCCCGGACGCTCGAGCCCGGCGCGTGCTTCTTCGCGCTGCGCGGCAATCGCGACGGTCACGACTTCGTGCACGACGCGTTCGAGCGCGGCGCGCTCGTCGCGGTCGTCGAACGCGACGTGCCGGACGCGCGCCGGCCGGGAGCGCGCGCGCTCGTCCGGGTCGACGACACTTTGCGCGCGCTCGGCGACTGCGGCCGGCTGGCGCGCGATCGCCTCACGGACGCGACGGTCGTCGGCGTGACCGGATCCGCCGGCAAGACGTCCACCAAGGACCTGAGCCGTGCCGCGCTCGCGCGGCGGTTCGAGGTCGCGGCCAGCCCCGGGTCGTTCAACAACGAGTCCGGGCTGCCGCTCACGCTGCTCGGCGCGGACGCGCGCACGGAGGTCGTCGTCGCCGAGATGGGCGCGCGCTTCGCCGGCAACATCCGTGAGCTGTGCGAGATCGCGCGCCCGAGCGTCGGCGTCGTGACACACATCGGGCTCGCCCACGCCGAGCATCTCGGCGGGCGGGCCGGCGTCGCGCGCGTGAAGGGCGAGCTGCTCGCCGCGCTCCCCGCCGACGGGACCGCGGTCGTCAACGCGGACGACGACATGACACCGGTCCTCGTCCGCGGGTGCGCGGCGCACGTCGTGCGGGTCGGCTTCGGCGCGGACCCGGAGGCGGGTGACGTGCGCGTCGGTGCCGTCGAGATCGACGACGAGCTCCGGCCGTCGTTCGCGCTCGACTCGCCCTGGGGTTCCGCTCGCGTGCGGCTCGCGGTGCGGGGCGAGCACCAGGTCGTCAACGCCGGGATGGCCGCGGCCGTCGCGCTCGTGCTCGGTGTGCCGCTCGACGACGTCGTGCTCGGCCTCGGAGAGGCGACCGGGGCGAGCTGGCGCATGGAGCTCGGCCACTCGCCGGCCGGCCTCACCGTGCTGAACGACGCCTACAACGCCAGCCCGACCGCGGTCGCGGCCGCGATGCGGTCGTTCGCGCGGCTGCCCGCCGCCGGACGACGCATCGCCGTGCTCGGCGAGATGCTCGAGCTCGGCGACTGCGCGGCCGCGGAGCACGAGGCGCTCGGTCGGCTCGCGGGCGAGCTCGGGTTCGACGCCGTCGTCGCGGTCGGTGCGGGTGCAGCCGCGCTCGCCACCGGTGCGCGGACCGCGGGCGTGCACGACGTCGTCGAGACGGACGCACCGGCGGACGCGCTCGCCGCCGTCGTCGAGCTCGCCGGCCGCGGCGACGCGGTCCTCGTGAAGGCGAGCCGCGCGGTGGGGCTCGAGGTCGTGGCCGACGCGCTGCTCGCGGGCGCGGCCGACACCCGTGCGGGGTTCCGCCCGTGATCAACCTCCTGATCGCGGCGGGGACGGGCTTCGTCGTCAGCGTCCTCGGCACCCCGTTCCTGATTCGTCTGCTGCGCGCCCGCGGCATCGGCCAGGCGATCCGCGACGACGGCCCGATCGAGCATCCGCACGTCCGCAAGGCGGGCACGCCGACCATGGGCGGTGTCGCGATCGTCGGTGCGGCGACGGCCGGCTATCTGGTCGCGCACCTCCGCTCGCACGCGTTCAAGCACGCGAACAGCGGTCTCGCGCTGATGATGCTCATCCTCGGCATGGCGCTGCTCGGGTTCATCGACGACTACCTCGGTGTGCGCGCCCACCGGAACCTCGGGTTGCGCAAGCGCGGCAAGCTGCTCGGTCAGATCGTCGTCGGCACCGGGTTCGTGATCCTGGCGTTGAACTGGGTGCACGTGTCGACCCAGTTGTCGTTCACGAGACGGATGGCGCTCGACATGGGCCCGTGGGGATGGGGGGTCGTCGCGGTCTTCGTCATCCTCGCGACGAGCAACGGCGTGAACCTCACGGACGGGATGGACGGGCTCGCGGCCGGCGCCTCCGCGCTCGTGTTCTCGGCGTTCGTCGTCATCGCGTTCGTCCAGTTCCGGCACCCGCACCAGTACCACTCGCTCGCCGCGGCGTCGCTCGATCACTGCGTCATCGCGGGGGCGATGATGGGCGCGTGCACGGGGTTCCTCTGGTGGAACGCCGCGCCCGCGCAGATCTTCATGGGCGACACGGGCGCGCTCGCGCTCGGCGGCGCGGTCGCGGGGCTCGCGCTCCTCACGCACACGATCCTGCTGCTGCCGATCCTCGGCGGGCTCTACGTCGTCGAGACGATGAGCCTCATCGCGCAGGTCGTCGCGTTCCGCGGCTTCGGACGGCGCGTGCTGCGGATGTCGCCGATCCACCACCACTTCGAGGTGGGCGGGTGGCCCGAGTTCACCGTCGTCGTGCGGTTCTGGTTGTTCGCGGGCATGTGCGTCGCGCTCGGGCTCGGCCTGTTCTACGCCGACTTCCTCCGCATCCCGGGAGTCATCGAGTGATCCTGGTCGTCGGGCTCGCCGCCACAGGGCGCGCCGTCGCGCGCCGGCTCGTGCGCGAGGGCGCGACGGTCGTCGCCGTCGAGGAGCACCCGGACCATCCGGGCTACGACGAAGCGCGCGACGAGGTCCGCGCGCTCGGCGTGCGGGTCGTCGAGGCGCCCGACGACGACGCGCTACGCGCCCTCGTGCGGGGGAGCGCGCTCGTCGTCCCGAGCCCGGGGGTGCACGACCGCCATCGCGTGATCGCGGATGCCGAGGAGGCCGGCGTCCCCGTCCGCAGCGAGATCGACCTGGCCGGCGAGCGCGCGCGCGTCCCGGTCGTCGGGGTGACGGGGACCAACGGCAAGACGACCGTCACCACGCTTGCGGCCGCGATCCTGTCGGCATCGGGCGTGCGTGCGACCGCCGCGGGCAACATCGGCCGGCCGCTGATCGACGCAGTCGATGACGACGTCGACGTGCTCGTCGCCGAGCTGTCGTCGTTCCAGCTGCGGTTCGCGCCGACGTTCGCACCCCGGGTCGCGGTGCTGCTGAACCTCGCCGACGACCACCTCGACTGGCACGGGTCACGCGCCGCGTACGAGGACGCGAAGGCGAACGTCTACCGCCACCAGTCCGCCGGCGACCTGCTCGTCTTCAACGCCGACGACCAGCGCGTCGCCGAGCTCGCGCGCGCCACGCCCAGCCGCGCGGTCGCGTTCACGACGCGCGCCCGCTCCGACGCGTTCCACGTCGACGGCGGGCGGCTGGTGACCCCGTCCGGCGAGACGATCACGACGCTCGACGCGATGCGGAGCGACGCGCCCCACGACGTCGCGAACGCGCTCGCCGCGACCGCCGCGGTGCTCGACGTCGGCGCGACGCGCGACGGCGCGGCGCGCGCGATCGCGACGTTCGAGAGGCTCCACCATCGCGTGGAGCCGATCGGCCAGTCTGGTGGGGTGCGCTTCGTCGACGACTCGAAGGCGACCAACCCGCACGCGACGTTGACCGCGGTCGCGGCGTTCGACTCCGTCGTGCTCGTCGCGGGCGGTCACAACAAGGGTCTCGACCTCGGCGTGCTGCGCGACGTCGTGCCGCACCTGCGCGCGGTCGTCGCGATCGGTGACGCAGCCGCGGACGTCGAGCGCGCGTTCACCGGCGCGGTTCCCGTCGTCGTCGCGGCATCGATGCACGACGCCGTCGACCGCGCTGCCGCCCTCGCGCAGCCCGGTGACACCGTGCTGCTGTCGCCGGCGTGCGCGTCGTTCGACTGGTACCACGACTACGGCGAGCGTGGCGACGACTTCGCGCGCGAGGTCGCGGCACTGATCGCCGCGAAGGAGCAGACGGCGTGAGCGCGACCGCCGAGACCCTCCGCCGGCTGCGGCTGCCGCGCGTCCGTGTGCCGGGCGCCGACCGCTTCGCCCGCTTCTACGCCCGGTGGGTCGAGGCCGGCCGCGACCGGCCCGCCGGCTACCTGCTGCTCGTCGCGACCGTCGCCGTCCTGAACGTGGTCGGCACGGTGATGATCCTCTCCGCGTCGTCGGTCCAGTCCCTCGCGAACTACGGGTCGGCCTGGTACTTCTTCGAGCGCCAGCTCATGTGGACGCTGTTCGGCGTCGTCGCGTTCGTCGTCGTCGCCCGCATCGACTACCACCGCTGGCAGCGCCTGATGGTCCCGCTGCTCGTCGTAGCAGGTGTCCTGCTCACGGTCGTGCTCGTCCCCGGCATCGGGATCGTCGCGTACGGCTCGCGCCGGTGGCTCGGCGTCGGGAGCTGGCGCGTCCAGCCGTCCGAGATCGCGAAGCTCGCGCTGCTCGTGTTCGCGGCGGACGTGCTCACCCGTCGGGAGCACGAGCTGCACGACTGGCGGCGCGTGCTGCGGCCGATCCTGCTCGTGTTCCTCGTGTTCGGTCTGCTCGTCATGCGGGAGCCGGACCTCGACTCGACGATCGTGCTCGCGCTCATCGTCGCGGGGGTCCTGCTGATGGGCGGCGTGCGCGCCCGTCACCTCGGCACGGTGTTCGGGGGCGGCATCGCCGCGACCGCGTTGCTCGCGGTCGCGGCGCCGTACCGGCGCGCGCGCGTGTTCACCTACCTGCACCCGTGGAAGGACGCGTCGAACACCGGCTACCAGATCGCGCAGTCGCTCATCGCGCTCGGCAGCGGCGGCTGGAGCGGAGTCGGTCTCGGCGCGGGGCGGTCGAAGTGGCTGTTCCTCCCGAACGCGCACAATGACTTCATCTTCGCGGTGATCGGCGAGGAGCTCGGCCTCGTCGGGACGCTGCTCGTCATCGGCCTGTTCTTCGCGTTCGCGGTCGTCGGCATCCGAGCCGCGGCGCGCGCTCCCGACCGGTTCGGGATGCTCCTCGCGTCCGGTGTGACGGTCTGGGTCGTCGGGCAGGCGATCATCAACATCGGAGCGGTGATCGGCCTGCTGCCCGTGTCGGGCATCCCGCTCCCGTTCGTCTCGTTCGGCGGGTCCGCGCTGCTCTTCACGATGGCGGCGACGGGGATCCTCGGCAACGTCGCACGCCAGGCGACGTGAGCGCGGACGCGCGCCTGTTCGCCATGATCAGTGGAGGCGGGACCGGTGGTCACGTCTACCCGCCGATCGCGCTCGCGCAGGAGCTCGTGCGGCGTGGCCATCCGGGAGACTCGATCCGGCTCGTCGGCGTGCGCGGCCGGCTCGAGGAGCGCGCGTGGCCGGAGGCGGGCTTCGCGGTCGACCTGCTGCCCGGGCGTGGGTTGCGCCGCCGGCTGACCCTCGAGAACGTGGCCGTCGTCCGCGACACCGCGCGCGCGTTCGTCGCTGCCCGCCGGCTCGTGCGCCGGTTCCGGCCGCGCGTCGTCGTCGGCTTCGGCGGGTACGGGTCACTGCCCCTCGTCGCGGCCGCGCGCGCGTCACGCGTCCCGACCCTCGTGCACGAGCAGGACGCCGCGCCGGGCCTCGCCAACCGGATCGCCGTCCGTCTGGGCGCGCGCGCCGCCGTCTCGCTGCCCGACACGCCGCTGCCCGGCTCGACGCGTACGGGGAACCCGGTGCGCCGCGAGATGGTCGAGCTCGTCCGATCGCCGTCGTCGCCGCCGCTGCTCGCCGTGGTGGGCGGGAGCCTCGGCGCCCGTACCCTGAACGTCGCGGCCCTCGACCTGTACCGACGCTGGCGCGACCGTGACGACGTCGCCGTGCACCACGTGACCGGTCCGCGCAATTACGACGAGTGCGCGCAGCGGCTGGCGTCGCTCCGGCGTGCCGGCGACGCGCTCGACTACGTGCTCGTCCCGTACGAAGAGCGTCTCGACGGCGTCTACGCGCGCGCGTCGCTCGCGTTGTGCCGCGCCGGCGCGGGAACGGTCGCCGAGCTGACCGCGGCCGGTGTCCCGTCGGTCCTCGTCCCGCTCCCCGGCGCGCCCGCCGACCACCAGACCCGCAACGCCGAGACGCTCGCGCGTGCCGGCGCGGCGCTCGTGCTGCGCGACGACGAGTGCGACGGCGCGCGCGTCGACGAGCTCGTCGCACCCTTGCTCCACGACCGCGCCCGCCTCGACGCCATGAGCGTCGCCGCTCGGTCGATCGCCCGTCCCGACGCCGCCGCGCGCCTGGCGGACCTGGTCGAGGAGGTCGCCGGTGTACGAGCTTGACCTCCGGGAGCCGCGGCGCATCCACGTCGTCGGCGTCGGCGGCTCGGGGATGAGCGCACTCGCGCTGCTGCTGCAGGAGATGGGCCACACCGTGTCCGGATCGGACCTGCACGAGTCACGCGCGCTCGAGCGCTTGCGTGTCGCGGGCGTGGACGTGAAGGTCGGGCACACCGAGGACAACATCGCGCCCGCGACGGACGCGGTCGTGATCTCGTCGGCGGTCCCGTGGTCGAACCTCGAGGTTCGCGTTGCGCAGGCGCGCGACGTCCCGGTGCTCCGCCGCGCCGACGCGCTGCGCGCCCTCGTCGCGACGCGGCGGACGATCGCCGTCGCCGGCAGCCACGGCAAGACGACGACGTCGTCGATGCTCGCGCTCGTCCTCCTCGCGGCCCGGCGCGAGCCGAGCTTCCTCATCGGCGGCGAGCTCCACGAGGTCGGCACGAACGCGGCGCGTGGCGCGGGCGACCTCCTCGTCGTCGAGGCCGACGAGAGCGACGGCACGTTCCTCGAGATCGCGCCCGAGATGGCCGTCGTCACGAACGTCGAGCCCGACCATCTCGAGCACTACGGCACGTTCGACGATCTCGTCGACGCGTTCGAGCGGTTCCTCGCCGGGATCCCCGGGCTCGTCGTCGTGTGCGCGGACGACGGGGTCGCGCGCCGGCTCGCGGCGCGACGCGCCGGTGCCGTCACGTACGGCGAGTCGGAGGATGCCGACTACCGGCTGACGGGCTACGAGAGTGGCGGCCGCGTCGGCAGCCGCTTCGAGGTGACCGTGCGCGGTCGGCACCTCGGCACCGTGGAGCTCGCGGTCCCAGGCCGGCACAACGCGCTGAACGCGCTCGGTGCACTGGCGACCGCCTCCGAGCTCGGCGTGGACCTCGCCACGATCGTCGACGCGCTGCGCAACTTCGGCGGTGTCGCCCGCCGGTTCCACTTCAAGGGTGAGATCGACGGCGTGACGCTCGTCGACGACTACGCGCACCTGCCGGCCGAGCTGCAGGCGACGATCCGCACGGCGCGCGAGTGCGGCTGGCGGCGCGTGGTCGCGGTGTTCCAGCCGTACCGCTACATCCGCACGTCGCTCATGTGGCGGGACTTCGCGGACGCGTTCACGGAGGCCGATCTTCTCGTGCTGACCGACGTGTGCGCGCCCGCGGCGGAGGTGCCGATCCCCGGCGTGTCCGGCCGGCTGATCCTGCGCGCCGTGCTCGACGCGCACCCGTCGCTGCCGGTGGCGTACTTCCCGCGTCGATCGGAGCTCGCGGCGAACGTGCTCGCCGTGACCCGCCCCGGCGACGTCGTCCTCACGATGGGTGTCGGCGACGTCGGGAACCTGGCCGACGAGATGCTCGCGCTCGTCCGCGAGCGCGAGCTGCGGGCGAGCGCGTCGTGATGCTCGCCGACGCCGCCCGTGCGTTGCGCGACCGGCTCGGCGACGCGGTCACGTGCGACGCGCCGATCGCCGAGCTGACGACGTACCGGCTCGGCGGACCGGCGGCGGTGCTCGTCCGGGTCGGCGACCTCGACGCGCTCGCCGCGGTCGCCGAGGTCGTCCACGGCCGCGCGGTACCGGTGCTCGTCGTCGGGCGTGGCTCGAACCTGCTCGTCGCGGAGCACGGGTACGCGGGCGTCGTCCTCGTGCTCGACGCCGGGTTCGCGCACGTCGACGTCGAGTCGGACGATGTGGTCTCCGCCGGGGCGGCGGTGCCGTTGCCTGTGCTCGCGCGCCGGAGCGCGGCCGCGGGGCGGGCGGGACTCGAGTTCTACGTCGGCATCCCCGGCACGGTCGGCGGCGCGGTGCGGATGAACGCCGGCGGCCACGGTCGCGACACGCGCGAGGTCGTCGCAGACGCGCACGTCGTCGACCTCGCCTCAGGTGCCGCGACGATCCGGACGTGGATCCCGGACGACCTCGGGCTCGGGTACCGCACATCGGCGCTCGGCCCGTACGACGTCGTGGTCGGCGCGCGCTTCACCGTGACGCGCGGCGACGCGGCAGCGTGCGAACGACGGATCGCGGACGTCGTCGCGTGGCGACGTGAGCACCAGCCCGGTGGCGCGAACGCGGGATCCGTGTTCCGCAACCCGCCGGGCGACAGCGCGGGCCGGCTGATCGACGCGTGCGGGCTGAAGGGGCTGCGCGTCGGAGGCGCGTTCGTGTCGCCGAAGCACGCGAACTTCTTCCAGGCCGAGCCGGACGCGACCGCGGACGACGTCCACGCGCTCGTCGCGCAGGTCCGGCGCCGCGTCGAGGAGCAGACGGGCATCCGGCTCGAGCCCGAGCTGCACATGGTGGGCTTCGAACCCGAGGAGGCGACCGTGGGAGGTGGCGGCGCGTGAGCACGACCAGCGCGGACCAGCGCAGCATCGACCCGCGCATCCGTGCGCGTCGCGTCGAGGTGATCCGCGCACAGGGACGCCGGCGGCTGCGGGTGCTGCTCGCCGTCGTGTGCGCCGGATGCGTGGCCGGGCTCGGGTGGCTGCTCGTGCAGTCGCCGCTGCTCGACGTCGACCACGTCGACGCGACGGGCGCCGGTGCGGTCACGCCCGCCGAGATCCGCGCGGCCGCGCGCGTCGAACCGGGGTCGGCGCTGCTCACACTCGACCGCGGCCGGATCGCGCACCGCGTGGAGTCCATCCCGTTGGTGCAGCGCGCTGTCGTGACGAAGCACCTGCCGGGGACGGTCCAGATCACGGTGACGTTGCGCCAGCCCGCGGCGTGGATCGCGCGCGGTCCCGGCACGGTCGCGCTCGTCGACGCGTCGGGGCGCGTCCTGGAGGACGTCCCGGCCCCGCCGGCCGGCCTCCCCGAGCTCGCCGGCGTCGGGGTCGTGCCCGCGCCCGGCGGCCAGGTCGACGTCCGCCTGCTGAGCGTCGCGCACCGGCTCCCCGACGAGCTGCGCCCGATGGTCGTCGGCCTCGCGCTCGATCACGGCAACGTCACGCTGCGGCTCGCGCCCGGCGCGCCGGCGGGGGAGATCCGGCTCGGCACCACCGCGCAGCTCACCGCGAAGACCGACGCCGCAGTCGCGGTGCTCCACGCGCTCGACGGCGCGCGCGTGCACTACGTCGACGTGACGATGCCCGAGACACCGGCGACGGGATGAGCGCGTGTCGCTCGCGGCGCGTGCGCGCCGCCGCGCGCGCCCGTTGACCAGTGCGGGACGATTCGGTAGAGTCTCGACCGATACCGCAGGTTGACATAACGCTCGACCTCCAGTTGAGGTTCACGGTTCACCCTGACCTGCGGGAACAGTCGCGACACGCATTCGATCCGATCGGCGAGCACGCCACGACCGTGCTCGCCGATCGCCGCGGCACGACGTCGTGACGCCCGGCGCGGGTACCGTGCCCGCCGACAAGGAAGGGTCCCCATGCTCGGTGCACCGCAGAACTACCTCGCCGTCATCAAGGTCGTCGGGATCGGCGGCGGTGGCTGCAACGCGGTCAACCGGATGATCGACGCGGGGCTGAAGGGCGTCGAGTTCGTCGCGATCAACACCGACGCGCAGGCGCTCCTGATGAGCGACGCCGACGTGAAGCTCGACATCGGTCGCCAGCTCACGCGCGGTCTCGGTGCCGGGTCGGACCCTGACGTCGGCCGTCAGGCGGCCGAGGAGCACCACGACGAGATCCAGGAGGTGCTCAAGGGCGCGGACATGGTGTTCATCACCGCGGGCAAGGGTGGCGGCACCGGCACCGGCGGTGCACCGGTCGTCGCGGAGGTCGCGAAGCAGCTCGGCGCGCTGACGATCGGTGTGGTGACGCGTCCGTTCTCGTTCGAGGGCCGGCGCCGCTCGGTGCAGGCCGAGAGCGGCATCCAGCGCCTCAAGGAGAAGGTCGACACCCTCATCATCATCCCGAACGACCGTCTCCTCCAGGTCTCCGACCAGAAGACGACGATGCTCAACGCCTTCAAGATGGCCGACGAGGTCCTCCTGCAGGGCGTGCAGGGCATCACCGACCTCATCACGACGCCGGGCCTGATCAACACCGACTTCGCCGACGTCAAGATGATCATGACGAACGCCGGCTCCGCGCTCATGGGGATCGGCTACGCGTCGGGCGAGGGGCGGGCCGTCACCGCAGCGCGCGGCGCGATCTCGAGCCCGCTGCTCGAGGCGAGCATCGAGGGCGCGCGCGGGATCCTGCTGAACGTGTCCGGCCCGTCGGACCTCGGCCTGTTCGAGGTCAACGAGGCGGCCGAGATCATCTCGCAGGCCGCGCATCCCGACGCCAACATCATCTTCGGCGCCGTCATCGACGACGCGCTCGGCGACGAGGTGCGCATCACCGTCATTGCCGCGGGCTTCGATCGCTACGAGGGTGAGCGTCGCCCGACCGAGGCCTCGACACCGCTCGGCCTCCGCGAGGAGGAAGCCGCGCTCGCGGGCAAGGACGAGGAGATCGACCTCTCCGACGACGACTTCGACGTCCCCGAGTTCCTCCGGTAGTGCCCCGCCTCGGGATCGCCGAGGTCACGTTCACGACGCGCACGGGCGGTGTGTCGCGCTCGCCGTACGAGTCGCTGAACCTCGCTGACCACGTCGGCGACGATCCCGACGCCGTCACGGAGAACCGGCGACGCGTCGCGCGCGGCATCGCAGGCGTTCCCGACGATCCACGGCGATGGGTGTGGTTGCGACAGGTGCACGGCGCGCGTGTCGTGCGCGCGGACGACGCGGGCGTGAGCGGCACCGACGCCGACGCGGTCGTCACGACCGTCCCCGGCCTGCCGCTCGCGATCCTCGTCGCCGACTGCGTGCCGATCGCGCTGGCGACGCAGCACGCGGTCGGCGCGGTGCACGCGGGGTGGAAGGGTCTCGAGGCCGGCGTGGTCGCGAACGCCGTCGCGGCACTCGGCCCGGGTGACGTACGCGCGCTCGTCGGTCCGTGCGTCAACGCGTGCCACTACGCGTTCGGCGAGGACGACCTCGCTCGCCTCGCGGCGCGCTTCGGTCGCGGTGTGGTGTCGCGGACGCTCGACGGTGACCCTGCGCTCGACCTGCCTGCCGCAGTGGTCGCCGCGCTCGCCGAGGCGGGCGTCCACGACGTGGCGAGGGCGGCTCCGTGCACCGCCGACGCTCCCGACCGGTACTTCTCGCACCGGCGGGACGGCGTCACCGGCCGTCAGGCGATGATCGTCGTGAAGAAGACGACGTGACCGACCTCGCGACGCGCATCGACGAGGTGCGGACGCGCATCGCGGACGCCGCCGGCCGAGCCGGTCGCGACCCGAGCAGCGTCACGCTCGTCGGCGCGTCGAAGACCGTCCCGGCGGAACGGCTCGTCGAGGCGGTCGACGCGGGCCTGCGCGACCTGGGCGAGAACCGCGCCCAGGAGCTGCTGGCCAAGGCGCCCGTCCTCGACGGGGCCGGGTGTGCACCGCGCTGGCACTTCGTCGGCCGCCTCCAGCGGAACAAGGTCGCGGCACTCGCGCCATACGTCGCGCTCTGGCACTCCGTCGACCGCCTCTCGCTCGGCGAGGCGATGGCGCGCCGCGCCCCGGGCGCGCGGGTGCTCGTGCAGGTCGACGTCGGGGACGAGCCCCAGAAGGGGGGCTGCACCCCGAGTGACACGCCCGCACTCGCCGACTCCCTCCGCGCGCTCGGCCTCGACGTCGCCGGGCTGATGACCGTCCCGCCCCGGACCGCCGATCCCCGCGCGTGCTTCGCCACGTTGCGAGAGCTCGCGTCACGGGTCGGGGCGGACGAGCTCTCGATGGGGATGAGCGAGGACTTCGAGGTCGCGGTCGAGGAGGGCGCCACGATCGTGCGCGTGGGCAGGGCGATCTTCGCTCCCCGGGCCTGATCGAGCACCCCGCCCGTCCACGCTCGCGCGAGGCGTGGGCTGTAGGCTGACCAGCGGGAGGTCGTGCGGATGGCTTCGTTGTGGCGTCGCACCCTGGTGTACCTCGGGTTGCAGGACGACGACGAGTACGCCGAATACGACGAGTACTACGAGGAGGCGCCCGAGCCGGTCGTGACGCGGGTGCAGGCTCCGGCGCGCGCAGCAGAGGTGGGCGCGACGGTCCGCCCGCTGCCCCGCAACGACGAGCCCACGGTGGTGCCGTCGCCGAAGCCGCCCGT
>Ga0070739_10003424_pt1 | contig 19768 bp, 21 predicted proteins | sample Coa_R1_7_FD_66445 | JGI IMG/M metagenome (GOLD analysis project Ga0070739, IMG submission 66445) | Surface soil microbial communities from Centralia Pennsylvania, which are recovering from an underground coalmine fire - Coalmine... | ecosystem: Environmental > Terrestrial > Soil > Unclassified ... | reverse complement strand
CGCGAGCGGATCGAGGGCGGCGCCACCCTGGTGCTGCTCGGCCTCGACGATCGCGGACACGCCCGTTTCGCGATCGACGCCGGCGGGGCGGCGGCGCCGCCCGAGGCGGAGGCGGTCGATGTGCGGACGCTGGCGCCGCAGGTGCCGCCGGGCGAGGCCGCGATCCTGGCGGAGGCGCGCTCGCTGATCGACTGGCACGCGCGGCATGGCTTCTGCGCCCAATGCGGCTCACCGACCGCGACGGAATCCGCCGGCTGGACGCGCCGCTGCCAGAACTGCCGCGCCCACCATTTCCCGCGCACCGACCCGGTCGTCATCATGCTGGTGGTGCGCGGCGACTATGGGCTGCTCGGCCGCAACCGCCGCCGCGCCGGCGCCCGCTTCTCCTGCCTCGCCGGCTTCATGGAGCCGGGCGAGACGCTCGAAGAAGCGGTGCGGCGCGAGGTGCTCGAGGAAGCCGGCATCCGCGTCGGGCGCACGCGCTACCTCGCCTCGCAACCCTGGCCGTTCCCCTCGACCCTGATGACCGGCTTCCTCGCCGAGGGGCTGAACGAGGACATCACCGTCGATCCCGAGGAGATCGCCGAGGCGCGCTGGTTCCACCGCGACGAGATCCGCGCGATGGTGGCGCACGCCGCCAGCGGTCCCGACGATCCGACGCAGGTCTCGCTGCCGCCGCCCCTCGCGATCGCCCACCAGATCTGCCGGCGCTGGTCGAACGGCTTGGACGAACTTTGAGCCGGATGTATCGAGCCCGCTATCTCTTCGTCGTCATTCCCGCGGCGTGCGGCCATGGACCCCCGCTTTCGCGGGGGTGACGATAATTGTTCTACATAAGTGATCGAGAGAGTTCGCAAGGGACATGGCCATCACGATCCGCAAATTGCACCCGCTGTTCTGCGCTGAGATCGGCGGCGTCGATACCGGCGAGCCCATGGACGACACCACCTTTGCGGAGATCCGCGCCGCGCTCGACGAATATTCGGTCCTCGTGTTCCATGACCAGAGCCTCGACGACGAGCGCCAGATCGCGTTCAGCCGCCGCTTCGGCCCGCTGGAGATGAGCGGGTTGGCCAATCCCGGCCGCGGCACGCCCTTCGCCCGCCAGTCCAACCTCGACATCGCCACCGGCGCCGTGATCCCGCCCGAGGACCGCCGCATGGTCTACCAGAAGGGCAACTACCTCTGGCACACCGACAGCTCGTTCAAGGCCGTGCCCTCGCTGTGCTCGCTGCTGTCGGCGCGCATCGTGCCGCCGGAGGGCGGCAACACCGAGTTCGCGACGATGCGCGCCGCCTACGACGCCCTGCCGGCGGAGGTCAAACGGAAGCTCGAAGGGCTGGTGGCCGAGCACAGCCTCGTCTATTCGCGCGGCACGGTCGCCAAAGGCTCGCTGACCCCCGAGATGAGGGCCGAATTGCCGGGGGCGTGGCAGGTCATGGTACGGGAGAACCCGGTTAACGGCTGCAAGGCGATCTACGCCGGGGCACACGCCTCGCACGTCGTCGGCTGGCCGCGCGAGGAGGGTCGCGCCTTTATCGCCTGGCTCAACGAGTTCGTGATCCAGCCGCAGTTCTGCTACAGCCACGCCTGGCGCGAGGGCGACCTCGTGATCTGGGACAACCGCGCCGTGCTGCACCGCGCGACGGCCTACGATACGCAGCGGCACAAGCGGCTGATGCAGCGCACGACGGTGCGCGGCGACGGCCCCACGACGGCGCAGCCGGACCATTACGAACTGGCGGCGGAGTAGCGTTGGCCGCGACCGGTTCCGAGCGGCGGATCGCCGTCGTCACCGGCGCCAGCGCCGGCATCGGGCTCTATACCGCGCTCGGCCTCGCGCGCGCCGGCCTGCATGTCGTGATGACTGGCCGCAATCCGGCCCGCACCGAAGCCGCCCGCCGTTTCGTCGCCGAACGCGCGTCGGGCGCCGAACCCGAAACGCTGCTGGCGGATTTCGCGAGCCTCGCCGAAGTGCGCCGGCTCGCGGCCGAGATCCTGGCAAAGCACGACCGGCTTGACGTGCTCGTCAACAATGCCGGGCTGTTCACGCCGCACCGCGAGACCTCGGCTGACGGCTTCGAGATGACCTTCGCCGTCAACCACCTGGCGCCGTTTCTGTTGACCAATCTCCTGCTCGACCGGCTGAAGGCGTCGGCGCCGTCGCGCATCGTCACCGTCGCGTCCGAGGCCCACCGCCGCGCCCACCTCAATTTCGACCGGCTCGGCCGCTCCGGCGGCGGCCTGCCCGGCTACAGCCGCTCGAAACTGTGCAACATCCTGTTCACGCGCGAGCTGGCGCGGCGGCTCGCCGGTACCGGCGTCGTCGCGACCTGCCTCCACCCCGGCACCGTCGCCACCGACATCGCGCAAAAGGGTTTCCTTCCCAGCCTGTTCTGGACCTTGGGAAAGCCGTTCATGATCAGCGTGCCGAAGGGCGCGGAGACCTCCATCTTTCTTGCGACTGTGCCGGACCCGAAGCCATTCGCCGGCGAATACGTCGCGAAGAAGCGCGTCATCCGCACGACCGCCGCCGGCCGCGACGACGCTGCCGCCCGGCGGCTATGGGACGAGAGCGCGCGGATGGCGGGCCTGTAGCGCCAACCCATCTTTCTCGACATGATGCTGACACCGATACCGCCGGACCTCCTGCCGCCCGCGCTCGACGACTTCGCCGCCCGCTTGCCGAACGACGCTGTGCGGTCGCTCTTTGCCATGATCCGCGAGACCCCTGCCGACCGCGCGGTCGGGGCCGAGGCCGAGCGGCATCGCCAGGAGGCGTTGGCGATGGCCCGCCGCTTTGGCATGGGCGTGCACCCGGAGGGCGCGGTCTGCGCCTTCAACTGGGACGGCGCCGCGCTCGACGGCGCCACCGAGGCCTATGTGATCCTGCACGAGATCGCACATTTCGTGCTGGCGCCGCCGGAGCGGCGGCGGCTCGTCGATTTCGGCCTCGGTCCCGGCCCCGATACGAGCGACCGGGGTGCCGCGGAACGCGCCCGCGCCGTTACCCTTGCGGAGGGCGATGCCGACGAGGCGGCGGCCTCGCTGCTGGGAATTTCATGGGAGGCGGCGCTGGGACACCCGGCGCTCGCCTCTTTTCTAGATCAGAACTGGCTCGAAGGACTCGAGCGCTCGGCGGCGCCGCATTTCGCTGCCACCGCCGCCGTGCTGCGCGAGCGGGGTTGGCTGGATGCCGGTCTGCGGCCCTACCTGGTGCGGCGGCCGACCCCGTCCTCCGCCGCCGCCATATGCATCGCGAGGCAGACCTGGTAGGGCGACGGGCCGGGATCGCGCAGCCGCTTCAGCCATGACAGCAGCGTGCGGCTGAAGCGACGCTCCGCCGCCGGGGCGGGCGGCTCGCCGATCCGCGCCACACGCCAGTATTCCGGCTGCGCTCCGTGCAATCTTCCTACCGCCGGCATCGTCTCGATGTTTCTCATCGGCCGCCCCTTGAAGACTGTCCGAATTGAGCGAACGTCGCGGCGGAATGAAGGTTCCCTTTCCCCCGTTGTGAGCGTTGCCGCGCGGGTGTAGCCTCGCCGCGCTGGCAGCAGCGGAACCGAACCATGTCAACAGCTTCGCGACTGTGTTTGGCGATTCTGACGGTCGCGGCCGTGGCCGGCCCGGCGCTCGCCGCGGCGGCCGAACAGGCCCAGACGGTCATCGTGCCCCTGCCGCCGCCCACGCCGGCGCAGGCCCCGGCACAGCCGGCGAGCCTCGGATCGGCGCAGCCGGCGATCATCAGCCCGGCGCCCCCGCCACCGCCGGTAAGCGCGCCGCGGCCGCTGACGCCGACGCCGAAAACCGCGGCGCCGACGCAGCAGCATCAGCAGCAGCACGCCGCCGTGCATGCGGCGCATCATGCGACGGCGCACAAGCCGCACGCGAAGGCCGCCGCCCGGGCGCCCGAGGACGACCGCAGCATCAGGCAGGCGGCCGCCGCCGAACTGGCGCGCCGCCAGGCGAGAGAGGACCCGATCCCGGGGCCGGGGGTGCTGGAGCCGCCGGACGCGCGGCGGCCGCACATGGCGAGCATCGCACCGCCGCCGGAGGCGCCGCCGTTCGGGATGCCGACGCCGCCGCCGTGGCAGGGTCCCTACGCCCCGCCCTACGGCTACCCCTGGGCCGGCGGCCCCGACGGCTGGCGGTAGCCGGTTGAAGGGTTCGCCCGGACGAACATTCTTTCTGCCTCGCGGCCGGTCGATCCGGCCATTTCGGCAATATGCGGCCGAGATTCGCGGGCCAAGCTCGCGAATGACGCGTCTTATTGGAGGCGTGGATGGATAGGCGGGTACTCGGCAGGACGGGACTGGAGGTATCGCTGCTCGGCTTCGGCTGCGGCGCCGTCGGCGGCCTCATGGTCAAGGGGGCGGCGGCCGATCAGGAGCGGGCGGTGGCGCGCGCGCTGGAACTCGGCATCAACTACTTCGACACCGCCGCGCAGTACGGCAACGGCGAGAGCGAAAAGAACCTCGGCCGCGTCATCAAGAACCTCAAGCCGGACATTTATGTCGGCACCAAGGTGCGGCTGCCGCCGACGGAGCGCGGGCAGATCGCCGCCGGCATCGCCGCCTCGCTGGAGGCGAGCCTGCGCCGGCTGCAGCTCGAACGGGTCGATCTCTTTCAGTTCCACAACGCCATCGTCGAGCGCACCGGCGGCGGCAGTTTCGCCGTCGAAGACGTGCTCGACGAGGTCGTGCCGGCCTTCGAGCGGCTGCGCCAGCAGGGCAAGTTCCGCTTCTTCGGCATCACCGCGGTCGGCGACACCGCTGCGCTCCACCGCGTCGTCGATGCCCGCGTCTTCGACACGGCGCAAGTCAGCTACAACCTGCTGAACCCGAGCGCGGGCGGGGCCGTGCCGCCCGGCTATCCGGCGCAGGATTACGGCAACCTGCTGGGGCGTACCAAGGCCGCCGGCATGGGCGTCCTCAACATCCGGGTGCTTGCCGGCGGCGCGCTGTCGGGCAGCGAATACCGCCATCCGCTCGGCTCGCCGCCGCCCGAGCCGATCGGCTCCGGCGACAGCTACCGGACCGACGTCGACCGCGCCCGCCGCCTCGAACCGCTGGTGCGCGAGGGGCACGCTCAGAACTTGATCGAGGCGGCGCTGCGCTTCGTCATTGCCAACGACGCGGTATCGACCGTCCTCGTCGGCTATTCGACGATGGAGCAGCTGGATGAGGCGGCGCGGGCGATCAACCGAGGCCCGCTGCCGCGAGCGGCCCTCGACCGCGCCGCCGAATTGCAGCGCAGCTTCGCCGGCGAACCGCGCTGACCTTCGTATTCGTCACCCGCAGGCTCGACCCGCGGGTCTCGGGGCGGGGTCGAAGATGGCCGGGTCACGCCCGGCCATAACGAGTGCAGCGGCGTTTTCCGCTGCGCCTATGGTTTACCCAACAGCGTCATCCGGAAGCGGGTCCGGCAGGAGGCCGGGTCGAGGTTGCGCTTGTAGGGCGGCGGGTCGTCCGGCTTGACCCGCAGCACGACGAAGGCGGAGCCGTTGCCTTCGCGCAAGAGCCGCGCCCCGTCGGCGAGCTCGTCCTCGCGCGAGATCGTGCGCGTCGCCTTGATGCCGGAGCCGGCGGCGATCTTTTCGAGATCGACGCCGAGGCTGGTGTGGCTCTTCTGATAGCCGGTCTCGCCGTAATGGCCGTTGTCGACGCAGAGGATCGCGAGGTTCGGCGGGTTCAGCACCGCGATCGTCGCGAGCGAGCCGACGTTCATCAGCAATTCGCCGTCGCCGGTCGCGACCAGCACGCGCTTGTCCGGCCGCGCTAGCGCGAGCCCGAGGCCGATCATGCAGGCGCCGCCCATCGCGCCGGCCATCGTGTAGATGTGGGCCCCGTCCTCGGTCAGCGCCGCGATGTCGCGCGCGGTGCCGGCGAGGCCGGTCACGAACAGGAAATCCTGGTGCCGGCCGATCAGTGCGGGCACTGCGTCGCGGCGGTCGAGCACGAACCCGGCGGCGATCGCCGCCGCCATGTCCACCCCTGGCGGGTATCCGGTCGCCATCGCACCTCTCCCTAAAACGCCTTGGCACCGAGCAATTTCTGCGTCAGCAGCACCGCGACGGCGTTGCCGCCCTGGAACACCATCGTCAGCGCCGCCCCGACCGTCGGCAATACCTCCTCCGGCCGTTCGATGCGCAGCACGATGACGCCCAACGCCTGCAATACCGGCTCGACCGCCTGGCCCATCGGGTATTGCCACGGGTTCCCCTCGCCGAAATCGCCGCGCATGCTGACGAGGGTCAGAAACGGGAAATGGCCGCCCTTGATCAGCGACAGCATGTTGATGCAGTTGCCGGCGCCGCTCGACTGCATGAGCAAGACGCCGCGGGCGCCGCCGAGATCCGCGCCGGCGAGCAGCGCCACGCCCTCCTCCTCGGTCGTCAGCGCGACCGAGCGCACCTCCGGGTCCGCGAGCGATCGGTCGATCAGGATGCGGTGCCCGGCGTCCGGGACATAAGCGAACTGCGTCACGTTGTTGCGGCGCAAGAGGTCGTAGAGCGCGTCCTGCCACCGCACTTGGCTCGCTTTGCTGTCGGGCATCGGCATTCCCTGCTGCAAGAACGGCGCAAGCTCGCGCCAACCGCCGGCAAACGCAACCGCGCAGTGCGCCCGCCGCCCGATCGTGCTAGCCTCCCCGGCGCAGGCAACATCGGCAAAGGATGCCCGCGATGAAGGTTCGTATCGAGTGGTGCAAGCCCTGAAACTATGAACCGAGGGCCCTCCGTGCGAGGGACAGGCTGGTAGAGAAGTACGGCGCCGACGTGGAACTGGTACCCGGCGTCGGCGGCGTTTTCGAGATCACGGTGGACGGCCGCCTGGCCTTTTCCAAAAAGCAGCTCGGCCGCTTCCCGACCGACGAGGAAATCGACGCGGTCGGAAAGCCGTAAGCCGGGCCACAGGTAATGGACCCCTCGGCGAACCTTCGCCGAGGGGTTTTTTTCATGCCGAGGCGAGTACGCCGCCGCGCGCGGGGGCGCGGTCCGTCTCGATCCATTCGATGACCGCGATCGTCGCGGCCCCGACGAGGACGCCGGCAATGACGTCGACGATGTAGTGGCCGCCGATGATCGGCGTCGCGGCGATCATGACTGCATTGAAGGCGGCGGCCGCGGGAAAGAGGAAGCGGACGCCGCGCAGGAAATACGCGAGCATGACGGCCGACGCCGCGTGGTACGACGGGAACGAGACGATGCCGCCGAGGTTGCTCATGTCGATCGCGCTGAAGACGTGGTTGCGCATCGCCATGTAATGCTCCGGGCCGAGACGGTAGACGACGTCGCTGTAGACGCTCGCCGGCAGGTCGGGGAACGCCACGAGCGGTCCCGCCACCGGAAACAGCCACAGAAACGGAATCGTCAGCAGCGACGACACGATCAGCGCCGTCGTGAAGCGCCGCGCCCGGCGTGGGTAGAAAACGGCGATGATTCCGAGCACGAGGCAGGTCTCGCTGCCGAGGCTGAAATAGACGTAGGAGAGCACGTCGCGAATGCCTGGGTGCGCGTCGGCGAGCGCATAGAGATCGGTCCAGCGCACTCCGAGGAGGCCGTCAAGCCGGATCAGCAGCGGGTCGTGCAGCGGCGCCTGGCTGGTCGCGCAGTAGTATTCGCAGATCGTGGCGGCGGCGATGTAAGCGAACGCCTTGCCGGGTATCTCCGCGAGAAAGGAGGCATCCCCCGCTCGACCGGCCAGCCGCGTCAACAGCAGCGTTGCCGGCCACAGCGCGACGAGCAAGGCGATCGCCAGGGTGCGGCGTTGCCAATTGACGACGGGGATGCCGGTCATCGCGGCAAACGCCACGTCGGCGGCGACGAGCAGCGCGACCACTCCCCATTCGATGCCCGAAATCCAGCGGTCCGCCCGCATGTCCCCTCGCATCCGAAAATTCGATCGTATTCGCAAAGGGATAACTCACAGTAAACAGGTCTTGCCGCGGCATTCATGATTAAAAGAATATTCTTCCTCACCTTCAAAGAAGGTCATCAAAGGAATTTGATCCGAAATCTGTTCAATGTTTAGCTAATAATGTCGCCCAGAGCATGTTTACGGCAGTCCGGCCGCGCTGTTTAAGACATTGGCAAGCTTTTGAGTGCAGCGTGGCGCCGTTAGCCCCTAAGGAGGACTCCTGATGCTCGCAACATTCGTCAAGCTTCTCCGCGATGAAGCGGGAGCGACGGCGATCGAGTATGGCCTCATCGCCGCCCTGATCGCGGTCGCCGCGATCACCGTGATGAGCCAGGTCGGAACGGGCCTTAGCTCGACGTTCCAGTCGGTCGCGAACAAGCTCTAAAAAAAGCACCTGGTGATCACCAAAAAGCTCGGCGGCCGGTCGGCCGCCGAGTTTTTTGTGTCTTACGCGGTTTAATCGAGGCTGCTCAATTCCGCTGGCGGTAGTTGACGAGACCGCCGGCCACCTTCGGCGGACGAGCGCGAATGGCATCCTCGTTCGGCTCCGTGCCCCAGCCGGGGCGGTCGGGGACGACGAACGAGCCGTTCTCGAACTCGGGCGCGTGCGTGAACAGCTCGCCATCCCACGGTAGGCGGTCGATGTCGATCTCCATGATGCGCAGGTTCGGCACCGCCGCCGCGAAGTGCACGTTCATGAACGACGCGAGATGGCCGTAGAAATTATGCGGCGCGATGTTGACCTCGAACGCCTCCGCGGCGTTGGCGATCTTCATCGCCTGCCACACCCCGTTCCAGACCGCGTCGATGATCGCCACGTCCATCGCCTGCTCGCGGAAGTAGGGCAGGAATTCGCGCAGGCCGAGGAGGGTCTCGCAGGAGCTGACCGGGTGCGGGCTGTGGCGGCGGATATAACCCAGCGCCTGCGGGTTGTAGCTGTCGATCTCGACCCAGAACATGTCGATGTCGGCAATCTCGCGCAGGATCTTGAGGTAACCCTCGGTCTTGGCGTTGAAGTTGAGATCGAGCAGCAGGTCGATGTCGGGGCCGGCGCCGTCGCGGATCGCCTCCAGGTGGGCGCGCAGGTTGCGCAACACCCGCTTGTCGACGTTGAGCTCGGGCTGGAACGGTACGCCAAATCCCGGCCGCCAGCCGTGCAGCGGCTTCTCGTCGTGCAGGAAAATGTTGGTCTTGAGAGCGCCGAAACCCTTTTCCCGCACCTCGGCGCCGATCTTCCTGACCCCGTCCAGATCGCTGATCGCGGGCTTGTAGAAGTCGGGATGGTTGATGCGCCACGTCGCGCAATGCGACCAGTAGACCCTGACGCGGTCGCGCAGCTTGCCGCCGAGCAGGGCGTGGCACGGCACGTTCAGCGCCTTGGCCTTGGCGTCGAGCAGCGCGTTCTCGATGGCGCCGAGCGCCTCGGCGACGACGCCGCCGGCGGCGGGACGCGTCAGGCAGTAGAGTTCGACGAAGATGCGCTCGTGGTCGAATACTGCCTGTCCGATGACGCGGCTGGCGAGGCGCTCGATGACGGCGCTGATGCCGGGCGAGCCGAAGCCTTCGTCGAACTCGCTCCAGCCGACGATGCCGTCATCGGTGGACAGCTTGAGGAAGTAGTAATTGCGCCATCCCGCGTCGCAGCGCAGCACCTCGAGTCCGGAAACCTTCATCGCCGCCTCTCATCGCATTACGTCGCGACACGATAGCAAGCGTTGCCCGGGCGGTCACGGCAACGGCCCGCATTGATGGACCCGCGCGGCACGGCTATCGTTTACGGGAGGCCGTGGAACCGGGGACGAGGGAGATGGTGCCGGGGCGAGTCCACCAGCGCCGGCTGACAGCAGCCATTGCCGGCGCCCTCTTCGCCGCCTTGCCGCTGCTGACCGCTGCCGCGCAGAACCCGGCGCCGCCGGGCGGCGGCGTCGGCGCACTCGGCCGGGTCGAGCCGCAGAGCGGCCTCATCGAAGTCGGCGCGGGACCGGCGAACTGGCTCCTCGGCCTGCAGGTCAAGGTCGGCGACAAGGTCAAGAAGGGCCAGGTTCTCGCCTATCTCGATACTTACCCGATCGAGGCGGCGGCGCGCGACGAGGCGGCCGCCCGGCTCGCCGAGGCGCAGGCGCGGCTGAAGGCGCAAAACGAGCTGAGCCAGGCGCAGACCGACCAGGCCGACAAGAAGGGCGACCAGCAGGCGCGGATCGCCAAGGCCAACGCCGACCTCGCCCGCGCCGGCATCGCAATCGACTCGCTGAGCAAGGCGGTGGCAGTGGCGAACGCGCGGCTCGCGGCGGCGACGGTGACGGCGCCGATCGACGGCACGATCCTGGCGATCCAGCTGCATCCCGGCGAGACGATCGGCGCCCGCCCGATCCTGACGATGGGCGACGTGACGAAGATGGCGGTGCGCGCCGAGGTCTATGAGACCGACATCCCGCGCGTGAAGATCGGCCAGAGCGCGACGATGTCGAGCGGCGCCTTGCCCAAGCCGCTTACCGGGCATGTCGTCGAGATCGGCCGCATGGTGTCGCGCAACAGCATCTTCAGCACCGACCCGACGGCCCGCGTCGATGGCCGCGTCGTACCCGTACGCATCGATATCGACGATCCTTCGCCGGTCACGGAGCTCAGCAACCTGACTGTCGACGTCGTCATCGCGGCGCCGCCGGCTGCCAAGCCCGCTCCGGCGCAGGCGGCCGGGAAGTGATCCTCCGCGTCGCCTGGCGCATCCTGACCCACGAAAAAGGGCGCACCGCGCTCGCGACCGCCGGCATCTTCATTGCCATCCTGCTGGTGTTCGTCGAGCTCGGGTTCTTCGTGGCGGTGCCGCAGGGCGGTCTCCTGATCTACGGCAAGATGCGGTTCGAGCTGCTGTTGACCTCGAGCTCGTATGTCTATCAGGCGCAGTCCGGCGATTTCCCGCGTCTTCGTCTCTACCAGGCGTCGGCGCTGCCGGAGGTGGCGCGCGTGTCGTCGGTGTATTTCGGCGCGGCGCGCTGGCTCAATACGGCCGGCGGGGAGCGCTCCGACATCTTCGTGATCGGCGTCGATCCCGATGCCCCGGTATTTGCCGTACCGGACATCGAACGCCAGCGCGGCATTCTCGATCGGCCCGACACCCTGCTGATCGACAGCGCGACGCGGCCGAGCTTCGGGCCGCTGACGACGGGACAGGCGGTCGATGTGGCCGGCCGGCCGATGACGATCGGCGGCCGCTACGACCTCGGCACCGGGTTTCTCGGCCTCGGCGTCGCGCTCGTCAGCGAGGCCAATTTTTTCCGCCTGTTTCCGGAGCGGCCGCGGGCGTCGGTCAATCTCGGCCTCGTCGAGCTCAAGCCGGGCGCCGACCGCGACCGCGCGGCCGCCGCCTTGCGGGACATCCTTCCGAGCGATACCACGGTGTTCACGCGCGACGCGCTGGAGAGCCGAGAGGTGGCGTATTGGACGACCCGCACCTCGACCGGGTTGATCTTCGGTTCCGGCTTGCTGGTCGCCTTCATCGTCGGGATCATGGTGCTGTACCAGACCTTGTCGACGCAGATTTCCCGCCAGCTGCCCGAATTCGCAACGCTCAAGGCGATGGGCTACACCGACGCTGCCCTGGCCGGGATCGTCGTCGCCTTGTCGCTGCTGATCGTCGTCGTCGCCTTCGTCCCGGCGCTCAGCGCCGCGTTGACGCTGTATTCGGTGATCCGCAGTCAGACCTTGTTGCCGGTGGCGCTGTCGGCGGACCGCCTCGCGCTCGTCTTCGCGATCACCTTGTTCATGGCGGCGGCGTCCGCGTTTCTCTCGCTTGGCACCTTGCGCCGCGCCGACCCCGCCGATGTCTTCTGATCCCAGATACCGTCATCACTGGCAGGGTGCGCATCCTAGAGCGGTCTCCGCGCGAATGGAGCCTCTCTCCGCACAAATCGTCATGGCCGGGCTTGACCCGGCCATCTGTGAAGGCTCACGAGATCGCCGGCTCAAGCCCGGCGATGGCGAGAAAGGATGTCCGGATCGGGTCGGATGCCGCTCTGAGCCGCCGGGCCTTGGACGAGCGTCTGCCGTATCCCCCACCGTCATACCGGCGAAGGCCGGTATCCATGCCGCAAAGGTTCGTGATGTTGAGGGTTGGGTCCCGGCCTTCGTCGGGACGACGATGGCGGGACACGAGTCATTGCTTGAAATCGCCGCTCGGCACAATGTGATTGCGTCGGCCCGTTGCTGTCTCACACAAGACGGGTTGAGTTCGATCCGGCGCGTCGAGGGTTGGGCGCCGTGACCGCATCGGCGCTGTTGCCGGGCGGATCGGTGCCGCTCGCGTGGCGGAACCTCGTCGCGAACAAACGGCGGCTGGTGCGGTCGAGCGCCGGCATCGGGTTCGCGGCGCTGCTGATGCTGGTGCAGCTCGGGTTCGAGCGCGCCTTTTTCGAGGCCTCGCTGAACGTCATCGAAAAGCTCGACGGCGATCTGTTCCTGCTGAACGCCAGCAAGTACCGGTTCGGCGCCGACGCCCCGTTCTCGCCGCGCTTCCTCTATGCCGCCGCCGGGGTCGCCGGCGTCGCCAGCGCCCGTCCGCTCTACGGCGATTGGCTGCATTTCTTCTGGCGCAGCCCGCGCGACGGAAGGCGCTATCTGGTGCAGGCCTTCGCGTTCGATCCCGACCAGCCCGTGTTTCTGCTTCCCGAAGTCAACGCCGTTCGCGGGCGCTTGAAGGAGGCTGATACGGTGGTGGTTGACCGGAACTCGCGGCGCTTTCTCGGGATGGCGGACGGCGCCGCGCAAACCGAACTGGCCGGCCGGACCGTCCGCATCGTCGGCAGTTTCGCGCTCGGCCCCGATTTCGCCAGCGACGGCACCGTCATCATGAGCGACCGCACCTTCGCCAAGCTGCGCTACGGCGGCCGCGAGCTGCCGGATGTCGAGGCCGGGATCGTCAAGATTGCGGCCGGCACCGGCGTCCCGGAGGTGCAGAAGTCGCTGCGAACAGCGCTGCCGCGCGACATCGCCGTCCTGACGAAGCCGGAGTTGCTCGCATATGAGAGCGGTTTCCAGGCCCGCGTTTCCTCCGCCGGCCCGATCTTCGCGATGGGCACGCTGGTCGGCTTCGTCGTCGGAATGCTGATCTCGTATCAGATCGTTTACACCGACCTGTCCGAGCAGCTGCCGCAATACGCGACCTTGAAGGGCATCGGCTATGAGACGCCCTATCTCGTGCGCATCGTGCTGGAGCAGGCGGCGCTGGCGGGGTTGTGCGGCTTTGTGCCGGCGTGGCTGCTCTGTCTGCTCGTCTATCGCGCGATCGCGGCCGTTGCGCTGATCCCGCTGCACATGACGTTCGGCCTGACCGTGCTGAGCCTCGCGCTGACCCTAGGCATGTGCCTCATATCGGCGGCGCTGGCAATCCGCCGGGTGATCCGCGCCGACCCGGCCGAGGTGTTCTGATGGACGGCTTCGCAACCGCCGGCCGGCTCGTCGCAAGCCTCGAAGGCGTCTGCCACTTCTACGGCGAGGGCGACTCCCGCAACCAGGTACTGTTCGACAATTGCCTGGAAATTCCCGCCGGCGAGCTCGTCGTCATGACGGGGCCTTCGGGCTCCGGCAAGACGACGCTGCTCACGTTGATCGGGGCGCTGCGCTCGTTGCAGCAGGGGCGCATCGAGGTGTTGGGACAGGACCTGTCGAGGCTCGGCTCGCGCCAGCTCGTGCACACGCGGCGGCACATCGGCTTCATCTTTCAGATGCACAACCTGTTCGACTCGCTGACTGCGTACGAGAACGTCAAGATGGCGCTGCAGCTCGGCGCCTGCCCGCCCGGCGAGATGCGGGCGCGCGGCGCGGCGATCCTGGAGCGGCTCGGCCTCGGCGCGCGCATCGACTACAAGCCGCGCTCGCTGTCGGGTGGACAGCGCCAGCGGGTCGCAATCGCGCGGGCGCTCGTCAACCGGCCCAAGCTGATCCTGGCGGACGAGCCGACCGCCGCGCTCGACCGCGACTCGAGCCGCAACGTCATCGACTTGTTGAAGGAGATCAGCCTGCACGACGGCGCGGCGGTGCTGATGGTGACGCACGACCACCGCGTCATCGAGCACGCCGACCGCCTCGTGCACATGGTGGACGGCCGCATCGTCTCCGACGTGATCCTCAGCGATGCGCTGCGGATCTGCGAGTTCCTGAAGACGGTCGATGTGTTCAAGAACCTGACGCCGATCGAATTGACCAACGTCGCCGAAAAGATGACGCGGCGGCACTACCAACCCGAGGAGATCGTCATCGCCGAGGGCGAGGTCGGCGAGGATTTCTTCCTGATTTCAGCCGGCGAGGTGGCGGTGGTGCGGCATGACCGCGAGGTGGCGCGGCTCGGCGCCGGCGATTTTTTTGGCGAACTCGCGCTCATCAGCGGCGAGCCGCGCAATGCCACCGTCTATGCGGCGACGCCGCTCGACACCTACGTCCTCGGCAAGGACGATTTCCGGGCCGCGGTCGAGGCCAGCGCCAGCTTCCGCGACCAATTGCTCCGGGTTTATTTCCAGCGCCACTGAGCCGTCGCGCACGATCCTCCTGTGCCGCCGCGATGGAATCTGTCTAGGATCGCAGGGGGCGATGCCGGCGGAGGCGGGATGGCGGAGCTTGCGGAACTGCTGATCGTGGTCGGCGCGGCGACGCCGCCGGGCCGGCTCGCGGCGGCGATGAAATTTGCCGAAGAGGCGGCGGCCGGCGGCGGCGCGGCGGCAAGCCTGCTCAATCTGGCCGAGACGCGCGTGGAGATCTGCGACGGCCGGCCGCTCGACGGCTATGGCGCGGCGACACGGCAGGCGGTGGCGCGGATCGCCGCCGCCGCCGCCGTGCTGATCGCGGCGCCGGTCTACCGCGCGACCTATCCCGGGGTGCTCAAGAACCTGCTAGACATCGTCCCGGTCGAGGGCTTGCAGAACAAGCCGGTCGGGATCGTCGCGATGGGGGGCTCGCCGCACCATTACCTCGGCGTCGACAGCCAGTTGCGCCACGTGCTGGCGTGGTTCGGGGCGCTCGTTGCGCCGACCAGCGTCTATCTGACCGGCGCCGACTTCCAGGACGGGCAGCTGTCGGCGGCGACCGCGCGCCAGGACCTCGCGGCGCTCACACAGACCCTGATCGACCTCGCCCGCCTCGATCCGGCCCGGCTCGGCCCCAAGCCCCTCGCCGCCCGCTTCACCTGAGGTCCGCCCAGCCGCGTCACACCACCTGGTTGCGCAGCGGTTCCTCGCCGCGTTGGAGGCGGGCGAGGTTGTCGCGCAGGATGGCGATGACGTTGTCTTCGTAGCGGCGGGTTTCACCGGCGGTGTGTGGGGTCACGAGCACATGTTCCATGCCCCACAGCGGCGACGACGGCGGCAGCGGCTCCTCGACGGTCACGTCGATGCCGGCGCCGGCGATGCGATGCGCCGCCAGCGCCTCGATCAGCGGCGGCTCATCGACGACCCGGCCGCGCGCGACGTTGACGAGATAGGCCGACGGCTTCATCCGCGCGAGCGCGGCGGCGTCGATGAGCTTTTCGGTCTCCGGCGTCAGCGGGCAGGCGAGCACGACGAAATCGGCCTGCGGCAAGAGCTCGCCGAGGCGGTCCATCCCGTGCACGGCATCGGCGGCGCCGGGTCCGGCGGCGGCATCGCGGCGCAGCGCCAGCACCCGCATGTCGAGCGCCTTGCCGAGCTCGGCGAGGCGGCCGCCGATCTGGCCGAGGCCGACGACGAGCAGGGTTTTGCCGCCGAGCTCGTCCTCGCGCTGCGCAAGGTCGCCGATCATGCCGCGCCACACCCGCCGCGCCTGGTTGTCGCGCGCCTCCGGCAGGCGGCGGGCCAGCGCCAGCATCAGCGCCAGCGCGTGCTCGGCGACGGCGCGCGCGTTGACGCCGCGGGCGCTGGCGAGGCGGATGCCGCGGCGGCGCAATTCGTCCTGTGGGAACTGGTCGGTGCCGGCCCCGACCGACTGGATGAAGCGCAGCCGCCGCGCGCGGTCGAGGAGATCATTCCGCCACAGGCCGGAAATCACCAGCACGTCGGCCTCCTCGATGCGGCGCGTCAGCGCCTCGGGGTCGCGCACCTCGAAGCTGGCGATGCCGGTGCCGAGTGCCGCGAAGCGCTCGTGGAGGCGATAGGCGACATGGGCGAAACAGATTGCGAGCCGGTCGTCGGGAGGCAGCATCGGAGGCTCCTTTTCGCGGGCTGCGACTATGGCCGAACCGCCGCCGCCGGCGAAACCCCTCCGTTCGCGCCGGCTCACATCTCGTGCATGACCTGGGCGTAGGACAGCAGCGCGAACAGCACCGTGCCGCCGACGATGTTGCCGAACAGCACCGGGATCGTGAAGTGCGCCAGCATCTCCCCGACGCCCCAGTGCCCACCGAGCAGCAGCATGAACGCGTCCATGCTGCCGGCGATGACGTGCGGGAACGACCCGATCGCGATCAGGTAGGTGACGACTGTGATGACATGGAACTGGGTGCCTTCGGCGCTCGGGATCAGCCACACCATCGTCGCGATCAGAAAGCCGGAGGTGATGCCGCCGAAGAACATCGTCACCCAGGTCCCGGCGGCGACATGGCCGCTGAGCGCGAGCATCGCGTCGCGCAGTTCCGGCGGGATCACCGGGGTGAAGGTGCAGAAGGCGGCGGCGGCCAAGGTACCGACGAGGTTCGCCACGAACACGACGACCCACATGCGCACCAGGCTGCGGAAATGCGCCAGCGTCGGCTCGGCGAAGACCGGCAGCACGGCGGTGACGGTGTTCTCGGTGAACAGCTGCTGCCGCCCGAGCACGACGATCAGAAAGCCGAAGCAATAGCCGAACCCGGTCACCAGGGGACGCCAGCCGGCATCCGGCAGCAGGCGATGCAGCACCGCCTGCGCCAGCAGCGAAAAACTCAATGAAAGACCGGCGGCGAGGCCGGACCAGCACAGCGAGACCGTCGGCCGCGCCATCTCGGTCTCGCCCTCGCGGCGCACGATCTCGTAGATGACCGGGACGCGCAGCCGCGAGCGTTCCTCGACATCCTCGACTTCGCGTTCGCTGACGCCGCCGACAGAATCTTCGGATTCCGAGCTCTCGTCGTCGCGGTTGTGTTCGGCCGCCCCGGACATGCATCGCTCCGCCTGGTTGAGCTACGGAAACGGCGGCGCGCGTAAAACCTCTCGGGGAGCCGCTGACGGCGGCCCTCGAACGGCGTGCGGACCTTCTGTCGCAAGCCGCCGCCGCCGCGGTTGTGGCAAACATTCGCCGAGGCATGGCGTGCGGGCGCGGTCGGCGCCAGCCACAGAACGAGAGAGGGCGATGTCATGAACAGCCATAGAGACGGTCCCGGCGCCGCCGACATGTCGCGGCGTGACTTCGTCGTCACCGCCGCGGGCGCGATGGGCGTGGTCGCGACTGCCGCCGCGATCTACCCGCTGGTGCAGTCGCTCAATCCCGCGGCGGACACGCTGGCGGCCGGGGCGCCGGTCGATTTCGATCTTTCGGGGCTGAAGCCGGCGGAGCAGACCATCGTCATGTGGCGCAGCCGCCCGGTTTTCGTCGTCCACCGCACGCCGGAGGAATTGCAGAAGCTGCAGCAGCCCGCCGACCTCGGCCTCCTAAGCGACCCGAACTCCAACACTCTGCAGCAGGCCGAGTACGCCAAGAACTGGCACCGCTCGATCCAGCCGGAATACCTCGTGCTCGTCGGCATCTGCACCCATCTCGGCTGCATACCGCGTTTTGTGCCGCAGGTCGGCGGCGACCTCGGCGCGAACTGGCCGGGCGGCTATTTCTGCCCGTGCCACGGCTCGAAATACGACCTCGCCGGCCGCGTCTTTTCCGGCGTGCCGGCGCCCTTCAACCTGCCGGTGCCGCCCTACCGTTTCACTGGCAAGACGACGATCCGCATCGGCGAGAACCCACCGGGGTCGCAATTCGACTTCGGCGACATCGTCCAAATATAAAGCGGCATCCGACCAAGTCCGGCCATTCATTTCCGTCATCGCCGGGCTCGACCCGGCGATCTCGTGAGCCCCTGAAGATGGCCGGGTCGAAGCCCGGCCATGACGACTTGTGTGGGAGCGCAGCTCCGTTCACGCATATACGGCTGTTCAGCCGCGCAGGACGCGGCCGGCGACGGCGTCGAGGCGGGCGAGGAGGGCCGGGTCGCGGCGCTCCGGCGCGGTGATCAAGGCGTGGTCGAGGGCGTGGCGGCAGCCCTGGCGGCAGGGGCCCGAATGGGCGGCAAGCACCGGCACCACGCTCTTGACGAGGGCGCGCGCCTTGTCGGCATTGGCCAGCAATACCGACACGATCATCTCGACCGTGACGGCGTCGTGGCCGGGGTGCCAGCAATCGTAGTCCGTGACCATCGCCACCGTCGCGTAGCAAATCTCCGCCTCGCGGGCGAGCTTCGCCTCGGGCATGTTGGTCATGCCAATCACGTCGCAGCCCCAGGCGCGGTAGAGCTCGCTTTCGGCCAGGGTCGAGAATTGCGGGCCTTCCATGACGAGATAGGTGCCGCCGCGCTTGGCCGCGATGCCGGCGGCCGGCGCCGCGGCGACGACAGCGTCGCCGATGCGGCCGCACACCGGATGCGCCATCGACACGTGTGCGACGCAGCCGTGCCCGAAAAAGCTCTTGGTGCGGGCGAAGGTGCGGTCGATGAACTGGTCGACGACGACGAAATCCCCGGGCGCGAGGTCTTCGCGCAGGCTGCCGACCGCCGACAGCGAGACGATGTCGGTGACGCCGCAGCGCTTCAGCGCGTCGATATTGGCGCGGAACGGGATTTCCGACGGCGGCAGCACGTGGCCGCGGCCGTGCCGGGGGAGAAAAACGACCCGGTGGCCGGACAGCGTGCCGAAGCAGAATTCGTCGGAGGTCGCGCCGAACGGGCTCTCGACCCGCCGCCACGCGATATCGGCGAGCCCGTCGATGCGGTAGAGCCCGCTGCCGCCGATGACCCCGATCACCCGCACGGTCATCGCCGCGCCGCCGCGGGACAAGACGCGATCATGTCTAAGGGGTTGAAATTCCTCAAGCAAACTCTCGATAACAGGAGAAAACAGGGCGGAACAGGTTGGTCCCTCCGAGAGACCATGGCCGGCGGGCTTATATCTGTTCGCCGAATGTTCGTGTCAAGCGCCGTTCCGCGCGCAAGCGGGCGGCCGGGGAACCGACGACCGAGCGGTTGCGCTGGATTCCCGCTTGCGCGGGAATGACGGGTGGGAGCGGCGTGCGATTGAAGCGCATCGCCCATCCTGGCCGTCATGGCCGGGCTTTGACCCGGCCATCTCGCGGAGGCGGTTCGATCCGGTCGGCTGCCGCTCGGATCGCCGAAAGCGACAGCCCGGCAGCGCGCCGGGTCAATGGCCGATGCGGGCCCAGATCTTGCGCTTGGCGGCGTAGAACACGCCGGCCATCACGAACAGGAACAGCATGACCTTGAAGCCGACCCGGTGGCGCTCGTCGAGGGTCGGCTCGGCCGCCCAGCTGAGGAAGGCGACAACGGCGTGGGCCTCGTCCGGCACCGTCGCCGGCGCGCCGTCGGCGAACTTGACCTGCTCCGGGGTGAGCGGCGGCGGCATCGCGATCTGATGGCCCGGGAAGTACTCGTCGTAATACATGTTCGGGTTCATCTTGAACCCGGCCGGGGCCTGCTTGAACCCGGTCACGATGCCGTAGACGTAGTCCGGCCCGCCCTCGCGCGCCTTGACGATCAGCGACAGGTCGGGCGGCAGGGCGCCGTTGTTGGCGGCGCGCGCCGCCTCGTCGTTCGGGAACGGCCCCGGGATCGGGTCGGACGGCCGCGCCGGGCGCTGGAACATCTCGCCCTGGTCGTTGGGCCCGTCGGTGACCTGGTATTGCGCGGCGATGCC
>Ga0070739_10003418_pt1 | contig 19790 bp, 18 predicted proteins | sample Coa_R1_7_FD_66445 | JGI IMG/M metagenome (GOLD analysis project Ga0070739, IMG submission 66445) | Surface soil microbial communities from Centralia Pennsylvania, which are recovering from an underground coalmine fire - Coalmine... | ecosystem: Environmental > Terrestrial > Soil > Unclassified ... | reverse complement strand
GCCGGAGTGGGCGCATTGCTAGACCGCGAGGGTACTTGGTGGAATCTCTCCGGGTGCGCCTGGTACCGCCGGTACCGAGATGTATTCCCGCTGGTACTGTAAAACTCGCTGGATATGAGCGCGTTCCATATGCTCCCGCGCAATCGCCTCGGCCTGAGCCGCGTTGCCGTCGCGAATCGCCGCCAGGATCGCTTCGTGCTCCCTGACCGATTCGACGGCGCGATCGCGGCTCGCTAAAGTCGTCGGCCCTAGCCGGCGTACCGACTGCTGGAGGAGGGATGTGATCCCCGCCAGACGCTCGCCCTTGGCGGCCTGGCTAATGGCGTCGTGAAAGCGAGCATTTAGGTGGGCGGTTGAATCGACGTCTTCGGCGCGGACGGCGTCGGTAAAAGCGTTATGAATAGCTTCGAGAAGGGCGAGGTCGCTAGGAGTTCGGTGGCGCGCGGCGAGCGATGCCGTGCAACCTTCGAGCGCGGCGCGGATCGCGTAAATCTCGTCGATATCCTCGAGACTGAGGGGGACGACGACGAATCCGGAGCCGGGACTGGACGCGACGAGGTGCTCGGCCTCCAGCCGGCGCAGCGCGTCGCGCAGAGGGGTGCGACTGATTCCGAGCGAAGCAGCAAGGGAGGCGCCGCTCAGGCGGGTCGCCTGTGGGACGATGTTCGCCGTGATCGCGTCGCGAAGCGCCGAGTAGACGGCGTCGCCCAGCGGCAAGGAGCCGGCGTAATTCGCCAGAAGCTCTCGAAGTCGGCTTATTTGCTCCTCGTTCAGAGTGACCTCCCATCCGGCAGATCCGACCGCCGAACCCGGCTCAGGGCCGAAATGCCGAGACCATTTTACACAGCCTGCGCACGGGTGTATACTCCTGCATACAGGTTCGGGCACCGCTCAGCGGCTGACTTTGACAGTTCCACAGTCTTTCGCGTAGGGTGTGGCTTACATGAGTAATTTCCTGCTGACTATCGGCTTCGGGCTCGTTACCGCCTCCATTCTGGCGCTCGCCGCGGTTCCGCTTTCGCTCCAGATGAGCGTTGCCCGGATTCCGAATTTTGCCCACGGCGAAATCCTGACGGCCGGTGCCTACGCAGCGTATTCGGTTTCGCTGCACGTGAACAATCTTCTGCTGTCGGCCGTGGCGGCTGCTGCCGCCGGAGGCGTGGTGGCATTCCTTACTAACGCGGTGTTGCTCCATCCGTTCGCCAAGAGGAAGCCGAAGGTTCTGATCCTCTTCATCCTGACGATCGCAGCCAGTCTGATCATTCAGAACATTATTCTGTTTTTCTATACCGGCGAGAACCTGCCCTATCCGATCGCGGAGAGCCCGCCGCACCAGATCGGGCCATTCCTGCTTTCGACCCAGGATCTACTCACAATCTTTGCTGCGGTCGTGGTAATGCTGGCCGTCCACGTCGTACTCAAGTACACGACGTTCGGAAAGGCGCAACGCGCGGTCGCCGACAACAAAGAGCTCGCCAGGGTTCGAGGGATCAACGCGGATCGGATCGTGGCCCTGACCTGGCTCATGGACGGTATCATAGCCGGGTTCGCCGGCTTCGTGCTGGGGATCAACTCCGGTACCGTGACCCCGACTCTCGGCCAGAGCTACCTGCTGGTTATCTTCGCGGCGACGATTCTGGGCGGCATCGGCAAGCCGTATGGCGCGATGGCCGGGTCGCTCGTCATCGGGATCGCGATGGAGGTGAGCGCGTTGTACATCGCTCCCGACTACAAGGAAGCCGTGGCATTCGTGCTGCTTGCGCTGACACTCATCATTCGGCCGTCCGGGATCTTTTCCTCCCCACGTTCGGCGGCATCCACGGCGACGGCATGAGCGCGTATATCATCTCCCTCGCCACAACCGGGGTGATCTTCTCGATCGTCGCGCTGGGGCTGAACGTCCGCTGGGGGTGGGCCGGCGAGTTCGACATTGCGCTCTTTGCCTTCGTGGCCATCGGCGCGTACAGCTACTCGGTGTTCAATCTGCCGCCGTCGACGCTGCCGTATCCGGCGGGATACATCCTGGGCCTCAACGCCCCGTTCTGGCTCAGCATGATCGGGGCGATGGTCGTTTCGGGCATTCTGTCGGCGGCGGTCGGCGCGCTGGCATTGCGAAAGCTGCGTGACGACTATTTCGGTATCACCACGCTGGCGTTCGCTCTGGTGCTCACGCTGATCATCGGGCAGGACACGACTCTGTTCGGCGGCTTCGAGGGTGTCTACGGGATGGTCCAGCCGTTTTCGAACCTCGAGCCGTTCGGATCCGACGGCGGCTACTTCCTCGCGATGTGCGTGGTGGTGCTCGTCATCGTCTTTCTGGTTCTCAACTGGCTTTACAAGAGTCCGTTCGGTCGAGCGGTACGGTCGGTGCGCGAGGACGAAACCGCGTCGCAGGCGTTCGGGCGCAACGTGTACCTGCTGAAGCTCAAAGCGTACGTTCTCGGCGGCTGCGTGGCCGGCCTCGGCGGAGCGCTTCTCGCCGCCTATATCACGTCGTTCAACCCTTACGCCTGGACGCCCCAGGAAACGTTCCTGATCTATGCGGCGCTGTTCGTCGGTGGGACGGGGAACGCGATTGGGGCCATCTTCGGGACCTTCTTCGTTTTCGTGTTCATTCAGGAGATCACGCGCTACATGCCGACCATCGGCGACAACGCGTCATCTCCCGACGCGCTGCGCCTCATTGCGATCGGGGCGCTGATCGTGGCGATCCTCTGGTTCCGGCCGCAGGGCGTGCTGCCTGAGCCGCGAGCCAAGGATGTGGAGGACACGGCGGAAACGCCGGTCGCGCCGGAGGTGCAGGTTACCAGTGGGTGAGCCAAGCGGGACAGCGCTGCTTGAAGTCGATTCGGTCATCCGCTCGTTCGGCGGCGTCCAGGCGGTCAACGGCGCGACCTTTTCGGTCCGTGAAGGATCGCTGACCGGGCTTATCGGTCCGAACGGCGCCGGGAAGAGCACGATGATCGACCTCATCTCCGGGTTCCAATCGCCTGATTCCGGCACGATTCGGTTCGCGGGGAAGGAGATTGGGGGCATGCCGGCCTATAAGGTCAGCAATTTGGGCCTCATGCGCAGCTTCCAGACGCCGCGCGAGTGGCCCGGGCTCACCGTCATGGAGAATATGCTCCTGTCCTTTCCGATCCGGAATCGCGAGTCGATCTGGCGGGGACTGTTCACACGCAAGTCATTGAAAGCGGCCGAGCGCGAAGATCGTGTCGTCGCGCGCACGCTCCTCGATCATTTCGGGCTGCTGCGACTGAAGAATGAGCCGGCCGGAACGTTGAGCGGAGGGCAGAAGAGGCTTCTCGAATTCGCACGCCTCGCGGCGGCCCGTCCACGGATGATTCTGCTCGACGAGCCGCAAGCCGGTGTCAACCCGGTGCTGCGCGTTCGGATGGGCGAGCTCATCCGCGACATGGTGAACGACGGCGCGACCGTCGTCATGGTCGAGCACAATCTGCCGTTTGTCGAGCGGCTTTGCGACACGGTCATCGTGATGGCGCTCGGGAGGTGTCTCGCGACCGGTACGATGTCCGAATTGCGGGCCCACAAAGAGGTGATCGACGCGTACCTGGGTGGGGTCGAAGGCGTTGCATAACGGAACCTACCTTTCGGTATCGGATCTCTCGGCCGGCTACGGCGGGCCGCCAATTATTGAAGACATCTCGCTGACGGCGGATGCCAATTCGATTACCGCGATCGTCGGTCCGAATGGTGCGGGCAAGTCGACACTGATGAAGGCCATCGCCGGAGTCATCCGGCCATCGCGGGGAAGCGTGGAGGTTTGCGGCCAGCCGACGACCGGGCTCTCGAGCGACAAGATGGTCAAACGGGGTATGTCCTACGTTCCGCAGGTGGCAAACGTTTTTCCATCGCTCACGGTGATGGAAAACATGGAGATGGGCGGCTATACGCGCAAATCCGGCCTGCGAGAGCGGATCTCGGAACTCACCGAACTATTTCCCGACCTGGCGGTGGCCGCATCCCGGCCGGCCGGAACGCTGAGCGGCGGCCAGAGAAACATGCTGGCGCTGGCCCAGGGCCTGGTTCCCGATCCCAAGGTGCTGCTTGTAGACGAGCCGACAGCGGGGCTTGCGCCGAAATTCACTCAGGTGGTCTGGGAGCAGATCATGAAGATCCGCGAGACGGGTGTCGCGGTGGTTGTGGTCGAGCAGAACACGCGGCTGGCACTGACCCATGCCGATCGTGGGTACGTTCTGGCTCTCGGCAAGAATTGCCTCTCCGGCCCCGCCGACGAGTTGCTTAGCGACGAGGAGGTAGTAGCGCTGTACATCGGTTCAGACGCCTAAGATCCAGTCGTTCGCCTCTCCAGGGACGGCCTAAAGCCGACGCCGTGGCGGCCGCACGGTGTCGATGCGCAAGGACGGGAGCCGGGCGCAGCGGGCAGGAACGCGACCAGGAGGTCACGGATGAGATGACGATCCGGAACATGGCGACACGTTCTTTCAAGAAGGAACTTAGAGGAGGTATGACGGTGCTAACCATTCATGGCGGATTGGCGAGCCGGGCGCGGCGCATTGCAGTGCTCGGCGTGATCGCCGCAGTCTCGCTGCTTGCGACCTTCATCCCGAATGCCGGGGTGAGCGCCAAGAGCAAATTCAACGGGACCATTACGTTCGGTGTGCTACACCCATTCACCGGCGCCTACGCGTCGGTCGGCGAGGCATCCCTGCAGGGCGTGACGACAGCCGCGGCGGAGATCAATGCCAACGGCGGGGTTCTCGGGAAGAAACTCCTGGTGGCGCATGCCGATACGCTCGCCGATCCCGTGGATGCTGTTCCGGCGGCGCGACACCTGATTGCGACGTCTTCGCCGGCGGCGATCATCGGACCCGGCGGGCTCGAGATCACGGCTGTCCAGTCGATTCTCGATCAAGCCAAGATCCCGTTCGAGTTCGAGGGCGGTGACACTGCCTACGATCACACCACTGACCCGATGCTGTGGCGCGATTCGCCGTCCGACGAGCAAGAGGGCGTGGCCATGGCGCTGTTCGCGATGCACAAGGGCTTCAAGAAGGCTGCCTTCATGATGTCCAGCATCACCAGCGCGCAGGATTTCATTCCGTACATCGAGGGCGCGTACAAGAAACTCGGTGGCCAGATCGTCGCCAACGAGGTCATGACGCCGGGGCTGAGCTCCTATCGAAGCGAGGTCCTGAAGGTCGTCCAGGCTCACCCGCAAGTGATCTTTACCCAGGTCGAGCCGCCGACTGCCGCGGTCATGACGCGCGACCTGAAGGAAATCGACAACCTCAAGATCCCATTCATCGCGACCGACACGAGCACCGCGCCGGAGTGGATCAGCGCCGTTACCCCGGCGGTTGCGCATGCGGATATCTGGCACGCCGAGGGGGCAACGCTGAATACCGGCGCGACGCCGACGTTCATGAAGTTCCTCCACAAGGCTCATAAGGGCGCCCAGCCGCTCGCCAGCGCCAACTACGCGTACGACGGCGCGATCGTCCTTGCTCTCGCCATCGAGAAGGCGGGCACGACCAACGGACCGACCTTTGCCAAGGACATTCCAAAGGTTGCCAGCCCTCCCGGCAAGCAGGTCACCAACTACGGCGCCGGCGTGAAGTGGATCAAGAAGCGCAAAGACATCAACTACCAGGGCGCCAGCGGATCGATGGACTACAACAAGTACCACAACGTCTTCGGGCCGTTTGAGATCGTGAAGTCCGACTCGCACGGCAACCTGAAGCAGGTGACGATCATCGGTGCCAAGGCGATCGAGAAGGCAACACCGTAACGATGGCCGCCGCGAAGAGCGATCGGTATGAGGCTGGCCTGGGTGTGCGGCGTCGGACGCTGGGCGACGAGTACGTCAACGCCGCTCTGAACTCGGCCAGCGATTTCACGCGCCCGTTCCAGGAGTTCGTCACCGAATATGCCTGGGGCAACGTATGGGCGCAGCCGGGTCTGGAGCCGCGGGAGCGAAGCCTCGTCACGCTCGCGATCCTGGCCGCAATGAATCAGCATGATGAGTTACGGCTGCATCTGCAGGCGGCACGGCGCAATGGCTGCACGCCGGAAGAAATTCGGGCGACGCTGTTTCACGTGGCCGCGTACGCGGGGCTACCCGCGGCGGTCAATGCGTTCAAGATCGCTTCACAAGTGCTGAGCGAAACCGACGCTTCTAGCGGCAACGAATAGGCGACACGGTTCGAGGGAGGCGCGCTTAGCGTGCCTCCCTCCCCGTTCGCGCTCAGGGAGGAAGAGTGATCACCGAAACAAAGCTCAGCGATCTGCTGGCGAGTCTGGCCGCGTCGAAAATCGTGGATCTGGAGCAGCCGCGCACGATTGGGATGCCCTGCTTCCCCACCCACTGGCCGGGGTATAACTTCACCCTGCACCGGCGGCACGAGCCGGGTATCGGGGCACGGACCAGCGCAGCCGGGGTGATCTATGCCGGCGAGCACGTCGGCACCCACATCGACGCGTTCTGTCACCAGGCGTGGGAGATGGAGATGTTGGGCGGCGTCAAGGTAACGGCCGATGTGCAGACGCCGACCGGGTTCAACGAATTGAGCGTCGATACCATCGAGCCGATCGTGCGCCGCGGTGTTCTGTTGGATGTGGCGGCAAAAGAGGGAGGTCCGCTCGAGGCGCGGCGACTGCTGACCGCCGAGGAGCTGCAGGGCGTCGCCGACGCGCAAGGAACCGAAATCCGGCCGGGCGACGTTCTCCTGGTTCGCGTCGGCTGGGGACCGCGCTGGACCGAGCCGGATGTCTACATGGATGCGCCGGGAATGGATCGCGGAGCGGCCGAATGGGCGGCGAAGAAGGGTGTGTTCGCGGTCGGCGCGGACAACATGTCCTGGGATCTCCCCGGCTACACCGATCCGGTTCTCGGGACTCCGCTGCCCGCGCACGTGGTTCTGCTGGTGCAAAACGGCGTGCACATTATCGAAAACCTGGCACTCGAGGAGCTGTCCGCGACCGGCGCTCGCGAATTCGTCTTCGTGTGCGCGCCGCTCAAGTACGTCGGCGGGACCGGAGGGGCGGTGCGTCCGATCGCGATCGTGCCGTCAGAAGCGGAATAACTTCGCCGGATTCTCCTCGGCGATAATCCGCACCGTTTCCTCGTCGGCGACGTCCAAAAGATCCTTCATCGGCTCGGGCGGTGCCACGTCGAACGGCAGGTCGCTGCCGACGAGAACGTTCTCGGCGCCGGCTCGCTCGATCAGGAACCGTAGCGCCTCGGGATCGTGCGTGATGGTGTCGAATTTGATCTGCCCGATATACTCCGCGGGGTCGGCAGGCGAATTGGCGAGCTCGGGGCGGTTGGTGCGACAGTGACGGAGCCGGCCCAGCTGGTAGGGGAAGTAGCCGCCGGCGTGAACGGCTATCACCGTCAGGTCTGGGTGCCGATCGAGGACGCCGGCGCAGAGGAGCGACTCTAGGGTCAGTGTCGTTTCGAGCAGATTGCCGATGACCGACTCGAAGAAGTATTCGCGGTAGACGCCGTGCGGATCGACATACGCCGGGTGGAGCAGAACCGGCTGGCCCAGGCGCTCGGCGGCGTCCCAGAACGGCTCGAATTCGGGAAGGTGCGGGCGCCGGTCGACGATCGAGGTGCCGACCAGTACGCCGATCGAACCGGCATCAGCGGCGTCTTCCAGAACGCGCGCCGCAAGCTCCGGTTCCTGCATCGGGACGTGGGCCATCCAGCGGTAGCGCTCGGGGGCGAATTCACAAAACTCGGCCATGCCCAGATTGGTTTCGCGGCAGAGTCGCTCAGCCGGTTCGGCGGGGAGCTCGTAGTAGTACAGTGGTTTCGGGGCGGCCGAGATGACGGCCGCCCGCATCTCCCGTTTCTCCAGGTCATCGAGCTTGGCGGCCGGATCGACGAAAGTGGGATCGAGGTAGAAGCGGATGTGGTTGCCGCCGCTGATGTGGTCGGGCTCGACGTTGACGCGATACACCGGGTCGCGGCGCAGGAGGTCGAGAACCCGCTCGGGGATGACGTGGTTATGAACGTCGATTCTTTTGGGTTGGGCCGAATCCGCGCTCACGGCGCCACGCTAACCATCTTGATCCGGGTCATGTCCTCGATCGCGTAGCTGGGACCTTCGGTTCCCCAGCCGCTCAGCTTGGCGCCGCCGGACGGCTCGTGATCAACCCTCGACCGCGATGGGCCGTTGATATTGACCGTGCCGTATTCGAGCTCGCGCGCGGCGCGGATGGCCGTGCTCAGGGAGCTGGTAAAAATCCCGCTCTTCAGCCCCCAGGGGGTGTCGTTGGCGGCGGCTAGCGCTTCATCCAGGGTCTCATAGCGGAGGATCGTCACGACCGGGCCGAATACCTCGTCGCATACGACCTTCATATCCGGTCCGGCGCCGACGACGATCGTCGGGTCGAGGAGCGTTCTACGGCGGACACCGCCGTAAGCCAGCTGGGCGCCCTGCGCCACCGCTTCGTTGATCCACGACTCGATTCGCCGTGCGGTCGGCTCGTCGATGACCGGGCCGAGGCCGCTGTTCGGATCGAATGGATCGCCCGGGACCAGCTTCGACGTAGCGGCGACGAACGCGCGGAGGAAATCGTCGTAGACGGCATTCTGGACGTAGATACGTTGTGTCGAGACGCAGCTCTGACCGTTGAGGGCGAACGCAGCGCCAACGCACTGCGGAACCGCACGCTCAAGATCGGCATCGTCGTGGACGATGGTAGGAGCATTGCCGCCCAGCTCGAAGACCGTTCGTTTCAAACCGATCTCGCGAACAATTTGCTCGGCCACGCGTCCACTTCCCGTGAAATTGACCATAGCTACTTTCGGGTGAGTGGTGAGCGCCCGGCCGACCTCGACGCCACCATGCACGATATTGAATGCACCGGCGGGGAGACCGGCGTCGAGCACGATCTCGCCGAGGAGCGCGGCGATCGCCGAGCCGTGGGGGTGAGGCTTAAGGACCAGCGTATTGCCGGCCGCGAGAGCCGGGCCAAGCTTGTGGATCAGAGTTCCGAGCGGCGCGTTGAACGGCGTGACGCCGGCGATAACACCCAGCGGTTCGCGCACCGCAAAGCCCAGCTTGCCGGCGCCGGGAGCCAGCGCATCCATCGGCACGATCTCGCCGGAAATGCGCTTGGTCTCCTCGCTCGAGATTTGCGTCGTCGAAATTGCGCGGGCGACTTCGGAGCGAGAATCGCGGATCAGCTTGCCGGTGTTCCAGGTGATGACCTCGGCCATCTCTTCGGAGCGTTGCGACATGAGATCCGCAACGCGCGCCAGCAGGGAGCTCCGCGCATGCGCGGGCTCTCGCCGCCAGTTCTGCCACACGTTCCAGGCGTTCTCGACAGCGTCATTGACGGCCGGAACGGGCGTTTCGTGCGCCTCGGCGATGATCGAGCCGTCGTAGGGATAGCGGACGGGGATCCGCGTGCCGTCGATCCAGCGACCGTCAATCAGTGTTTGCGCCTGGAATGGCGCCGCGACCTCGGTATCAGTCAACGCGGTCCTCTCCCCAGCCGAAGTTGGGTTCCGGGTGTGGAAGCGGCGGCAGGTCCCAGCTTGCGGTCGCGGGGAGCTTCGCGTCGCGATCGACGCGCACGTCCAGCACCGCGGGCCGGCCCGACGCAAGGGCCTGCTCGAGCTGTCCGGCGAAGTCCTCGGGGCGTTCGACCCGGACACCGCGTGCCCCCATCGACTCGGCCATGGCGGCAAAGTCCGGTGACATGAGCTCGCCGGTTTTCTCGTTGCGGAAGCTGGTCACCAACTCGCGATCGCGTCCGAAGTAGCCCATTTGCTGGTCGCGGATCGAGTTGTAGCCGGTATTGTTCCAGACGACCCACACGGCCGGGATGTCGTATTCGACGGCGGTAGCGACGGGACTCGGTAACATCAGGAATCCGGCGTCGCCGCACACGGCCACGACCTGCTTGTCGGGCGCGGCCAGTTTTGCTCCCAGGACGCCGGCCACGGCGAACCCCATAGATGCGAAGCCCCAGCTTTGCAAGAGGCCGTGCGGATGGTGGGTTACGTACTCGGAGACCAGCCAGTTGTGGTGGGCGCCGACGTCGGAGAGGACGATCGAATCGTCGCGCAGAACTTTCTGGAGGTCGGACACCAGCCGCTCTGGACGGATGGGAATTGCCTCCGAGTTCCGGTGGTCCGACATCTTCTCTTCCCAGCGATCGCGCCAGCCGTCGATCTTGGCAAGCCACCGCGAATTCCGGCCTGGTGCCGCCGCAGCGTCCCTTGTCGCCGCGAGGAGCTGTTCGCTTACCACCCGCGCGTCGCCGACGATCCCGATCTCGGCCGGAAAGTTGCGGCCAATCTCGCTGGCGTCGATATCGACGTGGATGAGACGCGTCGGCGGGATGCTGTAGGTATAGCCGGGGAGCCAGGCGCTGGTGGCCCGATCGTCGAAGCGGGTACCGAGGGCGAGAATCACGTCGGCATTGCGCGTCGCCGCGTTCGACTGGTACGTGCCGTTGCGGCCGGTGGCGCCGAGACTCAGTGGATGCGACCCGTCAATGATGCCTTTGCCGAGCGGGGTGGTCGCAACCGGAATAGAGAGGGCTTCGGCCAGCGCGACCAGCGCCCGAGCGCCTTCGCTGAGATCGACGCCATGACCGGCGACGATAACGGGACGCTCGGCAGAGGTAAGGAGGCGAGCGGCATCGGCGATGGCATTCGGATCGCCGGCCGGGCGGGTGTAACAGGTCCGCGGCCAGGGCTCGACGCTGTCGACGCCGACATCCTCGACGAACAGGTTGAGGGGCACGTCGAGATTGACCGGACCGGGCCGGCCGCCGCGCATGAGATCGAAACTCTGGCGCAGCGCGAGATCGAGCATGTCGGGACGGGTGGGCTGGAAGCTGCGCTTGACGTACGGGCGCATAACCTGAACGAAGTCGCCCTGGAAGTAGCGGCCGGTTTCCTGGAACGGGCCGCGGTTCCACTGTGAGGTCGGCACGTTTCCGGTGATCGCCAGCATCGCCGAGGAATCTTGAAATGCCGATGCGATGGCGACGATCAGGTTGGTCGAACCGGGGCCACAGGACGTGTAGGTGGCAACGGGATTGTGTGTGATCCTGTAGTACGCGTCGGCCATGAAGGCGGCGACGGACTCGTGGTGCACCGAAACCGGTTTGAGCTCATCCTGCCGGTCGTACACCGCATCCAGGAAGCCGAGAATACCGTGACCGCACAAGCCGAAAACATAGGGGACACGCTGCTCGATCAGACGATCGACGATGAGTTCCGCGCCTTTCACGCATCACACTCCTTCACGCCATCGTTTCGATTGCCGACAACCTGCCGCCTCCCCCCGGGGGCCGGTTGCGGTCGGCGCCGAGAACGGAATGGGCGGTGGGGATCGGCGAGGTCTTTGCACCGCAAAATCTGTATGCAGGAGTATACACCCGTATGCAGGCGGTGTAAAATGGGCGCGGCGGTCCCGGTAACGACATAGATCGGGTGCGCCGAGACACACGGTTCCAAGGAGGGACAGCGTGACGTCGAGTCCGACGGCGGAGCTGGCCAGGTTCACAACCAAACTTTCGTACGACGCGCTGCCGTCTCGGGTTCGAGAGCGGATCAAGGATTATTTGCTTGACGCGGTGGCGAGCAGCCTCGCCGGCACGCACGGCGATGAGACGGCGCAGATCAGAGATCTCGCGGTCACTCTGGGGAACGGGACCTCGGCGGTCATCGGCGGTGAGCGTATGTCGATGGCGGGCGCCGCGCTCATGAATGGCTACTTGATCACGGCAGTCACGGTTTGCGATGTCCACCGGTCCACGCTGTTTCACGTGACGCCGGAGGTCGTGCCGCCGGCTCTGGCGGTTGGGGACATGAAGGATTCCGGCGGGAAGGACCTCATCGTCGCGCTTGCCGCGGGATTAGAGGTGGCGACACGGGTCGCGGTGGGAACGAACTATCAGGCGTTTCGCGCGCGCGGCTGGCATTCGCCGGGGGTGGTTGGTCCGTTCGGCGGAGCGGCGGCAGCGGGACGGCTCCTTGGGCTATCCGAGTCGCTGCAGCGCAACGCGTTTGGACTTGCCGGCAGCCAGTCGGCCGGAACGTTTGCGCAGTGGGGAACGCCGACCATCAAGTTCCACCAGGCACGCGGGTCGCTTTCGGGCCTCCTCGCGGCGCTTTTGGCTCAGACAGGATTTCCGGCATCGGAGGAGATTCTGACCCACCCGGACGGCGGTATCTACAACGCGTATTCGGACGGCGGGAACGCCGCGGTGGTGGTTGAGGGTCTGGGAGACCGCTGGGAGCTGGAGAACATTTCCCTCCGGCTCTGGCCGCTGGGCAGTTCGATCCAGTCGGTGGTGACCGCCGTCCTCAACCTGGCGAACGAAAACGACTTGCGGCCCGAGGATGTGCAGCGCATTCGTGTCGGGCTGTCGGACACGGTCTATCGGATGCACGGAACGATGAGCTGGGATGATCGATTCAAGGCGCTGCTGTCGGCACCGTACGCGGCCGGCGTGGTGCTACACGATCGCCGCTGCTGGCTGGATCAATTCACGCCCGAACGGATCGCCGATCCCGACCTTGACCGCTTTATTCGCGAGCGCATCACCGTCGAAAACGATCCGGACGTCGTAGGAACCGGGGCAGCGGTGATCATCGAGACTCGATCGGGCGAGGTGTACGTCGATCGGCGGGCGGTTCCCAAGGGCGACGTTGCGGACCCGCTGACGCGCGAGGAGATCGTGGAAAAGTTCCACACGGCGAGCCGCGGGATCCTCCCGGACGACGAAGCCGATCGCGCGCTGGCGATGATTCTCGATCTCGAGAACTCCTCGGTGCGAGAGCTGATGTCGACGCTGACGGTGTCGGAAGCACTTGTCGCGGCATAGATGCGAGTTCTTGTCGCGGAACCGTTTCGAGGGGGGACACGCTCCGGAGAGGGGTTGCGCGAGGGCGGACAAAGATGGAACTACAGTCCCTACCGGAACGTTCCGGTGGCTTCATGATGAGCTGCGGAGAGGGGATGAGAGATGCGCTTGCTGATGTTTCGTGATGACGGTGCCGCTCGATTGGGCATTCTGCGAGAAGACGGAGTGATCGACGTCGCATCGGCGGGTGGTGCGGACGCGCCGAAGGATGTCCTTGCGGTCATCGATGGAGGGCAGGAGGCTCTCCATTACTTGCGGACGCTGGTGGCCTCCACCAAAGGCGACGCGGTTCGGGCGCTCGACGGCCTAGAGATAGTGGCGCCGCTGCTCCCGCGAGAGAACGTCATGGCCGTTGGGCGAAACTATGCGAAGCATGCCGAGGAGTCGGCGCGGATGTGGAACCTCGATGCTGTTCAGCCGCCGACGGTCTTCACCAAGGCGCTGACGTCGGTTACCGGTCCGTTCGCGCCGATCCCGATCGACGACACGCTGACGTCGATGGCGGACTGGGAGGCGGAGCTGGCGGTGGTTCTGGGCCGTGAGGGCAAGAACATCCCGCGCGAGAGCGCGCTGGATTATGTGTTCGGGTATACGGTCATCAACGACGTCTCGGCACGGGATCTGCAGCAGAGCTGGGGTGGGCAGAACTTCAAGGGAAAGAGCCTGGACGGGTTCGGCCCGCTGGGGCCGTGGGTCGTGACTGCCGACGAGATCCCGGATCCGGGCAAGCTGCGGGTGCGGTGCCGGGTGAACGGCGTTACGAAGCAGGATGCGTCAACCGAAGAGATGATCTACCCGGTGGACGACATCATCGCGCGGCTGTCGCTCGGGATGACACTGTTGCCCGGCAATGTAATTGCGACTGGGACGCCGGATGGAGTCGGCCGCGCACGCAAGCCTCCGGAGTTCCTGCATCCGGGAGATGTGCTCGAAACGGAGGTCGTCGAGATCGGGGTGATGCGGAACGCAATCGTCGCGGCCTGACGCGCCGATGGCGGCGATGAACTAACGGTCACTCGCGCCCACTGGACGGGCGCAATTCCTGCACACTACAGCGTGGTCCGGTTCGGCCTGGTTCTGGCAAAGCCGAGAGCGGGCGATTAACTGATGTGGCAGGGCAAACCTGAGTTGATGCGAGTTCGTGGGTTGACCGTATCTCGTGTCGTCCTGGCGCTGACTGTGTTCAGCAGCGTAGTCTCAGCCGCCGGCTGCGGACCGCTCCGATCGGCCGTGGCTGCGCGTCCCATGTCGCATCCGGCATTTGTGGCGATCACACACGTGCCTGTCGGTCTGCTTACCGTCGATCCGACCACCGGCACGCTCTACGGCGTGACATCGGGCGGCATCATCGCCATCGACACCAGCAACCAGGAACATCAGGTTTTCGCGACCGGTCCGGATGACTATATGTGTGGCCTGGCCATCGACGGCGCGGACCACCACCTGCTGGTGAACTTTCTGCACTACGATCACCTTCCGTCCGGGAGGCACATACCTCCAGCAACCTCGGTCATCCAGGTGGTCGACGCCTTGTCCGGCGGGCTCCTGAACACCGTCACGATTCAGCGCAATCGCCTGCTCTGCCCGATTGGATCGCCGACGCTCGTTGTCGTCGACCCGACCGCCGACCATGGCTTCGTGACCGACACACGGGGGCATTCGGTCGAGGTGGACATGGACACCGGAACGATGCTGCGCCGCTTTCATGTGCCTCCGCCGTACGACTTCGGCTCCTTCGCCCCGAGCGATGCTCTGCCGTGGGTCGTGGATTCTACCCACCATCGACTGGTGGTTTCGACGGTTCCCTCCTGCCAGAACACCTGCACGACGCCGATTCTCCTGGTCACGGTCGACACGCAGAGCGGACGAATCGTGCGTCGTGCGGGTTATACGGGAGGTCCGGTCGGCGTTTTAGCCCTCGACGCCACGACCGGGCGCGTCTACTTTCGGCCCGATCTTCTGGGACACGGTGACATCTTCACCTTGGATGACCGGACCGGCCGAATCACTGGCCGCGTCCGCGTTACCTCGCTCTTCGCCGGCGGTGAGGTAACGGGTAACATCGTCGCCGATTCCGTCACCCATCGGGCGTATATCTACATCGGCGGCACCGCGCTCAAGGGCACAGGTTTTCCGGGACGCCATAACGGTCCCGCCCACCTGATCGAGGTGAACGGACGCGGGACGCGGGTGCTCCGTCGCGTTAATCTCCCGAATCCGCGCCCCAATTACTTCGCGGGTGGGGCCTTCGTTGATGGCGCCACCGGTCGCCTCTTTGTCCAGATAGGCGTGCACCTCGTGGTCCTCGACCCCTCGACGTTGCACATCATCCAGACCATCCGCCTGACGCCCATCCTCAATGGCAAGTACATCGCCTTCATGCTCGACACGACTAACCACCGAATCTTGTTTTATGGATCTGGTGGCATCGTGGCGCTTGATGAGTGATAGACCGTCACTCTTCCGTCAGTCACCCGGAACATTCCAGCATACGCGCTGCCTGCCCAAGAGCGTCACCGAGCATACGGAGGGCGATCTCAAGGGCGCGATCCTCCTGCGTGAGCCCCTCTAACCGGACAGCAGCCAGATCTACGTCGTAGCGAAACTCGGCCCAGGGTGCAGATATGGCCGGCAGGTCGAGGCGGTCGCCGTGGTCGTGCTCCCGAACAAGGATAGAGTGATCCCACGTCGAGATAGCCTCGAGTACTTGCTGTGCCAACTACCATGCTTCCTGCCGATCCTGCTCACCCAATCCTTCCACGTCCCCGGTCCCCCTATCTCCGGTGAAGCATTGCCTCGACGCGGCCCACCATGTTGAGGAACACCACCATGGCCACATCCCGTCGTCTAGCCCCAACACGGTCAAATTGTTCGAAAAAAGAACTTGCCATCGTATTCGATCGGCTCCAGGATCTCATCTGAGACGTGGATATCCAGACCGAGAGGCGCACCGAGCGTAGCTATCCGCGCCACCAGGTGCGGGCTGAAGGACGGACCTCCGTTCCTGGTCGGCGACTCCCAGAAGCAGAAGATGTCCGCCTTGAACTTCCCGCTGGCGATCAACTCACGCACGGACGTGTTTGTCGCATCGAGTCGGTCGAGCAGCACCTGGATATGTGTCTCGAGGTTCGTCGTCCCAAGACCTTTCGTCGAGAGCACCCACATGCCAAAGTCGAAGGTTCTCTTTCCCCGGACGTCGCCGACCTTGCGCGACTCAGTCGGCTTAATTCCGAGAAGGACCGTTAACTCGTCAGGGTTCACTTCCGGCCCCCACATGCGAAATGTGGCCCATGTCGTGCAGCAATTCCCGTTCTCTCCGCCATACGTGGCGGGGTCCTGCGGGTTGTATTCAGCCATGGCGTCAACCCTCTATTTGCTGTCTCTATTCGTCTTCGTCGACAAATGTGTACAAATGCCGGTCTTCCTCGAACGACCAGCTGACCTTGGGGACACGGAAGTTCCACCATGCGATTTCACTCTCCGGAACACGCTCGATCCTGGCATCCCCCCGCCTGAACCTGCCCCACTGGGGCTCGGCAACTCGCAGAGTGGCGGCCCTCCATCGCGCATCCCACGGGGCGACCAGCGGGGTCACCTTTTCCCGGATCGACGACGGTACGCTCTTCAATAGGCATTCCAGGATGTCTCGGGTCGAGAGGTCGTTGGTGAACTCGTACCCCCAGTCCTCCCAACCCATTTCCACCTCCAGCACGAAGTGACTCCACACGCGAAGGAGATAGTCAAGGGAACGAGCGTGCTCGGCACAGTCCAGTTCCTGTTCTGCTTGGCGAAGTGCCGCTTCCTCGTCAGGCGTTAAGGCAAGGTCGTCCCACAGTCCACGCCAGGCACGCTCAGCCGCGCGCCGCGCGATTTGTTGATTGCGAGCTGACTTCTCCCAATCCGGTTCGTGAGTCATCGCTTGCCTATGACCATTCGCTTGCTGACGGAAGCACGAGTTCCCGCAGCCCACTGTGGGTGCGGACCAGCGGCCGGGATCGTCGGTCCTGGTCGCTCATTCTGTGACGGGCACGAGTAAGTGCCACGCAGGCACGGGGAGCTGAGCCAGCGCAGTCCGCATGCGGTTAAGGAGATTGTCGATTACGTCCTGATCGGGCGCCCGATTTGGCGGCGCCTCGATCATGTCCCGCATCGGTCTGGGCAATGACCGCCGCGCCGGATCAAGTTCTCTTACTGCCTCGTCAAGAAGTTCCACGATGTCGTGAGGAACTCGCTCAGACAGCCACCACAGTAAGGGCTCGAACGCGAGCCGCGCCGCCTCAGGATTGGAGGCACCGCTGCGGACGGCATCAAGAGTTCCGACAGCGAGACAGAGCATGAGCGCGGGCAGCTCATCCTGGTTGACGCGCAGTTCGTCGGTGTCGGACGGGATGCCCAGGCGGGCCAGGAAGTACATGGCCCTGTACGACTCATCGTCCGGCGGGTCATATCGCACCACGGCGTTCCATGGTGGGCGAACGGGCGGCGCATCGCTGAACTGGCTCCAGAAGCCTGGCTTGCTGTCGATACGCTCGCGCCAGTCGCCGGGCAGCTCGATGTTGTTCCAATCGTCGTAGACTCGCGTCCTGCCATTGACTAGCCCCCAGTTTAACTCCGCGATGTCTTCCGCCGAGCAGTCTTCCAGGCTGCCTCCTCCATCCATCTGGTTGTCACTGACGCCGAAGATGGATGACGCCTGCACGATTCGTTTACCGAGCGCAATCTCTTCCACCTTTGTGAGACGCGGTCGCGGCCGACGAGGCGCCGCAAGCTTGAACCAGGTCATCGTCGGTCCCGAATTATGCGAGAGGACCTCGTCATCGTCGAGACCGGGAAAGCGCGACTCATCTTCCTCTGTCATGGGGCGGGAGAAGCTCTCTCGGGTGCCGTCCTCGTTCTCCTGCACGCCGAAAAAGACCCCGCCTCCCGTGCTGATGTACGCGACCGCCTCGTCGTCGAGGCTGACCGCGTCCGAGAGATTCGGATGCTCGTCCCAGTGCCAGCTTTCCGCACCCCCACCGTCCCGACGAATATGGACCAGGACATAGCGTGGAGTATCGCCCACAACGATCGACATCGAACACGCACTGCCCGTTATCGAACCATCGTCCGGCTCAGCGACGTCTGTGTCCGCTGCCTCCCAATCGTCGGAGACGTCACGGTTAATCAGGGACCGCCAGCCGGCAAAGAAGCGCAAATCGCCCAGCCGGCATCGAGTGTAGCCGTGGTGCTCTGCCATGCGCACCAGGCGCCGCTCTGACTCCCCCGCGACAAAGCGCGCGTAGGGCGTTGGACCGTGGTCACCGCTCGCATCGGCTCCCGGTCGCGCGAAGACGGCCCAACTCGCTTGCGTTCCGCTGCCCGGTGTGGACTCAACACCCGAGAGGCGAACGTAGAGGTCTTTCCCCTCGCCGGATTCCCACCACTGGGTATCAACGTCAAGAAAGAGTCCTAGCCACGTCGCACCATCCATCCCAACCTCCTGGCCCACCCTCGTCCAGATAAATTGTCACGCGGGACCCGGATTGGTGTCGAGTCGAAGTCGAGAGATGGTGCGCTTGCGATGCGGACAACCTCACGAGGTAAGGGCTGGCGATTGCAAATCGCTAATGCCCGGTTGCCGCGGGCTGGCGATTGCAAATCGCCACTACGCCTCTGCCGAGGGTGGATGATCGGCGGGTGACCTTAGCTGCGGTAGCGCTCTATCGCAGCGCTTGCTCGAGATCGGCGAGGAGGTCTTCCTCGTTTTCGATGCCGACCGAGAGGCGGATCAGGCCGCCGGTGATGCCAAGTTCCTGGCGGCGATCCTCCGGGACGGAGGCGTGAGTCATGACGGCCGGGTGGTCGGCAAGGGATTCGACACCACCAAGGCTCTCGGCGGTGACGAATAGCTTCGATCGACGCAGGAAGGCGCGCGCTGCCTCCTCGCCGCCGGCCAGCTCGATTGTGACGATGCCGCCAAAGCCGGACATCTGTCCGGCGGCGAGGTCGTGGCCAGGGTGGTCGGACAGGCCGGGGTAGAGGGCACGGCTGATTTCTTTGCGGGTTTTGAGATATCTGGCAACCGCCATGGCATTGGAGGCGTGACGCTCCATACGTAGCGCGAGCGTCTTGACGCCGCGGAGGAGGAGCCAGGAGTCGAATGGGCCCGGGATGCCGCCGACGGCGTTTTGATAGAAGGCGAGATCGCTTGCCAGCTCGTCGTCATTCGTGACGGCTGCGCCCATGACGAGGTCGCTGTGGCCGCCGAGGTACTTGGTAGCGCTGTGGACGACGATATCGGCCCCGAGGGTCAACGGCTGCTGGAAGTAGGGGGTGGCGAAGGTATTGTCGACCACCAGACGAGCGCCGGACTCATGGACGGCATTCGCGGTGGCGGCGATATCGACGATTCGCAGGAGGGGGTTGGTTGGCGTTTCGATCCAGATCAGGCGAGTCTCGGGACGAATCGCCGCGCGGACCTGGTCGACGTCGGTCGTGTCGACGAAGCTGAATCTTAGGGCATATTGAGCCATGACTCGGCAGAACAGCCGGTAGGTGCCGCCGTAGAGATCGTCTCCGGCGACGACGTGGTCGCCCGCTTTTAAGAGGTTGAGGACGGTAGCCTCGGCGGCCATGCCGGAGGCAAATGCGAGGCCGTGGCGGCCGCGTTCGAGCGAGGCGAGCACCTCTTCGACGACGCGGCGGGTCGGATTGCCGGTGCGGGAGTATTCGTAGCCCTTGTGGACGCCGGGCGTTTCCTGGGCGTAGGTGGACGTCTGGTAGATGGGGGTGACGACGGCGCCGGTCTCCGGGTCGGGCTCCTGCGCTACATGGATTGCCCGTGTGGTGAAGCCCCAATCAGGCATAAGCCCGCTCGACCGCGAGGGCCAGCTCGGCGCACTGGACGGCGTTGGTCGCCGCGCCCTTGC
>Ga0070739_10003417_pt1 | contig 19791 bp, 19 predicted proteins | sample Coa_R1_7_FD_66445 | JGI IMG/M metagenome (GOLD analysis project Ga0070739, IMG submission 66445) | Surface soil microbial communities from Centralia Pennsylvania, which are recovering from an underground coalmine fire - Coalmine... | ecosystem: Environmental > Terrestrial > Soil > Unclassified ... | reverse complement strand
CGGCCGTCAGGCCCCAGATCAATCAACTCCGCCAACGCCGTCGCCAAGGCTTCGGGATTCCGAGGCGGCACGACTTTCCCCGTATCCCCAACAAGCACGGCCGAATCATCGACATCGGTCACCAAGCCCGTTGAAGCCCGTGACATGCTTTTCTATTCCTAAGTCCAAAGGCGCTGGTTGACATACAGCTTCCTTTTAGCCTGCTTCCTATCTATCCTGATAAGCCAAGCTTATGGCGATGTCGCATCCTCTTCCAGCGCTTTAATCAGCGGACGAATGGCCGACAAGAACTTTTCGCATTTGGCAACCTTTTCGGCCACATCGGAAGGATTAAACTCCATGAACGCCACGTAGTCGGCGGCCTCACGGTCGGCGAAGAGCGTGTTGTACAACTCGCCGTATTGCTTTTCCAACCGACCGGCTTTGATCACGGCTTGATTGAACGCAGCACGCACACCGGCGTGCTTGCTGAATTCGCGACCCTCTTCCAAAAAGAGAGCAGTTACCGCATAGAACAATGCATAATAGGCACGGTTGATCGCGAACGCCAACGCTCCTGCGGCGAGTTCACGTTGGGCGGCCGCGAGACTGTCATTCGCTTTGGTCCACCAGCTCCGAACGGCTTCTCTTTTCGCGTCACGCTCCGTCACAAGGAGATTCCTTCCCGCTCAATGAATGCATGAATGGGCAAGACAGAGAACAAGCCTTCCTCCCATGCCCGCCGATCGACCACGAGAGCGCTAAGATTCGTGTCATAGTCCAGGTTCACATCGAAGATGAGCCCGGCGATCCGATTCCGGACTCGGTAATCGGGGTGGTCTTCGAGGACGATCAGCAGGTCAACGTCCGATTCCGCATCCGCCGTACCCCGGACAACGGATCCAAACAAGACAATCCGGTCTACGCAAAACTCCGCCGCGATCCGGGCACGCACCGCTTCCAGAGCCTGACGAAGAACCGGTCCAACTGGGAGGTTGTCAAGAGTGTTCCCTGCCACGGCCTTCTCTCCCGTCAGCATTCCTTCTTGGCATCAGCCAGAGATAACTTTTTGCCTCTTCTGCTAGCGTAAGGCCTGGAGATCGTGAAGACAAGAGCCGCTACAGGCCAGCCTGGCAAACACTCACTCATCTACCCCTTGGCCCGGGCGGCTGCCGCAGCCAGCTCGTCATAGCAGCGTTCGTACTGCTTCACAATGGTGTCGAGGTCGAACTGCGCTTTGATGCGTTGGCGGGCCGCGTCGCCCAAGCGACGGCGCCCGTCAGGCCCCAGATCAATCAACTCCGCCAACGCCGTCGCCAAGGCTTCGGGATTCCGAGGCGGCACGACTTTCCCCGTATCCCCAACAAGCACGGCCGAATCGCCGACATCCGTCACCACGCAGGGAACCCCGCAGGCCATGGCTTCGCCGACCACGTTGGGCAACCCTTCGCCGTAGGCGGAAGATAAGGTAGCGATGTCTAACGCCGCCAAAATGGCCGGCACATCATTCCGCTCGCCGAGCAAATGCACGTGAGCGCCAACACCGAGGTCCTCAATCATCCCCGTTAGTTCCCTGTTGCCGTGTTCCATGCCCAGCCCGACGAGGACAACGTGCACGTCGGTGGACGATGCCAGCACGAGCTTGATGGCCCGTAGGAAGGTCGCGTGATCCTTCATCGGATCGTAACGCGCAACCATGCCGATGAGCCGCGCATGTCCTGGAAGCCCGAGTTCGGCACGCAGTTTTTGGCGAGCCCCTGGATCAGACGCAAATCGCTCTAGATCGAACCCGTTCGGAATGACGGCCCATCGCTTGGGACGATAACCGACCTGTTCATGAAACTGCCGGCCAGCCTCTGAGTTGACGATCACCAGATCCGGCCAAGTAGACAGGAAAGCCAGCAGGCGGATCACCCAGCCTGACAGCGGTCTGTAGTCCCGCATCTCCATATTGGAGCAGCGTACGTTCCACACGAGCAGCGGCACACCAGCGACCTTTCCGGCAACCAGGCCTAGCAGATCTGCGTGGTACAACCAGGTCTGCAGGATCTGAGGCCGCTCCTTTCGTAACAGCCGAATCAATGCCCACAGACCGCGAGCGCTGGGTCTGCCTCTTCGCATACCCAGGGTCACCACCGGAATTCCCAGGGCTTCGATGGAGGAGCCGAGGGTGCCTGCATCGGTCACGGACACCACAAGGGAAGAAAACCGACGATCGAGGCGCGAAAGAAGCTTCAAGAGCATCACCTCCGCGCCGCCGGTGGCGAGGTCAGTAATAAGGTGAACGATCTTGATCACAAAAAGAGGATTACCGCGACTGGCGCATCGACGCCTTATACCAGTCAATGGTCTTGCGCAGCCCGTCGTCGAGTGGGGTCGTGGCCCGAAATCCAAAGAGCTTCTCTGCCTTGCTCGTATCAAGACGGCGTCGAGGTTGGCCATCGGGCTTGGACGGATCCCAGACGACTTTCCCTTTAAACCCTGTCAACGCCGTAATCCGGTCAACCAACTCTCGAATCGACACTTCAAAGCCGGCTCCAAGGTTCACCGGATCACTGGCATTGTAATGTTCAGCGGCCAAGAGAATGCCTTCCGCTGCATCTTCCACATAGAGAAATTCGCGGGTCGGGCTGCCGGTCCCCCAAACGGCCAACGTCGGGGGTGAAAGGCTGGACGCTGCCTGATGCATGGCGTCGACGCATTTGCGGATCAGCGCCGGAATGACATGTGACGTCTCGAGATCGAAATTGTCACGGGGTCCATAGAGATTGACCGGAAACAACACAATGGAATTGAAACCGTACTGCTGGCGGTACGCTTGAGATTGCACGAGTAACATTTTTTTGGCCAACCCATAGGGAGCGTTCGTTTCCTCTGGATAGCCGTTCCAGAGATCTTCTTCTCGAAAGGGAACGGGGGCAAACTTGGGATAGGCGCAGATCGTGCCGATGGCGACGAATTTTTCAATCCCGACCTGACGCCCCGCTTCCATGAGCTGAACGCCCATCATCAGATTGTCGTAAAAAAACTTCCCCGGGTTGGCCAGGTTGGCGCCGATGCCGCCGACCCGCGCGGCCAAGTGGATCACAAGATCAGGCCTGGCATCGCGATAAAGACGCTTGACCGCCTCCATCTCAACCAAATCATATTCTCGACTGCGGGGGACGAAGATCTCCCGACATCCGCGCTCGCGCAGTTTCTCGATCACGAAAGATCCCAAAAACCCGGCGCCTCCGGTCACCACGACGCGCTTTTCAGACCAGAAACTCATTGCGCACCAACCTCAACCTTTCTTACCCACCCCCTCCAATTTCAGACGTTCGGCCTCCAGATCCGCGTCCACCATCATGGTCACCAATTGTTTGAACGACACCTTCGGCGTCCATCCCAGCTTTTTCTTGGCCTTGCTCGCATCGCCGAGCAGGAGATCCACCTCCGTGGGCCGGTAATAGCGCGGGTCGATCTTGACGTATTGGTGCCAATCCAGCCCCAGATGCCCAAAGGCGACGTCTAATAATTCACGGACGCTATGCGTCTCCCCGGTCGCAATGATGTAATCGTCCGGTTCGTCCTGTTGGAGCATGAGCCACATGGCCTCCACATAGTCGCCGGCGTACCCCCAATCTCGTTTGGCGTCGAGATTGCCCAGGTACAACTCATGCTGAAGCCCGAGTTTAATTCGGGCGGCGGCCTTCGTGACCTTTCGACTGACGAAGGTTTCACCGCGCCGCGGCGATTCGTGATTAAAGAGAATCCCGTTGCAGGCGAACAGATTGTACGCCTCCCGGTAGTTGACGGTCATCCAGTATGCGAACACCTTAGCGGCGCCGTAGGGACTGCGGGGGTAAAACGGGGTCGTCTCCTTCTGAGGAATCTCCTGCACCTTTCCAAACATTTCACTGGACGAGGCTTGATAAAACTTCGGGCTCAAGCCGGACTCCCGGATCGCCTCCAGCAGCCGAACCGTCCCAAGGCCTGTGATCTCGGCCGTGTATTCGGGGATATCGAAACTCACGCGCACATGACTCTGTGCGCCCAGGTTGTAGATTTCATCAGGGCGGATGGTCCGCAGAATCCGGTTCAGCGAACTGGCGTCGTTGAGGTCGCCATACACCAACCGCAGGCGGGCATCCGGCTCGTGCGGGTCTTGATAGATCGGATCGATCCGGCCCGTGTTGAACGAACTTGACCGCCGGACGATGCCGTAGACTTCATATCCTTTGGCCAGGAGAAATTCCGCTAGATAGCTGCCGTCTTGACCGGTAATGCCGGTGATCAGCGCCTTCATTCAATGTCCCTCTCTCATCGGATTACCCTCGTACGTTCACCCGCCGTCATTGAAAGAGCTGACAGGCCGAGTTCGGCGAACCCAAATCGATTCGCTAAGAACAGGCACACTCGGTAACCTCCCCAGAGCAGACAGAACAGCAAAAGGGGATACACGTGCCCGGTGTGCCGGAACGGCTCAACCAAGCGGACGCTGTACAGATAGGCAACATACCAGGTGCCCCAGAGCGACAAAACCGGAACCCACCAGTACCGAGGGTCTCGTCCGAGCTCCAGGAATCCAAGAATCGTGAGACCGAGCGTCAACAGAAAGACAAGAACCGTATCGGGCCGGAGATGCCGGAGCACAGCGCGAAGACCGCTCGCATGGTACAGAAAAATGAGTTCCTTGAGGTGAGGCGTCACCGACGCACTCATGTAAGCTGTGGATTCCACCCATCCTTTGATCTGTCCGAAGAGCAATTGGGGAATGGAATGCAGGCCAAAAAGATACTGTGCATAGGTGATCGGCGGCCCAGCATAGGAATTGCGCTGAAACTCCTCGGCAGAGGGAAACCCGGTGGTCCCCAGGCGTTCCGGGAATTCCACATTTGCGTTCCACCGCGCATAGCGATAGGACGGCCACGCCGGATCCCCATGGACTTTGTAGAGGCCGTACAGGTGAGGCACATAAAGGAGAATGGCCAGAAAAGAAGCAAGAACCAGGTATCGGGCTTGCCAATAGCCAGGCGCGAGCACTACGAGTCTCTGTCGTCTACGCCACAGATTCGCTAGCCATCCCAACCATACTAAGGGCAATATCACGCTCAAGAAAGGAGATTGGATCAGAGCCATGACTCCGGTGGCAAGGCCGAGCAGAAAAGCACCAATCCACCCTCGTGCCCAGAGCCACAAAGACAGGATGGCGATCAGCATCAGCGTCAGGCTTTCCAAACGGAGTCCGCGGACGGACTCATCAATCCAGGCCGGACTCAGCGCTATCACCCAAGCCGCCAGGCCGCCAAGCACCCACTGGCCGCTCAACGCCCAGATCCAGGTACCACAGACTGGAATTAGGAAAACCGAGAGGCACACCGTGTAGAACTTGGCCGACGGAGCCGTCATCCCCCACAGGCGAAACCATTCGCGCAAGGCGGCCACGTGGGCCGGTTCCCGCTCCATAAAATTCCCGGAATAGAACCCGTGATCCGGCGTCCACCACTCAAGGCTTTGCGCATAGACCATATAGGCCGCCGTATCGGGATCAGGCGGCAGCCCCCGCGCCAGATCCAGCAAGTCCCATCGTTGTGCAAAGCCAGCGATGGTCGCCGCGCAAATGAGGTATGCTCCGAACCACAGAGACCATGAGATATGTTGAGCATGCGTCCCATGGATCAGCAGAAAGCCCGCCAGACAGATCGCCAGGGCTGACCCAAGCGGCCAGATGGGAGGAAGGCGGTCCTCGGCTTTTTTCCAGGAGGCTGCAAAGCGGTCGAGCACGAGTTGTTCATCGGACAGCTCGTTCGATGCCGACAGCACCAGTTTCGCTGGCCCCTTCACCGCATACGTAAGGATTCGGCTGTCCAGATATGAGGGAGGAATGTCGTGTGTCTTACTCCTGTCCGAGAGTTGGACGGACAGCCGACCCGGAGAATAAGCCCAGAGTCTGAGTGTGAGAACCCCGTCCTCCGACCCAGGCAGATGAATGCGCACCTGGCCGGCTTCACCAGCCCCGAGATACCACCCGTTTCGCCCCCACCGGCCACCAGTGTGATCGAGCAACCACGGTGCGCTCGCAGGACGGACGTCGGTCAGGCGTTCATCCAAACCACGCATCTCCGGCTCGCGGAGCGCTTGGCGCATAGCGGGAACAAACCGGTCGAATGCCATGACGCCGACCGCGAGGCCGCAGAGCAGCACAAGCCAGCCGACCCACCGTAACCGCCGGTTTTTCTGAGCCGATTCGGTCATTCACCCTCACCCCTCCCTCTCCCATCAAGGGAGAGGAGTTCTGCTCTTGGCGTTCATTGAAAAGTCCGTTTTTCCAGCACGACCAACAGGCGAAAAGCCAACACGCGATCTAACGGCTGGAGCACCCGCTCGAGCCGCAGCAATGGCCGTACAAGGAAAGCCGGTAGCATGGACGAATGCTCGAATCCTCCGCTCAGCGGGTAGGCGAAGAATGCGAGCCGGCGATGAACGAGCCGACGGAAGTGCGGATACAGCCGCTGAAACCGGTCGAACATCCGTTCAAAGAGCAGCGTGGCCACCGCTTGATTGGCATCGAATGGCCGGCGCGCCGGATCGGGCGACCGTACCTGGAAGGGATCCTGCGAGAGATCCACCGGCTCCGGGTGGAGAAACCGATAGACCGGCCACGAAACCCACGAGATATACGGGTCCATCAGAACGATCCGCCCCCCCGCCCTCAACACGCGAACGGCTTCGTCAAAGAACAGCCGCACGTTTTCGAGATGGTGCAGCACATCGAACAGCACCAGGTTGGCCAGCGACCCGTTCGCGAACGGCAACGCCTGGCCGTCCGCCACGGCATCCAGCCACGGCGCCTTTACAAGGTCGGTGCAAATCACGTCGGGCGCAAACTCCTTGAGGTTGCCGCTCCCGCCTCCCAGTTCGAGCGTCGGGCCAGGAATCAGATGCGTGACCATTTCCCGGTACCAGTCGGTGTAGAGAATCTGAAGAATGGGCTTCTGTTGCCAGGTCGCCCGATGGCGAACGAGGATGTCCTCAGACATGGGCTCCCACGATCCACTGACGGCTCCTCATGGCCTCTTCAGCTTTTTCCCAGCCCCATTCCTCGCGTCCTACCTCACCCTGCCCCTCTCCCATCGAGGGAGAGGGCAATGGGCGGACGAGAGGGTCGGGATGAGAGTGAGCCAATCCGCGGTCACAGCGATTTCAGGCGCAGGAATCCGAAGACCGTCATCCGAAGCAGCAACCAGCCGTGATAAAACCGGCGGATGTTGGTCGTCCCGTAGGTGCGGTCCTGGTACCGAATCGGCACCTCGACGATCTTCAGATTGAGCTTCGCGGCCCCGAAGAGCAGGTCAAAATCCCCGAAGGGGTCGAACTCGCCGAAGTACGCCCGGCCCTGTTCGATACGGCGATAATCCTCGCGCCACAGCACCTTCGTCCCACACAGTGTGTCTTTGATCCGCTGGTTCAAGAGCCACGAGAACGCGAGGCTGAAAAACTTGTTGCCGAGAAGGTTCAAGAACCGCATCGCCTGGTCTTCCATCGGATAGACCAGCCGGCAGCCGTTGATGAACTCCCCCTTGCCGCTCGCGATCGCCTCGTAGAACTTCGGCAGATCCTCCGGCGGTACGGTCAGGTCGGCATCGAGGATCATCAGAATATCTCCGGTGGCGTGGGCGAAGCCCTTGCGCACGGCATCGCCTTTCCCCTTCCCGTCCTGCACTAAGAACTTGATGTCGCGATCGGGAAACGCCTGCATGACGCGGCGGATCTCTTCCTGAGTGCCATCAGTGGAATGCCCATCCACGAAGATGATCTCCTGCCGAGCGCCGAACTGCGGCAGGCGCCGGATCGCCGGCTCGATAGTGCCCCGCTCGTTGCGGCAGGGAATGACAATGGACACGGAATACTCGGACGCAAGATCCGACACAGTGCCGTCACTCCTTTCCCTCTCCCCCTCGACCCTTCCCCTCTCCCTCGACGGGAGTGGGGAGGGTGAGGGTGGGACTGGGGTGAGGGGACGCCTCGCCCCAGGGAACACCGGCCTTGCCACCAGGTAGTGGCACAAGCAGGCCGACCGGAATCCCGGCAAGAAGGCAAGCACCTGGTTGGCCGCGGTGGAGAGAAGCGGAATCGCGACCGGCAGCAAGAGACGTCGCTCTGTCTTCACCACTTCGTAGTCGGCCAAGTGAAGGAGGTTGCTCACATCCTCCAGCGCGAGCCAGTTCTGGTGCTGCTGCGGCATCTTGAGGCCCAGCGCCTCGCCGAGCTTCAGCACCGGCTCCCACAGGAAATTGTAGTAGGAGATGACGAGGCGGGTCTTGGGCGTGCAGCAGCGGCGAAGCCGCCGGAAAGCGGTCTCCACGTCGAGCAGATGCCCGACAACATCAGCCAGAATGATGACATCGAAGGGTTCATCGAGTTCCAGGGTCTCGACATCCGCCACACGGAACTCCAACTCCGGGTGGCGGACCGCCGCCCGCGCGACCATCTCCGGGCTCAGATCGAGCCCCAACCCGCGCGCCGGCTTGACCGACGCCAGCAGGTCCCCCAATCCGCAGCCGATCTCCAGCACGCGCAGGCCCTCGGGCACCAGAAACCGGAAGTACCGCCGCTGATCGTCGTAGTAGTAGCGATTCCGGCGCTGCCAGCGTTCCCGGTCGCGCGCCAGCGCATCGAACCGCTCCCGGATCGCCTTCTGCCTGGCCTCGTCTCGAAACCCGTTCATCGCCCCGCTCGTGCCAGCGACCGGCTGGCAACCCGCCCCAGTTCCCTCAACGTCGCCTCGACCATCCGCTCCACCGTGAACTGTGCAGCGATCCGCTCCCGCGCCTGCCGGCTCCTGGCAGCGCGCTCGTCGGCAGTCCACGCCAATGCCACACACCACGCCTTGCACAACGCTTCGGGGTCGCGCGGCGGGACCACGAGGCCGATCTCTCCGACGATCATGCGCGCATCCCCCACATCCGTCACCACGCAGGGAACCCCGCAGGCCATGGCTTCGGCTACCACATTCGGGAATCCTTCGCCGAAGGCCGATGAGAGGGTCAGAAGGTCCAACGCGCAATACACAGACGCAATGTCAGGCGTCGCATCTCTCCACAGCATGCGTGTTCCCACACCAAGCCCATTGGCCAACCTCTCTAGCGATCGCCGGCGGTCCGCCGACCCGTTGCCCACGCACACAAACCTGCCGTCCGGCCGTTGGCGGACCAGCAACGCAGCCGCGCGCACGAACGTCTCCTGATCCTTCATCGGATCGAGCCGGCCGACCAGACCGATCAGAAACTCCCGCTCGCCGATCCCCCACTCCTTCCGCACCCGATCACGTGCCAGCATATCAGGCTTGAATCGTTCGGCATCAATACCGTTGGGAATCACCATCAGTTTGTCCTTCGGAAACCCTAGTGCCGCCACATAGTCCCGCCCGGCTACGGAATTGACAATAATCAGGTCGGCAAACCGCGCCAGCGCACATTCGATCCGAAATAAGACGCGATCCAACCAGCCGTAGTGTCCCAAGTCCATGTTCGAGGCCCGCACGCCCCAGACGATGCGGAGCGAAGGAAACAGAGGCTTTAAAAGAACGGTCAGGATATTGGCGCTGCCCAAGAAGCCGTACAGGACAGCCGGATTGACCTCGCGCACCACGCGGATCAGCCGCCACAGAAACTTAGGCACATCCCACCGGCTTCGCTTGCCTAGCGAGTGGATTGGCACGCCTTGTCGAGCCAGGTCTTTTTCCAGAGCCCCGCCGCCGTAAAAAGTCGCCACTTCCATGGGGTAACCACCCTGTTTGAGACGACCGGCCAAGGCCACAAGCTGTCGCTCGGCACCGCCATAATTCAGCGAGCGGATCAGACAGAGAAGCGTCACGGTTCGCAGGCCAGAGCCCAATGGCGGATCACGGTTTGACAAACACAAACTCGTTGCAGCCATGCCCTCCGCCGCAGGTCTTGAGCTTGGTCAGCACAAAGCCTTTGGCCCGGAAGAAGTCGAACACGGCTTCCGGCTTGGCGACCTCGAACGGATAGCCGCCGACCCAATCCACGACATCGCGCCAGGGTGACATGCCTCTTTCTTGCTCATAATTCCTCCAGGTGCCGAGTGGACTGCCTAGCAGAAAATCGCGAAGAAGGGTCGGACCCCACAATCGAAGAAATGCCGGCCAGAGCACCAGAAACCGCAAGGGTCGAGGCAACGTATTGTACAACCGTTTCACAATCAGCCAATAGCGGCTGGCCCGGCCCTGGTCGTTGTAAATCCCAAGCAGAGAGCCCCTCCCGAAGCCACAAGGTCGGCCACGTACTCGCACGCCTGCCACATCGCCCCAGTGTGATGCAGCACGCCCCACGCATACACCACATCGAAGGTGCCCAGTCCTTTGAGATAGGTGCGATCCAGCACAGAGCGCTGCTCGATCTGCCACTGTTCATCATCAGGGAAATAGCGCCGCTTGAGCTCCAGTGTGCAGGCCACCGACTGCGGGTCATAGTCGAAGGAATGCACGGTGGCTCCAAGCCGCCGTGCCGCCAGGCTGAAGAGGCCAGAGCCGCTGCCGACATCCAGAAACCGCCGACCCTCGAGCCGTTTGAGCCCAAGCATGTTTTGAAGCGATTCCTCCGCCCGCGCAATCCGCGCCTCGTCCAGCGTCTTCAAAAAATGGGCCCAGTTCGCTCCGAAAGCGAAGCGGTCTCGCCGATGGATTTCGTCGATTGCTTCAGTCATCGGTCAACACCTCTTCGATCATTTGTTCCCACAGCGCGAGCACGCGCTCCTTCGAAAAACGCTCCCGCACCTCCACCGCCGCCGCCCCGAGCCGCGCGCGCAAGGCAGCATCGCGCCAGAGCCTGTCGAGCGCCTGGGCGAGCGCACTTACATCTTCCGGCGGCACGAGCAGGCCGTTTTCGCCGTCTTGCACCATCTCCCGAGGCCCACTGCCACAGTCGGCGGCGATGACCGGGCATCCCATCGCCATGGCCTCCAGCAGCGCATTGGGAAAGCCCTCGTAACGCGAAGGCAGGACGAATACCGCGCAGCGTGCCATCCACGTTTCCGGATCGCGCACCACCCCGGGCAGCAAGACGCGCTCGGCGATCTTGAGCTCCTGCGCCAGGGTTTCGAGCGCCCGCCGCTCGGGCCCCTCGCCCAGGATCACGAGCCGTGCCCCGGCACGCGCAAACTCGCTCGCCGCAAAGGCCCGTAACAGCAAGTCGAAGCCCTTCTGATGGTCGAGCCGACCCACCGCCAGCAGTTCGTCCGTCGCCCGCCCGGTGTACGCCGCCGGTGGGAGTTCCCGTACAAAGTTGGGAACAACCCGCACCCGTCGGCCGGGTACGATGCCGACTGCCCAGCGAGCGACCGATTCGGTCTGCACGACTAGTCGGGCCGCCATCGGATAGAGCAGGCGCCGTGCCAGGCGCCATGCACGACCAACCGCATGACGTCTCGGATCGATGCGCTCCGAGACGATCACCGGGAGGCGGCTGCCGGCGAGCGCGGCGAGCATGCGCACATTGTTCTGCTGGATGAAGCTGATCACGAGATCGGGACGGTAAGATGTCACGGCACCGCGAATCATCCTGCTGCGCCGAATGTTGCCGGCAACGCTTTGCCAGAGCGATGACGAGTTCCAGATGAGGTCGAGTGCTATCCTGCCGATGCGCGGGTCGAGCCGGTAGTGATCTTTCTCAGGCGAGGCCAGCGTCATCACCGCCACTTCGTGGCCCCGCTCCACCAACGCCAACGCCAATTCCGCGGTCGTCCGCTCTGCGCCGCCTGCCGAAAGGCTGGAAACCGAGAGAAGGATTCTGCGCTTCATTCCATCCTTTCGAAGAGCAGATAGAATCCGCCTGCCACGCGATGGGAATGGACGCTACGCATGCAGAATCGATCAAGCCACGAAACGGGATAAAGCAACCAGGACAGAAGAGAACGGGCGAGATAATACGGCCCTTCATGGCGAGGGCTGTGGACGCAAAGGGCGAGCACCTCACTCGCCATGAGGCGAAGCGCCGTCGCGGGCCCTACGTTGTGCCCCCATTCGAGCAGACGAAGGGCATGGGAAATTCGCTTGCCTCCTTCTAGCGTCCAGCGCCGGTAATCTGCCCTATCGCCAAAGTCGGAGACATGGTAGTGGTACAAAAACGGGATCTCGATCCAAATTCGCCCGCCGATGGAAGTTACGCGCGTCAGCTCTTCGATGGCGAGGCGATCGTTCTCGACATGCTCCAACACACTGGTACACACGACAAGATCAAAATGCTGATCCGGAAATGGCAAACGCCGGCAAACATCACATACGACATCCACGTTAGGGCGAGCGATTATATCGCAGGTCGAGACATGCGCCCCCAGGCGCCGACCGCCAGCGCCGACATCGAGAACGCTTTTGCTTTTGCTCACCTCAACCATGAGTCGCGACAGGCTATGGAGGTGCACAGGCGCCGCTTTCATACACGCACACCCAAAACAGCGATCGAGTAGGCATAACCGCGGTTCTGCAGATACCGCCAAAGCATGCGCGGCAACAGGCGACGGAGCCAGATCTGGGCAGGTGTGACTGTCACATCGCCATAGCCGAACGACGTAACGATAGCGAGCCCCGCTTCTCTCACGATATCCTCTAGTTCCCGAATGGCATAAATCCGCTCATCGGTGATTTCGCCCGTATAAGCCGTGTATTGGGTCGGAATCTGGATCAACACACGCGGGGCGCATTTCGCCTGTTCTTGCAGAAGCCGCACGGTGACCTCCCGGTCGAAGTGCTCCAGCACGCCGCAGGAATACACCAGATTGAACCGGCCGTGATATCGGCCGAGGTCGAAGGCATCGGCAATTTCAAACGTGCATGGCACGGCCAGACGCTGAGACAGTTCCTGCGCCAAGGCCACAAGCCGTGGCTCGCTGTCGATGCCTGTGACCTCGTAGCCGCAGGACACGAGATAGGCATCCGACCAGCCCGGCCCGCAGCCCACATCGAGAATCCGCGCCGGCGGCGGACAGTGGCGCTGGATCATTCCATAAAGAATTTCGTGGAAACCCCAGTGGGTCACGGCCGCCTTGAGCCAGGCGCGATCGAATGCCCCCTGTTTGTCGAAATAGTGCTGCCAGCGCGACGACATGGCGGTTTACTTTCGGAACAAGACGTGGTACGCGCAACGACGCTCTTCTTTCGGGTTGAGCAGCCGCGCCTCGCGAAACCCACCCTTTTCCCGCCACCCTTCGATGACTTGCCATGGAATGACCCAGTTGTACCATGGCTCAAGCATGTCCAAAACGCCGACCAGCGTCCCCTTGTGAAAGCCGCGTAGATTCGCGTATAGGTGCTCAAGGTTCACGCGTAGCGGGTACCGCCAGTCCCAACGCCGATGAAACACGTGCTCCACAAATCGGAGTCTTTCCTCGACGGACGAGAGTGAATGAAAAATCTTTCTCTGAAGATTTGTCAGGGGTTGATGATGGAGTCCTCCGTCCGCATACACCATCAGGAAGAGGTAACCCCCATCTTTGACCATGGCCGCTGCGCTCAGAAACGCCTTGAGAGGATCATGGGTACACATGGCCACGCCCCAAAAATTCACGAAGTCGAAGGTGCCGACCCACTCAGGGTGTACTTCCGGCATGTTCATCAAGTCACAATATTGAGTATTGGGGTTAAAGCGACGCGTCGCCTCAAGGGCGCTCTTCGAAACATCCACTGATACCACCTCCGCGGCCCCGAGCCGCTGCATGACGCGCGTCCAACGTCCCATGCCACAACCGGCATCCAGGCAGCGCCGTCCTCGGATCGCCTCTACTGGCACAGGCTCGTCGAGCTTCCGCACCCCACCCGTAGGATCGTGAAATCCGTCAATGCCATCCGGATGAACGCCAGTCCATTCGTAAATGCGATCGTTGATGTATCGCTCGTCCGACGAGGCACCAGGAGCCCGGCCATAACGGGCATCTATCAGGGAAAGCCGCCACTGCAGATCGAATTGCTCACTATATCCCTGGGGAGGCGGTTGGAAACGCCCACTATAAGCATCATCCCAGACAACAAGGTTAGAATCGAAATGGGGATTGTTCATCATGCCTGTCTCCTTTATGAGCATTTCCAGAATTCGGCGGGCGTTCGGCGTTTGCAGACCTTGGCAATCTCGGCAGCGATCACTTCGTTGGCCTCCTCAGACACATGGCAATAGTCGAAAAAATGCTCACCCTCCAATTGATTCAGCCAGTTAACTCCATCCACCCCCCCGAGATCCCTAAAGGTAGGATGGGAAACGACCAATCGATACACCATGCGCGATAGCTTCTTTAACAGGGGCGGATAGTTTTCTGCCATGCGACGTTCACGCTCGGTCAGTCTTTTGCCGGTGGTAAAAATATCTGGCTGCCACACGAAAACGCACCCCACGCCGAAACTTTGGCCAATTCCTTGCAGGATTTTGAGGTTGGCAATATAACCATCAACGATCCTCTTGGCATGATAGAAGCGCTCACGTTCGGGAACGGCTCTTCCGACTGAATCACCCCTGAACCCGCAACCGCGATTACCCGTGATGCGGCATATCATGCCTGCAAGCCGGACAGCCAATCGCCAGACGACACCTTGTTCTGACAGGAAATTACGCGTTGCCACCCGGACTACGCTCATGAATGGATACCCCGCTTCTGCCAGGAAAGTCTGTTCTCGGCGATGCATCAACATCTCGAGATACATGGCAGTTTCATTCACACCATCGTAAAAGATGGCCAACGCAACGTTTTTTTCGCGACGCATCGCCTCGCAAAATGCTCCGATCTCTGCATAAGTGGAGTACCCGCCCATGCCATAATTCAACACGCACGCAACCCCCGGCGCCAAATGCCGTTGGAGCATTGCAGGTATCGCGCCTTGGTCACGGGTAGTCGTAGAAAACATAGTCGATCCGCCAAAACACAAGAGTTTGGCAACTCCTTCTGGGATAGTCGTCCGATCAAATCGCCACCCACCAGAATCGGTAGTTACGTAAACGCCGCGGTATTTCGGGGGCGCGGTATACCAACGCGTTGGGTGGTATTTCGCATTGGAATAAAACAGTTCCTCCATCTCGATTGCCAACGCGGAGTAATCAGTATTCCGCCGGCTACTGATGGCGTTCTTTTCTGCCAGGTTTTCGATGTTGCAAAGGACGCGGGTTTTCACGATAACCATCTCATACGAAACATCATGTTGCTGTCGTTGCCATGGAATCACGGCTGCTGTCGCGCAAGCGCCCGGGAAGCAACACGAGGTTGAAAGCAATGGTTACGAACGAAGATGCAGAAACGGAGGCTGCGACGGCTACTTCCCCTAGTGGCGCGAGCAACGAGAAGGACGCAAGCAGAGATAGACACTGCACAATTGCAAACAGCATGAGCAAAGCGCTACGACCCGATGCTTGCCAGAAACGCGCAAGAACGCCGCCAAAAATAAAAAATCCAAGCCCAGCGCTGAACCAAAACCAGTGGTCAGCAACTCTTTCTGCCGCCAGCCCGTCGAAACGACCGCTGAAAACACTCGAAAGAAAAGGAGCGCCTAGAAACAGGACTGCCACGGATGCCAGCGCCCCGATGACAAGCGACCAGGCGGCCGCCTGGACAAGGGCTAGCCGTATCACCGCCCAATCACGGGCAGCGGATAAAGCAGCAAACCGCGCCAGAAGGACAGGGGCGATACCGATAGCAAATATCTGAACTGCGGCTTGGTGCAATCGATTCGCGTATCCAAACGCGGATACAGCTCCTTCCCCGTAGGTGCCCACCAGAACCGGCGGCAATGAAGCAGCAAGGTTCGAAATCGCAATCGCCGGGAGGATCCAAAGCGATAGTTTCGCACCCTCCTTAACAGCCGAATCAATCCGTGGTGTGACCGATTTCGTATATCGACTGAAACAGCCTGTCTGGGCAAGCGCTGTTACGCAAATTCCGACCTGTATGAAAAGTCCTAGAATCGTGCTGAGAGCAAGGCAAAGCAAACCGCCGCTTGGCCAAGCCAACAACAGCGCGGAACCGACCAAAGCGTTGCCGATGGGTGCTGACGCAGCGATCCAGTAGCGATTCCGCATTGCAAGGATATATCCTGCGGTATCCCCAATAGCGTTTAGAGCAATAAGCGGGAGACTGAAAGGCATTACGAAAGTCAAAGCCCTCTGCACAGCCGGCGTGGCAGACGGCACGAGCCAGGGAAGCCAAAGAGCGCGACTAAGGAACAGGCCAAAGACAAGCAGGGTACCTATGACTGCCATACCCCAGAGCACCAGCCGTTCGAAACGCACGGCCTGTTCTTCGTTGCCCTGGGCAGCAAGCCGGGCGCGCACCGGAAACAGGCTGGCCTGCACCATGCCTGAAAGAATGCCGGAGATGAGTGTTGGCGCAACAAACGCGAGGTTGTACCCGTCCAGCTCCGCACCCACACCAAAGAGCCGCGCGATGACCCAAACCTTGACGAAGGCCGCTAGTTGCGCAATGCCTGTCACTATGGCAACAGCGATGAGCTGCTTGCGCATCAACGGCCCGCTGCGCACAGGTGCCGCGCGATAAGTTCTGCGGCAAGCGCGTGACCGGTTTCGTTCCAGTGGCCGCCGCCCATCTGGGTGTTGGGGAAGCCGTGCAGAAACACCTTGTGTTCTTGCGCGTATCGGGCGAAGGGCTCGGCAAGGAACACGGCATCCATTCTTTCCCGTTGTGCCAAGGCGCGCATGCGGCGCTCTGGATAAAAAAGGTCGGCTTCACCGAGCTTCTCGGCATGACGGCGCATTTGCTCGGGATCGGGCGGCACCTGGCCCGGGTTGGTCAACGTCACGAGGAGGAAACGCGCTCCCTGGCGCTCGGCCTCGCGTCTCACTTCCGACACCAGCGCTTCGGTCAGCCGCCAGGCACGCTCCCACACCTGTGGGGGATGGGAAAGGTAGATGTGATCGTCGAGCCCGATTTCCTCCACATCCCCTTCCGCACGGGGCGCGGAGAGCGGCTGCCCGGCAACGTTCTTCACTTTGTTGACCAGTTGAATGAGACGGGAATAGTCACTTGCGGCCTGGACCACTTGCCACGGCCAGCTCGATTTGAGTTTGAAAATCCAGTGTTCACGAAAGCTCTTGTCCTCGACGAGCCGCCCGTCGGCCAATGCGAAGTAGGGGCGGGGGTAGGGGCCGGCGATTTCCTTGGCGTTGTCGCGTACGTCGTTGCCCGAGAGAAAGGCCAACAGAACGAGATCGGGCTGGTAGGGCGCGACGCGGGTTTTGAAGGTGATGAACTCCTGGGCCGTCGAATACCCCGATACGCCGAAATTGAGCACCTCGATGCGCTTGCCGCCCCCATACCCGCATTGCATGAGCTTAGAACCTATCTCAAAATTGCTTGAGGAGCATGGTGATGCAAGCGAGTTGTACAAAACCCAGGAAGTTGGTGGCGTAGTATTCCCAGCGGATCAGCAACCGCCGCTTCCATTGCAACCAGGCAAAGAAGCGCTCGACGAGCCACCGACGTTGGTAGCGTCGCAGATGACGGCCGTCTTGAGTCTTCAGTTTGCGTGTGGACCAGTGCGGGGCGATCATGTTGACGCCGGCCTGCTCGAGGTCGTCATCGAGCCCATCGCTGTCATACGCGCGATCACCACTGAGAGGCTCGGGCTTGGCCTCCAGCATGTAGAAGTCGAAGCTCAGTTGCACCAGCGTGACCTCATGATGATTCGCCGCATGCGTACTGACCGAAAGCGGCAACCCATGGCGATCCACAATCGCCAGAATCTTCACGCCTTTGCGGCGTTTCGTGAGCCCCACCGCATCGCCGCCGCCCTTGGCGGCCGCAAACGTCGTGTTAATGAAACTCTCGCGCTCGTCGATGGTCCCTTCCTCGCGGAGCGTATTCGCCAACTGGGTAAGAATCTCGCGCAGCACCTCGCGCTCGCACCACTGCTGAACGCGACGATGCACCGTTTTGTAGTTGGGATAGCACTGCGGCAGCATGTGCCACTGGGCCCCGGTATTCAGAATCCACAAGACCGCTTCCAGGACCGCCCGCGTGGGGACGGGCTTGCGGCCCGGCCGTCCCTCGGGGATGTGTTCCTCGGGGAAATGGTCCCGAATCCGCTCCCATTGTTCGTCGCTCAAGCGCAACATGGACGTATCTATACCTAAGTGCAGACATACTCTCAACAATTTTGAGATAGGTTCTAGTCTCCAGGAGGCGCCAGAATGTCTTGGCGACATCCACCTGGAGCGCCTCGGCATAGGAATCGCCTAGAACAGCGATGCGATACACGCCCTCCGGCTTTTTGACCTGGATGTCGCGGTCATCCCGCATGCCCTGCCCATTGATCCGAACAAAGGCCCGCCCTTCTTCCTGCCACCAACCCTCGGCGCCCGGGCGCAGGGTGGCGCCTGTATCGAGGTCGTAGCGATAAAAGTTTGGGTAACTGAAGCCGACCCATCGCAGGAATGTTTCGCCCAAGGAAAGCGCCAACGCCAACGATAACGCGACGATCAATCCGTTCTTGACTTTCATCGGCGATTCCCTACCCTTCTCACGGGTTGGGCGCGGTCCAAACTTGGTTCATCGCTCAATCCAGCTCGAAGCGGTCCTTGTAGTCCGCCTTGAGCTTGGGGTCCTGGTTTTGTTTGCGCAACAGGCAGTTGCCTACGGCGAGAAGATCGAGCTCCGTGCCCATGAAGCATCGGAAGGCGTCTTCCGGCGATTCCACGATCGGCTCGCCCCGGATGTTGAAGCTAGTATTGACGAGCACAGGGCAACCAGTGAGCTGCTTGAATCGCCAGAGCAGCGCATAAAAGCGCGGGTTCGTCTCACGATGGACGGTCTGGATGCGGGCGGAGTAATCCACGTGGGTCACGGCAGGGATTGAAGAACGGGGCACGTTGAGCTTCTCGATACCGAAGAGCTTTTGCTGCTCCTCCGTCATCGGAATCCGTCGATCCTTTCGCACGTCGGCGACGAGCAGCATGTAGGGACTGTCGTGGTCGAGCTCGAACCAATCGGCGACATCTTCTCGGAGCACCGCCGGGGCGAAGGGGCGGAAAGATTCACGGTACTTGACCTTGAGGTTGAGAATTTTCTGCATGGTAGGCGAACGGGGGTCGCCGAGGATGGAGCGGTTGCCGAGTGCCCGGGGACCGAACTCCATACGACCCTGGTGCCAGCCGAGGGCGAGTCCCTCGGCGAGCCCTCGGGCGCAGGCATCGAGCAGCGCTTCGTCGGAGAGCGTCTCGAAACGCGCCCCGCAGGCGGTCAGGCGCTCTTCGATCTCCTGCTGCGAATAGGCAGGGCCGAGATAGGCGCCGTGCATGCCGTCTGCGCCGTTGACGGCTCGGGGCCTCTGTGCCCAAAGATGATACGCGGCCAGGGCTGCACCCACCGCTCCACCCGCATCCCCGGCGGCGGGTTGGATCCAGAGATCATCGAAAATGCCAGTACGTAGAAGCTTGCCGTTGGCCACACAATTGAGGGCCACCCCGCCGGCGAGGCACAAATGGCGTTCTCCGGTCTCGCGCCGAATGGACCGGGCGAGCTTCAGTACCACCTCCTCGGTGACGACCTGAATGGAGGCCGCCAGATCCATCTCCCGCTGCGTGAGGGGACTCTCCGGCTTGCGCGGCGGTCCGCCGAACAGGCGGTGGAATCGCTCATTGGTCATGGTCAGTCCCGTGGCGAAGTCGAAGTACGCCATGTCGAGACGGAAGCTGCCGTCGTCCTTGACGTCGATAAGGTGATCAAGAATCAGCTTGGCATATTTCGGCTCGCCGTATGGGGCCAGGCCCATCACCTTGTATTCCCCGGAATTAACCTTGAAGCCTGTGTAGTAGGTAAAGG
>Ga0070739_10003416_pt1 | contig 19794 bp, 15 predicted proteins | sample Coa_R1_7_FD_66445 | JGI IMG/M metagenome (GOLD analysis project Ga0070739, IMG submission 66445) | Surface soil microbial communities from Centralia Pennsylvania, which are recovering from an underground coalmine fire - Coalmine... | ecosystem: Environmental > Terrestrial > Soil > Unclassified ... | reverse complement strand
TCGACGGGCGTCCACTCCGGGCCGGTGTAATGCGCGGTCTTGATGCCCACGATCAGGCCGCGATGCCGCATGGCCATATCCGCGGTCGACCGCGGCTCCATGTCGTAGAGGTTGTCTTCGTACGGCTCGCCGCGCATGCCCGCGCCCACGATGTTAATGAAGGCGAGGACGCGCGTCTTCGAGCGGTCGATGATGCGCTCCTTGAAATCCTCGAAATTGCGCCAGCCGGCGCAGCCGGCGTCGGCGACGGTGGTAACGCCCACGCGAAATGTGAAGCCGTCGGGAGGGACGCTGTTGTCACCGGCGTAGGAATTGCGCTCGCCGGTCCCGGTGTACACATGGACGTGGATGTCCACAAGACCGGGCGTGACGTACAGGCCGCCGACATCGACCACCTTGAGCGCCTGCGCCGCATCGATGTGTTCGGCGACGGCCGCGATTTTGCCGTCGGTGATCGCCACATCGCGGACGGCGCTGATTCCATTCTTCGCGTCGATGACGTGGCCACCGCGCAGCAGCAGGTCGTAGCGCGTCTGGGCGGCTGCGGAAACACCGAGCAGCAGAAAGCCGAAAAGGAAGGTTCTTATGTTCATCGCGAAAGGTCGATCACGGCGTAGGTTTTGAGTTCGGGAATAGTGAACTCGGTGGCAACCGCGTCCACGGCGCAGTCCATCAGCTGCGCGTCGGGCACGCCGGCGACCGCCGCGGTTTGATGCGGCCATGACCCGAGCACGCGAATTCGAACACCCTGCACCGAGCGGCGGCCGCCCGCGTAATTCAGCAGATGCACACGCACGTGGTCTGCATCGCCGGTCAGACGGCCGATCACCACGTCGGTTCCAAACACGCGCAGCAGGCGTTTGTCGTCGGTGAGATTGCCGCGCACCACGTGTTCCAGCAGATCGGGGTTGTGCCACGCCGCTTCGGGGTAGCTCTTGTCACCCACGGCAACGTTGAGATCGAGATGCGGATCAGGCGCGGCAACCGGCCCGACCAGCAGGTTGCGCACAATCATCATGTTCAGGCGCTCACCGGAAACAGGCGTACGGTCGTCCACAAAGCCGATGTTGACCAGCGGCGGCAGCTTGTCTTCGCCGAGCGTCCGCAGGAATGCCAGCATCTCGCCCAACGGCTTCAGTCCCGCGGAATCGGTATGGACCAGCGTATCGCCGCCGAACAGGTTCGCTTCGGCCGCGGCGAGAGCGGCGGCGGGGCCGGGCGCCTCGACGAAAAACCGTGCGCCGGGATTGCGGAGATAGCGCCAGCCATTGCTGTTAATCCAGGGCGCCTGTGTCGCGGTGGCGTCGTAGGCGCGGTAGTTCACCGATGGCGTGATCAGCTTGACTGCTCGCTCGGGATCGGCGGCTTCCGCGCTGATGCCGTCCACTCCCTGCCATTTCTTCAGGGATGACGCGGGCACGGCGACGCGACGGATGCCCAGTTCGCGGAGCGCGGGGGCAGTCTGCGGGCCGGCATCGGAATACAGCACTGGCAGCATCGCCGCCAGCACCAACGCGATCACAGCTCGATCGCCTCCACCTTGATCCGAGCGATATCGTACTCGCCCAGCCCGAGTCCCGCCGCATACTGAACATGGCCAGGCTCGCGGATGAACGCATTCTTCATCGGATCTCTGGAGTAAGCCGACTGGAGGTGCTCCGGCGAGCGGTCGAAAATGGAGGGCGCGCCCTCAGCGCGGCGCTTCGCCTCGATCACATCGATCAGCAGGCGGTCCATCGCGACCGGATCGCTGCCGAACATGATCTGTTTTGGATAGAAGCGGAAGCGGCGGTCCATGCTGAACGGTCCCGCGTGCCACACCCCCCGCAGTCCGTCCATGATGTTCAGCACCGTCCGAGAGCGTACAGGCTCTACGGCGGCCAGCGTACCGATAAACGAGTACGTGTTGGTCTTCTGCAGGCGGTGTGAGCGCGCGACGTTCGAAAAGTTGCCGTAAGAGATGTTTTTGAGGCAGCCGGTGACGCCCGCGGCCTGATGCTCCTTCATGTTCGGCACGTTGATGATCTTGGTCAGCTTCTCCGATACCAGCCGCACGAGGCAGGAGCGCGTGTCATCTTCACCGAAGAAATCGACATCGACATAGACGCGCGGTTCGTAGCCAAGAATTGACGAGCGCGAGTGCTCCGCGGTCCAGACGTTCACCTTCGCGGGCACAAACCGGTCGTAGTGGATCATGCGCATCTGGTCGCCCATGCGCTCGTAGATCCAGATATTCTCGGGCGGAACTCCCACACCGATGACGTTCTCGACAATGCCCGCCACGAGTTCCGGCATGGACATCATATTCGGCGCGCCCGAGGAGTTCACCTTGATGCCGACCACATCCTTCGGCGCGATGAACCGCGCCCACGCATCGCGCTCCGACTTCTCGCCGGTGAGGGCTCGCATTCCCGAGGAGAGCATGCGGCGCACGACTTCCCTGTCCACCGCGTCGGTCTTCTCGTCGATGCAGCTCGCGGCATGGACCCGAGCGACCTGGCCGCGATACGCGCCCGGCATGCCCGCGCCAGGTTCGGGCGCAAACGGCGTCACGACGTGATAAACAGGAAGGCTTGCCTGGGTCTCGGTGGCCAGCAGGGGCGATGCCGAGACCAGCTGCAGGAATTCGCGGCGGTCCATTGCCCTGACCATCATACACTCGAAGGGTGCGCCTGCCCGCAGCCGCCGCATTGCTGATCTTTGTTGCTGCCGCGGCGGCGCAGGACCGAATCCTGTGGCGCGAGCCGGGGCCGGTCGCGAGCGTGGATCTGGGCGGACCCGTCGTGCCCGGCACGCCGGTGCCGAAACCGCCATTCACGTTTCTCAAAGAGGACACCAGCGGGACTCAGCCCAAGGTTCACGTGCGCGATGCCGCGGGCGTGCTGTGGAACGTGAAGTTCGGCTACGAGGTGAAACCCGAATCGTTCGCCTGGCGCATCCCGCGAGCGCTCGGCTATTTCGTACAGCCGAGTTTTTACGTCGCATCCGGCGTGTTCGAGCACATGGGTGCGCTGACCAGGCAAACGCCCACGGTCCAGCCCGACGGTCACTTCACCGATGCGCGATTCCAGTATCGCGATCCGGCGATCACGCTGGCCAAGGCGAGCTGGACATGGACGAAGAACCCGTTTCGCGGCTCGCCCCAGCTTCATGGGCTGGAGGTCCTGATCATGCTCGCTTCCAACTGGGACAACAAAGATGGGCGGGTTAGCGGCGACGGGAGCAACACGCTGGTCTTCCAGCGGACCGCGAACGGCCGGCGCGAGCTGCTGTACTCATTCAGCGACTGGGGCTCCTGCATGGGCGCCTGGGGCGACAAGACCGGGCAGACCGACTGGAATTGCGCGGATTACACCAAAGAGAGCGCGTCGTTTGTGCAGGGGGTGAAGAACGGGCGCGTTCAGTTCGGCTATGAGGGCCACATCCGCGCCGGTTTCCAGACGGACATCACTCCGCGCGATATCGCCTGGCTGATGAAATATCTCGGGCAGATTACGGACAATCAGCTCCGGGCGGCGCTGAAGGCGAGCGGCGCGACAGGGGAAGAGGAGGGGTGCTTCACCCGCGCGATTCGGGCGAGGATCGAAGCGCTGCGCAGGATGGCGCGATAGAATCTCTCCTGAACAGCCATCCCTAAAGCAGTGATGAAGCCTGCTCCGCGGAAGAGGACCCGCGCGGAGGTGCAGAAAGAGTTCGCCGATGTGGTGGCCGAGGTCGATGCGGCGCAGGAGACCCAGACAGCAAGCGGGCCGAAGCAGCACGCGCGCATGCGGCCGAAACGCGCGAACAGATGGCGGCCGTCACCGTGGAGAGCGTGGTGGAACGCATCTCGGCGCTCAGCCTCGACGTGAACAAGGCCCTGGCCTCGGTATCGGAGAAGTTGCTGAGCGAGGTGAACCTGGTCTCGACGGTCCGGGAGGCCATCGGCATTGAGCAAGCCGAGCTTGCGCGGCTGCACAAGATCGATATCGCGGCACAGCGCTCGACCAGATGGTGCAGGATTACCGCCTGCAGAAAGAGCAGCTCGAAACGCAGATCTCCACGCAACGCTCGGTATGGGAGATGGAGCGTCAGACCGCCGAGCGCGAGCGCCGCGAGCAGGAAGAAGGCCTGAAGAAACAGCGGCAGAGAGAGAACGACGATTTCGAATACCGCAAGGCGCTGGAGCGCAAGAAAGCGCAGGACAAATTCGGCGAGGAGCAGCGCCAGCAGGAGCGTAAGAATAACGAGCGGCAGGACGGTCTGGAGAAGGGCTGGGCGGCGCGCGAGGCTGCGCTGAAGGAGCAGGAACAGGAGCTGGCGCGGCTGCGCGGGCCTCTAAAGAGGCAGAAGCGCGGTTTGAACAGCAGACGGTCATCCTGCGCAAGGACGCGGAGTCGGAGTGGCGGCTCGCCGAGTTGCGAGTGCAGACCCTGGATGAGGTCATCAGCAGCCAGGCGGCGCAGATCGCGCTGCTCGAAAAACAGCTCGCCGAGGCAAAGCAGCAGGTCCAGGAGATTGCCGTGAAGGCAATCGAGGGCGCTTCGGGAGCGCGGGCCCTGGCGCATCTGAATCAGATCGCTATCGAAACAGGCGAAGAACCGGCCACAGTCGTGGGTTGCAAGGCAAAGGCTTGCGCCAGAGGCGGAACCGGCGCGCGCCGTATCCGTATAAACGTTCAGAGCCATGAACACGCTGCTGAACGATATTCGGTTCGCGCTGCGCATGATCCGGAACAGCCCGGCGTTCAGCATCGTCGCCGTGTTTACGCTGGCCATCGGCATTGGCGCGAACACCGCGATATTCAGCTTCGTGGATGCAGTGCTGCTGCATCCTCTGCCGTATCCCGATCCGGAACAGATTGTGAACGTGTGGGAGAAGCCGCCGGAACACGACCGCAACGGCATCTCCACCATGAACTTTCTGGACTGGAAGAACCAGAACACCGTGTTCACCGCGATGGCTGCAATGACCGGGGGCTCGTACACACTCACCGGCATCGACACGCCTGTGCACTTGCACGGCATGCGTGTATCTGCGCCGTATTTCGCCATCATGGGCATTCCCGCAGCACTCGGGCGCACCTTCGCTCCCGACGAAGATCAGGCGGGAAAGGGCGACGTCGTGGTGCTCAGCCATAAGCTGTGGGAATCGCGCTTTGGCGCGGACCGCGGCGTGATCGGACGGAAAATTGGCCTGAACGGGCATCCGTACACCGTGATCGGCGTGATGCCCGCCGACACGCCCTATGATCGAGGCTGGCCGCAGATCTGGACTCCGCTGGTCTTCGAGCCGCGGGACATGACCCGCGATTTCCACTGGATGATGTCCTGGGCGCGGCTGAAACCTGGCGTCACCCTGCAGCAGGCGCGGGCCCAGATGAAATCCATTGCCGCGCGCATCGCCCATGATTACCCCGATTCCAACAAGGGCTGGAGCGCGACGGTAGACAGCTTCGAGGAGCGCTCGGTGGATCCAAATCTTCGCCGATCGCTGCTGGTGCTGCTGGCTGCCGTTGCGGCAGTGCTGCTGATCGGGTGCGCGAACCTTGCCAATCTGCTGCTGGCCCGCGGCGCATGGCGGGAGCGCGAAGTGGCCATACGCTCCGCGCTGGGGGCCGGCCGTGGGCGGCTGATAAGCCAGTTTCTGACCGAGAGTGTCGTCCTCTCGCTTCTGGGCGGCATCCTCGGCCTGGGCATCGGCTACGGCCTCATCTTCGCGCTGAAATCGGCCCTGCCGCGCTACACGCTCCCGTCGGAGGCGAATGTGCATCTCGACTATCGCGTGCTGCTTTTCACAGCGGCGATTGTGATTGCCACGGCCGTCCTGTTCGGCATCGGTCCGGCGCTGCACGCCGCACGCGCCGATCACACCGACGCACTGAAGGAGGGTAGCCGGGGCGTCACGACGGGCGCGGCCAAACAGCGCCTGCGAGGCGTGCTGGTGGTAGCCGAGGTCGCCCTCGCGTTCGTCCTGCTGTCCGGCGCCGTGCTGCTGATCCGCAGCTTTTACAGCCTGCAGCAGGTGGACCCCGGCTTCGAAACGACCAACGTAATCACCATGTGGCTGCCCATGTCGCCAAAGGAGTACCCGGACGCGGCGCGGGTGATCGGTTACCAAAGCCGCATCATGGAGCAGATCGGCGCAGTGCCGGGAGTTCGCGACGTGGCCACGACAACTGCGCTGCCCCTGCAGGGCTGGGGCTGGGGCATGCCCTTCCTCATCGAGGGCCAGCAGATCGAGCGCTCGAAACGCCCCGGCTGCTACTTCAAGATGGTCAGCCCGTCATATTTCTCGGCGCTCGGGATGAAGGTCCGGCAGGGCCGCGCGCTGGCCGAGACCGACACGACCGGCGCGGTTCCGGCCATCGTCATCAACGAAACGCTCGCCAGGCAATACTTCAAAGGCAGTTCACCGATCGGGAAGCGCATCTTCATCCAGCAGATCGTTACCGGCCAGCATGAGCTTGGGCCCGAAGTACCCTGGCAGATCGTGGGCGTCGTTGCGGACGAGAAGGTGAGCAGTCTCGACGACTCCAGCCCCGGAGTGTACGTCTCATATAAGCAAAGCCCGACCCCCGATGTCGGCCTGGTGGTGCGCGGGGCCATGGATCCGGCGCGGCTGATCAAGTCCATCGAGCAGGCCGTTTGGCAGATGAACCGCAATCAGGCGTTGGACGACATCAAACCTCTGGAGCAGATCAAGACCGAGTCGCTGGGGGAGAATCGCCTGCGCACGATGCTGCTCGGTCTCTTCGCCGGAATCGCCATGTTGCTGGCGGCAATCGGCATTTACGGCGTTATTTCGTATTCCGTGGCGCAGCGCACGCACGAGATGGGTCTCCGTGCGGCGCTGGGCGCCGGCATGTGGGACCAGCTGCGGCTCGTGCTCGGCAGCGGAATGCTGCTGACCGGCATCGGCCTTGTTATTGGCATTGCGGGCTCGCTGGCCCTGACACAACTTCTCGCCGGTCTTCTGTTCGGAGTGACAGCGCGCGACCCGCTGACATTGGCCGCTGTGACGCTGCTTCTGGGACTGATCGCCATGGCCGCCTGTTACATCCCCGCGTGGCGCGCGGCGCGCGTCGATCCCATGATCGCGCTGCGGTGCGAATAGGCGCTCGGCGCTTTGCGGGTAGATAGCTACTGTGCGTTCGCTGACGTGACGTTTGTTGATGTTTTCGGAACCGCTGCACGCCTGATTCGTACTTCGGAATATGGAAAAGCTCCGCGCCGATATTCGCTATGCGCTGCGCGCCGCCCGCCGTAATCCAGCGTTTACGGCCATCGCCATCGGCACGCTCGCGCTGGGCATCGGGGCGAACACGGCCATCTTCTCGGTGGTGAACAGCGTCCTGCTGGAGCCGCTGGCGTGGCGCGATCCAGGCCGGCTGGTCGCGCTTCAGGAAAACGTTCCGGAGATGAGCCATGTGTACCCCGCGCTTCCAGTGAACGTGATGCACTTCAACATCTGGCGCAGCCGTATGCACTCGTTCGAATCTGCGGCGATCATCGCGCCCATGAACCTGACCCTCACTGGCGCCGGTCCGGCCGAGCGGCTGAACGTCGCGCGCGTCTCCGCGGATCTCTTCCATGTGCTGGGCATTGGCCCGCGTTTTGGCCGTTCCTTCTCCGCCGATGAGGACCAGCCCGGGCGCGATCGCGTGGCGGTGATTACCGACCAGCTCTGGCGCACCCGCTTCCACGCCGATCCGGCGCTCCTCGGGCGAAAGATCATTCTCGATGACCAGCCCTTTGTCGTCATCGGCATTCTTCCGGCGGATTTCCATTTCCCAAAGAACGACCAACTCGGGCAACTCGTCGGCCTCCCGCCACATGTCGACGTGTTCAAGCCCGCCGGCTTTACCAAAGACGAACTGGAGGTGATGGGCGACTTCGATTACGGAGCCATCGCCCGGCTGCGTTCCGGTGTAAGCATCGATCAGGCCCGCGCGGAGATGAACGTGGTTCAGGCGCAGATCGCGAAATCGATAAAAGAGGACAAGATCGATCTGCGCGGCATCATCACGCCTCTGCATGAGGCCGTTGTCGGACATGCGCGACGCGGATTACTGCTGCTGCTCGGAGCGGTCGGCGCGGTGCTCCTCATGGTTTGCGTGAATCTCGCAAATCTGCTGCTGGCCCGCGCGACCGGACGCCGGCGCGAAGCGGGCATTCGCACCGCGCTGGGGGCCAGCCGCGCAAGGCTGATTCGCCAGGTGGTGACCGAAAATCTTCTGCTGGCGTTCGCCGGTGGCGCGCTCGGCATCGGACTGGCATTCGCCACCGTCCGGATTCTGGTGCACAGCGCGCCCGTGGATCTGCCGCGCCTCGACGAAGTCGCGGTCGATGGACGCGTGCTCCTGTTTGCGATCCTCGTCGCCGTGCTCAGCGGGTTGCTGTTTGGAGTCGTCCCGGCGCTGCGGGTGAGCGCAGCCGACCCGCAGGAATCGCTTCAGGCCGGCGGCACGCGATCTGCCACGGATTCGCGCCGCGGCCTGCGTCTTCGCGACATGCTGGTCGCTGTCGAGGTCGGGCTCAGCGCTGTTCTTCTGATTACCGCCGGGCTGCTGATCCACAGTTTCACGCGTCTTCTCGCCGTCGATAAGGGCTTCAACGTGGAGCGTGTTCTGACGGCGGATCTCAGCCTTTCCGATGCGGCGTATGGCGAGCGCGCGCGCCGCGAGCATTTCTACGAGGAAGTGGTCCGCAGGATCCGCGCCGTGCCCGGCGTTGCCTCCGCCGCGCTGGTTTCCAAAGTGCCCCTGGACGGCGACTCGTGGGGCGACGTGATCAGTAAAGCCGGCGACAATCGGCCCATGCCGGAGCGGCCCATGGGCAGCTTCCGCTTTCTCACGCCCGGCTACTTCGAAACGCTGGGAATTCGCATCATCGCCGGCCGCGCCTTCGAGGATCGCGATCACGGCCGGCCGCTCGCGCTGATCTCGGAAAAGGTCGCGCGCACCGTGTGGCCGGGCGAGAATCCCATCGGCCGTACCTTCACTCGCGGGAATCCCGACGAAAAGCCTTTGGAGATCTGCGGAGTGGTCGCGGACACGCGCAGCCTGGATTTGCAGAAAGCGCCCGTGCTGATGGTCTACGTTCCCTACTGGGTTCGCAGCCGCGAGCAGGTTTCTCTCGTTGCACGTACCGCGGGAGATCCGCGCGCGGAAGAGTCGGCCCTGCGCGCGGCGGTATGGAGCGTCGATCGTTCCGTGCCGGTATCACAGATGCGCACGATGACGCAGGTGATGGACGAGTCCGTCGGCGGACGACGTTTCCAGATGCTGCTGATCGCTGTCTTCGCCGCGACGGCCCTGCTGCTGGCGAGCATCGGTATCTACGGGGTGCTGGCGTACTCCGTGGCGCGGCGAACCGGTGAGATCGGCATTCGCGTCGCACTGGGCGCGAGGCCGGCCGATCTGTGCGGGATGGTCCTGCGGCAGGGCCTGGCGCCGGTTGCCGCCGGACTCCTGGCGGGGCTCGCGGCCGCTCTGGCTGTGGGTCGCCTGCTGCACGCCCTGTTGTTCGATGTGAGCGCCGCCGACCCGGTGACCATCGTCACCGTGGTCGTGGTCCTCTTCGCGATTGCCGTGCTGGCGTGCATCGTGCCCGCCCGCCGCGCCATGCGCGTGGACCCCATGACGGCGCTGCGATTTGAATGACCGAAGGCCAGGGACAACGCCCGCGCTAGCGGCTGTTCCAGTAAGCGTTCTGGCCCTTATAGTCGTCGTCCGGCAGATTTTTCAGAATGGTGCGGCGCACCTCGATCGGGGTAATAGCGCCCTGGTGCTTGTACAGCACTTTGCCATCGGGCGCGATCAGCATCGTGTACGGGTCCGCCGCGTTCCACTCCGGATCGAAGGCGGCCGCATCGGCGTAAGTATCCGTTCCGCCGAACACATAATTCGTCGTTGAGGCGTGCTGCTTCTGAAGGAACGCCAGCACGCCCTTCTGCTCGTCTTCGAAGTTGGTGGAGACGGTCACGATATCGAATGGCCGATGGCGGTACATTCGGTACATCTTCTGGATATCCGGCATCTCCGCGGTGCAGGGGCCGCACCAGGTGGCCCAGAAGTTCACCAGCAGCAGCTTGCCCGTGGGATTCTTGCGCAGTTGTTTCAACTGGTCCGCGCTGGCCACCTTCAGCGTCACCGGCTCGCTTTCGATTTCCTGCATCTCTTTCGCCTGACTGGCTTCCTTGTAGAGCCACTTCGTCGAGCAGCCGACCGTCGGCGTCTTTGCCACCGCGACCGGCTTGCCGGCGAGCACGGCGTCGATGGCGTTCCGCGCGTCAGCGACCTTCGCGTACGCTTCTCGCGGGCTGCTGTCCACCCTGCCCTCATAACGCAGGATGCGGTGGTCGTCGAACACGAACACATGCGGAGTCGCCACCGGGCCGTATTTCCGCGCCGTGCTCTGCGTCTCGCCGTCGTACAGGAACGGGAAGTTGAAATGCCGGTACTCGGCTCGGATCTTCATTTCCGGCAGCGAATCGCCAAGGTCGGTATAGCCCATCTCGTCGAGGCGAAGCGCCTTCGGGCTGTTGGGCTGGATGGCCACCAGCGTCAAACCCTTGTCTTTGTAGTCGGCCGCGAGCTTTTTGATGCGGCCCTCGTACAGCTGCGCAGTCGGGCAGTGCACGCAGGTGAAGACGATGACCAGCACTTTAGCGGAATCGTAATCGTGCAGGGAATGCGTCTTGCCGTCCACGCCAGGGAGCGTGAAATCGGGCGCCGGAGAGCCGATGGCCAGCGTCGGCGGGTGGTCCTCTTCGGCGAAGCCCAGTGAAGCGGTCAGCAGGAGAGCGACAGCAACTGCGGATCTCATAGCTGTATCTGTAGCACACGGGAGCCACGTTCTTACCTCTGGCGCTACTCTGGTAGAGCCCAATGAAACTGCTGGCCAAAGTCAACCTCATTCTTATTCTGCTTTTCGGCGCCGGTCTCGGGCTGACCGAGTATTACTGGTACACGTTCCTCATGCGCAATGCGCGCGATCAGGTGCTCCAGCAGGCCGACCTCATGATGGAAAGCGCGATGGCGACTCGTCATTACACCACCGAAGAGATCAAGCCGCTGCTCGAGCGGCAACTCAAACGCAGCAACACCTTCGCGCCGCAGTCTGTCCCCGCACACGCGGCGGTGAAGACATTCGCGTTCCTGCGCGCCGGCAACTACTCCGATTACACTTACCGCGAGCCGACGCTGAATCCCACCAATCCCGAGGACCGCGCGGTGGACTGGGAAGCGGACATCATTAACGAGTTCCGCAACCACCCGGGGCAGAAACGCATCACGGGCGAGCGCCAGACGCCGACCGGCACGTCGTTGTTCGTGGCCAGGCCGATTGTTGCCGCGCCGCCGTGTCTCGAGTGCCACAGCACGCCCGAGGTCGCGCCGAAGTCGATGATCGCGCTGTATGGCTCCGCCAACGGCTTCGGATGGCGTCCGAACGAGATCGTGGCGGCCAACGTGGTGTCCGTGCCGGAGTCCGTTCCGATACAGCGCGCGAAGACCGCCTTCCAGCAGCTGTCGATCGAGATGGTGCTCATTTTCATCGGCACCCTCATCGCCGTAGACCTCGGACTTTACACTTTCGTAATCCGTCCCGTGCGCCAGCTCAGCAGGTTTGCCGATCGCGTCAGCACCGGCGAGACGGACATGCCGGAGATTCCAGTGCGCGGCCGGGACGAGATCTCGATGCTGACCGCGTCATTCAACCGCATGTACGTCAGCCTGCAAAAGGCGCTGCAGATGTTAGGGGAGTAGGTCCGCCGCAGGCGCAGAGGTTAAAGCCGATCAGCCGGGCCTGGTGGTTCCGGTGCGAATCCGTTTCGCGGCCGCGAGGAACTTAGCCCGGTCCTGAGGATTGCCGATCTCCGCGGCGACCTGATCCTGTAACTGCGCGCGCGTGGCGCAGCGCGCGGCCGCCTTGCGCACCACGATTCTCGCGATCGGCCCAATGTACACGGCCAGCTCTTTCGCGATAGCGTCGATGGCGGGCTGATCGAGCGGCATTGCCTGGCGGTCGGCAGTGCCAGCGGCGGACGCAGGGACGGGCGTCGGCGGGGCGAACATGGTGCGTGTCATCGGACTCGGCGCCGCGGCGGCCGGCTCGGCGGGCACACGCTGCGCCGCGGCGCTGAAGGCAGCCAGGAAATCGGAGGCGGAGACAAACCGACTGGATGGGTCTTTCTCCAGCGCCTTCATCAGCACCGCCGACATCCCCTCCGGAACGCGCGGCTCCAGCTGCGATGGCGGAATCGGCACGGCATGAATATGCGCGGCCATGACGGCATAATCACTATCGCCCTCGATGGGGCAGCGGCCGGTCATCATCTCGTAAAAGGTCACGCCCAGCGAATACACGTCGGAGCGCGCGTCCACCGGGCGCGCCTGCACCTGCTCCGGCGACATGTAGTGCAGCGAGCCCATAACCATGCCCGTGCGCGTGAGCTTTTTCTCGGCGGCCACGCTGGCGATTCCGAAATCGAGCAGCTTGACCACGCCCTGCGGCGTGATCATCATGTTCGATGGCTTGATGTCGCGGTGCACGACGCCCATGCCGTGCGCGTAGGCAACCGCGGAGAGCGTTTGCGTGGCATAGTCGATGCAGTCCGCCATCGGCAGGCGCCCGCGCCGCAGCACCTCAGGCAGCGCTGCCCCTTCCACGAACTCCATGACCATCAGCAGCTGATTGTTCATCCGAAACGCCGTGTGCAGGGCGGCGATATTGGGGTGCGCCAGGCGGGCCAGTACACGGATCTCCCGCAGGAAGCGCTCCTCCAGTTGCGGCTCCGCCTGGAGGTTTGGCAACAGCACCTTGAGCGCCTCGATGCGGTCCGACACGGTGTTGCGGACTTTATACACACTCCCCATGCCGCCCGCGCCGATCGGCCCCAGTACGTGATAATCGCCTAGAAGGGCTCCACTTTCGAATGCCACGACTACCTCATCGTACAAGTATCGGCAGAATTGTTACAGCTCTGTTGCTCTCAGGCTCGGCGCTGGCGGCCGCGGCCATACCGGTCACGGTGGAGGGACTGCCGATAAAGATGCGCGACGGCGTCACTCTTCACGCCGACGTTTACCGCCCGGCCATCGACGGCCGCTTCCCGGTTATCCTGGAGCGCACGCCATACGACAAGCGCAACAGCGCGCACTTCGCATTTCACGCGGCCGCGCAGGGCTACGTCGTCGTGATCCAGGACGTGCGCGGCCGATACTCGTCGGAGGGCGAATGGTATCCGTTCCTTCATGAGTCGCAGGACGGATACGATACCGTGGAAGCCCTCGCCGCGCTGCCGTATTCCAATGGCAAGGTGGGCATGATGGGCGGCTCGTATGTGGGCGCAACACAGATGCTGGCCGCCATCGCGCACCCGCCACACCTGGCGGGGATCTGCCCGGTGGTGACGGCCAGCAATTATCACGACGGCTGGACCTATCAGGGCGGCGCTTTCGAGCAGTGGTTTAACGAATCGTGGACGTCGGGCCTGGCCCAGGACACGCTGAACCGGCGCGTGCAGGCAAACACCGACGCGGTGAAGGGCATGTGGAAACTGCCCCTGTCCAATTACCCGCTGTTCAATTTGGAAGGGCTTCCCGACACCGCAACGCTGGCGCCGTATTTCCTCGACTGGCTGTCACACCGTGAATACGACGATTACTGGAAGCGGTGGTCCATCGAAGAACACTACGGTGACATCAACGTTCCCGTGCTGACCACCGCCGCCTGGTACGACATTTTCCAGGGCGGCTCGCTGCGGAACTACGAGGGTACGAAGCCGCGCGGCGGGCATCTGCTGGTGGCCATCGGCGGACATGCCGGGGGCGGCCGGAAGATCGGCGACGTGGACTTCGGTCCGGCAGCAGCGGAGTTCGACGAAGATAAAGTGACGCTTGACTGGTACGACTACCTGTTCAAGGGAGTGCGCAACCAGTTCGCCGGCAAGCGGGTGCGCATCTTCGTCATGGGCCGGAACCAGTGGCGCGATGAAGACGACTGGCCGCTGGCGCGCGCGAGCGAGACCCGTTATTACCTGCATTCCGGCGGACATGCGGCCTCGGTGCGCGGGGATGGGTCGCTGTCGGTCACGGCTCCCGGATCCGAGCCCAACGACCGCTACATGTACGACCCCGCGAATCCAGCCCCAACCATCGGCGGTCCTTTGTGCTGCGACGCGCACCACATGCCCCCTGGCCCTCGCGACCAAAGGCCGGTGGAGGCGCGTGACGACGTACTGGTCTACTCCACGCCGCCGTTCGACCGCGACACCGAGGTGACCGGTCCGGTGCGGCTGGAACTGTACGCCGCGTCCGCCGCCGTGGACACCGATTTCACCGCCAAGCTGGTGGACGTCTGGCCCAACGGGTTCGCGCAGAACCTGACGGAAGGCATCATCCGCGCGCGCTACCGCGACTCGCAGGAGAAGCCGGAGCTGATGAACCCCGGTCAGGTGTACCGCTTCAATATCGACCTGTGGTCAACCAGCAACGTGTTCCTGAAGGGCCACAGGCTGCGGCTGGAGGTCAGCAGCAGCAATTTCCCGCGTTTCGATCGCAACCTGAACACCGGCGAGCCGGTCCCCGCCGGTGGGATGATCACCGCGACGAATCTGGTGTATCACGACGCGCAGCATCCGTCGGCGCTGGTCGTGCCGGTCGTGGCGGGGCCGTGACGCCCGGAGTTGTCTGCCGCGTTGAGATTTGATCGCAACCTCCTGTGGGGTCCTTCTGTTCTCCATCAGGTCGCATTCTCCTGAAATGCCGACCGTGGTGTAAGCCTTTGGCTTGCACCCAGAGTTGGGATACTCTACTGAAAACGCCGATTGTGGAGCAGGCCTTTGGCCTGCACGTCGGGCTTTAGCCCGACTCAAGGGGACAACCGGCCGCTCATCATCCGCGCTGGTGTCTGCCTCCTCGGCAGGAGCGTTGACCAGTATCCCGGTAACCGGATCGGATGCACCGTCTGGCGCGAGGTCTCCAGGGATCCGACCATCACCCGACATCCTTTTCGGTCCCATCCGAACGACGCTTTGACCCCGTATAGGCATACGATGAAACCACTCACCATAGCTCTGCTTGCCGCCGGGCTGGCGGCCGTGACCATCGGCTCCATTGAAGCCCGCGACTCCCAGGACGCCGCCCAGGCGATCCGCGACAACGAAGCGCAGTGGAACCGCGACTTCGCCGCAAAAGACGTGGACAAGCTGCTGGCGCACTACGCCGATGATGCGGTCCTGATGTCACCAGGCACGCCGACCGCAACAGGCCGCGACGCCATCCGCGCCGAGTTGAAGGAGATGATCAGCGACAGCGCGCTCTCGCTGAGCTTCCAGGCCAGCCGCGTCGAAGTGTCAAAATCCGGCGACATGGCCTACAGCCAGGGCACATACGAAATGACCATGACCAATCCTCAAACGAAGAAGCCGGTGAACGACAAGGGCACGTACGTGACCGTCTACCGTAAGGCGGCCGACGGCTCGTGGAAAGCGGTATCGGATATCGCCAGCTCCGGAACCATGCCGGCGATTCAGTAGCCCGCGCCCGGCGCGGCGTTACTCTGGGAGAATCAGCCGTGCCTGTCGAATCCGCCGCGACCGTCAATCCCGCGTACGTCAGCGACGCCTCCGGTTTTACCGGACACGCCGAGCGGGTCATCGTCCCGGTGGATGAGGGGGAGCTTGTCGCGGCGGTGCGCGAGGCGGTTCGCACTCGCACGCCGATCACCATCGCGGGCGCGGGCTCAGGGCTAACCGGCGCGCGGGTGGCGCAGGGTGGCTGGGTCATTTCCATGGAGCGCTTCCGCCGGCTCGAGATCGGTCCTGGCCGGGCGCGAGCGGGCGGCGCCATCACACTGCTGGAATTACGCGAGGCTGCGGCCCGCACAGGGCAGTTCTATGCGCCGGACCCCACCGAGATTACTGCCAGCGTCGGCGGCACCATTTCCACCAACGCGAGCGGCTCGCGCAGCTTCCGCTTCGGCAGCACGCGCCGGCACGTGCTCGGCCTTCGTGTCGCGCTGATGGATGGCCGTGTGACGGACTACCGCCGCGGCGACAAGGTCGATTTCGATGTGCCCGCGATTCCGCTTCCGAACACGACGAAATACACCGCAGGATATCGCCTCGAGCCGGGCATGGACTGGGTAGATCTGTTCTGCGGCGCGGAGGGGACTCTGGGCATCGTACTCGAAGCCGACCTGAACCTGCTGCCCATCCCCGCCGACCTCTTCAGCGGCGTGATCTTCTTCCGTTCGGACGAGGACACGCTCGCCGCCGTCGATGCCTGGCGGTCCATCCCGGGACTGCGAATGATCGAGTACATGGACCGCAATTCCCTCGACCTGCTCCGGGATCCATACCCGTCGATCCCGCCCGATGCCGCCGCGGCTCTGCTGATCGAGGAAGAAGGCGACGACATCGATGCCTGGGAGCAGCGCCTCGTCGAGGCCCGCGCCCTGGTGGACGGGTCATGGTTTGCCGCCACCGCCCAGGACCGCGAGCGCTTCCGGCTCTTCCGCCACCGCTTGCCGGAGATCGTGAACGCCACCATGCTGCGCCGCGGCTTCATGAAAATGGGCTCTGATTACGCGGTGCCTGTCTCGCGCAATCGCGACATGCTGGCGTATTATCGGAGCCGGCTCGAAGAGCGTCTGCCCGGACATTACGTGCTCTATGGGCACATAGGAGACGCGCACGTCCACGTTAACATGCTGCCTGCCAGCGCCGAAGAGGCCGAGACTGCGGCCGGGTTGATGACCGAATTCGCGCGCCAGGCGGCGGCATTCGGCGGCACGGTATCGGCCGAACACGGACTGGGCAAGCGTAAGCGGAAATATCTTACGTTCCAGTACGGTCCCGAGCATATCGAGGCCATGAAGGCCATCAAAAGGCGCCTCGACCCTCTGTGGCTGCTCGGTCAGGGCACCCTGTTTCCGGCGCCGGGGGCTGAATGACACCGTTTTTACAACCGCAAAGTCCGGTCGCGCGTATACTATCTTGAGTACGGCAACGTTACAAAGGGGGAACCAAATGAAGCGTGTTCTGTTTGTTCTGGCCTTCGGCTCCATGCTCGCAATGGCGGATTCCTGGAGCGGATTCATCTCTGATTCGATGTGCGCGGCCAAGCACACCGGCGCGAATGGGGAGAAGGACGCCAAGTGCGCCCAGGCCTGCGTGAAGGAGCACGGCGCCGATCCCGTGTTCGTAAGCGACGGAAAGGTCTACAAGATCGCCGATGATTCCAAGTCGAAGGTCGCGGACCATGTCGGCCACAAAGTGACCATCGACGGCACCATGAACGGCGACACCATCACCGTCAACGACGTCAAGATGTAAGCCTGCCTTTTGGGCCGGGGCGGCGTTCAATCCAGCCGCCTCGGCCGCCTATTTGTTCGCGAAGCGAAGACCGAGCTTATCGCCCTCTTCGGTCTTATAAAAAAGCTCGAGGTTCTTGGGCTTTACTTTCCCGTCAATCTCAAAAAACAGCAGACCGGTGGTCGGCTGCGTGACCGCCTTGTCCGGGAGCATTTTCTCTCGCAGCGCGGCCAGCAGCGGATTGTCACGATTCTTTGTGTCGTCCTTCATTTCAGGCGCCGCCGTCGTGCCCGATTCGCCGCCTCCGACACCAACCCCAATAGGACCGGCCGAAAAGACGGGGCGGTGATCCACGCCTGTGCCCACCGTATCGCCCTGCACCATCTTTATGACCATCTTCCCCGAGCCGGCGATCTGAGTGGGCTCGAAGGCCGTGGACCGCTGTCCGTCCTTGTTGGAGAGCATGGTGAAATCTTCGCGCCAGATCTTCACCGGCGCGTCGCTCAGCGGCCGCACCGTCACGCGCACCCCGACGTAGCTTCCCCCCAGGTCGGCGCCGGGAATATTCGGCCCAACCGCGGCGCGGATCTGGTCTTTGTCCAGCAGCAGATCCGCCTGGATCTCAACCTTGTCGTTGGAACTGCGGCCCAGGGGGAGTTCGGTGTCGGCTGCAGTGACGGTCACCGCGATTACCAGCAGCGCGGGGGCGAAGAATACGCGCATACAACTCTCCCCTTCAGCATACGTTATGAATCGCCGCCGGCCGGAGTCTCACGATTGTGAGCTACCAGGAACAAACCACCACCGATCAGACTGTCGCCGATACTCGTGACGAGCGACTGGCCACGCATTCCATCGCCGACACGCTGGCCGGCGATCCCGACCTTTCGCGGTTCAACGAGGCCCTGCGGCGGACAGGCATAGACCGTATTCTTCAGGACGGCGAGTGGATCACGGTCCTCGCGCCATCGAATCAGGCGCTCGGCGCAGGTGAGCCGGATGTGCAGCACTATTTGTCGCAGGGCGCGAAGACGCTGGACGATATCCGCCGCGCGGGCACGCTTCGGATGAGAGATGGATCGGAATTGCCGGTGCGCATCGAGGGAACGGATGCGCGCGTCGGAGGAGCCAGGATTACGCGGCCGGACATCGAGTGCACCAATGGCGTGATCCACGTAATCGAGGGATCGCTCTGACCTCATTCATACCGAAGCGCGCTCATCGGATCGACCCGCAGGGCGCGTAGTGCCGGGGCAATGGTGGCCAGCGCCGCCACGGCGCCCAGCACGCCCAGGACAGCGAGAAACGTCGCCGGATCCGCGGGCGTGACCCCAGGAACCAGAAACATGGCCATGGGCCGCATGGCCACAAGCGCGAGCGCCAGTCCCACCCCCAGACCCGATCCCACCAGCAGCAGACCGTCACGGCAGACCATCCGCAGCACCTGGCGCGGCGTGGCGCCGAGCGCGACACGGAGACCGATTTCGCGCGTGCGGCGCGACACCGAATAGAGCAGGACGCCATAAAGCCCAATGGAAGCCAGCGCCAGTCCGAGCACTCCCATGGCGCCCAGCATCGCAGCGCCCGCACGGCTCGGCAGCAAAGCGATGCCCAGCGCGCGGCTCATGGGTTTGGTCTCGATCGCCGCCGTTGAATCCAGCGCCCCGAGAACACCGGTAACGGTCCTGACGTACGATTCCGGCGGACCCGACACCCGCAGCAGGAAATTCACGTTCACCGGCTCCTCGTTCGCGAAGTACGGTTTGTAAAGCGCGAGCCGCTGCTTCTCCCCGAGCGTGAAATACTTGCTGTCCTTCACCAGCCCCACGATCATCGTCGGCGTTCCATCATCCGCCTTGACCGTATGGCCGACCGGGTTCACGTCCCCGAACAGCCGCCGCGCGAACGATTCGTTCACGATCGCGATGCGTTCCGAACCAGCCCGGTCCGCGGCGGTAAACTCGCGGCCGGCCAGCAGCGGGATTCCGATGGCGCGGAAATAGTCCGGGCCGACATCGTTGCACTCATATTCGACGCCGACGGTATGCCCGTTCAGGTCCGTGTGCAGCGTCGTGCCGATCACGCAGTTATCGTTCAGCGGCACGCGTCCGGTCACCGCGGCCGCTTCCACGCCAGGCAGCGCGCGCAGACGCTCGAGCGCCGTGCGCACCAGCAGCATCTGCCTGGTCTGGTCCTTGTCGCTGTAGCGCTCGGGGACGAGCCGCATATAAGTCCACACCGTGTGTTTGATATCGAACCCGGGGTTCATCGTGGCGGCGCGCAGCAGGTTGTGCAGGAACAGGAATCCGGCCGCGAGCAGGACCACGGTAACCGAGAGCTGGCCCGCCACCAGAACGCCCCGCAGCCCCCAGCGGCCGCCCGTTTGCCGTTCTTCGGCTTTCAATACCGCGTTCACATCTCGCCGCACGGCTTTGAACGCCGGCAGCAGCCCGGATACGATCGCGCTTCCCAGGGCAACAACAACCGAATATG
>Ga0070739_10003412_pt1 | contig 19809 bp, 20 predicted proteins | sample Coa_R1_7_FD_66445 | JGI IMG/M metagenome (GOLD analysis project Ga0070739, IMG submission 66445) | Surface soil microbial communities from Centralia Pennsylvania, which are recovering from an underground coalmine fire - Coalmine... | ecosystem: Environmental > Terrestrial > Soil > Unclassified ... | reverse complement strand
GTCAATGGGGCGGGGATGCAGGCACATCAGAGCCTCCAGGATGGGGAGATACTCCGAGCATGCGCCTTCCTCCCGACATTCGCCAGCAGTATCACTCGGGCCGGCCACTACCACCCGGCGATGCCGTTAATGCACGAGCCCTACCCAGCGTCACCTGTCCGCGGTCGGGCTCAGGATCGGTCCGGAGCGGAGTTTACGCAGCGCGTCCGCCATCTCCACGCTGTCGCCGGTCCGGATGACGAACTCCAGTCCGGCGAACTCCCGCAGCTCCCAGAGTCTCCGCACGCGATGCGCCAGGGACGGGCCGGCATCTCCGCCGGCCGCTCGGTAGGCAGCCAGAACCTGCCCGGCAAAATCAGCGCCGAGGTACCGTTGCGTCGCCAGATCCTGGGCTGGATCGCCCATGGCGGCTGTCTCGAAGTCGACGATGCCGGTGATGCGGCCGGTTGCCGCCTCGACGAGCACGTGCTCGTACCAGAGGTCGCCGTGAATGAGCGACGGTTCGTCCATCCGGAGCAGCCGATCGGCCAGAAATTCCTGCCACCATCGCTCGACTCGCGCGTACTCTGCCGGCGCCAGAACGTCGCGCAGCAGCGGTAGGACGATCTCTCCACTGTTGGCCGCCGCCTGCTGCGGGTCCCAGCGCGGGATATCCGCTTCGGACACAGGGACTCTGTGCAGCGCCGCCAGAAAACGGCCGAGCTGCGTCGCCAGCCGGAGGCTCATCTCCCCAGTCACATCGCGCGGCTCGAGCGAACGGCCCGGCACTTTCGGATAACCCATGACGCCGAAGGGAAAGATGTCACTGGCCCCGGCGAACCAGCGTGGCGCAGGGACCGCAACGGGAAGGTGAGGCAGCAGCGCCGGAAGAATGCGGCTCTCCCGGGCATAGCCCGCGAGAGCATCTCCGTTGCGGCCGATGCGGAAGACCGCGCCTCCCGCCGTCTCCACGACAGCGCTGCGGAAGCCGGCGCCCAGTGGCGTGAGCGGGGTGATCGCCTCCAGGTCGGGAAACACCTGCGCCAGGCCGGCGGCGACCTCGTTCAGGTCAACCCGGCCGCCATCCATCGCAGTTCATGGCCGCGGCGAGGAACAAGGAAATCATCGTCAGCGACATTCGCTGGGAGGTCATACGGAATTGTCGCCTCTCAAGCAGGCGCGGTGCGGTGACCGCGTGTGGCGGGCTCACGGCGGCCCCCCACACGGCCGCGCTCTACCCGGTCACCAGACTAACCGCATGAAAATGGTCGTAGAAGGTTTGCCCGTAAGCCGACGGCGTGCCGTTCCAGTCGGCAATGAGACCCATGGCATTGCACTGCCAGGTCATCCACACCCAAGGCGCGTAGCCCACGCCGTGGGCATCCGCCCACTGCATGTAGTGCATGACGTAGCCCGAGCCGCAATCCTTCTCGCCGACCTCGCTCGTCATCACCGGCATCCGTGCCGCGACGGGGGCGATCACGGAGTTCCAGTACGCCGCGGTGTTCTTCGATCCCGCGGACATGTAGTTGTGGTAATCGGCGATCAGCTGATTCTGGGGGTCGGTGGGCAGGTATTGCAGCATCTGCGTCAGATCCTGGGCCCAGTTGAGGCCGTCGATGAGAATCGGGTTGGCCGCCCCCGTGGCGCGAATGGCGTCCACCAGACTCTGCATGCCGGCCGCCTGCCAGGGCGCGGCGCCGACGATGGGCGTATTGTGGTACTGGTCCAGCTCATCGATCAGGCAGCCGTCGCGCCAGCACTGCCAGGGATTCGTGGTCTGGGCGTTGGCCGTCGTGATGTGCGGCTCGTTATAAGGCTCGAAGATGACCGCCGGATCACCCTTGAAGGTGCCGGCGACGGACGTCCAGAACGCGAGCGCGTGATCGGCATCCGCCATCGCTTGCTGTGACGTCGACGGGGTTGTGCCGGGCGCGTTGGCATGCAAGTCGAGAATGACGTAGAGGCCGGCGGCATGCAGGTCCGCGATGAAGCTGATAACGGCAGCCCGGTAGTTTTCCCCGGTGGACGCGGGATTCCCACCGTTGATGCCGAGCCAGCAGTCTTCGTTGAGCGTGATACGGACCACATCGGCATGCCAGCCGGCGATAGCAGCCGCCGTCTGCGAGGCAGAGGGGAAGGCGAAGATGCCTTCCGGCGTATGGGGCCCGGTCGGGATGCACTGGGCACTGCCCGGGACGTTGATCCCGATCAGACGGATGGCCTGTCCTTGTTGATTGACGATCTGGTTACCGGAGACACGGAGAGCGAGACCGGTGCCGACTGTCGGGCTGGGTGTGGCCGACGGGGACGGCGTCGCGGTGGTGGTTGGGCTCGGCGTGGGAGCGGGAGCGGGCTGCGCCATGGTGACCCGCCAGGCGCATGCGGTCTTGATGACGAGGTGCACCGTACCCCCTTTGGTCACCTGCCAGTTCCCACGGCCCTGGAAACCGCGGACCGTCATCTGGGCCAGTGGTGTATGGTGTCTCCGCCGGTAGACAGCGACCTGAAAGCGCCGCCGCTTTGCTCCGCAGCTGTACGACCAGCTCAACGTCCATCGACCGGTGACGGTCACGGCGGTGGTCGTTCGGTTGCCGCGGCCCTTCGCCGTCAGCAGCGTCCTGCTCCGCCCGGAGAATTGCTGAGCGAACGCACTGTGGGCGCCGCCGGAGGTGTCGGCCGGCAGCAGGTAGAGAATCAGGACAAGAACCGCGCTGAGCGTTGTGAGGCCACGAGGCGACACGAGCTTGGTCCGGCGAATCATCTGTAAATCCATGGCACCTTCCCCCTGCTTTTGACTCTCAGCGTAGAGAGGAGAGGTTACCTTGGCCTGAACGCCAGGTTAAAAGGAGGCGACAGACCCGGGAGAAGGACTATGGTCCCAACGGCAGTTCGTCCGGACGTCACGGTGCTGGGGTGTGAGCGATTAGACCTGACGGCGAAAGGGCCGCCGTTTTCCTTCCTTCAGCAACGCCCGCCGCGGCCCGGGCTCTGCACCAGGCTTCGGCCCCCGGCTAGCCGGTATCCTTGTACGACATGATTCTCGATCGTCTCGGTCGCCCCATCCGCGACCTCCGCATCTCCGTCACCGACCGCTGCAACTTTCGCTGCACCTACTGCATGCCGAAAGAGGTGTTTGGTTCCGACTATATCTTCCTGCCGCGCGCTGAGCTGCTCTCCTTTGAGGAGATCGCGCGCCTGGCACGCCTCTTCGCCGTCCATGGCGTGCAGAAGATTCGCCTCACCGGTGGCGAGCCGCTGTTGCGCCGCGATCTGGAGCACCTGGTTGCAATGCTGCGAGCGATCGACGGCATCCACGACATCGCTTTGACCACCAACGGCTCGCTCCTGGCACGCAAAGCTCAATCCCTCAAGGATGCCGGCCTCGACCGGGTGACCGTCAGTCTCGACTCCCTCGACGACACGACCTTCGGCGCCATGAATGACGTCTCCTTCCCGGTGCAGCGGGTGCTGGATGGGATCGCGGCCGCCGCGGCCGTGGGTCTGTCGCCCGTCAAGATCAACATGGTGGTCAAACGCGGTCAGAACGAGGGAGACGTCCTCACGATGGCGGAGCATTTCCGCGGCACGGGGCACATCGTGCGCTTCATCGAGTTCATGGACGTCGGCCAGACCAACGGTTGGCGCATGGATCATGTCGTGACCGCTCAGGAGATCATTCGCACCATCGGCGACGTCCATCCGCTCGCTGAGATCCCGCCTGCCTATCCCGGCGAGGTCGCCGACCGCTGGCGCTATGAGGACGGCGCCGGCGAGATCGGCGTGATCGCCTCCGTGACACGTCCCTTCTGCGGCGCCTGCTCACGGGCCCGCCTGTCCGCCGACGGCAAACTCTACACCTGCCTCTTCGGAGCCACCGGTCACGATCTTCGCGCGCCTCTCCGCTCCGGAGCGACCGACGACGAGATCGCTGCGCAGTTGCGGGCCATCTGGGGTCATCGCATTGATCGCTATTCGGAGCTGCGGTCCGAGGAGAGCCCCGACCTACCCAGGGTGGAGATGAGCTATATCGGCGGCTAACCCGCGTACCATGAGGCATGGCGCCAACGCAGCATCTCTGGTGGCAACACGCCGTCATCTACCAGATCTACCCGCGGAGCTTTCAGGACAGCAACGGCGATGGTGTCGGGGATCTCCCCGGCATCACCCAGCGCCTCGATTACCTGCATGACGTGCTGGGCGTGGACGCGGTCTGGCTGTCGCCGTTTTACCCGTCTCCCATGGCAGACTTCGGCTACGACGTCTCCGACTATTGCGCCGTCGACCCCATCTTCGGGACGCTCGACGATTTCGACGTGCTGGTCGCCGCGCTGCACGAGCGCGGGATAAAGATTCTCATCGACTACATCCCCAATCACACGTCCGACCACCATCCCTGGTTCCAGGAGTCACGCTCCTCGCGCGATAACCCCAAACGCGATTGGTACTACTGGCGAGACGGCAAGGCGGAGGGAGGTCCTCCCAACAACTGGCTCAGCGTCTTCGGCGGCAGCGCGTGGCAGTGGGACGAGCACACCGGGCAATACTACCTGCACTCCTTCCTGGCCGAGCAGCCCGATCTGAATTGGCGCCATCCCGAGGTCGTGGACGCCATGCTGGACGTCATGCGCTTCTGGCTGGATCGGGGCGTGGACGGCTTTCGGATCGATGTCGCCCACTACCTCATGAAAGACCCCCAGTTCCGCGACAACCCGCCCGCTCCGCCTGACGCGGTCACCCCGTACAAATCGCTTGCCGACTATGACAGCCAGCTGCATGTCTACGATCTCGGCAATCCCGACACCCACGAGGTTTTCCGAAAGATTCGTCGCGTTCTCGACTCCTACAGCGCGGAGCGGCCGCGGACCTCGGTCGCCGAGATTCACGTCTTCGATTGGAGTAACTGGGCCAGCTACTTCGGCGTCAACCTGGATGAGATCCACATGCCCTTCAACTTCGGCCTGGTCGGAGTGGAGTGGGATGCGATCCGCATTCGCGAGGTCGTGGACGCGGTGGAGGGGGCTCTGCCCTCCGGGGCCTGGCCCAGCTACGTGCTCGGCAACCACGACGAGCCGCGCCTCGCCACGCGCTTCGGGGCCGCCTATGCGCCCCTGGCCGCCATGCTCATCCTCACCCTCCGTGGCACGCCCACCACCTACTACGGCGATGAGATCGGTATGCACGATGTCCCGATTCCCCCCGAGCGTGCTCGCGACCCCTGGGGCAAGCGGGTGGTCGGGCTCGGGAGGGATCCGGAGCGCACGCCGATGCAATGGGATTCGGGTCCCAACGCCGGTTTCTGTCCGCCCGACGTCGAGCCCTGGCTTCCCATCGCCGACGACTACCGGCAGATCAACGTCGCCGCGGAAGAGGACGATCCCAGGTCGCTCCTGACCCTTTCCCGCCGGCTACTGGCGTTACGCCGCGTCACGCCCGCCCTGCGCGGAGGCAGCTATGCGGCGGTGGAGCGGGTTCCCAGCCAGTGCTTCGTCTACACGCGCCGCACGGAGGACGACATGTGCGTCGTCGCCTTGAATGTCTCGGACATCGACCAACTCGTCACTCTGGAAGGAATGACAGGCACGGTGTGCCTCTCCACCTACCTCGACCGCGAGGGTCCGGAGGACCTGCAACGCCTTATTTTGCGCCCGCACGAGGGCTGCATTGTGCAGATCGAGAGCGCGCCCCCTACCCCTTGACCGATCCCGCCGTCAGTCCGCTGACGAAGTAGCGCTGCAGGCCGAAGAACACGGCGAGCGGTAGTGCCATCGAGATGAAGGCCGCCGACGTCATGTACTGCCAGCCACTGCCGTACTCGCCGACCAACGAGCGAATGACCACCGGCATGGGATAGCTGTTGGGACCGGAGAATACGAGAGCAACCAGCAAGTCATTCCAGACCCACATGAACTGGAAGATGGCGATGGCGGCGATGGCCGGCGTCGACAGCGGAAGGATGATCCGCGAGAAGATGCGGATCTCGCCGGCGCCGTCCACGCGTGCCGACTCGAGCAGGTCGTACGGGATGCCGGACATGAAGTTGCGCATGATGTAGACCGCCAGGGGCAAGCCGAATGCGGTGTGGGCGATCCAGAGCGCCGGGAACGTCCCGGTGAGACCCCAGTCGGTGAACAGGCGCAGCACGGGGATCAGCAACATCTGGAGGGGCACGATCTGCAGCGCCACGAGAGTCAGAAAGATCGTGTTGCGTAGCGGGAACTTCAACCAGGCAAAGGCATAGGCGGCACCGGCGGCGATGATGATGGGGAAGAGGGTCGCCGGGATGGTAATGATGAGGCTGTTCAGAAACGCCTGCCCCATCCCGATGGTCGACGTGGCCCCGAAGACCTGCTGATAGTTCTGCAGGGTGAACTGATGCGGCTGCCAGAGAAGATTCCACCACAGCGAGGTGTTGATGTCCTGGACGTTGCGGACCGATGTGAAAAGCAGCGCCACGGTCGGGAGGAGCCAGATGACGCTGATCAAGATGACGACGATGTGCAGCGGCAGGCTCGTGTACCAATGCTGCTTCTGACCGACGACGGTGACGTGCGCTTTCTCCTGGGTGGGGAGACCGACGGCGGTTGCCATGCTTGCAGCTCCTTCTTAGCGCACGGTTTCCGTGCGAAAACGCCGGATGTTCAAGGCCATCACTGGAATCACGGCAATCAGGAGGACGACGGCAATCGCCGCCCCGTACCCCGTATTGACGTTCTTGAACGCTTCGGTGTACATGCGCGTCGCCAGCACTTCACTGGCGCCGGCCGGACCGCCGCCCGTCATGACGACGACGATGTCAAACACCTTGATGACGGCGATCATGGTCAGGGTCGCGATGACCGTGATGGTCGGCCACATCAGCGGGACCGTGATGCGGATGAAAGTCTGCCATTCGCCCGCTCCGTCGAGGTGCGCCGCCTCCATCAGCTCCGTCGGGATCGACTTGAGTGCCGCCGACAGCACGACGACGGCGAAGCCAAGACTCATCCAGACCTGCGCCCCAAAGAGCGCCCAATTGACGAAGTTGGGATCACCCAGAAAAGAAAACGGTCCGAGGTGGATCCAGCCGAAGATGGCGTTAACGGTGCCGATGTGCGGATCATCGGCATACATCAGACGCCAGATGACGCCGGCCGCTGTCGCCGAGATCGCCATTGGAACGAACACGATGGATTTCGCCACGGCCTCGTACGGCACGCGATCAAAAAGCACGGCCAGCACCACGCCCAGGATGACGGTCGCCGGCGTCACGACGACGATCCAGAGAATATTGTTCTTGATGGCCGTCTGAATGATGGGATCGTTGAGAAAGTTGCTGTAGTTCGCCAGGCCGACAAAGGCCTGGGGTGCGTTAAAGCCGATGCCCTGCGTCTGGTAGAAGCTGAGGTAAATCGTCTTGATCGTGGGATAGATGACCAGGAAGGCGATGAGAACAAGCGCCGGGCCGGCAAACAGCAGAACCGTCAGGTAATTGCCGACGCGCAGCCCACGCCGGGCCGGGCCGACCGGGATCGTGCCGGGAACGGCACTGACCGCACTCTGGTCGGGAGGCGTAACGACTGGTTGTGTTGCCATGATGGAGATCTCCGCTCCGGGGAGCCGGACGGATGTCCGGCTCCCCAATCTAGCGCGAAACGGCTCGGCGTGCCGCTACGGGCTCTATTTGTAGAGCGTCTTGGCCTTCGCTTCGAGCTGGGACTGGATGGTCGCGGTCGAGGTGGGATTCTCGAACCAGCGCTGCAATTCGGTGAACTCGTAGTCACTCCCGAGTGCCGGTGGCATCAGGTCGGACGCGTCGCCCACCACCAGGTTGTGCGCTCCCGCGTTATTCAGCATCCTGGCGGCCATGCGCAGGACCGGATCGTGGTACACACTGATCGGAACCGCGTTATTCGGCGAGACGTAACCGCCCAACTTCGCCCACTGCTCCAGCGCCTTGGGATCGGTCAGACAGGTGATCAGCGCCTTGGTGGCCGGTTTGCTGTTGAAGGCGACGACACCGTTGGGCCCTACCTCCGCCGGCGGAACCGGGAAGGACTTCACCGAGGGAAACGCGAAGGCGTTGTAGTCGACCCCGGCCTTGGCCTTGGGCAGGTCAGTCTGCAGGCCGGCTTCCGTGAAGGTCGCCTCCTGGAAGAATTCCGCATTGGGATCGGTCACCATCTGCGCAGCGCCCTGGTCCCACGCCTGGCTCAGCGACCGCGATCGGCCACCCGCGATCATGGCGTTGTTGCCGATGATCTGCTCCAACTGACTCATCGCGTGCGTGATCTGCGGACTGGTCCAGGAGAGCTTGCCCAGGTACCACGCCTTGTAGGTGCTCGGCCCGTAGTCATTGAGGACGAGGTTCTCGAGGAAGTCGGTCAGCGTCCAGGGAGAGGCCGGCGACCCGCCGACACCGAAGGCCCACGGATGCTTGCCCTGGCTCACCATCCTCTGCGACAACGCCATGAGCTGGCTCCACGTCTTGGGGATGGTATAGCCGCCTGCGCTGAACTTCTTGGGGTCGTACCAGACCAACGACTTCACGTCCGCCTTCATATAGACGGCGTACAGTTTGCCGTTGAACGTCCCCAGATTTGTCCAGAAGGATGAGTACTGGCTATGAATCCTGCTCATCGGGAGCCAGGTGAGGGGCGTCAAGGAGTTCCCGCTCACATACGGGGTGATCTCGCTTGGCGCCGACAGCGCCGCCAGATCCGGAGCATGTCCGCCCTGCACATCGGTCGAGAGCGTCGTGTCCACGGCACCGCCCGGAGCCAGTTCATAGACGGCTTTGAGGTTGTAGTGGGAATCGCAGTAACTCAGGATCGCCTTGAAGTCGGTTTGCTCACCGGCGCCCCAGCCACCCAGGAACGTGACCTTCTGTCCCTTCCCGTTGGTGGCGCTCCCCGAGCTACCACCGGATGAGCCGCTTCCTCCGCTTCCGTTCGAGGAACTCGAACCACAGCCGGCAGCCAGCAGACACAGGGAAAGGATCCCTATCGCGTAGAACGAACGCTGAAATGGAATACGCACGTCAATGCCTCCTTCATCGTGGCCGGCGTATGATCACGCCGAGCCGGGACGCCGGCGCGGACAGTGACGGTCACTGCCCGTGACAGTCGCGTCGACCTGGTGGGGCTCGCTCCGTATCCTGACTTACTGTCACTGTCGTGACGTCCTCCGCTAGCTCACCGTAGCACTCTTGCGAGATTTCCGAAATAACCAAGCGCCGTTCCTCAGCGACACACCGCTAGCGCACGCCCTGCAGGGCCGCCTCCGCTGTCCACAATTCCTCGAGCACCTGTCCGAGAAGCTGCAAGACGTGATCGCGTTGCGGGCCAGACAGCGAGCCGGCGCGCGGCGAGGCAACGAGCGAGCTCATTGCCTCCGCCTCCCTCTGCAAGACACCCAGACTCCCGACCAGGGTGTCGTACGTGGCGTCGTCCACCGGTAGCTCGACATCGAATGGCCCCTTGCCCATTGGATGCTGCGCCTGAGCGCGCTCCAGACGCTCGCGCACCTGCTGTAAGAGGTCCTCCATTCCCTCATAGCGCGGCATAACCCCCTCCTGCTGCCTTGCTTCCTCCCAGCGTATGCTTTATTTCCCCCGAGTGCGAGTGACGTTATGGTGGAAGGAAGGAGTCTCACATGGCGAAAAGTTGGACCGCGCCCCCGGCGATGACGATCAACCCGACGGCCGGATATAGAGCCGTCGTCCAGACGACCGACGGGCCCATTACCATCGAACTGTTGCCGCAGGAAGCGCCGCAGACGGTCAACAATTTTGTGTTCCTGGCGCGCGAGGGGTTTTACGACGGCGTCCCCTTCCATCGCGTGATCAATGGCTTTATGATCCAGACCGGCGATCCAACGGGGACCGGCCGCGGCGGTCCGGGGTACAAGTTCGCCGACGAGCCCGTGCAGCGCCGCTACACGCCGGGGACCGTGGCGATGGCCAATGCCGGTCCCAACACCAACGGGAGTCAGTTCTTCATCGTCCACGGGAACGACGCAGGCCTTCCGCCCAACTACACCATCTTCGGCCAGGTCGTCGCCGGAATGGACACGGTGGACAAGATCGCCCAGACGCCGGTCAAGGCGGGAGCATCCGGCGAGCGATCGACGCCGGTCACCCTGCCGCGCATCGAGAGCGTGAAGATCGAAGAGAGCGGCGAGGGCTAGCTTTCCCAGAGGCGGACGTGATCGAGGAGATAACGCTCCATCTCCGCCTCCTCGCACACGAATGGCTCGATCGATTTGCCACGCCGTTACGCGTGTCAGGGCTCGTGCATTATCCCGTCGTGATCGCCCCGCGTGGCGACCAGCCCGGTGTGGTCGACGCCGGCGTCAGGCTGGCCGGCACTCGGGCCAAACACGACCACCCGGCGATGCCGTTAATGCACGAGCGCTATACCCGTGTTACCCCCTCTTGACGATATCTACATTGCGCGATACTATAGTCCTGCCCCATAGGGCGGATCGGAAGGACCGGAGAGGAGAACGCAATGACGATACTGGTTCGCAGCATGGTGCTGACATGCGTCATCGGCTGGCTGGCGTTGGGCGCGGGAGCGGGGGTTGCCGGCGCCGCCGGTGCGGGCAGGGGGATGTGCAGCGGAGGAGTCGCCACGGGAACCTACCAGGGGCTCCTGGTGACCGGCTACTGCGCAGTCCCGAGCGGCAGCACACTGAACGTCCAGGGGAATCTAGTGGTGGCGCCAGACGGCTACTTCGACGCCCTCACGATGAGCACGGTCAACGTTAGCGGCAACATCCTGGTGGACCGCGGCGCAACCCTCGCGCTCGGCTGCACCTTCGCGTCGCCGCCCCCCTGCACCGGGAACACCAACGACACGGTCGGCGGCAACATTATCGCTACCCATGCCTTCACCATGTACCTGGACGGAGATACGATCAACGGCAACGTGATCTCGATTGGCGGCGGCCCGGGCCCGACGTTCAACCCGTTCGTGAATCTGGCGATCAAGGACAACGTGATCGGGGGAAACGTGCTCGTCAATGGTTGGCAGGGCGCCTGGGCCGGGTTTATCCGCAACGTCACTTACGGCAGCGTCATGTGGATGAATGTCGTGACGGTCGACCCGGACTCGAACGAGATCGTCACCAACTGGATAGCAGGCAATCTGGCCTGCCGGGGCAATATGCCCGCGGCCCAAATCGGCGACTCCGGCGGCAGCCCGAATGTCGTGCTTGGCCAGGCCGTCGGGGAGTGCGCCTCACTCACGACCGGCTAAGGGGACGCCCGAGCTCATCCCGGCTGACGTCGGGATGAGCTCGAGTCCGGACGCATCCCCTGCCGCTGCTCCCACTCCTCGCGGAGGATGCCGTAGCCCAGCGCATCGTAATAGCGGCCATCGACGAGACGGGCCTGCCGGAATCGCGCCTCCTCGCGGAAGCCCAACTTCTCGGCGAGGCGGATCATTCCCGCGTTGCCGGACCACGTCCGCAGATCGAGTCGTACGATCGGCGGCAGCGACCGGAACAGGTACTCGCACCACAGCCCCAACGCCTCAGAGCCACGCCCCTTCCCCCATTCGTTCTCGTCGAAGATGGCGATTCCGATGCCGGGCCACAGGGTGTGCTCGCTCTCCCAGTACCAGGTGACCGTCCCGATCAGGTGATCGTCCTCAGCGGCAATGACCAGCGAGCGCCGTGGGACCGGAGGGGTGCCGGACTCGATAGTGCGCCGCCGCGCGGCGATCATCCGCTCGACGTCCTCCGGCGGCATGAGAGGGTAGTACGGTGCATCGAGCTCCTTCCAGCGGCCCGGTTCAAGCAACCAGTGGCGCCAGATGGGAAGATCGTCGAGCCGCCAGTCACGGAGTGAGGTGGTTGCCGCGGCGAGGCGGAGGGACATCACGACCCGTCCTCACCCTGACTTCTAAATATGCAGCGCCCCTTCACCTTCTGCCGCGTGCGCCGCCTCGCCGATGGCCTCGGAAAGGGTCGGGTGCGGGTGGATGTTGTAGGCGAGCTCCCAGGGAGTCGACTCCAGGAACTTGCCGAGCGCCGCCTCGGAGATCAGCTCGGTCACATTCGGGCCAACCAGCGTGACGCCCAGAATGTCGCCGGTCTTCTTATCCGCCATCACTTTGGCGAAGCCGACGGCATCATTGACGATCTTGGCCCGCGCGTTGGCCGAGAAGGGAAATTTCCCGATCTCGACATCGGCGCCGCTGTCACGCGCCTGCTGCTCGGTGAGTCCAATCGCCGCGACCTGCGGAAAGGAGAAGACAGGCTGCGGCACCCGGTTCATGTCGATGCTCTTCAGGTGGTTCTTCCCGGCAATGCTCTCCGCCACCAGGATTCCCTCGGCGTAGGCCTTATGCGCCAGCATGAGGCCACCGGCCACATCTCCGACCGCGTAGACGTCGGCGACGCTGCTCCGGTTGTTCTCCCCCACGGCGACGTAGCCGCGGTCCATCTGCACGCCCAGGTTCTGCAGTCCCAGATCCCTGGTGGTGGTTTCGGCCTCGCGCGCGACAGCCAGCAGGAGCTGATCGGCGTGTAACGTCTCTTCCTGGCCGTTGATCTCGACCTGCAGCTGAACGCCGTTCTCGGTGGACTGCACCGAATCCGGCAGTGCCCTGGCGTTGGTCAGCACCTTGACGCCGCGCTTGTTGAACTGCCGGCCCAACTCCTTGCCGGCCTCGGCATCCATCATCGGGATCAAACTGCCCATCATCTCGACGACCGTCACCTCCACGCCGAAGGCGCTGTAAAAGGAGGCGAATTCGACGCCGATGACGCCGCCACCCAGGATGATGACCGACTTGGGCATCTCCTGAGCATCCCACACGTTATCGCTGGTAAAGACCCGTTTCCCATCCACCGGAATGCCCAGCGTCCGCGGCGCCGTTCCCACCGCCACTACCAGGTTGTCGGCACTAACGGTCTGCTTCGATCCGTCACCTCCTGTCACCTGCACCTGGCCACGGCCGACGACCGTCCCCGCTCCTTCCAGGACGGTGATTTTGTTCTTGTTCATCAGGTACTTCACACCGTTCCAATTGGCGGTGACGACCTTCTCGCGATACGTGTTGATCTGACCGAAGTCATACCCAACGTTGTCGGCCTTGAGACCGAACTCGGCCAGCTCGTGCAGCTGGTGGAAGATGTGGGCGCTCTCCAGGTAGGCCTTGCTCGGGATGCAACCGCGGTGCAGGCAGGTGCCGCCGAGCTTGTCCTTCTCGATGACCGCGACCTGCATCCCCAGTTGCGCCGCGCGGATCGCCCCGACATAGCCTCCGGACCCACCGCCGATGAAAACCACGTTGAAATGTTGATCAGTCATAGTTGTGAGTTGTGAGTGATGAGCGATGAGTTCCCAGCCGTGAGCTTGAACTCGCTCTCACACTCCCACCTCCCCTCCTTTCAAGAACTCAGAACCCATTACTCAAGACTCAAGACCCATGGCTGACCACTCGTAGCGCGCGGCTTGTCGCTACAGAACCGCCAGCAACGGGTGCTCGAGGAAGCGGCGGACGGTCTGGAGGAATGCGGCGCCCTCCGCGCCGTAGATCACGCGGTGATCGCACGAGAGGGTCACGCGCATCCGCTGTCGCACCACGACCTCCCCATCGACCACCACGGGCTTCGGCCCGATCGTCCCCACACCCATGATGCAGGCTTCCGGGATATTGATGATGGGGGTGAACTGGTCGATGCCGAACATGCCGAGATTGGAGATGGTGAAGGTTCCACCTTCGTAGTCGCCCGGCGCGAGCTTGTTGTGCCGCGCCTTGTCGATCAAATCCTTGGTCTCCTGGGCAATCTCTCCCAACGTCTTTTTGTCGGCATCCTTGATGACCGGGACGACCAGGCCTCCCTCGACGGCGACGGCGAAGCCGATGTTGATGCGGTGGTAACGGACGATGCCGTCTTCCCAGCCGGCATTGACGTCCCGGTGCCGGGCCAACGCCCCCGCACAGGCCTTGATGAGCAGATCGTTGGGACCGACCTTGGGTGCGCCCTCCACCCCCGAGAGCGAGGAGAGCAGGTCGCGCGCCTCGGTCATGTCGAACTCGGCAGTCAGCACGAATTCGGGGGCGGTTGCCTTCGCCTCGGCCATGCGGCGCGCAATCGTCTGCTGCATGCGCGTCATCTCGGTGCGCTCGGCGCCACGCAGCCCCTCCGCCGCCTCGCTCGGTTTCTCCGGCGCGTGCGCCGGGCGACGCTCCGTCACGACCGTCGCCGGCTGCTCGGTGCGCCCGATCGGAGCCACCTGCTGCAAGAACGACTGCACATCTTCTTTCGTAATTCGTCCCGCTGGGCCGGTGCCGGCGACATCCTCCAGGTCGATACCGTGCTCCTGGGCCAGCCGGCGCGCCAGCGGTGAGGCTTTGATGCGCTCGTTGGGCTCGGTCTGTCCAATCTGCGGCTTGGCCGGCGGACCTGCTTGCTCCGGCGGCACCTGGGCCGGCTCGGCCGCTTGCTGTGCCGCCTGCTTGCCTTCCGCGAGGGTCGGCGGTGTTTGCCCCTGGATCTCCTTGACCTCGTCCTCGCTGGCGGCCACCACCCCGATGGGCTCGCCGACTCCCGTACTCTGTCCTTCGCCGACGATGACCTTGGCCAGGATGCCGGCGGCATAGGACTCCATCTCCATGTTCGCCTTGTCCGTCTCGATCTCGGCGACGATCTCGCCCTTCTCGACCCGGTCGCCCACTTTCTTGAGCCACTTGGCGATCGTGCCGGAATCCATCGTGTCACTGAGACGCGGCATCACAAGCTCGGTGGCCATACTCAGACTCCCACCTTGTCACGCCCCAGGATGAAGGCGGCGCGCATCACCACGTCCTCGACGCGCGGCAGGGCGGCGCGTTCCAGTGATGTGGCATATGGCAGCGGCACCTCGGCTCCCGTGATGCGCTCGACGGGGTGATCCAGGTCGTCAAAGGCATGCTCCTGGATCTCGGCCGCGATCTCGGCCCCCGCACCGTACCGCTTCCACCCTTCATGCAGGACGATGGCGTGGTTCGTCTTCCGGACCGAGGACACCACCGTTTCGATGTCGAGAGGACGCAAGGAACGGAGATCCACGACTTCGGCACTGATCCCCTGCTCGGCCAGGGCATCGGCCGCGGCGAGCGCCATGTGCACGGCGCGCGAGTACGCAATGAGCGTGATATCTTCCCCCTCGCGCTTGACGTCCGCCTTTCCCAGGGGAAGGATATGCTCGCCCTCCGGCACCTCACCCTTCTCGTTGTAGAGAAGGACATTCTCGACGAAGAGGATGGGATTATCGTCACGGATCGACGCCTTGAGCAGTCCCTTGGCATCAGCCGGCGTGGAGGGGGCAATGACATACATGCCGGGCACGTAGGCAAACCAGCTCTCCAGTACCTGCGAGTGCTGGCTGGCCAGCTGATGACCTGCACCACTCGGCGTGCGGATCACGATCGGCGCCTTCGCCTCACCGCCAAACATATAGGGGATCTTGGCGGCATTGTTGACCAGCTGGTCCATGCCGACGACGATGAAGTTGATTGTCATGATCTCGGCAACCGGTCGCAGGCCGGTCATGGAGGCCCCGGTTGCCAGGCCGATGATGCCGCCCTCGGAGATCGGAGTCTCGAGTACGCGCTGCGGGCCGAACTCGTCGATCAATCCTTCGGTCACCTTATAGGAGCCGCCGAAGATGCCGATCTCCTCGCCGAGGAGGAAGACATTGGGATCACGCTGCATCTCCTCGCGCAAGGCATCGTGCAGTGCTTGGCGATAGGTCATCTCAGGCATCGGGAGTCTCCGGCTCGTTCAGGGTTGGTGGGGGATTGACATACAGGTAGTCGAACAGTCCGGAGGGGTCCGGCTGCGGACTGGCGTCGGCGAAGTCGACCGCTTGCTGCACGGTGGCATCTACCTGCCGCTCGATCTCCTGACGGTCCTGCTCCGTCACCACCTCGGCCTCCAGCAGCTGCCGGTAGAAGCGCTCGATCGGGTCGGCGCCACGCCAGGCCTGGACCTCTTCCGGCGTGCGATACCGCGCGGCATCGGCGACAGAGTGGCCACGGTAGCGATAGGTAATGGCCTCGATGAGCGACGGCTGGCCGTGGCGAGCACGATCCATCGCCTCTTCCATGGTGCGGCGCACCTGCATGACGTCCATGCCGTCCACCTGCGTCCCCCACATGTTGTACATCTCACCCCGCTTCCAGAGATCGGGGTTGGCGGCGGAGCGCTCGACGGTGGTGCCCATGCCGTACAGGTTGTTGACGATCAGGGTAATGACCGGGAGGTGGTAGATGCCGATCATGTTGAGCGTCTCGTGCGAGGCGCCGTTGGCCATGGCGCCGTCACCCGTCAGGAGGAGGGTCACCTCGTCGGCATCACGGTACTTCGTGGAGTAGCCGACGCCGATCGCGAGCGGCATTTGTCCGGCGACAATGCCGTAGCCGCCGAGGAAGCGGCGGCTCGCGTCGAAGAGATGCATTGATCCCCCGCGGCCGCGTGCCACGCCGTCCTCACGTCCGAAGAGCTCCGCCATGACGTATTTCGGTTCGGTGCCGCGGGCGAGGATGTGACCGTGCTCACGGTAGAAGCTGATGATCCAGTCCTGCGGGCGCAGCGGCCGGATGGCGCCGATAATCGTCGCCTCTTCGCCGTGATTCATGTGGCAGTATCCGCCGATCTTGGCACGGGTGTACATCTCGTACACCTTGTCCTCAAAGTGGCGGATGAGGATCATCTGCGCCAGCATGTCGTGCAACTCCTGCCGGCTCTCGTGAAACTCGACGGGCGCGTTCTGTGTGGTGTGCGGTTGCAGCCGGTTTCGCTCGACCTCTTTCACCATCGGATGTGTCCTTCTCTTGCCAGCCCACGCAGCGCTAACCCGTGTGCGTCCCGCACACGGGCCAGAACGGCTACCCAGGCACCCAAGCCGCGCAACTGGGTCAACCAGGCCGAGGTTTTCTCATTCTAGAAGGTGCGGGAAGACGGCAGGAAGGCGGGGCGGGCGCGCATAATGCCGGGGAGGGTCATGGTGATGGCCGGTGTGGGGAACTCTGATCTGCAATCGACGGCCGCGATCTGCGCGCGAACGCTGGAACAGGTCGCCGGCCACGACTGGTCGGTACGCGCCGCCGAATTGGATTGGACGGTCGGACAGACGCTGTCGCATGTCGCGGGATGCCTGATGAACTACGCCGCCTCACTGGCATCCCGCACGCAGCAGCAGCTCCCCTTTCGGATGAGTCCGCCCGTTCGGCGGGATGGCACGCCGATGCGGCCCGCCGATCTCATCCAGGCGATGGAGGTGGCAGCAGCCATCCTGGGAGCCGTGGTGGCTGAGGCCGCGCCGGATGCTCGGGGGTATCACGTCACCGGCCTCGCCGACCCCGAGGGGTTCGCCGCCATGGGCTGCGACGAGATGCTGGTCCATACCGAGGACATCATGAACGCCTTCTCCTTGTCGTTCCATCCGCCGCCTGACCTGTGCCGTGCCGTGCTGGCGCGCCTCTTTCCCTGGGCACCGGAGGCTGCGCCGTGGGACGCCCTGCTCTGGGCCAACGGGCGCCGCGCCCTCCCGGGGCACGCGAGGCTGGGACGCGACTGGGCCTGGCAGGGGCCCCCATTGTCGGAATGGGATGGAACCATCAAGACGTATCGCGACTGAACGCGCGGGCTAGCCCATGCCTTACTCGTGGGACACGGCCCCCCGGGACGTACGCGGCCAGGTCGGCCGCATCGAGGCCGCGCTCGATCGCCTCCTGGGCGAGAACCTCGTCGGCCTCTACCTGCACGGCTCCCTCTCCATGGGCTGCTTCAATCCGAGACGGAGCGATCTCGATCTGCTGGCCGTGACGCACCGACCGCTCGACGCCGAGACGCAGGGCAGGGTTTTTGACGCGTTGCTCGCCGAGTCTCGCGCTCCCATTCCCCTGGAGATGAGCGTCCTGGCGTGGTCCGATCTCCACCCGTGGCGCTACCCGCCCCCCTACGATCTCCACGTCAGTGAGTTCGTGCGCGACCGCGTGCAGCGAGGTGACAGCAATCTTCCGCTCTCCACACCGTCCGAGAGGCGCCGCGACGTCGACCTGGCCGCCCACATCACGCACCTGCGGGATCGCGGCGTTCGCCTGCGAGGCGCCCCGATCGCCGACGTCTTTCCGGCGATTCCTCTCGAGGATTACCGCGCCTCCATCCTGGGCGACTACGAGGACATCCTGGAGAACCTCACGGGGAATCCGCTCTACAGTGTCCTCAACCCGTGCCGCGTCTGGAGGCACCTGCAAGAGGGAACACTGTCCTCAAAGGAAGAAGGAGGCGTCTGGGCGCTGAGCCGAGTCCCGGCCGATCTCCGGGGCGTCGTGGCAAACGCCCTGGCCGAGTACCGCGGCGATCACTTCGCTCCCGTCGCCGGCGCCGACCTCGCGCGCTACGCCGACTTCATGGCCCGCCGAATCACAGCGCTTCACCGCGAGCGGCCGCCTGAGGAAAACTGACCGTAGATCGGATAGGCAAGTCCAATAGCCATCACGCGGACCTCGGGAGAGCGAACGCCATCCCGGGTGCCAAGGTGACCCGTCGCCGACCGCATGTAGTGGTTCGATTCATCGAACCGCTCGGCCGCAGCCGAGCTTCCCGTCTCCGGTCTCGCCTACGGGCCGTCACGACGCTCTCTGATCGCCGGCCGTCGTATCGTTCCTCGGAAGACAATCCGGCAGCAGACGTCAAATCTGCGCTGCGGCGCAGCGGCTTGATGAATCAAGCCCCTACAGGGCAGATGCAAGTGTTCCGCGACGGATGCATTTTCGGCCCAACCGTAGGACGCAACAGATTCTCTACGGTGTGCTATCGGGGTTCTCCTGATCCAACTCCCAGCGCCGGGGATTGGTTGTGATGTACTCCCGAATATGGTTCCAGGCATGCGGCGTGCGAATGATGTGCTCGTAGTAGTTCGCTTGCCAGGCGAAAGCGAGCAGCAGTGACTGGCGAACAGTGCGGGTGGTCGCTGCTTTGTAGGAGCGCACCACCGAGCCCAACGACACAGTCCCGTCTTCCGGCAAGAGAATGATGCCATGCACGTGATTGGGCATGACCACCGACACGTCAAGCGTGAGAGGGGGGGAAGCGCTCCGGCAGAGTCTGCCAGAGATCCTGGGCAATCTGGCCGATGGGCGAGAGACGCATGACACCGTCGACGATGTCACCCAATAAACACACGCGCTCCCGAATGCAGATGGTCACGAAGTAAGCGCCGGCCCGAGTGTACTCGTAACCCGCCAAGCGCAAGGAGTGCCGCGTTGCCGGCTCGCGGATAGCATCTGTCATGCGACTCCACTGTCGCATCCAGACAGTCGCCAGTCAATCCACTCTATTAGGAACGATTCCGTTCAATCGCGACGCGGCCCAGGAGCTTGACCACCACCTCCCACGCCGTGGCCGAAGCCAGTGCCAGGATCGCGGAACCTGGCTTGAAGCGCTAATCCGCCGCCACCGCGCCGGCAACCGGATCATCCCCGCCGGTGCGCTGTCCCTGGGTGAGGATTCCCAGGGAGAGATCCGGGTTCGCTTCGGTGCGCGCCTTGTCGAGGAGCGCCTTGAGGAAAGGTCGCTTGGCCTCGCGGTAGCCGACGAAGTCGTCCTCGAAGAGGAGCGCGACAGCCTTCTTCAGATCGCCGTAGGCGTGCGCGAACTCGGGACGCTGGCGCAGAAAATCGCGGATGAGGATGAACTCCTCCCAGCGCGGGCTGGTGGCATCGGCCACGTGCACGTGATGTGTCCAGGGACCGGGGGGCCCTTTGCGGAAGAACATCTCGTCGGGAAGCCACTGCTCATATTCGGGGTAGTAGACATAGCCCAGATCGATCAGCGGCTGAACGGCGC
>Ga0070739_10003410_pt1 | contig 19816 bp, 19 predicted proteins | sample Coa_R1_7_FD_66445 | JGI IMG/M metagenome (GOLD analysis project Ga0070739, IMG submission 66445) | Surface soil microbial communities from Centralia Pennsylvania, which are recovering from an underground coalmine fire - Coalmine... | ecosystem: Environmental > Terrestrial > Soil > Unclassified ... | reverse complement strand
AGGACCAGCGCCCACGCTCGGTGGGTGCCGCGGGCTGTGAGCGAGAGCGGTTCATGGACACCTCCTTGCCGGGGCATCATGCCCCCAAACCAGTGTCCAAGAAAACCGGGGACCGGAGGATGAATATCTTGTCGCGTCTCTATCGCCGCTCCGTGGGTGAGTCGTCAGCCCGGTAGGTCGGCCGTGCTCGGCGCCGCGGCGAAGGCGCCACGCGCGACAGCGGGGCCGCGAAGCCCTATCATGTCGTGCAGGACGCGCTGCGGCGCCGGCGGAGGAGCCCGGCGGCCCGGCGCCTGGTCGGAGGTAGAGACGACGTGGACCGATCACGGCGGCCAGTGGCTAGGCTGGGAAGCGCCGTGCTCGGCCTCGCTCTCGCTCTCTCGGGCTGCGTCGCCAATCCGGTGGCGCCCGCGCCCGCCCTGACCACTGGCGCGGCGTCCGCCAGCACTGCCCCGCCCGCCGGCACCATCGCGCCGCGGCCCGCCGCGACGCCGACCGCCCCGCCGCCGACCACGCGGCTGCGCGTCGCTACCCAGCGCCTGGCCACCGACGCCGCGCTGTACATCGCCCAGGAGCGCGGCTACTTCGCCGAGCAGGGGCTGGACGTTGGGTTCGAGGACATCACGACCGGCCAGGGCTCCATCCCGCCGCTGGCCGCCGGCCAGCTCGACGTGGGCGTGGGCGCCGTGAGCGCGGGCCTGTTCAACGCCATCGCCCGCGGCATCGACATCAAGCTCGTCGCTACCAAAGGCTCCGTCGGCACCGACCCCCACGGCGCCTTCGTCGGGCCGATGGCGCTCGTGCTCTCGGCCGACGCCGCCGCCAGCGGCGCGATCCAGGACTACGGCGACCTGCGAGGCCGCTCCGTCGCCCTCGGCGAGCGCGGCGCGGCGATGGAGCTGATGCTCGACAAGGCGATCGAGCCCAGCGGCCTGACGAGCAACGACCTCGACTTCAAGCTGATGCCCTATCCGGACATGGTCGTCGCGCTGGCGAACGGGAGCGTCGACGCCGCCATGGAGCTCGAGCCGTTCGTCGCCCAAGGGACGGCGCGCGGGGCGCTGCGCCGCTGGAAGACCGCCCCCGAGCTGTACCCCGGCCAGCAGTCGGCCACCGTCGCCTACGGCCCGACGATGCAGCAACTCGGCCAGGACGTTGGCGGACGGTTCATGGTGGCCTACACCCGCGGCCTACGCGACTACCAGGACGCCTTCGGTCCGAAGCAGCGGGACCGGGCGGCGGTCGTCGCGATCCTGATCGCCAACACGGCGCTCAAAGACCCGGCGCTCTACGACCAGATGGCGCTGGCCTACCTGAACCCGGATTGCTACCTCAACGTCGACGCGATGGTCGCGGACCTGGAGTGGTACGCTGCCAACGGCTACGTGCCCCAGAAGCCGGACCTCGTGCAGGCGGTGGACAACACCTACTGCGACCATGCCATCCAGCAGCTCGGCCGCTACCAGCCTTAACGCCATACCCGCGGGGGCTTGGGGTGTCCCCCAACGACCGCCTGCAACTGGCCAGGCTCGAACCGAGAAGGAGGGAGAGCAATGCCGCGAGCGAACGTGCGAGGCGTGAGCCTCAACTACGAGGTGCTGGGCGACGGCGGGCCGTGGGTCGCCCTCTCGCCCGGCGGCCGCCGCGACCTCGGCGGCGTGCGGTCGCTGGCCGAGAAGGTCGCCGCCGCCGGCTACCGCGTCCTGCTCCACGACCGCCGCAACTGCGGCGCCTCCGACGTCTCGATCGCCGGTGACGAGTCGGAGTACGAGATCTGGGCCGACGACCTGTACGAGCTGCTGGGCCAGCTCGACGCCCGGCCGGTCTTCGCCGGCGGCAGCTCGTCGGGCTGCCGCCTGTCGTTGCTCCTGGCGCTGCGCCACCCCGACGCCGTGCGGGGGCTGCTCCTCTGGCGGGTGACGGGAGGGCGTTTCGCCGCGGAGCGGCTGGCGCAGAACTACTACGGCGACTTCATCGCCGTCGCCGAGCAGGGTGGCATGGCCGCGGTCTGCGAGACGGAGTTCTTCCGCGAGCGGATCGCGAGCAACCCGGCGAACCGCGAGCGGCTGCTCGGCATGGACCCGCAGCAGTTCATCGGCGTCATGTCGCGCTGGCGCGAGTACTTCCTGCAGAGCGCCGACCTGCCCGTGATCGGGGCGACCGCCGAGGCGCTGCGCTCGATCCAGGTGCCGGCCTGCGTCGTCCCCGGCCACGACTGGACGCACCCGCGCCACGTCGGCGAGACCGCCAGCCGGCTGCTGCCGAACGCCGAGCTGCACGTCCTGATGACCGAGGACCGCGAGGTCGACCTCGCCGTCGAGGAGTGGGACGACAAGGAAGACGAGCTGGCGGCGATCTTCGTCGGCTTCCTGAACCGCGTCTCCGCCCCGTCCCGCGTATAGTAGATCGGGAAGAGGGCTTGCTCTGTGGTGGCCGTTGCCGCCACAGAGCAAGCCCTCTGTGGCGTAGCGCTGGCGGGCCGCTGCTCACGCGGCCGGCGCCGGGCCAGGGATGGTCAGTAGGCGGCGGCCTCCGCGCCCGCCGTGGCCGCTTCGACGGCGGCGTATTCGGCGTCCGCCGCGCTCGCCCAGTCCCCGGCGGGGGCGGTCGCGGGCGCCGCGCCGCGCCGCGCCTGCTCCTGGCACCACTTGCGCCAGGCGGTGATCGACACGTCCGGGCGGTACAGCCGCTCGGGTGGGATCTGCATCTGCTCGATCATCCACTGGTCCTGGCCGTTGAAGCCGCCGTAGTACGCCCAGCGCACCCACAGCCGGTACCACAGGCGGAACAGCAGCGCGCGCAGCCCGGTGGCGTGCGTCACAGCGAGCATGACCGCCAGGTGGTGGTCCTCGTCCCAGGGCACCCAGATCTCGTAGTCGGCCCAGCCGTCCTGGGTATTAATCAGGATGCAGGGCAGGCGGATGCCCAGCTTGTGGTAGACCGCGCCGCCCCGCCGGTTCCGCCACCACGGTTGCGGCGGCCACTTGCCGACGCGCGGGTAGGTGTCCTGGAAAACGCTCTGGCCGCGCTGGCGCAGCAGCCACTTGCCGTCCTCGCTGGGCACCATCCGCGTGCCCTGGGTCCAGGCGGGCATCTTGCGGAAGGTGGTCCAGAGGGCGGTGCGGTGCAGGAAGCGGCCGTGCCCCTCGTCGATCCCGTTCTCCGCCGCCCAGCGCCAGTTGCCCTTCCGGACCTGGGTGAAGCCCTCGACGACCGTGTTCGGCAGCAGCAGCTCCTCGGGGACGTCTTCCTCGACCGGCGGCCGGGGGGCGCCCGGCTCATCGCCCGCCGCGGCGCCGACGTAGACCCAGATCAGCCCGGCCCGCTCCTCGGCGGGATAGGTCCGCACGTTCGCCTTGCCGCGGATCGGCGAGTCCGGGCCGTCGGTGAGCACCACCTCCAGCCGGCCGGTCTGGAGATCGTAAGTCCAGCCGTGGTAGGCGCAGGTGAGCATCCCCGGGAACTCTCGCCGCCCGCAAGAGAGCGGGACGCCGCGGTGTGGGCAGCGGTCCTGCAGAGCATAGACGCGGCCGCCGTCGCGGACGAGGACGATCTGCTCGCCGCAGAGCGTGATTGCCCGCGGCTTGCGGCGGAGCTGGCGCGAGAACATGACGGGGTACCAGTAGTGGCGGAAGCCGAGCGCCGCCGCGTCGTAGCGCGGCCAGTTGCCCAGTACCCGCTCCTGGCTCGCGGACCGAGCAGCTTCCATGATGATCTTCTCCAGCCGTGACCGTTCAGCACCACGCAGGTGCGCCTCCGATCAGCTCCTAGCTCTATTCCGTCGGCTCGCGGTCTAGAAGCTCCTCCAGCACAGCGATGAGCGGCGGAAGGTCGTCGGTCACGGTGTTCTAGACGCGGTCCAGATTGATCGCGTCGTAACCGTGGACCAATCGGTTGCGCATGCCGACGATGTCGCTCCAGGGAACCGCGGTCAAATCGGCCCGTCCATCAGGCTTATGCGCGCGGCCGCCTCGCCGATGATCGTGATGCGCCACATGATGGCATCGGCAAGCAGGCCATCACGGTCCAGATCGGCCCGCGTCCGCCCTCGCACGAGATGGGTCGCCCGCCGCGCGGCGTCGAGCATGTGCTCCAGACGCGTTCGGTCACGGGCGTTCATATAGTAGTACCTGGGCGCTATCGACGACCGCTCGACGGAAGCGGCGATGAAGCTCGGCCGGCTCGCGCAGGTCCACCTCGCGACCCACTAGCTCGGACAGCTCGCGCTCCATCCCGGCCATGTGGATCAAGCCTACCCGCGCGCCAGGCTCGAACTCGACCAGCACGTCCACGTCGCTGTCCGGGCGGAAGTCGTCCCGCAGCACCGAGCCGAACAGGGCCAGCCTACGGATCTGATTGCGCTGGCAGTAGGCAGCCAGCTCGCTTGTCGAGATGGCGATACGAGCACGCATCTGTGCCTCTGCCCTGATCCTACATCAAGAGACCCTGTCGCCGGCGCCGCAAACACTTTGACGGAGGTTCGAGGCCTCGCGCGCTGGGAACCGGTCGCGCGCGAGCGCCTAGCCCCTCGTCGGCTTGCCGGCGGCATCGGTCCAGCCCGGGATGACGAACTCGTCCGCGCCGGGCACCACCGTGACTTCCCCGTAGCCCGCGCCGAACGGCTGCGTGGCGTCGATCGCCAGCACCGAGCCGACGTTGAGGGCTGGGGTGGATGGGTCGAGCGTCTGGCCGAGGGTGCGCGGGATGATCACCGCATCGCGGTCGGCCTGGAAGCGGAAGGCCATCGCCCACTCCACCTGGTGCGGGTCGCGCGGGTCGATGTCCTCGTCGACGACGATGACCAGCTTCGGACGCAGGCGCTCGGTGGTCAGGGCGCAGAGCATCACGTCGCGCGCCTGGGTGGCGAACGTCGGCCGGATGGAGACGACGACGTGGTAGCCGCCGCCCGCGTCGGTGACGCAGACGTCGCGGATCGTCGGGCAGACCTGGCGCAGGCGGCTGTACAGCAGCGCCTCGAGGGGCACCTGCTTCATCACGTGGTTGTCGGTCGTCGGCATCCCGGTCAGCCCGGCGAGGTAGATTGGGTCGCGGCGGTGAGTGATCGCCTTGACGCGGAACACCGGTCGCTGCGTCGCCGGGCTGTAGTAGCCAGGATACTCGCCGAACGGCCCCTCCAGGCGCCGCTCACCGGCCACCAGCTCGCCCTCGAGGACGATCTCGCTGGTCGCCGGCACCGCCACGTCGATCGTCTCGCAGGGCACGACCTCGACCGGCTCGCCCATCCAGCCGCCGGCCACGCTCAGCTCGTCCAGGTAGATGGAGCCCTTCACCTGGGAGCAGAAGCTGGTGTAGGGGTCGTTGCCGATCGTGACCGCCATCGGCAGCGACTTCCCCTCCTTCTCCATCTCGGCGAAGTAGACGCCGATCTGCTGCGGCGGCACGCTCATGATCCCGAGCGTCTGGCGGTCGTAGAGCTGCATGCGGCTGATCGACACGTTGCCGCCGTAGCGCGGATGGCGGGCGATGGTGAGCCCCATCGTGATGTAGGGGCCGGCGTCGAGCCGGTTGTGGGTACAGATCGGGAACTTGCCGAGGTCGACGTCGTCGCCGGTGATGACAACCTCCTTGCAGGGACCGTCCTTCACGATCCGCGGCGGGATCGGGTTCTGCTGGCCGGCCATGTACTTCTCGAAGAATCGCTCCGGCGTCGTCTCCAGCCCCCACAGCGCCCGCCGCCGGTGGGCGTACAGTGCGCCGACCACCGGCATCGACGCGCCGATCACGTTGTCGAACCAGAGGGCCGGCCCGCGGAGGTCGGAGGTCTTGCGCATCCCGGCGGCGACGCCGTAGTGGGGCGACACCGGCTCGGTGATGTGGACGAGATCGCCCTTCTCCTCCAGCAGCCGCAGGAAGCTCCGCATGTCCTTTAGCACTTCGTGCTCCAGTGCCTAGTGGCCAGTACTGAGTACTGAGTACTGAGTACTGAGTGGGAACCCGGGCTCAGTAGTCATCACTTCAGGTCGTGGCGCCGCGCGCCCGCTCCTGGCACCACCTGCGCCAGGCCGTGATCGACACGTCCGGGCGGTACAGCCGCTCCGGCGGCGTCTGCATCCGCTCGATCATCCACTGGTCCTGGCCGCGGTTGAGCAGTCCGTAGTACAGCGGCCGGATGTAGGCGTGGAAGCGGGCGTGGAACAGCGCCGCCGACTTCCCGCTGGCGAACTTGACGGCCAGGAACAGGGCGCGGTGGCGCTGGGCGTCGACCGGGACGAAGAACTCGTAGTCCGTCCAGTCGCGCATCACCACCCGCAGCACGCCGGGCAGGCGGATCCCCAGCGACAGCGACGGGCCGCGATTGCGGCTCTGCCAGGGACGCTTGGGCGGCCAGCGGCCGATCCGCGGGTAGGTGTCCTCGAACACGGACTGCTCGCGCTGGCGCATGAGCCACTGGCCGTCCTCGCTCGGGACCATCTTCACGCCGCGCGTCCAGGCCGGGAACTCGGAGAAGTAGGTCCACGGCGTCCGGCGGTGCAGGTACTTGGCGTGGCCCTCGTCGACCGAGTTCTCGCAGGCGTAGCGCCAGTTGCCGCGGCGGATCTCGACCAGGCCCTCGATCACGGCGTCCGGGCGCAGCAGCTCTGCGGGGATGTCCGCCTCGACGGGCGGCGGAGGCAGCTCCCCGACGTAGACCCAGACCACGCCCGCTCGCTCCTCGACGGGATAGGTCGGCACGCTCGCCTTGCCGCGGATCGGCGAGTCCGGGCCATCGGTCAGCACCGCTTCCAGCCGGCCGGTCGCCAGGTCGTAGGTCCAGCCGTGGTAGGCGCAGGTGAGCGTGCCCGGGCACTCGCGGCGGCCGAGCGAGAGGGGGACGCCGCGGTGGGGGCAGCGATTGTGCAGGGCGTAGACGCGGCCGGCGTCGCGGACGAGGACGATCCGCTCGCCGCAGAGCGTGATCGCCCGCGGCTTGCGGCGGAGCTGGCGCGAGAACATGACGGGGTACCAGTAGTTGCGAAAGCCGAGCGCCGCCGCGTCGTAGCGCGGCCAGAGCCCCCGCACGCGCTCGCGGCTGGCCGAGCGCGCGGCTTCCGTGCTAGCAGTACCCGCCATAATGCCTCGCCACCGATGGCTTGCGGTGGGCTGGCTGTCGCCAGCCCGCGGCGAATCAGCCTCGCCAGGCCGCTACGCGCCCGCCGCGCCGCCGCGCGCCGCGCTCGCCGCGGTGGGCGCCGGCTGGCGTACCTTGACCTCGATCAGATGGTTGTCCGGGTCGAGGATGTAGCGCGAGTCGCTGCGGCCGGTCGCGCCGGTGCGCGGGCGGCGCTCGCAGTCCAGCCGCGCCAGCACCCCGCCCGCCTCCAGGCGCTCGAGAACCGCCTCGAACTCGTCCGGCTCGAAGATGAGGCAGAAGTGGTCCGGGCGCCGCTCGATCGAGGGCGGGTGCGCCTGGAACTCGGGATTGTAGAGCAGGAAGACCAGGTTGTCGTCGCCCACCTTCATCGCCGCCGACTCCACGTTGTCGTTGCCGGTGAGCATGCGGCGGTCGATCATCTCGAAGCCGAACATCTCCTGGTAGAACTTGATCGCGCGGTCGAGGTCGGTGACGCGGATCCCGACGTGGTCGAGCACGGCCATCTGGCATCCTCCTCGTCGTGTTGCTACTTGAGCACGTCCTTCAGCTTGGCGACGGTCGAGGGCGGCGTCGCCAGCAGCGTCGTGTAGACCTGGGTCAGCTCTTCGCCGGTGCTCGGGTTGACCTCGAAGCCGGCCTTGTCGGCGTCGGCGCGGAACTGCGGATCGGCGAAAGTCTGGGCGAGGGCCTGGCGCAGCGCGGCGACCCGCTCGGGCGGCACCTCCGGCGCCACGGCGTAGGGCAGGTTCGCTACCGCCGCCGAGTGTAGCGCGCTCAGGATCTGGCGAGCCTCCTCGTTCGGCGCCAGCGTCTCGGCCGGCGGCACGCCGCGCAGCCAGGGGTGATCGCTGGGCTCGTGGCCCATCATCGCGATCATCTTCAGCGTGCCGTCGTCGAACAGCGGGCGCACCGTGCTGGTCATCGTGTCCAGGTTGGCGCACATGCCGGCCGCTTCCTGCCCCTCCAGAGCCAGGATCACCTTCGCCGTGCTGTCGTAGCCCGAGACGATCTTGAAGTGCGTGCCGAGCACGGCGTTCAGCGTGGTTGGCGTGTCGTAGGTGCCGGTGCCGGGCCCGATCGCGGCGACGACGAGCTCCTTCGCGTTCGGTCCCATGATGTCCTGGATGCTGCTCACGCCCGAGTCGGTGCGCGCGGCGCAGGTGCTGATCGTCTTGTTGCCGCCGCCGAGCCACTGGAACCGCGCCGCGTCGAACGACACGCCATCCTTGTCCAGGAGCTGGAGCATGGCCAGCCCGGAGCTGGCGTTGACGATCGCGGTGCCGTCCTTGGGCTCGCTGTTGTAGACCAGGTTGGCCGCCAGCAGGCTCGCCGCGCCCGGCCGGTTCTCGACGACGACCGTCGGGCGGCCGGGGACGTACTGCGGCAGGTAGCGGGCGACGAGGCGCGAGAAGGTGTCGTACGGACCGCCCGGCCCGTAGCCGACGAGGATTCGCACCGTCTTGCCGCGGTAGAAGCCCTCGACGCCCTGGGCGTCGGGCGCCGCGGCGGCGGGCGCCTGCGCGGCGGGCCCGGCAGCGCCGGCGGCGGGCACCTGCGCGGCGGGCGCGGCCGCCTGCGACCGGCTCGCGCCGCCGGCAGCGCCGGAGCGCGAGCAGGCCGCCAGCGCCAGGCCAACGACGATCGGCAGCAGCGCGGCGAGTCGCGGCCGGCGGTTCACTGGTCCCTCCTCCACGTGCCCCCGCGCCACGGCCGCGGCGCCCGCTCTGGCCGCGAATGGGCCGGGCGAGCCTCGCCGCGTCGCCTGGCGCCGCGGGCTCCGGCGACGGTGGGCCGGACTCTAAATCGCCGCCGCGAAGCCTGTCAAGGCGAAGCTACCCTTGCCTCGCCTGGAATGGGGCCACTAGCATTGCTTAGTCAAGCGGCGAGGGGGAGAGGCGACGTGTGGTACCTGGTGCTCTCGCGCAACTTGCGCTCGGACGACGAGCGGGGCCCGCGCACGCAGCCGCACCTGGACTGGCTGGACGGTCTGCACCGCTCGGGTCGGGCGCTATTCTCGGGCCGCACGGCCAACGGCGCCTACGGCGTCTACGTCCTGCTCGCGGACAGCCTGGCCGAGGCCGAGGCGCTGGCGGCGCAGGACCCTTACCACCAGCACGGCGACCGGCAGATGGAGGTGCTCGACTGGACGCCGCGCCGCGCCTTCCGGCTGGAAGGGCCCACGCCGGCCGAGCTGGAGGCGATGGCCCGCGGGGAGTCGCGGCGCCCGTGACCGCTGGCGCCTGGCGAGCAAGCGCCGATCGGGGAGTGCGGACATGGTGGATGGACGGAGCGCGGGCCGCGCGCTCGGCGTACTGATCCTGGCGGTGGTCCTGGCGAGCTGCGCGCCGGCCAGCGGGAGCCCGCGCGCCGCACGGAACGCGCCGGCGGCAAGCCCGGGAGCACCAGCAGCCGCCAGCGCGCCCGCGACGGGTGGCACGGGCGGCGCGGCGGCCAGTGGCGCGGGCAGCGAGGCGGCGGTGGCCGACTTCTACCGCGGCAAGACGGTGCGGCTCGTGGTCGGCTTCGCCGCGGCCGGCGGCTACGACATCTGGGCCCGCCTGCTGGCCAAGCACCTCGGCGAGCACATCCCCGGCAACCCAACGGTGATCGTGGAGAACAAGCCCGGCGCGGGCAGCATGCTCGCGGCCAACCTGGTCTACAATACCGAGCCCAAGGACGGCACCGTCATCGTCACCTTCAACTCCCAGATGGTCCTCCAGCAGCTCCTCGGGCAGCCGGGCCTGGAGTTCGACGCCCGCCGCTTCCAGTGGCTCGGCAGCGCCGCGAGCGGCCAGAACGCCTGCATGGTGCGCCGCGAGCTGGGCATCACCGACGCACGCCAGATCATCGGCCCGAGCGGCCGCGAGGTGGTCATGGGCGGCGAGGCGCCGGGCTCGGGCATCACCGACACGCCCGCCGTGATGAACGCCGCGCTGGGCACGCGGTTCAAGATCATCTATGGCTACGAGGGCGCGTCGAAGGTCCAGCTCGCCGTGGAGAGCCGCGAGGTCGACGGCTTCTGCCTGACCTGGGACTCCGTGCTCGCCACGCTCAAGCAGTGGTTCGAGCCGACGCCGCTGGTGACCGTGCCGCTGATCATGGGCGACCGCGTGCCCGACCATCCCTGGCTGAAGGATACTGTTGCCGCGGAGGCGATCGCGCCCGACGACCAGGCGCGCAAGCTGCTGCGCGCCGTGCAGGGGCCGCGCGCGTTCACCTTCCCCTACGCGGTCGCCCCGGGCGTGCCCGCCGAGCGCGTCGCGGCGCTGCGCCAGGCGTTCGACCAGACCTTCGCCGATCCGACGCTGGTCGCCGAGGCCGAGCGCGGCGGGCTGGCCATGGACTACAAGTCGGCGGATGCGGTGACGCAGATCGTGACCGAGCTGCTCAGCCTGGACCCGGAGACGATTGCGGCCGTGAAGCGGGCGCTGGCTGGCCCCGGCTAGGAGTGTCTATCCATCCCCGATGTAAGCCCGCGGCTCACATCGGGGATTCCGGGTTTCACTAGGAACACTGAGGGCGGCCCGCGCCAGGAGGAGACGTACATGGTAGCGACACGCGACGTGCCGGCGCCCCAGGACGTCCGGCGCGCGGGGCTCGAGCGCTGGCCGCGCTACGCGGCGGCCGCGCGCGGCCTGCGCAACTACTGGTATCCCGTGATGTGGTCGCGCGACCTGGGCCGCAAGCCGGTCGCGCGTGGGCTGTGCGGCGAGCGGATCGTGCTCCTCCGCGACGGCGGCCGGCCCTACGCCCTCGCCGACACCTGCCCGCACCGCGGCGTCCCCCTCTCCGTCGGGCGCCAGGAGTTTCCCGGCACCTGGACCTGCCGCTACCACGGCTGGACCTTCTGCCTGCGGACGGGCGTGCTCCAGGCGGCGCTGACCGACGGCCCGGACTCGCCGATCCGCGGCAAGGTGCGCGTCGCGACCTATCCGGTCGAGGAGCGGGCGGGCCTGGTCTGGGTGTACGTCGGCGACGAGCCCCCGCCGCCCGTCGAGGCCGACATCCCGTGCGAGCTGCTCGAGCCCGGCACGGTCGTCGTCGGGCGGATCAGCGTCCAGCGCGGCAACTGGCGCTACGCCGCCGAGAACGGCTTCGACGAGGGCCACGCCCAGATGCTCCACCGCTACGGTGCGGTGCACACGGCCTTCCGCCGCCTGCCCGCCTACCGCGAGACGAAGGTGGTTGCCGACCCAGACGGCTACCTCAGCCGCGCCACCCAGCACGCGGCCGAGGTGGCGGACTACCCGGGACTGGGCCGCTGGCCCCGCCACCGGCCCTGGCAGCGCCCGGGCAAGGGCCACCGCGTGTCGATCCGTCTGCCGGGCTTCATCCGCGTCAAGGCCGCCCACCAGGCGCACGCCTACTGGGTCTGGTGGACGCCGATCGACGAGCGGCGTTACCGCATGCTGCAGTTCTACAGCGCGCCGGCCAGCGGGCTCGACGCGGTCAAGTTCCGTCTGCTCTACCTGCTGTACCGCAAGCCGTTCCACCACATCCAGTTCAACAACCAGGACGCCTGGATGGTGCGCCTGACGCCCGACTCGGCGCCGGAGCGGCTGTACCGCCCCGACGCCTCGATCACGGCCTGGCGCAAGCTCTGCGAGCAGGCCCGCGGCGCGCCGCCCCCGGCCGAGTCGCTCGACCACAGCGGGTTGGTGTGCCAGCAGCCACCCGCGCCCAATCTCTTGAGGCCGCACGGCGAAGTGCTGCTACGATCGTAAGCGTTCAGCTCTGCCGCAGTGCCGGGGAGCCTGAACGCTTACCGAGTCTGGAGGGAGAACGCGAAGGGCTGGCAGGGGTAGTACCTGCCAGCCCTTCGCCTCAGCCAGTAGAACTACTAGCGATAGCTCCGCCGGCTCTCGAAGCAGTTAGAACAGTACACCGGCTTGTCGCCACTCGGCTGGAATGGTACGCGGGCCACGCCGCCGCACTCAGAGCAGACAGCCTCGAACATCTCCCGTGGGGCACGGTAATAGCCACTGCCACCGCTGTAGCCGCGATCACTGTCGTAGGCCATCCCACCACCGCCGCTGCGGCGGGCCTTGTTGGCCGAGCGACACTCGGGGCAGCGCCCGGGCTCGTTGGTGAAACCCTTCTGGGCGTAGAACTCCTGCTCGCCTTCCGTGAAGGTGAACTGCTTGCCGCAGTCGCGGCAGGTTATGCTCTTGTCGGTATAGCTCACGCGTCGCTCCTCTGGAGTGAAGTTGGTTCAGGGCGATCATCGTGAGCTGAGTGGAGAGTTCTCGGTCCGGCGTCGAGACGCTAGAGGATGAACACTTCGGAGCAGCACGCGCTGGTAGCGATGAACCACTGGTGCCAGTATACACGACGGTTGGAATCCTCGCCACCTGGCTCCCGCCGGGTGAGCGGCGGCGGAGCGCGACGCAAGCGGAACTGAGGCTGAGAAGCAACGCTCCTGGCGGCGATGGCACCCGGTTCATCCGCAGTTGTCGTCCGCCCGACAGCACCCCTCGCGCAGACGCGCTTTGCTGGCGGCCAGCAGCGCACTCGCTAGGGATCAGCATATCCACCGCGCGTCCACAGCCACGCCCGTGCCGCAGTAGCCAGGTAGTGGCCATGGCACCAGTGGTTCTCGTTGTTTAAGTCGGCCCGATTTTAAGGCAGATTCGCCCGTAGCTTGGCCAGAGCGGTCACCATCTCCGCGGCTGCGTCATCAACCTGCCCACAGGGTTTTAGGCGGGGCCAACTTAGGTGCCCGGCGGCGTCTGGACCAGCGTACCGAGGGCTGCCGCGCGTTCTGGTGCGTGGTCTGCCAGCTCGACCAGCACCCGCGCCGACTCCTCGAAGTCTGCGGCCCGGTCGTCTGGCCCGAGTACCCGGACCATGACATACGCTGCGTACAGCGGGTCCTCGTCATCGGCCGCGCGGATCAGGCCGTGCTCGCCCAAGATCAGTGGCTCCACGGTCGTCGCGGGAATCGCGTCCGGATCGGACATGAGCGCCCACGCGACGACCGGCTTCTCGCACAGCCACACGGGACTGCTGGCCTCGGGATCCCGCTCCGGCATCGCGTAGAGCACGCGGTACTTTGGCTGAGCGGGGATCAGTTGCTGAATAGTAAGCATCTTGCATCCTACGCGATATCGAACACGGGGGCACCGCGCATGATGCCCGCCCGCGGCACGGCACTAGGGCCGCTCTGGCTTCCAACTGGTGTGGACGCCACCGCACGCACGAGCAATATAGGGCTGTCAACCGCCAGCAGATTCGAGGGAGCAGGGGCAGAGTTGGGCGGGGGCGGTGCACGATGTGGCTCAACCCGTGCCGCCGAACCAGGAACAGAGACGCCAGAAGCGCGCGTTGAGTTCAGGGTGTCGGGTGTAACGCCGTCACGCGGGTACTTGGGCTCGCGACTGTAGAGACGGACACGAGGCTGGATGCGCGGACCGAGCTGCACAGAGGATACCACGCCTACCCGGTGCACGACAAGCAAGCAGCCACTCCTGGCCTTGCGCTCAGCTCGACGTCGATGGCAGGCTCTCCCGGCCGCGCACCCCGCGTCAGCACCGGGCGCGCGGCGGCCGATCGTAGGCACCGGCGAGGTCCTGCCGCTTGATCGTCGCGATGTCGCGGAGGAAGGGCAGCAGGTGCCGGCGCAGCGAGTAGGTCGAGCCCTCGCGGCGCTCGACCGCGACCGGCACCTCGGCCACGCGATAGCCCTTCTTCCAGGCCAGGTAGAGGATCTCGACGTCGAAGGCGAAGCCGGCGATCGTCGCCTGGCCGAACAGCGCGGCCGCGGCGGCGCGGCGAAAGCCTTTGAAGCCGCACTGCGTGTCGCGGTAGACCGGCAGGAGGAGCGCCCGCCGCGTGACCTGGACCAGTAGGCCGGCCGCCACCCGCCCGACGCTGCGCTCGGTCGCCGAGTACTGGCGCGAGCTGCGGCGGCCGATGGCGACGTCGTAGCCGTCGTTCAGCAGCCGGACGAAGGTGGGAACGTAGCGCGGCGAGACGTTCAGGTCCGCGTCCACGTAGAAGACGTGCGCGCCCGCGGCTTGCAGCATCCCAGCCCGCACCGCGGCGCCCTTGCCCTGGTTGGCGGGGAGCCGGATCAGCCGCAGGCCAGGCTGGGCCGCGGCCAGCTCCGCCACCACGGTCGGCGTCTGGTCTGTGCTGCCGTCGTCGACCACCAGCAGCTCCCAGGTGAGCGGCTGCGCGGCGAGGAAGGCGAGCCAGGCGCGCAGGGTCGCCGGCAGGCGCCGCTGCTCGTTGTAGGCCGGCACGACGATCGAGAGCTCCATGCCCGTACGATAGCACCCGGCCGCCAGGTCCAGGCGGCCGTCGGCGGAGCCTCCAGCCTGATCCTGCTGGCACCTGGCCGTGGGCCCGCGGGCGCCGTCGCACTGAGCCGATGCCGCGCTGCTTACGGTTGACGGCCAGACAGCGGATCGGGCATTCGTATCGTATAGGATAGCTGGACGAGATCGCGCCCGTGGCGGGCGAGGCGCGGCGCGGCCGGGGCTGGCCCGCTCGATGGAAGGAGGCGCGCGGTGCGCGACGTGACCCAGCGCCTGCTCGACCTGGCGCACGGCCTCGGCGCCGCCTACGCCGACGTCCGCGTCGAGACCCGCCGCGTGCAAGTGGCGAGCGTGAAGAACGGCGCCGTCGACGCCCTGGCCGACGAGACGAGCCACGGCTTCGGCGTGCGCGTCCTCGTCGGCGGCGCCTGGGGCTTCGCCAGCAGCGCCCGCCTGGAGCCGGCCGAGCTCGAGCGCGTCGGGCGACTGGCCGTCGCCATCGCCCGCGCCAGCGCCCTGGCCCAACGCGCGCCGGTCCAGCTCGGCCCGCCGGTCCGCTCGGTCGGCACCTACCGCACGCCGCTGCAACGTGACCCGTTCGCCGTCTCGCTGGAGGACAAGCTCGACCTGCTGTTCCGGGCCGACGCTGCCCTGCGCGCCGTGCGCGGGATCGGCGTGGCCGAGGCCTCGCTGGAGTGCCAGCGGGTGCAGAAGACCTTCGCCAGCAGCGAGGGCGCCTACGTCGAGCAGGACCTCGTCGAGACCGGCGGCGGCATCGAGGCGCTAGCGGTGGGCGAGCAGGAGGTCCAGAAGCGCTCCTATCCGAACAGCTTTGGCCGCCAGCAGGGCAGCGGCGGCTACGAGCTGGTCGAGGCGATGGACCTGGTCGGCAACGCGCCGCGGATCGCCGAGGAGGCCGTCCAGCTCCTCGGCGCGCGGCAGTGCCCGAGCGAGGTCACGACGCTGATCCTCGACCCGACCCAGACCGCCCTCCAGGTCCACGAGTCGTGCGGCCACCCGATCGAGCTGGACCGCGTCCTGGGCATGGAGGCGAGCTACGCCGGCACGAGCTTCCTGACGCCCGACAAGCGCGGGCGCTTTCGCTACGGCTCCGAGGCGGTGACCATCGTCGCCGATGCCACCGTCCCCGGTGGGCTGGGCACCTTCGGCTACGACGACGAGGGCGTGCCGGCCCAGCGGACGGTCATCGTCGACCACGGGCGGTTCGCCAACTACCTCACCTCGCGCGAGACGGCGGCGCTGTTCGGCGAGGCGAGCAACGGGACGATGCGCGCCGACGGCTGGAACCGCATCCCGCTGATCCGCATGACCAACATCAACCTGGAGCCGGGCCCCTGGCGCCTGGCGGACCTGATCGCGGACACCGACCGCGGCGTGTACATGCAGACCAACCGGAGCTGGAGCATCGACGACCGGCGGCTGAACTTCCAGTTTGGGACGGAGATCGCCTGGGAGATCCGCGGCGGCAAGCTCGGCGCGCTGCTGAAGAACCCGACCTACACCGGGATCACGCCGGTGTTCTGGAACGGCTGCGACGCCGTGTGCCGCGAGTGGGCGGTGTGGGGCACGCCGAACTGCGGCAAGGGCCAGCCGTCGCAGGTGGCGCACGTCGGCCACGGCGCGGCCGCCGCCCGCTTTCGGGACGTGCGGATCGGGGTTCTGTAGGGGAGACTACCAATGCTGGGGCGCGAGCGGGTCCAGGCCGTGCTGGCGGAGGCGATCCGCCGCTCGCCGGCCGAGCAGACCGAGGTCGTGCTCGTGGCGCACGACACGGCGCTCACCCGCTTCGCCAACTCCGCCATCCACCAAAACGTCGCCGAGAGCAACGCCGAGGTGCGGGTCCGCGCCGTCGTCGGCCAGCGCACGGGGGTCGTGGTCGGCAACTCGCTCGAGCCGGCGGCGCTGGCTAGCGCCGCCGAGCAGGCCACGGCGATCGCCCGCCTGCAGCCCGAGAACCCGGCCTTCCCGGGCCTCGCCCCACCCCGCCCCATCGCGCCGGTCCAGGCGTTCGCCGAGGCCACCGCCGCCTGCAGCCCGGACGAGCGCGCGCGGGCGGTGAAGCTGGTCTGCGACCTGGCCGCCGAGCAGGCACTCGTCGCCGCCGGCGCCTACAGCACCGCCGTGCGCGAGCTGGCCGTGGCGAACTCGCTGGGCCTGTTCGCCTACGAGGCGACGACCCGCGCCCACTTCACGACGGTCGTCATGGGCGACGACAGCTCGGGCTACGCCGAGCGCGCGGCAGTGGACCTATCGGCGATCGACGTGGAGGCGCTGGCCCGCGAGGCTGTGGGCAAGGCGGTGCGCAGCCGCGGGCCGGTGGCCGCCCCGCCGGGCGAGTACCGCGTCGTCCTCGAGCCCTACGCCGTCGAGGAGATGCTCGCCTACCTGGGCTACATCGGGCTCGGCGCGCTGGCCCTGGAGGAGGGCCGGAGCTTCCTCTGCGGGCGCCTCGGCGAGCCGCTCGCCGCGCCGAGCGTCCACCTGGCGGACGACGGGCGCGACCCGCGCGGCCTGCCGCTGGCCTTCGACTTCGAGGGCACGCCCAAGGAGCGGGTGGTCTTCTTCGACGGCGGCGTGGCGCGCGGCGTGGTCTACGACCGACAGACGGCGGCCCGCGCCGGCCGCGCGTCGACGGGCCACGCCCTGCCCGCCCCGAACACGGCCGGCCCGCTGCCGACCAACCTGGTCCTCGCCCCTGGCGGCGCCTCGGCGGAGGACCTCCTGCGCGGCGTGGAGCGGGGGATCTGGGTGACGCGCTTCTGGTACGTGAACGTCGTCCACCCGACGCGGACCGTCCTCACCGGCATGACCCGCGACGGGACGTTCCTCGTCGAGCGCGCCGAGATCGCCCGGCCGATCCGCAACCTGCGCTTCACCACCAGCGTCCTGGACGCGCTGGCCAGCGTCGAGGCGATCGGGCGCGAGCCACTGCTCATCCAGAGCTGGCTCGGCGGCAGCCTGGTGCCGGCTCTGCGCGTCGGTCGTTTCACTTTCAGCGGCGCGACAGAGTTCTAAGTACCGTGCCCTGGCTCCGGCCAGCGCCGTAGGTCGGCCCTGCGGCGAGTGAGCCGCTGGCATGGGGTCTGCGGCAGGCCGCGGCGCGGACCGGGCTCGTGCCGGCGGGGCACGCCAGGCCGGCGCCGCGGAGAGGACGACTAGCATGGGAGTCGAGATCGTCGCACCGCTCGATCGCTGGGTGCAGGACCAGCCCAGCCTGGAGCATCTGGCCGACGTCGTGCAGGAGTACCTGGGCAACTGGCGCGGCCAGAGCCCCGCGAACAAGCGGCTATCGGACTTCTTCAACGGCACCTGGCTCGGCCACTCGCTGCACGCGATGCTCACCGACCTGACGGTGGGCGCCTGGACGGGCATGGCGCTCCTGGATTGCGCCGCCTGCATTGCCCGCGACGACCGCCTGGCGGCCGGCGCGGACGTTTTGCTCGGCATCGGCCTCGCCTCGGTCCCGACGACGGCGCTGGCCGGGCTGGCCGACTGGCAGTACACCGGCGGCCGCGACCGGCGCATCGGCCTGGTCCACGCCCTGGCCAACGTCACGGTCGGGGCGCTGATGGGCGCCTCGCTGGCCCTGCGGCTGGGCAGCGGCGGGCGCCGCGGGCATGGGCGCGGGCGCGCCCACCTCCTGTCCACGCTCGGCTACCTGGGCCTGCTCGGCGGCGCCTACCTGGGCGGCGACCTGGCCTACCGCTTCGGTGTCGCGGTCAACCGCGAGGCCTGGGCGGAGCCGCTCGCGGAGTACACCGCCGTACTCGATGCCGCCGAGCTGGAGGAGAACCAGCCCCGCCGCGTCGAGGCCAACGGCCGGGCGATCCTGGTCGTCCGGCAGGGCAGCCAGGTCTACGCGATCAGCGACGTCTGCACGCACATGGGCGGCCCGCTGTCGGAAGGCACGCTCGCCGAGGGCTGCGTGACCTGCCCCTGGCACGGCTCGGTGTTCGCGCTCGGCGACGGCCGCGTGCAGGCCGGGCCGGCGACGGCGCCGGTGGATGCCTTCGCGGTCCGCCTGCGCGACGGCAAGATCGAGGTGCGCGGCGGGGCATAACGGGTCATACTCCTGCCGGCTGCGAGCTAGGGGCTCGCAGCCGAGATCGTGGGTTGCGTAGGACCTGGTCGCCTCAGCCGGGGCACCCTGCCGGTCTGCTAGAATCCGGGCCATGACGGGCGTGTCACCGGCAGTGCCTACCGATCTCGAGCCCCATCTGGCCGCGCTGGAGCGGCGCCTGCGCGTCCGCTTCCGCGACCGGGGCCTCCTCTTCCAGGCGCTCGTGCACCGCTCGGCGATCAACGAGCGCGGCGACCTGCAGCTCGGCTCGAACGAGCGGCTGGAGTTCCTCGGCGACGCCGTGCTGGGCGCCGTCGTCGCCGAGCGGCTGTACGCGGCCTTCCCCGAGGCCAGCGAGGGCGTGCTGACGGTGACCCGCGCCGCGCTGGTGCGGGCGTCGAGCCTGGCCGAGTGGGCGCGGACGATCGACCTCGGTCACTACGTGCTGCTCGGTCGCGGCGAGGAGGTCGGCGGCGGGCGCGACCGCGACGCGCTGCTGGCCAGCACCTTCGAGGCCGTCGTCGGCGCAATCTACCTCGATCGCGGCCTGAAGCGGGTCGCAAAGTTCCTCGACCGCTTCGTGGCGCCGTACCTCGCGCAGCCGCGCGACGGCCGCCCCCTGCTCGACGCGAAGTCGCGGCTGCAGCAGCGCAGCCAGGCCGAGCGCGACGCCGTGCCGCGCTACCACGTGGTCGAGGTGGCAGGGCCCCAGCACGGCCCGACCTTCACCGTCGAGGTGAGCGTCGGCGGGCGCGCCGTCGCCCGCGGCAGCGGACGCACCAAGCAAGCCGCCGAGCAGGCCGCCGCCGAGGCGGCGCTCGCCGATTGGCCATCGAGTACTGAGTGCTGAGTGCTGAGTACTGATGGCTGAGAGCCCTACTCAGTACTCAGTACCGGGCACTCAGTACTGGAGAAACGGTTGTACCTCAAGCAGCTCGAGCTGACGGGCTTCAAGAGCTTCGCCAGCCGCACCCGTCTCCAGTTCGGCCCGGGCATCACGGCGATCGTCGGGCCCAACGGCTCCGGCAAGAGCAACGTGGCCGACGCCGTGCGCTGGGTGCTTGGCGAGCAGAGCGCGCGCGCCCTGCGCGGCCGGCGCGGCGAGGACGTCATTTTCGCCGGCGGCGGCCGTCGCCACGCCCTGGGCATGGCCGAGGTGAGCCTGCTCCTGGACAACGGCGACGAGCGCATCCCGCTGCCCTACGCCGAGATCGCCGTCGCGCGACGGCTGTACCGCTCCGGCGAGAGCGAGTACCGCGTGAACGACAGCCGCGTGCGCCTGCGCGACCTGACCGAGTGGATGCTCGGCGCCGGCCTCGGGCCCGACTCGTACTGCGTGGTCGGGCAGGGCACCATCGAGCAGCTCGTGCTGCAGCGGCCCGA
>Ga0070739_10003409_pt1 | contig 19821 bp, 18 predicted proteins | sample Coa_R1_7_FD_66445 | JGI IMG/M metagenome (GOLD analysis project Ga0070739, IMG submission 66445) | Surface soil microbial communities from Centralia Pennsylvania, which are recovering from an underground coalmine fire - Coalmine... | ecosystem: Environmental > Terrestrial > Soil > Unclassified ... | reverse complement strand
CTGTCTACCGGCACCTCCGCTCGCTCGACCCCGACCACGTGGTCGCGATGATCGAAGCGCCGCGCGATCCGAGCGCCGGCCCGAACCGGCCCGACCGGCCGCTGACCGAGTCGGCTGTGCGGCCGTACGCCGCTGCCTGCGACATCCACGGCGTCGATATCTACCCCGTCTCGGTGCCGCCCGGCCTGCATGCGGGCGGGCCGCCCGTCAACACCGACATCAGCGTGGTCGGGGACGTGACGAGGCTCGTCGCGGCGGCGAGCCGGCCGAAGCCGGTCTGGACGACCTTGCAGATCGCGTGGAGCGGGGTGCTGCCGCCTCACCGCACCGTCTTCCCGACCCTGCAGCAGGCCCGCTTCATGGCGTACGACGCGATCGTCGCCGGCGCGCGCGGACTGTTCTTCTTCGGCGGCCAGCTCCTCCAGGCGATGTCCCCGGAAGACCAGCGGCGAGGCTGGAACTGGACCTACTGGGATGCCGTCCAGCGGCCCTTGGTCGAGGAGCTCGCCGGCCCCCAGCACAGACGCGCCCTCCTCGCCGCGAGCGCGCCGTTCGTGGTCGAGGCCGACAGCAGCCAGATCGCCACTGCCGCACGCGAGGACGGCGACTCGATCTACCTGATCGCCGCCCGGACGAGCGCCACCGCGGGCGGCCGTGTCACGTTCACCGGCCTGCCCAGGACCCTCGGGAACGGCACCGTCCTCGCGCACGGCCCCGGAAACCCGGCACGCCCGGTCGTCGCGCGCGACGGCGCCTTCACCGACCCGAGCCCCTACCGGGCGCACAACGCACGCGTCTACCACTTCCCCCGCGGCTGACCGACAGCGCGTTGTCGTAGTGGCGACGCATTCACTCGGCCCGGGCTCGCCGGCCTGCACGCCGACTACGCTGGCGCTCGTGACGGCCCGGCCGAAACCTCGCGTCGGCGTCTACATCGACTACCGCTTCCGCGAGACCGACCACGGGCGGTCGGCGGAGCGGGCGTTCGCGCTCTTCCTGTTCGCGCTCGAGCCGCACGTCGGCAGCCTGACGCTGATCGGCCGGCTCGATCCGTCCCCCGAACCGTACCCCTACGCGCTGCCGCCGTCCGTCCGCCTGATCGGCCTCCCGTTCTACGCGACGCTCACGCGGCCGTGGGCGGCCGCCCCGGCGATCGCACGCGGCGCGCGGCAGGCGTGGCGGGCGCTCGACGAGGTCGACGCGCTCTGGGCGCTCGGCCCGAACCCCATGTCGGTCCTGATCGCGCTCCTCGGTCTCGTGCGCGGACGGCGCGTGGTGCTCGGCGTCCGGCAGGACAGCGCCCGTTACGTCCGTCGGCGACATCCGCACCGGCGCGCGCTCTGGCTTGCGGCCGACGCCCTCCAGGGTGCGTATCGCCTGCTTGCGCGCCGCTGCCCGGTCGCCGTCGTTGGCGACGAGCTCGCCGCGCAGTTCGCCGGCGGACGCGAAGTCCTGACCTTCGTGGTCTCGCTCGTCCCGGAGGCCGACGTGGCGTCGCCGCGTCCGGAGCGGGCCTTCGGCAGGCGCGTGCTCAGCGTCGGGCGGCTCGACGCGGAGAAGAACCCCGGCCTGCTGCTCGACGTCGCCGACCTGCTGCGCGACGACGAGGGCGAGCCGTGGCGGCTCGAGGTCGTCGGCAGCGGCCCGCTCGAGTCGCAGCTCGCGCAGGAAGTCGCCCGGCGCGGGCTCGACGAGGTCGTCAGGCTCCGCGGCTACCTCGCGCTGGACTGCGGCCTCGTCGATGCGTATCGGGCTGCCGATGCATTCCTCCACGTGTCGTGGACCGAGGGCATGCCGCAGGTGCTGATCGAGAGCTTCGCCGCCGGGTTGCCGACGGTCGCGACCGCGGTCGGGGGCGTGGCCGCGTTCGCCGGTGGTGCGGCGCTCCTCATCCATCCGGGCGATGCGGCCGCCGCGGCCGACGCGCTGCGACGCCTCGACCGCGACGCCGGTCTCCGCCGCCGGCTCGTCGAGGCGGGCGCCGAGGTCGCGCGCGCACACACGCTGGAGGCCGAGGCGGCGCGTGTCGCCGCGCTCCTCGCCGGGGGCGCCGGGTGACCGTCGACGTGAGCGTGCTGACGCCGGTCCTGAACGAGGAACGGCACATCGCGGCGGCCGTCGAGACGATGCGGCGCCATCGGCTCGACGGCGAGCTCGAGCTGCTGTTCGCGGACGGAGGGTCGACCGACGCCACCCGCGCGATCCTCGAAGAGCTCGCGCGCGACGACGACCGGATCCGCGTGCTCGACAATCCCGCTCGGCAGACCGCCGCCGGGCTGAACGTCGCGCTCCGGGCGGCGCGCGGCAGGTACGTCGCGCGGATGGACGCGCACACGCTCTACCCGCCCGACTACCTCGCGCTTGGGGTCGAGCGGCTGCGCCGCGGCGACGGCGTCGTGTGGGCGAGCGGCCCGCAGGTCCCCTACGGCGTCGACGCCGTCTCGCGCGCGGCGGCGGCCGCGCTCGGCTCCTGGCTCGGGACGGGCGGTGCCGGTTTCCGGCGGCGGCAGGACGAGGAGTTCGACTCGCCGACCGGCTTCACGGGCGTCTTCGACCGCGCCTTCGTCGAACGGGTCGGCGGCTGGGACGAGGGCTGGCCGGTCAACCAGGACACGGAGCTCGGCGCGCGCGTGCTCGCGGCGGGCGGGCGGATCGTCGTGTTGCCGGCGATGGCGGCGCGCTACATACCGCGTTCGAGCGTGCGCGACCTTGCGCGGCAGTACGCGCGCTACGGCTTCTACCGTGCGAAGACGAGCCGCGTGCACCCGGAGAGCATGCGCGTCTCGCATCTACTGCCGCCCGCGATCGTCGTCACGGCCGCCGCGGCTCTCGCCGGGCCCTCGGTCGTGCGCGGGCCGGCCCGGGCCGGGGCAGCCGCCTATGGAGTCGCCGTGGCGGCCGCCGCCGCGAGCTCCGCGCGTGAGCACCGCGACGAGGCGCTGCTCGTGCCGCCGGTGCTCGCGGCGATGCACCTGGCGTGGGGCGCAGGCTTCCTCGCGGGCTGCGTCCGCTGGGGCCCGCCCCTCGGCGCCGTGCGTCGCCTCGCGCGCGCGCGCTAGGAGGCGGTGTTGTTGCCGCGCGAGACGCGGAGCAGGACGAGGCCGAGCGCGACCAGGACGACCGCGACCGCGGCGATGCCGACGAGGCTCAGCCCCGTGAACGGGAGCGTCGAGCCGTGCACCGCGTTCGCGACCGTGGGCGGCTTGTGCGTGAGCACGGTGCCGACCGTGCCGCCGCTCTTCCCGCCGTAGGCGTGCACGATCGTCGATCCGCCGGCGGCCGCCGCGGACGAGACCACCGTCAGCGCGAACAGTGCGACCGACCAACCAACGATCCGCTTCATCGAGCTCTCCTCCCCTTGAACGCCTGACACGGCTGGATGCTACCTGTCCATCCTGCTGGCGGCCGAAACGGCCGCCCGGTCGAAGTCTGTTCCCGCACCGGCCGGTGTCAACGAGCCTTTGGTCCGGGTCTCAGTCGAGGATCGAGCGTGCGGATGTCGCCGAGGACGGCCAGGTTGATCGTGTCGAGCGGGGCCGCGTGCCGGCGGCGCACCGCGGTGGCGATGTCGCCGACGAGCGGCTCGCCCGGGTCGAGCCGGTGCGCGGCCCGCACCTCGGCGGCGGCCGCGTCCCACTCCCGCGCGTGCGCGAGCGCGAGCGCGAGCTGCAGGCGCGAGTACCAGTTGTGCGAGTCGCGCGCGATCGCGTCGCGGGCGCTCGCCGCCATCGTCCGAGCGTCGCCGACCTGCGCGGCGATCGTCATCTTCGTGACGGCCGGGGTGTCCGAGAGCGGGTCGAGGCTCGCCGCCTGGTCCAGCAGCGAGTAGGCGAAGGCGGGGTCCCCCTGCCAGTCCGCCGCGGCGCGCTCGGTCTGGCGTGCGGAGAGCCACGGCGGGACGAACGACAGGGCGAGCGCAACCGCGACGGCGGTGGCGGCGAGGGCGCCTGCGCGCGGAACGCGCGCCCGCGCACCGTCGGAGACGGCGAGGCCGAGCAGGGAGAGTGCGCAGCCGGCGAGCGCCGGGAACTCCCAGAGCCAGTCGACGGACCCGTGCACGATCCAGTAGCCGAAGGCGGTGGCGCAGCCCGCGGCGATGCCCGCCCACGCCGGGTCGCGGCGGCGGGCGCGGGCGACGGCCGCGGCGCCGAACCCGAGGAAGCATGCGAAGAGGATCGCGCCGATCGCGCCGGTCTGCGCCAGCACGCCCAGCTCGAGGCTGTGGGGATACAGGGGCTGCTCCTGCGAGCGCCGGCGCACCAGGTACGCCTCGCTGAAGTTGTCGGCGCCGACGCCTCCGACCGGATGGTCCTTCGCGACGTCGAGCGCGACGCGCCAGAAGTCGTAGCGGTTGCTGCCGAGGTTGCCGAGCAGCCGCGTGCCCCCGACGCCGCCGCTCTGCGTCGGCGCGCGGAAGGACGCCCAGGCGCGGTCGGCGACGTGCCGCGGGTCGTACCGGATGGCGGCCGCAACGACCGCCGCGACGACCGCCACCGCGAGCACGACCCGGACGAGGCGCAGCCGCGGAGACGGCTGCGGCGCGAACCGGCGGTCGGCGAGCGCGAGCGCGAAGCCGACGGCCGCGACGACGACACCCACGACGATCGCCGCGAACGCAGCCTCGCGCGTCGCGTGCGACCGCGCGTGCAGCGCCGGGTCCGCGTACGGCCGCGTGAAGGTGTGCACGAGGATTGCGGTCGGCGCGACCGCGACGGCGAGCGCGAGGCTCGTTCGGTAGCGGTACGGCGTGAGGGCGAGGAGGAGCACCGCGGCGATCGGCGCGGCGTAGACGGCGCCCCGCGACTCCGGGACGAGCGCGACTGCGACGAGCACCGCCGCCGAGCCGAGCGCGGGGGCGCGGAGCCACGGCGGCCTGTGCGGGTCGCCGGCGAGGCCGACCGCCGCCCAGAACGGGATCAGGAAGAGCGCCGCGGTGGCGTTCGCGTAGCCGGTCGGCGGGGACAGGCGGTCGAAGAGGAATGCGCTCGCCGGGCTCGCCGCGGCGGAGAAGAGCGTGACGACCGCGACCGCCGCCAGTGCGACCGCCAGCGCGCACACGAGCACGCCCTTCGCGCCGCGCGACATCGGCGTCCCGGCGAAGAGCGCGAGGACGAAGGCGTAGGCGAACGTGCGGTTCGCGCTGTCCCAGGCGGAGCCCTTCGAGCTCGACCACGCGATCGACGCGAGCTCGAACAGGGCGTACGCGGCGAGCGACGCGACCGTCACGCGCGCCGCGAAGGGAGGCAGCGACATCGCCCCGCCGAGGATCTGGACGGCGAGAAGCGCGCCGATCACGATCCCGCCCGGGTACCACGACGTCGTCGGGAAGCCGCCGTCGCGCGCCGACCAGATCACGACCACCGCCAGCGCGCCTACCGGCGCGACGTACGGCAATGCCGCCGCAGCCGACAGGTTGCGTACCTCGGTTAGGACACGCACAATGCGGACAAATCGGTGCCTGCGGCCACGCGTGCGGCGCGACGGATGACAGGCGTGGAGGGGGCGGCTGCGGACGTGCAGATGGACCTGGCAAAGGGAACGGAACTCATCAACCTGCCGAGCGACGAGCGCCTGGCGCCCGCGCGCGAGCTGACGCGCGCCCGCCACCGGCGCCGGCGCGTGGTCTCCGTCGGCGAGGCGCTCCTCGTCTGGCTCGTGCTCCTGGTCGTCATCTCCCGCTCACGCGATGCCGGTACGTCGCTGCTCGCCTCGCTCCTGCTCGCGGGCGTCTGGGTGGCCGGTGTCAGGTCGTTCCGCCGCCACGTCGCGCACCTCGAGGTCGCGGGCGGCTTCCTCGTCGACGTCGTCGCAGCCACCGCCGCGACGGCCGTCCTCGTCGCCGTGAGCACCGCGTGGCACCTCGGCGTCGAGTCGATCCTGCTCGTCGCCGTGACGGCGCTCGTCGTCACCGGCCTCTGGAACTGGCTCGGGGCGCGGCTCTCCGCGAACGACCGCACGGTGCTGTTCGTGGGCGGGCGCACCGACGGCGTCGACGACCTGCTGCGCATCCTCCGCGAGGACCGCCACGCACGGTTCATCCCGCTCGGGGTGATCGTCGAGAACTCCTCCGAGCGGCCGTTCGGCGACGTGCCGGTGCTGGGGGCCGTGGCCGACCTGCAGGACGCGGTGCAGGAGCACCGGCCCGACCTGATCGTCGTCTGCGTCCGCCGGAACCGGCCCGAGGTCTTCTCGGCGCTGCTCGAGGCGGCCGGCAGCGGGTTCCGCGTGGTCGGCCTGCCGGAGTTCTACGAGCACGCATTCGGCCGGCTGCCCGTGCGTCAGCTGACCGCGGCGTGGTTCATGAGCGTGCTGCACCTGTACCAGCGGCCGTACAGCGCGTTCGCGAAGCGCGTCTTCGACGTCGTGACGGCGTCGCTGATCCTGTTCGTCTTCGCGCCGCTCTACCCGTTCCTGTTCGCGATGATCGCCGTCACGCCGGGCAGCGCGATCTACCGGCAGACGCGCATGGGCGCGAACGGCCGGCCGTTCACGATCTTCAAGTTCCGGACGATGACGCAGCACGCCGAGCGGGACGGGCTCGCCGTCTGGGCGGCGCGCGGCGACGCCCGGGTGACCGCCATCGGGCGCGTCCTGCGGCGCGCGCGGCTCGACGAGCTGCCGCAGATCGTCAACGTGCTGCGCGGCGACATGTCGATCGTCGGCCCGCGCCCGGAGCGGCCCGAGTTCGTGGCGATGCTCGAGTCGGAGGTGCCCTTCTGGTCGCGCCGCCACCTGATCAAGCCCGGCATCACCGGCTGGGCGCAGGTCCGCGGCGGCTACGCGTCCGGCTCGTCGGAGACGGAGGAGAAGCTCGCGTACGACCTCTGGTACCTCAGGCACGCGAGCCTGCTCGTCGACACCGTCATCTGCCTGATGACGCTGCCGCGCATCCTCTCCGGCCGCGGCGCCCGCTGAGGGCGGCGCGCCGGCTACGACGCGGATCCCGACCCCGCCTGCTCGACGCTGTCCCGCTTCCGCGACGACGCGTCGCGCCGCGCGGAGGCCCGGGCGGTGAACTCGAGCGGGACAGGCGTCGTCGATCCGTGCACCGTCGCCTTCGCGGTCTCGCGCCCGGTCACGACGAGCCCCGTGGCGAGCAGGCCGTGCTGGGCGAGTGCCTCGTTCAGCGCGTCGAAGCGCGCGCGGCGCGTGTAGCCGACGCGGACCGAGAGGAGGATCATGTCGGCGGCGGTGCCGAGGACGAGCGGGTCGGAGACGTCCGCGGGGGCGGAGTCGACCACGATGAAGTCGGCCTGCGTGCGCAGCCACTCGAACAGCTCGATCACGCGGTCGCCGTCGAGCTCGTCGATCTGCGCCAGGTTGCGGAGCGTCGGCAGCACCAGCCGCAGGTTCGGGTGCCCGGGCGCCTCTCGCGTCGCGGCCCGGACGTCACGCCGCATGAAGGTGGCGGTGAAGCCGTCGCGGGGCGAGGCGACGCCGAAGAAGTTCGCCACCATCGGCCGGCGGAAGTCGGCGTCGACGAGGATCACGCGCGAGTGCTGCGCCGCGAGCGTGACGGCGAGGTTGATCGCCGTGAAGGTCTTGCCGTCGCCCGGCATCGCGCTCGTGACGAGGATCACCGGGGCGCCGCCGTTCGGGGACGCGGCCCGGACGATGTTCGTGCGCAGCGTCCGGTACGCCTCCCACGCCGACGGGGGGAGGTTCTGCGAGCCCGCGTAGTACTCGCGGACGAGCCACGGGTTGAGCCTCGGGATGCGGCCGAGGATCGGCAGCCGCGAGCGCTGGAGCAGCTCGTTCTCGCCGCGGATCTTGCCGCCGAGCGAGTCCGCGAGGAGCGCGACGCCGAAGCCGAGCAGCAACCCGGCGAGTGCGGTGGCGATCACGACCAGCTTCGTCGACTTGCCGTTCGCCGAGCCGGGCACGTCGGCCCGGTTCAACACGGAGACGCTCGGATCCGGGAGGCCGATCAGGGAGCGCAGGCCGGCGAGGCGCTGCTGGATCAGCGCGATCGCGGGGGCGGAGGCCGAGCTCGCGCGCGACACCTGCGCCTGCAGCCGCGTCACCACCCGCTGCACGTCGGACTGCACCTGCTGCGTGCGACGCGTGATCGTCGCGTCGGCGAAGCCGTTCGCGAGCGCCGCGGCGAGGGTCGGCGAGCTCGCCGTCGCGTGGATCGAGACGATGCCCGTCTGGCTCAGCGGCTCGATCGTGATCATGCCGAGGAGCGCGCCCGGTGACTTCGTCGAGTGCAGGTTCTGCTTGACGAGCGCCGCGGTCTGGTAGGTGTCGACGTAGCGGGCGAGCGTGAGGACGTTCGAAGTCGGGTCCGACGAGATGTTCCGGAAGACGTTGATCCCGATGAAGGTCGAGTCGCCGTTGTCGACCGGCGAGATGAGCAGGTCGCTCTGCGCGCTGTAGGTCTTGCCCATCGTGCGGACTGCGAGCAGGCCCGCCGCCACGCAGAGCACGATGGTGACGGCGACGACCGGCCACCGCTCGCGCAGGACGCGCAGGTAGTTGGGTGCGAGCCCTGCGGGCGTCTCGGAATGGGGGAGAGAGGACATTCGCGTGAACGGTAGTGGAGGAGGGAAGCGTAACCCGGCTGCGACCGGCGTCAGCGGCGCACGACCCGGTGGTGCCGGAGCTCGAAGCCGTTTCGCTTCAGGACGACGTAGAGCACCCGCACGTGCAGCGTGCCGCGCCGGATCGTGCACTGGAACGAGGTGAAGCGACCGGCGACGCTCCGTCCCCGGCCGACGCACCGCGCGGTCGTGTTCGCCGGCAGCACACCCGTGCGCCGATTCGTGATGCCGACACGCCAGCGGTCGAGCACCCTGACCGCGCCGAGCAGGTTCCGCTCCGCTTGCCACGAGGTCGCGCGCGGCGTCGTGGCGGCCGTTGCGGCGGGCGCGGCCACCCCCGCCGCCAGCAGGGCGGCGGCGACGGCGAGCCGAAGACGGAGCACGATCACCCCGGGCTTATCGGCGGCCGCCCGGACGAGCTTGAGCGGCCGAACTCCGGAAACGCCTCGACGACCTCCGGCGGCGGCTCGGCCAGGAAGCGGCGCGAGTCGAGCAGCCGGCGGTGGATGCGTCCCACGTGGTCGCGCAGCCGTCGCGTGGGCGGTGGATGCCGGAGGCGCTCGATCGCCTCGATCTTCGCAGCCACGCGGCGCTCCAGCACGGCCCGTGCCGTCGGCGGCAGCCGCTCGTCCGAGAGCACGCCCTCCAGCACCCCCAGGAGGCTCGTCTGCATCATCAGCTCGTCCTTCGACTGCGAGTCGGCGCGATCCCGCTGGAGGAGCAGCGGCGCGTCGCCCGCCCGGACGGCGGTCCGGCCGCCGAGCAGGAGCCGGAACCAGAGCTCGTAGTCGTCCGTGCCCTTGACGGACGCGTCGAAGCCGCCGCTCTCGGCGAGCGCGTCGGCGCGTGCGGTGACCGAGCTCATGACGAAGTTGTGGCGCGCCAGCGTCGTCACGACCTCCTCCCAGGAGGCGCCGGGCGCCGGGGCGGCCCGCCGGTCGAGCTCCGTGCGGCGCTTCACACGCAGGCGTCCGTCCACGAAGACCCAGGCGTCGCAGTATGCGAAGGCGGCGTCGGGCGCGGCGGCGAGCGCGGCTCCCATCTCCTCGAGGTAGCGCGGCAGCCAGAGGTCGTCGTTGTCGAGCAGAGCGACGAAAGGCGCCGTCGCGCGCGCGATGCCGGTGTTGCGGGCGGCCGCCGTGCCCTGGTTCGCCTGGCGCACCACCTCCACGCGCGCGTCCTCGCGCGCGATCGCCTCGACGAGGTCGGCCGTCTCGTCGCTGGAGCCGTCGTCGACGACGACGAGCTGCAGGTCGCGCTCGGTCTGCGCGAGCACCGACCGCACGGTCGCCTCCACTGTCCGCGCCGCGTTGTACGCCGGCACGACGACGCTGAAGCTCGGCGTCACGCGGCCGCCGCCCGGGCCCGTCCGCGGCCGCCGGTGACGCGGCGGACGCCGGTGCGCGCCGCCGCGGCGAGCTCGCGCCCGGTCTGCGGTGCGAGCAGGCGCAACGCCACGAGGTAGAGGACTGCGCCTGCAGCCGCCTCGAGCAGGAGGAGCGCGAGGCCGAGGAGCTCGCCGTGCGAGTCGGCGCGCACGACGAGGAGCTCGAGCGGGACGAGCGCGGCGGCGGCGATCGCCGCCGCGCTCGCGGGTGGCGCGACCTCTGCGACCATCGCCCGCAGCGGGCTGCCGCCGACGCGGCTCATCAGCACGATCGCGAACGCGCCGCCGCCCGCCGCGCCGATCGAGACTCCGGCCGCGGCGGCCGTCAGTCCGAACGGATAGAGACAGAGGACGGCGACCGCGGTGAGGGAGGACGTGACGAGGTGCATGCGCGTGAGGTAGCGGGGCTGTCCGATCGCCTTCAGCGCCTCCGAGACGACCGACGCCAGCATCCCTCCGGTCGGGAGCAGGCACATCGCGGCGGCCGCCTGCCCGGCCGAGCGCCAGGGGTGGCCGAAGACGAGCACCGCAGTCGGGACGCCGAGCGGCACGAGCACGAGCCCGAACGGGAACGCGACGACGCAGACCCAGCGCAGCGAGCGGAGGAACGCGGCCTGGAGCCGCTGCTCCTCGCGGGCGATGTGCGAGAACGCGGGGAAGAGGACGTAGGCGGCGCCGGCGAGGAGCATCGAGAAGGGCGTTCCGGCGAGCCGTCCCGCGTAGCGGTACTGGCCGAGCGGCGCCGCCCCGAGCTGACGCCCGACGATCGCGGCGCCGACCTGGTCGCCGACGCGGAGGACGGCTGTCGCGACGAAGACATGCCGCCCGTAGCCGACGAGCTCCCGCCACATCCGGTAGCTCGCGAGGCGGAGCTGCGGCCGCCAGCCCGCGAGCAGCCAGGCGAGCAGCGCGTCGACGGCGTAGCCGACGTACTGCGCGATCACGAGCGCCCAGGCGCCGAGGTCGAGCGCGGCCAGTGCGATCGCGGTGGCGCCGAACGCGACCACGAGGGCCGGCTCGATCACGAGCCGGCGGAGGAAGGAGAAGCGCCGTTGCAGGAGCGCGTCGGGGACGGTCGCGACGGTGCGGAGGAAGACCGTCCCGGAGGTTGCGGCTGCGAGCGCGCCGATCCTGCCGTTGTGGAAGAACAGCCCGACGAGCGGCGAGACGGCGAGGAGGAGCAGCGACATCGCAAGGCCCGACGCGGCCGTGGCGACGACGGCCGTGGCGGCGGCCTCTTCGAGGGAGTCGCGCCGCTGGATCACGGCGGAGGCGAGGCCCGACTCCGTCACGAGCAGCGTCAGGCCGAGCAGCACCGTCGCGGCCGCGAACGCGCCGAAGTCGGCTGGAGCGATCAGCCGTGCCAGCACGACGTACACGGCGAGGTTGAGCGTCTGCGCGAAGAGGTAGCCCGCGCCGGCGAGGCTCACTCCGCGGACGACGGTCGACGTCAGGTCGCGCGGGCCGCCCTGTTCCTCCTCTGCCACCGCCGGATCGTAGTTCGGCCTTCGGAGGCGTCGAGCCCCGGCGGCACGGTCACCCTTTCGGGGTACGTGGGGCGCGCGGGTGCCGCCGATACACTCGTTCGGTCCGGGTGCGCGCGGCCCCGCGAAGATGGTGAAGCTCCTCTACCTCCTCGACACCACCGGCACCGGCGCGGGCGGGGGCGCCGAGCGCCTCGCCGTCAACGTGCTCGGGAGCCTCGACGAGAGCGTCTACGACCGTCACATCTGCTTCACGCGCCCGTCGCGCGGCGCCCTGTACGACCAGGTCAGGCGGTCGGGTGTCAAGGTCTTCCACCTCGACCGCCGCTCGAGGTACGACGTGCTGCCGTGGCTGCGGCTCGTCCGCTTCATCAGGCGCGAGGGCATCGACATCATCCACTCGCACAAGCACGGCTCGAACTTCTGGGGCGCCGTCCTCTCGTTCTTCGTGCGCCGGCCCGTGCTCGTCGCGCACGAGCACTCGTGGTCGTACTCGGGCAACCGGGTCCGGTTGCTCACCGACCGTTTCCTGATCGGGCGCCGCGCGGCGAGGATGATCGCCGTCTCCGACGCGGACCGCGAGGCGATGGTCGAGGTCGAGCGGATCGACCCCGGGAAGATCGTCCTGATCCCGAACGGAATCCCCGACGAGTCCCCCGAGGACGTCGACCGCGTGCGGGGCGAGCTCGGGTTGCCCGCCGGGACGCCGCTCGTGACGTGCATCGGGGTGCGCGCCGTCAAGCGCCTCGACCTCGTCGTGCGGGCGCTCGCGCTCGTTCGGGAGGAGCAGCCCGAGGCGCGGCTCGTCGCGATCGGCGGCCACCGGGTGCCCGACGGGCTGAGGGAGCTCGTCGCCGAGCTGGGGCTCGAGGAACGGGTCCACCTCGTCGGCGAGCGCCACGACATCGCGCGGCTGCTCGCCGCCACCGACGTCGCAGTCCTCGCCTCCGACCGCGAGGGCATGCCGCTCTCGATCCTCGAGTACATGGCGGCCGGGTGCGCGATCGTCGCCACTCGCGTCGGCGGCATCCCGGCGATGCTCCGCGACGGCGTCGACGGCGTGCTCGTCGCGCCGGGCGACGAGCACGAGCTCGCGAACGCCGTCGCCTCGCTCCTACGCGACCCGCAGCGCCGCCGCGAGCTCGGCGCGTCGGCGCGTCGCCGGCAGAGCGAGCTCTACTCGCTCGCCGCCGTCGTCCGTCGGACGGACGACCTCTACCGCGAGCTCCTCGAGGGGAGGAGGGCGTCGTGATCGGCGCCCTGTCGCGGCCCTCGCTCTCCCTGCGCCCTGGGCGGGCGACGACGATCAGCACGCTCGTGCTCGCGGGCGGCGTGCTCGCGGTCTTCGCCGCGGTCCAGAAGCCGCTGCTCGTGATCGGCGGCCTCTGCGGAGCCGGCTTCCTCGTCCTCGCGCACCGCGCGCCCGTGCTCGCGCTCGCGCTGTTCGAGGCGATGCTCTTCCTCGAGCAGATCCTCGTCAACGTGTCCGGCGGGGCGCTCACACCGGCGATCAAGGGAGCCGGTGCCTGCCTCGTCCTCGTCTGGCTCCTCCGCGTCGTCCCGCGCGGCGACCGGGCCGCCTTCCCCGCCGATGTGCGGCGGTTCGCGTTCACGGCCGGGGTGCTCGTCGTGTGGGCGCTTGCAGCGTCGCTCTGGGCGGCGGACCCGCACAGCGCCTTCTCCGGCGGGCTGCGTCTCGCGCAGGGGCCGCTGCTCGTCCTCGTCGTGGTCGGCTTCGCCCGCACGACGCGCGACCTGGTCACGCTCGCGTGCGTCTACGTCGGCGGCGCCGCCCTCAGCGCGCTCGCCGGCCTGAGCGGCGTGACGCAGCTGGCGGGCAGCTCCGGCGACGCGGGCGGCCGGCTGTCGGGCGCGATCGGCGACGCGAACTTCTTCGCGGCGGTCCTGATGCCGGCGGTGACGCTCGGGCTGTTCCTCGCGCTCGCGCCCTCGCGGAGCCGTCTGTTCCGCGGCCTCGTGCTGGGCGCGTCGATCCTCGCGCTCGTCGCCGTGTTCCTGAGCGGGTCGCGGGGAGGCGCGGTCGCGATGGCCGTCACCGGCGTCGTCGCCGTCGCGTTCTCCGGTCGCTGGCGTGCGCAGATCCTCGGGCTCGCGCTGGTCGTCGCCGCGATCGGGGGGACCTACCTGGCGCTGTTCGCGCCGCCGGAGACGCTGGCACGAATCACGCACCTCTCCTCGGGCGGCGGGACGGGCCGCACGGACCTGTGGTCGGTCGCGAGCGACGTCTACCGCAAGCACCCGCTCGGCGGCGTCGGCCTCGACAACTTCGCGATCGTCTCGCCGATCTACACCGTCGAGACGAACACCGACCTGCCGCGGGTTGACGTCGTGATCACGCAGCGCGCGCCCGTGCACAACACGTACCTCCAGATCGCGGCGGAGCTCGGCACCGTGGGCATCGCCCTCTTCGCGCTCGTGCTCGGGGTGGCCCTCGAGTCGGCCCGCCGCGGCACCCGAGTCGCGCTCCGCAACGGCCGAGTCATGCTCGAGCTCGTCGGCCGCGGGCTCTTCGTGGGCGCGGTCGGGATGCTGACGGCATTCGTCTTCCTGTCCGCGGAGTACGAGAAGCAGCTCTGGCTCGTGCTCGGCCTGCTGCTCGCGTACGCATGCACGGCGCGCCGTGAGCCGGCCGCCTAGCGATTTGCCGGGTCGCGGCGCTCGAGCACGCGCCGCACGAGCACGTTCGTCCGCAGGCGCTGCCGAGCGCTCCGCTCGTCGCGCCAGATGCCGGTGCGCGGGATCCGGAAGGCGTCGAAGCTCGACGAGAGGCCGGGAGAGCCGAACGCCGCCTCGTAGCCGGCGGCGGCCGCGGCCGCGCGCACCCGCCGGTCGTTGCGGCCGAACGGGTACGCGATCGTCGTGCAGGGGCGGCCGAGCTCGTCCTCGAGCCGCGTCCGCGAGTCGGCGAGCTCGCTGCGGAGCTCGGCGTCCGAAAGCTGCGTCAGGTCGCGGTGCGCGAGCCCGTGCGAACCGATCGTGGCGAGCCCGTCGCCCGGGAGCGCACGCAGCGCCTCCCAGTCCATCGTCGCCCGGTCCTCCGGCGCGCCGCGGTGCGCGAGCTCAGGGATGTCGAGGGAGCGGCCGCCCGCGGCGTAGTCGGTGCAGACGAAGATGCTGTACGGGACGCGCAGCTCGCGCAGCACCGGCAGCGCGTGAGCGACGCTCCGGTAGGCGTCGTCGAACGTGACGTGCAGGAGCCCCCGCTCGCCCGGCCGTGCGAGCAGGTCGGCGATCGCCGCACCGCGGTAGCGCCGCGCGACGAGGCCGCGGAGCTGCCGCTCGAAGTCGCGCACCCGGACCGAGAGCGGGTCGTCCCACGCGTCCGAGACCGCGTGGTACATGAGGACGAGTGGGTTGAAGCCTGCCACCTTCCTTCGACCATAGTCGACGCTCGGCGCGGGTTGAAGACGCGCTCCGGGGCGCGTCGGCGCCTCCCGCTACGATCGCCGCGTGCCGTTCGCGAGGGCGTTTCAGCTCGCGGGGCTCGTCGTGACGCTCGCGCTCCTGCTCACCGCGTGTCATTCGTCGAGGGCCCCGGCGCACGAGTCGAAAGGGGTTGTGCGCGCCCGGGGCTGTACGCGGCTCGTCCACCCCGGCGCCGGGCTCCAGCGATTCGTCGACGGCCTCCGCGCCGGCGCGCAGGCGTGCCTCGCGCCCGGGACCTACCGGGCCGCGAAGCTGACGGTTCGCCGCTCCGGCCGCCGTGGCGCGCGGATCGTCCTCCGCAGCGAGGACCCGGGGCAGCCGGCGACCATCGACGGCTCCGTGTGGCTCACGAACGCCGCGAACTACGTCACGGTCAGTGACGTGCGGATCGTCGGCGGCTCGTCGACGCTGCCCGCGGTGATCGTCAACGGCGACCACTCGGTCTGGAGCCGCGACGACGTCTCGAATCCGCCGAGTGGCGGCCGCGCCGGCGGCATCTGCTTCTCGCTCGGGCAGCTCGGCCGGTGGGGCTACGCCGGTGACACGACGATCGAGCACAGCGTCGTCCACGACTGCGGCCGGTCGACGAACATGAACCAGGGGATCTACGTGGAGGCGACGACGGGGCGCACGATCATCCGCGACAACTGGATCTACCGGAACGGCGACCGCGGGGTGCAGCTCTACCCGGCGGCCCGGAACGTCCTCGTCTCGCACAACGTCATCGACGGCAACGGTTCCGGCGTCATCTTCTCCGGAGACGGCAAGTACGCTTCGAGCGGCGTCGTGGTCACCGGGAACATCATCAGCAACTCGAAGGTCCGGTGGAACGTCGAGAGCTCGTATCCCGGTAGCGTCGTCGGCTCGGGCAACGTCGTCGCGGGCAACTGCCTCTGGGCGAGCGGCGCGAAACAGTTCTACGACCGGAGCGGCGGCGTCGCGCCCGAGGAGGGCTTCACCGTCGCTGGGAACAACGTCGTGCAGCGGCCCCATTTCGCCGGCTCCGGCGACCTGAGGCTCTCGAGCGGCAGCGGCTGCCGCGGCTACGGCCCGCGCGGCCGCACGCCGCCGGGCCTTGCGGCGGCGGCGCTTGGACGCTGACGAGCGCAGGCCCGTCGCGGCGATCCTCGACGGGCCGCGTCCGCCGGCGTGGCAGGCCCGCGCGCTCGAGCTCCTGACCGCCTCGCCGCGGGTTCGCGTCGTGCGTGTCGGACTCGCCGACGCGGCGCCCTCGCCGAAGCTCGGCCGCGCGCACCGCGCGCTCGACCGGCGGCTGCTGCGCGCCGGCGTCGACCCGCTCACGCCCGTCGACGTGCCACGCCTCGCCCAGGAGGGGGAGCCGGAGCTGACCGTCTGGCTCGCGGCGGCGGAGCCCGACCTCGCGGGCGACGTCGTCCGGCTGCGGTACGGCCCGGCGGCGGTGGGCGTGGAGGGCGCGTTCCGGGCCGCGCTCGCGTCGGGCTCCGACGTGGTCGAGATCGAGGCGCGCCTCGAGCGGCGCGACGCGCCTCCGCTCGTCCTCGCGCGAGGCGTGACCGCGGTCCGCCCGTTCTCGCTCGCCGCCGGCGTCGACGCGGCACTCTGGCGGAGCGCCGTCCTCGCCTGCCGCGCGGCGGAGTCGCCGGGCGCGGGCGAGCCCGTCGCGCCGGCGGCCGCGCCCGGTGCAGCGGACGACCCGCTCTTCTACGCCCGCTCGCTCGCGCGCTGGTCCCGCGTGCTCGGCGTCAGGCTGGCCTACCGCCGGCCGTGGCGGGTGCTCGTCCGCGAGCGCGGCGACGACCCGCTGGGGGATTGGGGCCCCGACGAGGGGCTCGTGCGCTGGGAGCCGGGGCACAGCTACGCGGACCCGTTCCTGTTCGAGCACGAGGGCCGCCACCACCTCTTCTGCGAGCACGTGCGCGCCGGGACCGGGCGCGGCGTCGTCTCGCACGTCGAGCTCGAGCCGGGCGGGCGGGCACGCGAGCCCGTCCCCGTGCTCGAGACGGACGGCCACCTCTCCTACCCGTTCGTGTTCGCGTGGGGCGGCGAGGTGTGGCTGATCCCCGAGGAGGCGGCCGAGGAGCGCGTGCGCCTCTTCCGTGCCACGTCGTTTCCACGCCGGTGGGAGCTCGAACGCGTCCTCCTCGACGGCGTGCCCGCCGCCGACACGACCCTCCTCGAGCGGGACGGCCGCTGGTGGCTCTTCACCTCGCTCGGCCCCCGCGGCGCCACGCTCGGCGAGGAGCTCCACCTGTTCACGGCCGCGACGCCGCTCGGCCCCTGGGAGCCGCATCCCGCGAGCCCCGTCGTCGCCGACATCCGCGGCGGTCGCTCGGCGGGCGCGTTCCTCGACGACGGGAGCCGGCTGATCCGGCCCGCGCAGGACGCCTCCCGCCGCTACGGCTGGGCGGTCTCGTTCCGCGAGGTCGTCGAGCTGACGACGGAGGCGTACGTGGAGCGCGAGGTCGGGCGGCTCGAGCCGGGCCACGTGCCGGGTGTGCGCGCCGTCCACACCTACGCCCGCGACTCGCGCTTCGAGGCGATCGACGTGCGCCGCCGCGAGCCGCGGCTCTCACTGCGCCGCGGGCGCTGAGGTCAGCCGCGCGAACAGCTCGACCACGTCGTCGACGTGCCGCTCGAGGCCGAGGTGCTCCGCGACGAACGCGCGGTTCGCCCGGCCGAGCCGGGCGCGGTCCGGGTCCTCGACGAGGGCCTGCAGCGCCTCGTGCAGGGTCTCCGCGTCCCCGCTCGGGAACGTGACGACGCCGGGCGACGTGAAGTACGCCGCCGGCCCGGGGATGTCCGACGAGACGACGGGAAGGCCAGCCGCCATCGCCTCGCCGATCGCGTAGGAGAATCCCTCCTCCCGTGACGCGCTCACGAACGCGTCGGCGGCCGCGAACAGCGTCGCGACGTCGTCGCGGGGCTCGACGACGCGCACCCAGGGGGCGCCGAACGACTGCCGGAGCGACGGGTCGCCGACGAGGACGACCGTCAGCGCGCCCGCCTCGCCGAGGCGCCGCGCGCCGGCGACGAGGACGTCGGTCCCTTTCGTGTGCGGCGACCAGGCGAGGCCGAGGGCGACGAACGAGGCGCCGTCGAGGCCGAGCGCGGCGCGCGCCTCGTCGCGTGCGGGAAGCCGGTCGAAGCGGCTCGTGTCGATGCCGTTCAGGAGCGTGACGATCTTGCGCTCCGGGAAGCCGCGGCTCGCGGCGAGGCGGTGCAGCTCGTCCGACACGGGCACGACGACGTCGCACAGTCCGCCGAGCGCGCGGGCCTTGAGGAGGTCTCGCGCGCGGGTGGCGAGGGTCCGCCGGCGGGCGAAGCGGCCCGAGTGCATGTGCCAGACCGAGGCCGCGCCGACGCGTCGTGCGACGACGCCCGCCGGCAGGTCCCACGACGAGAAGTGCGAGCGGACGATCGCCGCGCGCGCGCTGCGCGCGACGGCGAGCAGCTGGCGCGCGGTTCCCGCGGCGGATGCGGGCTCGAGGAACGAGTGCGCGGCGCCCTCCTCCTCGAGCAGGCGCACCCAGGGCCGGTCGCGCATCTGCGCCGGGAAGACGCAGTGGTGGTCGAGTTGCAGGCGCTCGCGCAGGCCGCGTCGCACCGCGAGCAGCGTCGGGATGAAGTTGCCGGGATAGGGGCCGTAGTAGCTGCACGCGTCGACGACCGCGGCGCCACCGTTCCCTCGAACGGGGTAAGACCAAAGGGCTTGTCCGACGCGTCGAACGGGTGGGGCGGGACGCGCCACGGTTCCCATAGTAGGAACAGATGGTCACGAGACACGCCCTCGAGGAGGAGTCGACGGAGTCGGCTCACGCGGCCGTCGCCACCGTGGCGGCGGATGCCGCTCTCGCCGTCGCGCCGGCACGGCGCGCGGTCGAGGTCCTCGTCCTCGGAGGCGTCGTGGCCGTCGAGCTCTCGTGGCTCGCCCTGCTCGTCGCGTTCGCCGCGCGGGCCCTGTGATGACGAGCGGATATCTTCCAGTCATGTCGCGCGAACCGTCGCCGGCGCCTCTGCGCGTGGGCATCGACCTCGTCGCGGTCGACGCGGTGGCGGAGACGCTCGAGTCGACGCTCCGCGAGCGGTACCTGTCGCGCGTCTACACCGACGGCGAGGTCCGGGACTGCACCGGCCGCGGCGGCGACGTCGACGCTGCCCGCCTCGCCGGTAGGTTCGCCGCGAAGGAAGCCGCGTTGAAGGCCCTGCGGGCCGGCGACGTCGCCGTGCCGTGGCGCGAGATCGAGGTCCGGCGCGCCGCCGACGGCGACCCGTCGCTCGTCCTGCACGGGCAGGCTGCGGAGCTCGCCGCGCACGCGGGGCTCCGCACGTTCGCGGTGAGCCTCACGCACGAGCAGGCCTATGCCTCGGCGATCGTGGTGGCGACGGCATGACGCGCGCGATCCGCGAGGTGATCGAGACGCATGCGCGTCTGCCCGTGGACGTGTGGGGGCTGCCCGACGACGCGAGCCTGTACGAGGCCGGCATGACCTCGCACGCGAGCGTCAACCTGATGCTCGCGCTCGAGGATCGCTTCGACGTCGAGTTCCCGGACGAGCTGCTGACCCGAAAGGCGTTCGAGAGCGTCGCGGCGATTCGGCGCTCGCTCGAGACGCTCGGCGTTGTGGAGGCGGCCGCGTGACGGTGGTCGAGTCGGTCGCCGGCGCGGCGGACGTCGCGGCCGCGCACGCCGAGGACGTCGACCGCGAGGCCCGGTTCCCGTTCGAGGCGGTCGACGCGCTGCGCGAGGCGCGGGCCCTGTCGGCGCTCGTGCCGGAGGAGCTCGGCGGCGGCGGCGCGACGCTCCGCGACGTCGCGGACGGTTGCTTCGAGCTCGGCCGCCGCTGCGGCGCGGCCGCCATGGTCTTCGCGATGCACCAGATCCAGGTCGCCTCGATCGTCCGCCACCTCGGCGAGAGCGAGTGGTTCGAGGACTACCTGCGCTCGGTCGTCTCCGAGCAGCGCCTGATCGCCTCCGCCA